>JAABUU010001547.1_pt1 | contig 37971 bp, 36 predicted proteins | sample 5559301 | NCBI WGS metagenome assembly JAABUU01 (sample SAMN10711884, study PRJNA513360) | rock metagenome | isolation source: Antarctica rocks | place: Antarctica: Victoria Land, Richard Nunatak white
CACCTGGGCTCGCACGTCTACGACGCCGGCAACGGCGGCGCGATCTTGTGGCAGCACCTGTTCTGGTTCTTCGGCCACCCCGAGGTGTATATCGTCGCGCTTCCGGCGTTTGGCATCATCACCGAGATCATCCCGGTGTTCAGCCGTAAACCGCTGTTCGGCTACAAGGGCCTGGTGTTCGCCACTATCGGGATCGGCGCCTTGTCCATGACCGTATGGGCGCACCATATGTTCGCCACGGGTGCGGTCCTACTGCCGTTCTTCTCGTTCCTGTCCTACCTGATCGCGGTGCCCACCGGCGTGAAGTTCTTCAACTGGATCGGCACCATGTGGCGGGGGCAATTGACCTTCGAGACGCCGATGCTGTTCTGCATCGGGTTCCTCGCGACTTTTTTGCTCGGCGGCCTGACCGGCGTGCTGCTCGCCAGCCCGCCCATCGACTTCCACGTCACCGACACCTACTTCGTCGTCGCACACATGCACTACGTGCTGTTCGGCTCGGTGGTGTTCGCCGGGTTCGCCGGTGCGTACTACTGGTTCCCCAAACTCACCGGCCGGATGCTGGACGACCGGCTCGGCCGGGTGCACGCTTGGACCCTGTTCGTCGGCTTCCACCTCACCTTCCTGGTGCAGCACTGGCTGGGTGACAGGGGCATGCCGCGCCGGTACGCCGACTACGGCGCCCACGAGGGCTTCACGACCCTGAACACGGTCAGTTCGATCGGAGCGTTCGTGCTAGGCGCCTCGACACTGCCGTTCATCTACAACGTCATCGTGTCCTTCCGGCGAGGCCAAAAGGCCGTCGGTGACGACCCGTGGGGCTTCGGCAACTCCCTGGAATGGGCGACGTCCTGCCCGCCGCCACGGCACAATTTCGTGACGATGCCCCGCATCCGTTCCGAACGTCCGGCGTTTGACTTGCACTATCCGGGCGCCGCCGGGCGGGTCGACATGCACGCGTCCCCTGAGGCGAGGTAGCGGATGAAGGTCGAAGGCCTGCTGTTTGCGCTCTACGCGTTGTTCCTGTTCGCCATCAGTGCGATCTACTTCCTGCTCTCGCAGGACCCGACCGGCTTCACGTGCATCCTGCTGTCCGGTGGTCTGGCGTTCATCATCGGCTACTACCTGTTGTTCACGGCCCGCCGCCTGGAGGCCCGGCCCGAGGATCGCCCGGACGCCGAGATCAGCGAAGGCGCAGGGGAGATGGGGTTCTTTTCGCCGCACTCCTACTGGCCGATCGTCACCGCGGCCGCGTTCACGATCACCGTCCTGGGAATCGTGTTCGGCCGCTTCATGCTGCTCATCGGCAGCGCAGCCCTGGTCGTGACCGTATCCGGCTTCGTGTTCGAGTACTACGTCGGTATCAACCGCACGCAGGGCCAGACGCTGTCGACCCTCGACGCGACGGGTGAGCAACCCACGAGTCTGCACAAGTTCCTGGGCGACTAGCCGTTCGGGGCCGTCCCCTCCCGAGCGTATGGTCCGCCGATGACCGACCTGCGCTGCAAAGACTTTTGCCTTGACGCGAACCGGCCGGACGCTGTTGGGCCCTTCTGGGCTGGCGTGCTCGGCCTCGCCGACGAGCGACAAGAGGACGGTGACCACGTGCTTCGTGGCGCCTGGCCCGAGCAGACCGTTTGGGTGAACGCCGTCCCCGAGCCGATGCAGGGCAAGAGCCGGGTGCACCTGGACGTACGGACCTCACCCGGCCCTGCGCTGCCGGCCGAGCTCACACGGCCGCGGGGCGAGGGCAGCGCAGGGGAGGTCTACCTCGACCCGGACGGACTGGTCCTATGTGCTGTCAACACCGACGAACACCGCGGCCCTGGTGCCTTCGAGCTCGTGGTGGACGCCGCCGAGCCGCTGCAGATCGCGAACTGGTGGGCGCAGCGCATGGGCGCGTCCGTGCACCAGCAGCAGGACAAGCCCTGGGTCTGGCTCCAGGACGTGACAGGCTTCCCTTGGCAGTACTGGGTCTTCAATCTGGTGCCGGAGTCGAAGACCGTCAAGAACCGGATGCACTGGGACGTCACGCTCGTGGACGCCGGATTGGAGGATGTGACCGCCGCCGGTGCCAGCGTGCTTCGCCCTCGGTACGGATGGATCGGCTGGACCGTGTTAGCCGACCCAGAGGGCAACGAGTTCTGCGCCTTCTGACTGATCGGGTAGCTCGGGTCGGCGGTGGAGATCGGCGTACCGGACCGTGCCGGCCGGCTGGGTGCTGGATGCAAGCAGTCGGGCAAGGGCGCTAGTCGACCGAGCCCTCGAGCTCGGGCAGCGTCGACTCCGGTCGCGGGGCGGCTGTGCCGTTGCTGGAACGCTTCTGCCGGAAGAATCCACGCGGCTTGGCCGAGCTGGCCAGGACCTCGTGCTTGTCGCCGTACCCGGGGCCGGCGTGGCCATCGGAGCCCACGATCGCTGGCTGGTCGTCGCCCTCGACGCCAGTCATGAGGATCCGGTACGGCACGGGCAGCGCGACGGTTTCCTCGACGAACTCCCCGGACGGCAGCCGGCGAATGGTGCCGGACTCGATGCCGTGGTGCAGCAGCTCCTCGTCGCTGTGCTGGAGCGACAGGCAGATGCGCTTGGTGGCCCAGAAGACCAGCGGCGGGAAAGCGAAGATCGCGACCCGCAGCGTGTAGGTGATCGTGTTGATGCTCAGGTGGAAGATCGACGCGAGGATGTCGTTGCCACCGGCGATGATCAGGATGACGTAGAAGCTGAGCGCCATTGCGCCAATGCCGGTGCGGAACGGCACGTCCCGCGGCCGGTCCAGCAGGTTGTGGAACTTCCTGTCCTTGGTGAACCGCGCCTCCAGGAAGGGATAGAAGACGAGCAAGGTAAACAGGATCCCCGGCAGCAGGACGGTCGGGAACAAGATGTTGAACGACAGCGTGTGCCCCAGCCCGGAGAACTCCCAATTGGGCATCAGCCGGGTGGATCCGTCGAGGAAGCCGATGTACCAGTCGGGTTGCGAGCCGGCTGAGACCTGCGAGGGGTTGTAGGGGCCGTAGAGCCAGATCGGGTTGATCTGGGCGAAGCCGCTGAGCGCGGCCATGACGGCAAACACCAGGAAGAAGAAGCCACCGGCCTTGGCGGCGTACCCGGGGTAGATGCGGCTGCCGACGACGTTGTGCTCCGTGCGGCCGGGACCGGCGAACTGGGTGTGCTTCTGGTACCAGACCAGGGCCAGGTGTCCGGTGATGAGGGCCAGGATGATGCCGGGCACGAGCAGGATGTGGATCGGGTAGAGCCGGTCGATGATGTTGGCCCCGGGGAACTCGCCGCCGAAGATCAAAAATGCGGCCCAGGTGCCGACGACCGGGACCGACAGCGCGATGCCGTAGGCGATCCGCAGGCCGGTGCCGGACAGCAGGTCGTCGGGCAGGGAGTAGCCGGCGAAGCCCTCGAGCAGGCCGAGCACCAGCAGACCGACACCCAGCAGCCAGTTGAGCTCGCGCGGCTTGCGGAAGGCGCCGGTGAAGAACACCCGGGCCAGGTGCACCACGATCGATGCCATGAACAGCAGCGCCGCCCAGTGGTGGATCTGGCGCATGATCAGGCCGCCGCGTACGTCGAAGGAGATCCGCAGCGTCGACTCGTAGGCCTGAGACATCGACACGCCCCGCAGCGGGACGTAGCTGCCGTTGTAGATGACCTCGCGCGTCGAGGGGTCGTAGAACAGGGTGAGGTAGGTCCCGGTCAGCAGCAAGATGATAAACGAGTAGAGGCAGATCTCGCCCAGCATGAACGACCAGTGGTCCGGGAAGACCTTGTTCAGGCTCTTACGAATGTATCGGGCGCCCCCGATGCGGTCATCGACCCAGTTGCCGGTCCCCTCAAGGCCCTTGTTCACCAGTGTCGTCATGGCTTGCGCTCCCAGAAAGAGGATCCGACCGGCTCGGCGTAGTCGCCCTGTGCCACGAAGTATCCGTCCGCGTCCAGGCTGATCGCCAGTTGGGGCAGCGGCCGGGCCGCGGGCCCGAACAGCGGGATCGCGCCCTTGGTGGCGTCGAAGGTCGACTGGTGGCAGGGGCAGAACAGGTGGTGGGTCTGCTGCTCGTAGAGCTTGACCGGGCAGCCCAGATGCGTGCAGATGATGGAGTAGACCAGGTAGCCGTCGACGGCCCAGTCCTTGTGCGCCGCGGGCAGGTCAAGCTCCTCGGGCCGCATGCGGATGAGCAGGCTGGCGGAGTCGGCGAGCTTGGTGCCGTCCGGCACGTCCGGGAACACCGTCAGGACGCCGCCGACGGCCAGCTGCTCCGGTCGTACGGGCATGCTCTCCTGGTCAATGAGACGGACGCCCTTCTTCCACCCGGTCATGGACAGCACCCGCTCCTTGTGGGCGTACGGGCCGAAGCCGAACAGCAGCGGTACGGGCAGGATCGCCAGCGAGCCGGCGCCGAGCAGCAGCGTGTTGCGCAGCAGCGGACGGCGGGCGATCCCGGTATCGGCGAAGCCCGCAACCAGGGAGGCCTTGGTGGACTCGCGTTCCTGCGTCGAGGAGTGCAGGTCGTGCCGCTCCTGCACCGCCTCCTCGTCCACCATGAGCGTCTTGGCCCAGAGTACGGCGCCGGCCCCGATGCCGCCCAGCGCCAGGGCCATGAATGCCCCGAGCAACGGCGTGTAGAGCTGGTTGAACGGATCGACGGCGAACTTGTATGGCGCGAAGGCGTAGGTCACCACGAAGCCGACGACGCCGAGAAAGGACGTCAGAAACAGCGCGGCCACTTTGCGCTCGGCCGAGCGGGCGACCCGCTCATCCAGGTCGCTGGGACGCTCCGGTTGCAGCTCCTGCTGGACCGGCGGCTTGCTCTCCAGCAGCTGGCGCTCCCCGCGGCCGCTGTCCTGCAGCTCGCCACGGCTGTCGGACTGGACAAAGTTCCCTGAGCCGAGCTCGGAGCTGCGGGTGTCCCCGGCGCCGGCCTGCTGCCCTGTACCGGCGGGGGACCGCAGCCGGTCGCGGACCGAGCCGGCCGCGTCGTAGGACGTCTGACCGCCCCGTGGTTCATTGGTGGGGGTCTGGCCCCCGGTCGAGGTCTGGCCGGGCACCTCCGGCGTGTCACTCATGCGCGGGCTCCGATCCACAAGGTGATGACGACCAGGGCGCCGATGCCCACAAGGAAGATCACGAGGCCCTCCGGGACGGGACCGTAGTGGCCGAGACCGGCGCCGCCCGGGTCGGCGGCATGGGACACGTATTGGGCATACCGCGCGATGGCCGCCTTCTGCTGGAGGTTCAGCTGGCTGTTGGAGAAGCGCGGCATGCTCTCCGGGCCGGACAGCATCGCGCCGTAGATGACGCGCGCGCTGGCCGGGGTCAGAGCCGGGGCGTACTTGCCGTAGGTGAGCGCGCCACCAGCGCCGGCGAAGTTGTGGCAGCTGGAGCAGTTGGTGCGGAACAGCTCCCCACCCATGGCCAGGTCACCGTCGGTGAGGTTGCCGCTGGGGATCTGGGGACCGCCGCCGACCGACTGGATGTAGGCGCCGAGCTGGTCGACCTGCCCGATCGTGTAGCGGACCTTCTTGCGCTGGGCCTGGGCGGCCGCGGCCGCCAACGGCATCCGGCCGCTCTCGACCTGGTAGACCACCGCGGCCGACCCGACCCCAATCAGGCTCGGGCCGCCGGCTCCACCCTGGTTGTTCAGACCGTGGCAGGTCGAGCAGCCCTGCAGGTAGAGGTTGCGGCCGTCCCGGATCGCGATCGACTGGTCGCTGCGGACTGCAGCAGCGGCGTGACCGCTCGGCGCCAGCGCGGTGGACACCCCACCAAGCAGTGCTAGACCCAGGACTAGGCTGCCGTAGTTGCTGATCCTGCGGCGCAGGCTGGCGTGCATCACGGGTGCGGTCCCTCTGCTGGTGCGGGCATCAGTAGATCATCAGTGGATGAGGTAGATGGTGGCGAACAGCCCGACCCAGACGACGTCGACGAAGTGCCAGTAGTAGGACACGACGATGGCGCTGGTTGCCTTCTCGGGAGTGAAGCGACCCACGGTCGAGCGCACGAGGACCACCACGAAGGCGAACAGCCCACCGATCACATGCAGCCCGTGGAAGCCCTCAGTCAGGTAGAACATCGAGCCGTAGCCGTTGCTGTGGATGGTATTTCCCTCGCCGTACTGGCTGCGGAACTCGTTCGCCTGCCCGAGCACGAAGGTAAGGCCCATGAGCAGGGTGATGAAGAACCACGTGCGCATCGCGTAGACGTTGCCCTCCTCGGCCTTGAACACCCCCCACTGGCAGGTGAACGACGAGGCGATGAGCACCGTGGTGAACACCGCTGAGTAGCCGACGGCCAGGTGCACGCCGGGCGGCGGCCAGTGGTCAGAGCCGGTCACCGAGCGGATGGTGAAGTACATCGCAAACAGCGCGGCGAAGAACATCAGCTCACTGGAGAGCCACACGATGGTCCCGACCGACACCGAGTTGGGTCGCGTCAGGGAGCCGTGCGACGGCACCTTCTCCAGGACAGAAGCAGTGGCCACGCGGATATTCTGACAGTCCGCGGCGATGACCACCACGCGGGGCCTCCCGCCGCGCCGCGGCCGCCCGGCAGACGTACTCTGAAGCCATGATCGGTGCCGTTGGTCCGCTTCTGACGGGCCCGGGCGGTCTGCCGAGGTTCAGCGTGGGGACGCTCATCACGCAGACGGCGTTCCCGGCCCTGCCGACCCTCGCGCTCGCGGTGACCGGGGGGCTGTACCTGTGGGGCGTCCGCCGGCTCACCGCCCGGGGGGACGACTGGCCACTGGGACGCACTGTGGCCTTTGTCGCCGGCGGCCTGGGCATTCTCGCCGTGGCGCTGCTGTCCGGCCTGGCGGCGTACGACGACGTGCTGTTCGGCGCGCACATGGTCCAGCACATGCTGCTGTCGATGGTCGCGACCGTGTTTCTGGCCCTCGGCGCTCCGGTGACCCTGGCCCTGCGCACGCTGCCGTACCGCCAGCGGTCCTGGCTGCTTGCGCTGCTGCACTCGCGGTTCGCGCGGTTCGTGACCTTCCCGGCGATTCCATGGCTGCTGTTCGTCGGCAGCCCCTTCGCCCTGTACTTCTCCGGTTGGTACCCGGCCACGCTGGAGTCCCCGCTGCTGCACGACCTGCTGCACCTGCACTTCGTGGTCGTCGGCTGCCTGTTCTTCTGGCCGCTGCTGGGCATCGACCCCATCCCCGGCCGGGTGAGCCATCCGTTCCGCATGCTCCTGCTCATTGCGGCGTTGCCCTTCCACGCCTTCCTCGGCATTGCGATCATGAGCGTGTCCGACAGCGGCTCGGGGCTGATCGCAGCCAAGCAGTACCTGCCCCTGCTGGGCGCCCCAGAGGCCTCCTTCCAGCAGCAGCTCGGAGGTGGGCTGCTGTGGGCCTCCGGTGACCTGGTCGGGCTGCTGTTCCTCGGGGTGGTGCTCACCCAGTGGATGCGGGCCAGCGAGCGCGAGGCCGCACGCGAGGACCGGCGCCTGGACCGGTTGGATGCCGCGACTGCGGGCCGGTGAGGCTGCGGCGCCGGACAAGGACCGAACCCCGGGTCGAGTACGCCGACGACGGGACCCTCACCGTGCTCATTACCGCTGGCGATGCTGCCCGCGCCGACTCGGGCGTGCTCGCCGAGGCCGCCGGGCAAGGGGTGGACCTGGACGTTCCGTTGCTGGTCCGGCACCACCTGCGCCTGCCCGACGGTACGGCCGTCGAGCGGGCCCGCGAGCTGCTCGCCCAGGACGGCTACACCCTCACCGTGCTGCCGGACGGTCGAGTTCGGGCCTGGCGTACGCAGGTGCTGACCGCCATGTCGGCAGCGCAGGAACGCTCGCGGATGGCCGGGCTGGCCCAGCGCCTGGGCGGTGACGTAGACGGCTGGGACGCCTGCGGTCCAGCGATCCCGCCCGGCTAGGCTCCGGCCTCATGAGCACGCCGATCACACCCGCCGGGGGCAGCACGTCGAGTGCGACGGGACGCACCCACGTGGTCGTGGTCTACAGCGACGATCCCGCGGTACGCGCCGGGGTGCGCGGCGCCGTCGGCCGGCGGCCGGCACCGGACCTCGGGCGGGTCGAGTGGGTCGAGTGCACGACCGGCGCCGAGGTGCTCGCTGCCGTCGGCACCCAGGGCTCGGCCCTGGACCTCGTGGTGCTGGACGGCGAGGCGTGGCCCGCCGGGGGCATGGGCCTGGCCAAGCAGCTCAAGGACGAGGTACGGGACAGCCCACCGACCCTGCTGCTGGTCGGCCGCAAGGCCGATGCCTGGCTGGCGGACTGGTCGCTGGCCGACGCTGTGGTACCGCATCCGATCGACGCCCCCGACCTGACGGCGGCGGTCGCCGGTCTGCTGCGCGCGCGGGACAGCGGACTGCCCGCGCGGCTGCACGGCGGCTAGGCGAGGTGGCGACGCAGACCTGGCCGTCGCTGCTCACCGCGCTGCTGTCCGGCGCGTCGCTGAGCTCGGCCGACACCGCCTGGGCCATGCGTGAGGTCATGCGCGGGGATGCGACCCCGGCCCAGGTGGCCGCCTTCGTCGTGGCACTGCGGGCCAAGGGCGAGACGCCCGAGGAGGTCGCTGGGCTGGTCGAGGTCATGCTCGCCGAGGCCCTGCCCGTGCACGTCGAGGGCCGCGTCGTAGACACCTGCGGCACGGGCGGGGACCGATCGGGGACGGTGAACCTGTCCACGATGGCCGCGCTCGTCGTCGCGGGTGCGGGGGTGCCGGTGGCCAAGCACGGCAACCGGGCGGCCTCGTCGGCCTGCGGCTCGGCCGACCTCCTCGAGCAGCTGAGCGTCGTCGTCGATCTCCCGCCGCCCGCGATCGGTCGGTGCGTGGCCCAGGCCGGCATCGCCTTCTGCTTCGCGCCGGTCTTCCACCCGGGCATGCGCTTTGCCGCTGTCCCACGCCGGGACATCGGGATCGCGACCGTCTTCAACGTCCTCGGGCCGCTGACCAACCCGGCGCACCCGGGCGCGCAGGCCGTCGGGGTGTCCGACCGGCGCCTGGCGCCCGTGGTGGCCGGCGTCCTGGCGCGGCGGGGAGTAGACGCCCTGGTGTTCCGCGGTGACGACGGGCTCGACGAGCTCACCACGACCGGTACCTCGACGGTCTGGACGGTTGTTGGTGGGGCCGTCCGCGAGGAGGTCTTCGACCCGGCGGCGCTCGGCCTGCGGCGGGCCGCCCTCGGGGACCTGCGCGGCGGGGACGCCGCGCACAACGCCCGGGTGGCCCGCGATCTGCTGGCCGGTGCCACCGGACCGGTCCGCGACGCCGTGCTGCTCAACGCCGCTGCCGCGCTGGCGGCGTACGACGGGGGCGACGGGCCGCTGATCGCGCGGCTCGCTGGGGGCCTGTCTCGCGCCGCCGAGGCGCTGGAGTCCGGACGGGCGGCCGCGACCCTGGAGCGCTGGGTCGAGGTCAGCCACCGGCTGTGCTGAGACCTGTTCGCCGGAGGATCCGGTCGTCGGCAGGGTCGTCCTTTTGTGAGAACCCGCACTCGTCGTCTGACCAGCCACTGCATGCACCTGTGCTACGCCGTCGGAACGTGTCTGCTCCCGGAGGGACGTGTCTGCTCCCGCACGTGGCAGCGGGCAGTAGGCACGCTTAGGCGAAGGCGCCGGCGAAGCACGCGGCAAGACAGGTCCGTAGCCGGCAAGACAGGTCCGCAGCAGGGAAGACAAGCTCTGGGGAGGTGAGACAGGGCCGCCGCACGGTCCTCCTGGGGTTGCTGATGCTCGTGGGGTGATCGTGTCGTGGGTGGATGAACTCGCCTCGCCGTCAGCCCTCCGGCTCGACGCCGAGCGAGAAGGTCGCGTCCAGGTCATGCCGGCTGTAGGCCTGGAAGGAGATCAAGGTTTGGGTCGCGAGCACGCCCTGCACCTTGTTGAGCCGACCGGCGATGACGTCCGCGAGCTGCTCGTGCCGCCGGACGCGGACCATCGCGACCAGGTCGACGTCCCCGGCGACGGAGTAGACCTCGCTGACGCCGTCCAGGTCGGCGATGGCCTGGGCCACCTCCGGGATCCGGTCGACCGCCGCCGTGATGTTCACGATCGCGGTGATCACGCGAGCAGCGACGTCAGGTCGGCGCAGAGCTCTGCGTTGGCCGCCTTGGCCGCCTCGGAGAGATGACCGAGACCGAAGAAGCCGTGGATCATCCCGTCGTAGCGCCGTGCGACGACCGAAACGCCGGCCTTGCTGAGCGCGGCCGCGTAGGCCTCACCCTCATCCCGCAGCGGGTCGAACTCCGCGGTGCCGATGATCGCCGGTGCGACACCGGACAGGTCGGCCAGCAGCACCGACGCCCGGGGGTCGCTGCGGTGGGCCGCATCGGAGAGATACTGCTCGCCGAACCAGCGCATGTCGGCGTCGGTGAGGAAGAACCCGGTGGCGTTCTCCAGCCGCGACACGTGCGGGGCGTCCTCGTCGAAGTCCACCCCCGGGTACAGCAGCAGCTGGGCCGCGAGCGCCAGCCCCTCGTCCCGCGCCGCCAGCGCGACCGCGGCGGCCAGGTTCGCGCCGGCGCTGTCTCCGGCCACCGCGAGCCGACGGGCGTTCCCGCCGTACAGCCCGGTGTGCTCGCTGATGTGGTGCAACGCGGCGAGGCAGTCCAGGAAGCCGGCGGGGAAGGGGTGCTCCGGCGCGAGCCGGTAGTCCACGCTGACCACGACCGCGCCCACCTCGTGGCAGAGCAGCCGCGCGTGGTCGTCGTGGGTGTCCAGGTCGCCGATGACGAAGCCGCCGCCGTGGAAGAACACGATGGTCGGTAGGGCACCCTCGGCGTCCGGCCGGTAGAGCCGGACCGGGACCGGACCCGTCGGCCCGGGCACCGTGGTGTCCTCGACCGACCGCACGCTGGCCAAGGTGGCCGGGTCCCGCATGCCGACGGTCATCAGGCGGAAGCCCTCGCGGGCCTGCGCGGGCGTCCCGTCCGCGAGGGCAGGCGCGCCCGCCGCCTCGATCATCTGCAGGAGTCCGTTGATCTGGGGGTCGACCGGCATCCTCGGACGGTAGGCGCCCGGTCAGACGACGGCGCGGGCGGGGCGCTCCAACGGACGCAGCCGCCGCGGGTCATCGAAGGGCCGCACGCTGTCCCGGGCCTGCTCGAGGGCGCCGAGCCAGGCGCGGTGCCGGCCGGCACCGCGCGCGGGCGAGGTGAACGTGCCCGTCAGACGGACCAGCCGGGTGCCGGGCGTCTCCAGCCACCGCAGCACGCACTCGACCTCCTCGGCGGTCGCGGCCGGCAGGGGTCCGGGACCGGGCAGGACCGTCTCGCCGGTCGCCAGCAGGGCGTCGACATAGGGACCGGGATGCGCTCCCCTGGGCACGACCCCGGCAGCGGCCAGGCGCCCTCGGCGCACCACCGACACCTCCCAACCCAGATCGGCTGTGGGCCGGGCCGCCACGAGCTCGGGGACGCAGGTCAGGGCCGAGAGCCGCTGCAGCTTTGCCGCCGACCGCACAAGAGTGCTCAGCCGGTCCCGCTGGGCAGCGGCGTCCTCGAACCGCTCCGCGCTCGAGAGCGCGGCGATCCGCCGTTGCAGCGTCGCGAGCAGCGCCGACGGGTCGTCGCGCACGGCCCGGCGGAAGGCCTCGGCGTGCACCGCATAGTCCTGCACCGACTGCCCCCCGGCCTCGACCCCCAGGCAGGGGGCGCCGCACCGGCCCATGTCGGCCAGCACGCAGGCGCTGCTCGGTGACCGCACCGACAGCCGCCGGGTGCACTGCCGCAGGGGCACGGCCTCGTGCACCGCGGCCATCGCGAGCTCCCCGCTGCGGGCCGAGCCGAACGGACCGAGGTAGACGGCGCCGTCGTCGGCGACCTTGCGGACGAGCGAGAGCCGCGGGAAGGCTTCCACGGTCAGCTTGAGCCAGCTCGCCCGTTCCGGGAACGTCGAGCGCCTGTTGTAGCGCGGTCGGTGCTCGGCGATGAGCCGTAGCTCGCGGACCTCGGCCTCGAGCGCCGTCGCGCAGACCACCGGATCCACCCGCTCGGCCAAGCCGACCATCTCGGCCATGCGCGAGCGCATCTCACTGGCGGTGAAGTAGGTGCGGACCCGGGAACGCAGGTTGACGCTCTTGCCGACGTAGAGCACGCGCCCCTGCCCGTCCCGGAACAGGTACACCCCGGGCGCTGCCGGCAGGGCGTCGGCGAGGTGGCGCTTGCGGCGCTGGGCCGGCGAGACCTGGGCCGAGAAGGTCCGTAGCTCGGCCAGGCTATGCACGCCGAGCCCCCCGAGCCCCCCGAGCCGGCCCAGCAGCCCGTGCAGCACGTCCACAGTGGCCTGGGCATCGGCGAGCGCGCGGTGGCACGGCGCCACTTCGGTGCGGAACAGCCGGGCTAGCGAGGACAGCTTGCAGTCGGGCGCCTCGTCCCGGGTGAGCACCCGCCGGGCCAGGCGTGCGGTGTCCACCACGTCCGGCGCCGGCCAGGACAGCCCGAGCCGCTCACAGCCGGCTCGCAGGAAGCCGATGTCGAACGGCGCGTTGTGGGCCACGAGCACGGCGTCCCCGGCGAACTCCAGGAAGGCGGGCAGGACGGCCTCCAGGCGCGGGGCGCCCGCGACCATCGCGTCGGTGATCCCGGTCAGCACCGCGATGAACGGCGGTACGGCGACGCAGGGGTTGACCAGCGTCTGGAAGGTCCCGAGCACCTCACCATTGCAGACCTTCACCGCACCGACCTCGGTGATGGCGCAGTCACGGTGCGACCCGCCGGTGGTCTCCAGGTCCACCACCACGAAGGTCAGTTCGCGCAGGGGCGTGCCGAGCTCGTCGAAGCTGGCCTGGATCATCCTGTTCTGCTGCTGCACGGGCACGAGCGCGAACCTAGGGCGACCCACCGACAACAACGTCGCGCCGCGCGGGTCGCCGCCGGACGGCGCCACAGGGCGGTCTCAGCGACGCACACCTAGGGTTCCCGGATGGGCAGCGGGCGCAGGCGGTGGTGGGTGGTCGGGGCCGCCGTCGTGGTGTTGGCCGCCGCATCGGGCGTGGCCGTCGCCGCCGGCGCCACCGGCGACAACGGGTCGGCCGTGCGCATGCAGGCCGAGCTGGTCGAGGTGCCAGGCGGTCCCACCAGCCCCGGCCAGGTCCGGCTCGACACGACGCTCTATTTGCCGACATCGGCCTCGCGCGACCATCCCGCCCCTGCCGTCGTGGTCTCGCCCGGCTTCGGCCAGAGCAAGAGCGCGGTCGACGCCGACGCCCAGGACCTGGCCTCGCACGGCTACGTCGCGCTCGCCTGGAGCCTGCGTGGCTTCGGCCGGAGCAGCGGCCGGATCGCGCTCGACGCCCCGGACACCGAGGTCGCCGACCTGCGGGTCCTACTGGACCGGCTGAGCCGACGCAGCGAGGTGCTCCAGGACGGGCCGGGTGACCCGCGCGTTGCGCTGGTCGGCGCGTCGTACGGCGGCGGGGTCTCGCTCTTGGGCGCCGCCTACGACCGTCGGGTGGACGCGACCGTGCCCGTCATCACCTGGAACAGCCTGGACTCGGCGTTCCTGCCGGGCGGGGTCTTCAAGGCGACCTACGCCTCGGTGTTCTTCGCCTCCGGTCCGGGCGGGGTCTGCGCCCGGTTCGCCCAGCGGGTGTGCCTGGCGTACAACAGGTTGGCGACAACGGGGCGCGGGACGGCCGCCGACCGGGCCTTGCTCGCGGCCTCCAGCCCCGCCTCGGTGATCGACCGCATCACCGCCCCGACGCTGCTCGTTCAGGGACAGGACGACACGCTGTTCCCCCTGCAAGAGTCGCTGCGGACGGCGGCAGCGCTCGAGGCCCGCCACGTCCCGGTGCACCTGGCCTGGCTCCAGGGCGGCCACGACAAGCCGTTCGACAGCGCCGGCGAGGACGCCATCCGGTCACGCACCCGCGCCTGGCTCGACCGGTACCTGCGCCGGGACACCTCGGTCGACACCGGCCAGGTGTTCACCTGGCACCGGACCACTGGCGGCAACGGGTCCGCGGACCGCCTGCCGACCACTCGCGGCGACGTGCTCGCGCTGCAAGGCCCGGTGACCCAGCCGCTGGTCAACCCGCCGGGTGGCCGGCCGGCCTCGGTGAGCAGCGTGCCCGGCGCCGGTGCCCTCGGCGGCGCCGCCTCCGCGCTCGGCCTCGACGTCCCCGGCCAGACGGCCGCCTGGACCAGCGCCCGGCTGCCCCGAAGCCGCGAGCTGCTGGGGGAGGGGCACGTGAGCGTGACGGTCCGTTCCTCGACGGGCGAGGCGGTGCTGTTCGCCAAGGTGCAAGACATCGCGCCCGACGGGACGGCGATGCTGCCCGGCGGCCAGGTCGCGCCCGTACGCCTCAGCGCGCTACCCGCGGCCGGCCGCGCAGTCACGGTGGCGCTGCCCGCGCTCGCCCACGTGTTCCCGGCCGGCCACCGGCTCCGGGTGTCCTTCGCCTCGACCGACCTGGCGTACGCCGGACCACTGGCCCCGGCGTCGTACGCGGTGACCCTGGTCGGTGGACCCGTGCTGCCGCTGGCCCCGGTGACGGGCGGCGGTGGGTACCTCCCTCTGGGCCTGGTGGCGCTGCTGCTGGCTCTTGCCGTCGGGCTGGTCGCGGCCCTGGTGCTCGCGCGCCGTCGGGCCCGGCGTGGCAAGGACCTCGGGGACGACACCGTGCCCCTGGTGGTGATCAGCGGCCTAGCCAAGAGCTACGCCGATGGCTTCCGTGCGGTGGACGGCGTCGACCTCGTCCTCGAGCGCGGCCAGGTGCTCGGCCTGCTGGGGCCCAACGGCTCGGGCAAGACCACGACGCTGCGCATGCTGGCCGGGCTCATCGCGCCGACCGAGGGCGAGGTACGCCTGTTCGGCCGTCCGGTGCGCTCGGGCGCGGCGGTGCTGTCGCGGGTCGGGTTGTTCATCGAGGGACCGGGGCTGCTCCCGCACCTCACCGGTATGGAGAACCTGCAGCTGTACTGGACCTCGACCGCCCGCTCCATGGCGGGGTCCTACGTCGAGGAGGCGCTTGACATCGCTGGGCTCGGCGACGCGGTGGACCGGCCGGTCCGCACCTACAGCCAGGGGATGCGGCAGCGGCTCGCCATCGCGCAGGCCATGCTCGGCCGACCGGACCTGCTCGTGCTCGACGAGCCGACCAACGGCCTGGACCCGCCGCAGATCAAGCAGGTGCGCGAGGTCGTGCAGCGCATCGCCGCGACCGGCCGGACGGTCCTGGTATCCAGCCACCAGCTGGCCGAGGTCGAGCAGACCTGCTCGCACGTCGCGGTCATGAGCCGGGGCAAGGTCGTCGCGTCCGGGACGCTCGCCGAGGTGCTCTCCGGCGACGGCCTGGTCCGGCTCGAAGTCGCCTCCATCGAGGAGGCGCTCCCCGTCGTACGCGCCGTGCCCGGGGTCCGCAGCGTCGAGGTCGTGGACGGCGGGCTGGTGGTGGACCTCGACGGCGCCCCGCGCTCGGCGCTGGTCGCCGCGCTCGTCCAGCACGGCGTTGCGGTCGAGGGACTGTCCAGCCGCCGCCGGCTCGAGGACGTCTTCCTCGAACTGCTGGGCCAGGGCGCGTCATGACCGCGTTGTCCCGGTGATCGGTGTCGAAGCCCGCCGGCAGGCCAAGCGGCGGCGGACCCTGTACGCATTCCTGGCGCTGGTCGCGATCCCGGTCGTGGTGCTGATCGCGCTGGTCGTCAACGGCGGCCCGGGGACCTCCGACCGCGGCGGTTCGCCTGGGCTCGTGGACGTCGCCTCCTCCAGTGGGCTGAACTTCGCGTTGTTCATGCTGCTGGCGACCTCGCAGTTCCTGCTGGTCGTCGTCGTGGCCCTGTTCGCCGGGGACTCCGTCGCCAGCGAGGCGCAGTGGGGCTCGCTGCGGTACCTGCTGACCCGGCCCATCCCACGGTCGCGGCTGTTGCGGACCAAGCTGCTGGTCGCCTCGGCGTACGCCGCAGCCGCCGTCGTGCTCGTTCCGCTCGCCTCCCTTGCCATGGGAGCAGTGGCCTTCGGCTGGTCCTCGGTCCAGACACCGCTGGCCGGCGCGCTGGGCGTCAACACGGGGCTGTCCCGCCTGGCCCTGGGCACCGCCTATGTCGTGGCCACCCAGGCGGTGGTCGTCGCCTTGGCCTTCTGGTTCTCCACTCTCACCGACGCGCCGCTGTCGGCCGTGGGCGGAGCAGTGGTGCTCGTGGTCGTCTCGGAGATCTTGGACCAGGTGTCGGCCCTGGGCGCGGTGCGCAACGGGCTCCCGACGCACTACTGGCTGGCCTGGCTGGATCTGCTGCGCGACCCCGTCGACACCGGCCAGATGACCACAGGACTGCTGGAGCTCGTCCCGTGGGTCGTCGGGCCGCTGCTGCTGGCCTTTCGGCACTTCAGCCGCAAGGACATCCTGAGCTGAGGCACTCAGCCGGCCCTGCTCCACCGCAGATCCCCAGCACCGGGATGCTGGGGGATCTGCTGAAGATCTTGGTGAGATCAGTGCAACGAGGCGAGGGTGGCGCGCGCCATCGGGACCTGCAGCACGTTGAAGTGCGGGTTCACCGCCAGCGAGGCGCGCAGGTCGGTCCTGGCCGCCGCAGTCTGACCCATCGCCTTCTCGATCATGCCGCGGTGGTACAGGAAAAGCGCGTTGCGCCAGCCCGTCGAGGACGCCTTTGCGGCCCAGGCCATGGCCGCCGGGTAGTGCCCGTTGACGTACTCCGCCCAGGCGTAGGCGTCGGCCATCTCCAGGAACGGCCTCACCTTCCAGCCGGCGGCGGCGTACTGCAGGGCCTTGGCCGGGTTGCCGTGATCGGCTTCGAACAGGGTCGGCTCCACGTCGAGGGTGACGCCGTTGGCAATGAACAGCTGCTCCTCGGTGTGGAACAGGGCGTACTGCCGCTTGGCGTCCGGGTCGTGCAGGGACTGCTCGAGCTCGGCCAGTTCCAGCACGTACTGGGGCTGTGGAACGGTGCTCACGACGGTGCGGTAGTCGGTGAGGGCCTGCTTGGTCTGCCCGAGGGCGGCCTCGGCCTTGGCCTTGCCGGCGAGCAGGGTCTTGTCGCTGGGATCGGCCAGCAGGCCGGCCTGGAAGTGCTGCAAGGCGCCCTTGGCGTCCCCGCCGTAGTTGAAAGCCAGCTCGGCGAGGTAGTTCTGGGTGAAGGCGATGTTGCCCGGGTCTGAGGTATCGCTCAGGGCCTGCTCCAGGGCTGCCCGCGCCCGGGGGACGTTGCCGCGCAGCTCGAAGACGTACGACGCCCGGGTGAACGAGGAGACGCCGGGCCGCAGCTGGTTCATCTTGTCGATGGCAGCGGCGGCCTTGTCGTACTCGCCGAGCTGGGTGTAGGCGTCACCGAGGGCGCCGTACAGCACGCTGTTGTACCCGTCGATCTTGATGCCCCGCAGCGCGGCGTCCCGGGCGGCGCGGAAGTCGTGTTCGGCTGCCTTGAGCGCGGCGCGCGCCCCCCAGCCCTTGAAGTTCTCGGTGGTGTTCAGCGACAACGAGCGGGCCACGGCGCCCTCGGCCTTGCCGTAGTAGCTCGGGTCGACCGTCGCCTTGGCCTGCTGGACGTAACCCAGACCGAGGTCGGCCCAGGTCGCGTAGTCCTTGGGGTTCTGGGCGAGGGTGCGCTGCGCGGCTGTGATGCCCTTGGCGAGCAGGCTGATGGGGGCGGCGGGCTGGGCGGGGACGTTGCTGGACGGCTCGGCCTTCCCACCGTTGCGTGCGCCGCCGAGCGAGCCGACGGCGAACACCCCGACCACGAGGGCGACCACGGCCGACCCCGCCAGCACGACCTGGGATGCCCGCCTCACACCGTGCCGCCGATGGCGCGCAGGACCAGGCCGGTGCCGACGGCCAGCACCAGCAGTGCGGTGAGCACCGGCAGCGCGGCGAGCACCTTCTCCGCGCGGGCGAGCCGCGGGCTGTCGGCGTACCGGTCCAGGCGCCCGCGCAGCTTGACGAGCAGCAGCCCGGCGGCAGACAGCGCGGCGGCCATGCCGAGGCCGTACCCGAGCACCAGCACGACGCCGAAGACGGTACGGCCGAGAGCGGTCGCGGCCAGCAGGACGAGCAGGGCGGACGGGCTAGGCACCAGGCCACCGGCAACGCCGAGCCCGACCAGGCCACCCCGTGAGAAGCCGCCCTCGGAGGGGGTGTGGCTGTGCCGGCGCCCTAGCCCGTGGCTGTGGCCGCCCGGTCCGTGGTCGTGGACCGCGACCGCTCGCCCGGGCCCGTCGTGCTCGTGATGCCCGTGCTCGTGACCGGCCTGCTCGTGACCGCCGTGCTTCAGAGCGTGCGGCGCGTGCTCGTGCGCGGGGTCGTGCTCGCGCGGGTGGTCGTGCTCGTCAGGGTGGTCGTGCCCGTCAGGGTGGTCGTGCTCATGCGCGTGGTCGTGCTCATGCGGGTGGCTCGGCGCCGGGGCAAGGACCGCCACGTCGCTGCCCCCCTCGAGGTGCAGCACGGCCGCGGCCGGCACCGCGTCCGGCGCGTCCAGGTGGAGCTCGTGGACGACCTCTCCTACGTCAGGGGCGACCCTTAGCGCGCCGGCCACTCCAGGCGTACGGCGTCGTCGAAGGGCCGAGACCAGCAGCCCGACACCGACGCCCGCCACGATCAGGCCGGACACCACGCCGAGGTACTGCTCAGCGGCCGTCGGGGCGAAGGCCGACGTGGTGGAGATCGCCAGCCCGAGGACGAGAACGCCGGCGGTGTGGGTGATCGTCACGGTCGCGCCGACGGTCACGACGTCCCGCAACCGCCCGCGGCGACCGACCAGGTAGGCCGCCATGATGGTCTTGCCGTGGCCGGGCAGAAAGGCGTGGCCGGCGCCGAGAAGCACCGACAGCACGATGGCGAGCAGCCCGACACCCAGGGTGAGGTGCTTGGTCCCGACGGTGTCGTTGAAGGCGGTCGCCAGGCCGTTGAGCTTGCGGACCAGGAAGCCGGCAACCGGCAGGTCCTTGGCCGCCTGGTAGGTCGAGGTGCCGGCGCCCGGCGTGACGTCGAAGGAGCCGCTGCGGACGTCGACCGGCGAGCTGAGCAGGTTGTTGGGATAGCTCCGCAACTCTTCGCTGATGCTGCTCGCCTGGAACGGTGAGCGGTTCAGCGCCACGCCGTTGCCGACCGCGGTGATCTCGTGCCAGCCGACACCTGCTCCGTCCCAGGAGCTGTCGACCTGCACCCCGGTCCGGCCCGACACCTCGGCCGGCCCGGTGAGCTCGCACTCCAGGCGGGCCGCGGTCAGGTGGATCGCGCCGGGTCGCTCGACGTAGCTGCTCGAGGTCACGATGAACGGCACCCGCCGGCCACCGACGACCACCGAGACCGACCGCGCCATGTCCTGGCACTGACGGCCGGCGTACGCCGCCCGCTCGGCGTCGCTGAGCCGGCCGTTGCCGTCGGTGTCGATCAGGCCCTGTCGCTGCAGGGTCGGGATCTCCGCGACGTCCTCGATCCCGCGGTCGGTCACGTGGTCGGCGTACAGGTGCAGCCCGTCGTAGTGGTTGACGGTGAAGTTGCCCAGTGGGTGCGCACTGGCGCCCGGCGCACTGATGAGCACCACCGCCGAGGCCGCCGCCAGGACGCCGGCGCAACGCCACAGACGGCGCCGACCGCCCAGGCGCGCCGGCCGTTCTGCTGTGCCTGGCACGCGCTACCCCTTCGGCTCGGTGTGGACTGTGCGACCCCACGCTCTCATGAGGTGTTCGGTCCATGCCCCAGGATGGCTTGCCCCGACGCCTGTGCATCGGCCAGCCGGCCCGGATGCCTGAGGTCTTCGCGCCGGTCCTGGGACGGGCCGCAGGAGACGTCCTGCTCGCTAGGCTCGGCAGGTGCCCGTGCCCCAACCCGACGCCGGGTCCCGCTGGCGCTGTGGGCGGTGCGGAAACCTGACCCGCTTCGATGTCACCCGTACCACCCGGGCCCGGGAGTACGTCCATGTGGACCTGTCGGGGGAGCCGTCGGTCGAGCAGCGCGAACTGCTCAGCGACATCGTCGAGCAGGTGTCCTGCCGCTGGTGCTCGTCCGTCGACGCCGTGGAGGTCGTGCCACGGCCGGGCACCTGATGATGCTGCCGATCCCGGTACGGGACCGGGTGGTGGCGTTGGCGGCGGCGCGGTTGGGCTCGATCCCTCCCGACGACGTGCCGGTTGCGCTGCGGGCGGTCGCCCGCTTCACGCCCGGTAGGCGGGCCCGGCTGGGCGCGGCCGCGCTGGCGGCGGCGTTGGAGCGGGACCCGGTGTTCCGCCAGCAGGTCGGTGAGTGGGCGCGTACGACGCTGCCCGAGACGGCCGAGGCCGTCCTGACCGGAACGCCTGTTCCCGCTGCGCCCGTCGACGAGCTGGCGGCCGTGGCGTACCTGCTGCGGCCCAGTGACTGGACCTCCTACGTCGACCGCGCCGCGGCCGAGCTGGTCAGCCGAGCTGAGCAGGCCGCCGGCAACTCCTCCCTCGGCGCGGTGCAGCGGCTCACCGAACAGCTCGAAGCGGTCCGGGTGTCGAGCCGGTCCGAACGCGAACGGGCCCGGGCGGCGGCGGCGGCGACGGCCGGTGACACGGTCGCCCTCCAGCGCAAGGTGCGCGAGCTGGGCAGCCGCGCCGGCCGGGCGGAGCTGGCGCAAGGCTCGGCGGAAGCGGCCCTCGCCCAGGCACGGGCGGAGCTGGCGGCGCTGTCGATCTCGGCGGCGGCCGAGCGCGACCTGCTGCGCGACCGACTGGCAGCCGCTGAGGGTGCGGCCACCGGTGTGCGGCAGGCGGCGCGCGAGGGCCGCCACGACGATCAGCTGCGGCTCCGGTTGCTCCTGGATGCCCTGCTCGGCGCCGCCCAGGGGCTGCGGCGGGAGCTGGCCCTGCCGCCGGCCGCCGGGCGCCCTGCCGACTCACTGGTGGAGCAGTACGCCCGGCCGGAGCAGCCCGCGGACCCGCCGCTGCAGGGCCGTAGCGACGATGACCCGGCGCTGCTCCACGCTCTGCTCGCGGTCCCCATGACGCACCTGCTGGTCGACGGTTACAACGTGACCAAGAGCGGTTGGGCCAGCCTGCCGCTGGAGGCCCAGCGTGGCCGGCTGCTCGCCGGGCTCGGAGCACTGGCTGCGCGCACCGGCGCGGAGGTGACGCTGGTCTTCGATGGTGTGGAGCGGGTTGCTCCGGTACCGGTAGCGGCCGCACGCGCGGTGCGGCTGCTGTTCAGCCGGGCCGGAGAGACCGCGGACGACGTCTTGCTCCGCCTCGTTCGGCACGAGCCACCGGGGCGGCCCCTGGTGATGGTGTCCAGCGACCGCGAGGTCGCCGACGGAGCGCGCCGGTGCGGCGCGCATGCGGTCCCGTCGGTCGCGCTGCTGCGATTGCTGGACCGCGCCTGAGGCGTTTGTGTCGGACCACCTCCCTACCGTTCTGCAGGTCGGCACCTGGCCGGCAGGGAGCCTGCAGGAGGCAGCTGTGCTCATCGACTGTGACGGGTGCGCGATGCGTGACCTCGCGTGCGACGACTGCGTCGTGACCGTGTTGCTCGGGGGACCACCGGGCCTGGTTGACGTCGACGCCGCGGAGCGCCGGGCGTTGGACGTGCTCGCCGACAGCGGGCTGGTGCCCCGCCTTCGGCTCGTGCCGCTCGGGCTGCCGCATACTGGACGTGACCTGCCTGGGGCAGTCGCCGGCTGAGCGGTGGGAAAGGGAGGACACGTGCAAGAGCTGCACGTCGTCGCACTGAGCGAAGACGGTCGCTACGTCGTGCTCGGGACGAGCCCCGACCGCGGCTCGGGTGGCTTCCAGGTCGCCCTGGACGCACGGCTCGCCGCAGCCGTGCGCGGGGACCTGCCGCGCCCCGGCTTGCCCGTGCGGGCGCCCCTCACCCCCAGGGACATCCAGTCCCGCTTGCGCGCCGGGGAGTCGGCCGAGCAGATCGCCAGCTCCGCCGGTGTCCCCATCACCAAGATCGACAGGTTCTCTGGGCCTGTCTTGTCGGAGATGGCACGCGTACTCGAGGCGGCCAGGGCCACGGTGCTGGCCCGGACGCGCCTCGGGTCCTCGGTTCTGCCGCTCGGCGAAGCGGTCGACCGGGCTCTGGAGCAGACCCCCGGCGTACGGCTGGACAGCGTGGCCTGGTCCACCTTCCGCAGTACCGACGGCCGCTGGACGGTCCAGGTCGCCTATGTCGCTGCCGACCGCTCCGCGAGCGCTTCCTGGGTGTACGACCCGATGACGCGCCGCGTCACGCCCTCCGACCCGGCCTCCGCCGCGCTCGCCCAGGTCGAGGCACCGCCACGTCCTGCCGCGCCAGCGTTGCCCCCCCCGTCTGTTTCCGCAGCGCCGATGCCCCCGGCTGCAGCCCCAGCCCCGCCGGCCCCGCACCTACCGCCAGCGCCGGCACCGGTCGCGAAGCGTGAGGGCCGTCCGGCCCGACCTGCGGCCCGGGGCCGGGCTGCGGTCCCCGGCTGGGCGGACGTCCTGCTGTCCACCTCGCGGACGGCCGACGAGCCGGACGAGCGCTGAGCCAGGAGCTCGACCTACGATCGGCGACGTGCCGAGCTCCGCCCGTGTGCTGACGTGGCCAGTACGGCTGCTGGCAGTGGCAGCGGTGCTCGAGTTCGCCCTCGGCCTGTCGGTTGCTGCCGGCGGCGAGCGTCCTGTGCCCGCTCCAACGGCGGTGGCCCACAGCCGGCCCGGCGTCACCAGGGCGATCACTCGTGGCCGGCCTGCAGCAATAGACCGGACCGCGGCCGTGCGGCAACTGCTCGCCGACCGGGCGCGGGCCGTGCGGCAGCACGACGCCTCGGCCTTCCTGGCCACCGTTGACCCCCGAGCCACCGGCTTCCGGCAGCGGCAGGCCCACCTGGTGGCCGCGCTGCACGACGTACCGCTGGCGTCCTGGAGCTATGAGCTGGACACCGCGCACGCGCGCGGTCCGCACCCGTCCCTGGACCGCCGGTACGGCGCCTGGTGGGCGCCGGACGTGGTGCTGCGCTACCGGCTGACCGGCTTCGAGGCCGCGGCGAGCGAGCAGCGGCAGTTCCTCACCTTCGTGCAGCGCGCCGGACGCTGGTACGTCGGTGCCGACGACGACTTCGCCGCGGAGGGCCGAAGGACCGCCCGGGACCTGTGGGACGGGGGGCCCGTCGTGGCGACGCGCGGCACAAGCTGTCTCGTGCTGGCGCATCCCGGGAACGCGACACTGGTCGGCACGCTGGTCCATGAGGCGGATGCGGCCGTACCGCGGGTGACGGCCGTATGGGGCACCGGGTGGGCCCAGCGGGTCGTCCTGCTCGCGCCCGCCACGCAGGACGAGCTGGCCCGGATCGTGCCCGGCGCCGGAGCCCTCGACCAGATCGCCGCGGTGGCCACGGCCGAGCTGACCAGCCCGCAGGGGGGCTACCACCCGGTGGGTGACCGGGTGCTGGTCAATCCCGCGACGTTCGGCCGGCTCGGCCCGCTCGGTCGGCGGGTGGTGCTGACGCACGAGGTCACGCACGTGGCGAGCCGGCAGGCCACCGGGCCACAGGTGCCGACCTGGCTGGTCGAGGGCCTGGCGGACTACGTCGGCTACCGGGACGTCGACGTACCGCTGGCGGTGTCGGCCAGGGAGCTGCAGACCGACGTCCGCGCCGGTCGGCTCCCCTCGGCGCTGCCCCCGGACCGCGCGTTCGACGGCAGTTCCGGGGAGCTGGCGCAGGCCTACGAGCAGTCCTGGCTTGCGGCCATGCTGCTCGCCCGAATGTACGGCCAGGACGGGTTGCTGCGGCTCTACCGCGAGGCCGGCCGGGGCACTCGCCCTGGCAGTTTCGAGCGGGCGCTGGCCTCCCAGCTGCACACCTCGCGGCAGGCCTTCACCGCCGCGTGGGTCGCTGACCTGCGCCGCGAGTTGGCGTGAGCAGGCGGGCCCCCGCTGCCGCCCTGCTCCTGCTGCTGCTCGCGGTGGTCGTCGTCGTGCTGGTCACCGTGCCGTTCCCGGTGCTTCCCGGCGCCCACCCGCAGGTACAGGTGACCCGCGACTTCACCGCTGCCCAACTGGCCCGTGAGCGCGCCTTCCACAGCCAGATCCATCCTGCGGCGTACGCCGCACTGGCCCTGTCGCTGGGCCTCGCCGCGGTACTCGGGCTGACCCGGCTCGGCGCCCGGCTCGTCACGGCCGTCGCCCGGCCCTTCGGCGGCGGCTGGGGCTGGCAGGTGGTGCTCGGCGTGACCGCGGTGCTCACGGTCGGGCGGCTGGGGACCTTGCCGCTGGACGCGCGGGCCGAGCAGGTGCTGCGGGACTACGGCTTGTCCACGCAGAACTGGCCCGGATGGCTCGTGGACCAGCTCAAGGGGCTCGGCATCGCTGCCGGCACGACCGCGCTGGTCCTGCTGGTCGTGGTCGCCCTGGCCCGCCGGGCCCCGAGGACCTGGTGGGCGTGGGGCGGTGCGACGGCGGCGGCGCTGGTGCTGGTGGGCTCGTTCGTCTACCCCGTCGTCGTCGAGCCGGCCTTCAACTCCTTCACGCCGCTGGCCGCGGGTCAGCTGCGCACCGACCTGCTGGCCCTCGCCGCCCGCGACCAGGTCCCCGTACGCGACGTGCTGGTCGCCGATGCCTCTCGCCGAACGACGTCGCTGAACGCCTACGTCAGTGGCTACGGCTCCACCCGCCGGGTCGTCCTGTACGACACCCTGCTGCGCTCGGAGTCGCCGCGGCAGGTCGAGCTCGTGGTCGCACACGAGCTGGGCCACGCCAAGCGCCAGGATGTCCTGCACGGGACCGTCATCGGGGCCTTCGGTGCCGCGGCCGGGGTCTGCGGCCTCTACCTGCTGCTGCAGTGGGGGCCGCTGCTGCGCCGGGCCGGGGCGAGCGGTCCGGGCGACCCGCGCGTGCTCCCACTGGTGCTGCTGCTGTCGGCGGTGACGACCTTCGCGAGCTCGCCGCTGACCGAACTGGTCAGCCGGCACATCGAGGCCCGCGCGGACATCCACTCGCTGGAGCTGACCGGGGACGTCCCGACGTTCATCAGCAGCCAGCAACGCCTGGCTGTGGCCGGCCTGTCCACCCTCGAACCCGGCCCGGTCCTCTACGCGTTGTTCTTCGACCATCCCAGTACCCCGCAGCGGATCGCCCTCGCCCGGGCCTGGGCCCGGCTGCACCCGCAGCCGCGCCCACGACCGTGAGGACCCTGGTCGTCACCAACGACTTCCCCCCCCGGCCAGGCGGGATCCAGGCCTTCGTACAGTCCCTCGCGGCTCGCCAGCCCGACGGCGAGATCGTCGTGTACGCGCCGGCCTGGCCGGGCGCGGCAGCGTACGACGCGGGGCAGCCATTCCCGGTGGTGCGGCATCCCGGGTCGCTGATGCTCCCCCTGCCGGACGTGCTGCGCAGGGCCCGGCAGGTCGCCCGCGCCGAGGGGTGCGACCGGGTCTGGTTCGGTGCCGCGGCCCCGCTGGCGCTGCTGGCCCCGTCGCTGCGGCTGGCGCGCGCGATCGCCTCCACCCACGGCCACGAGGTCGGCTGGGCCGCGCTGCCGATCGCCCGGCAGGTACTCGGCCGGGCCGGTCGCGGCGTGGACGTCATGACCTACCTGGGGGAGTACACCCGCCGTCGGCTCGCCCCCGCCCTGCCGGGCACCCGGCTCGAGCAGCTCTCCAGCGGCGTGGACACCTCGGACTTCCGGCCGGGGGCGGGCGGCGAGGCCGTACGCCATCGCCTGGGGCTGGCGGACCGGCCGGTCGTGGTCTGCGTGTCCCGGCTGGTTCCGCGCAAGGGCCAGGACATGTTGGTGCGGGCGCTGCCGCTGGTGCAGCGCCGAGTACCCGGCACTGCCCTGCTGTGCGTCGGCGGCGGGCCGGACGCACCGCGGCTGCGTCGGTTGGCCGCGGACGTGGGCGTCTCGGACGACCTGGTGCTGACCGGCTCGGTGCCGTGGGAGGAGCTGCCCGCGCACTACGACGCGGGCGATGTGTTTGCGATGCCCTGCCGTACGCGCCGGGCCGGGCTGGAGGTCGAGGGGCTCGGCATCGTCTACCTCGAGGCCTCGGCCAGCGGGTTGCCGGTGGTGGCCGGGCGCTCCGGTGGCTCACCCGACGCAGTACGCGACGGCGAGACCGGCCTCGTGGTCGACGGGACGTCGGTCCAGCAGGTGGCCCGAGCTGTGGGCGACCTGCTCGCAGACCCCGCGCAGGCGGCTGCCATGGGAACGGCCGGCCGGGCCTGGGTCGAGCAGCAGTGGCGCTGGGACGTAATGGCGGGCCGGCTGCGGCAGCTGTTGTCCGGCTGAGCCGCGCGCCTTCGCACCCGCCCCGGCCACACAACGATCTTCACGACCGTGCGGCGGCGCACGAGGGTGGGCGTACGCCGGTCGTGAAGATCGTCGTGTGGGTTCGGGGGCCCGGCTGCACTCGGCTCCGACCCAGATCGGACACGACGATCTTCACAACCACGGCACGGCGCTCAGCCGGCGGAGACGACCAGGACGACCCGGGCGCGTACGGCAGGGTCGGCGTACTGCGACAGGGAACGGCGCAGCGACCAGGCGGACAGGGCGAGGACCGGGGTCGCGACCAGTAGCGGGAGCGGCCAGGCACCGGAACGCGCGGCGCCCTCGAGGGCGAGCCCGACCAGGCCGGTGGGGATGGCGAGCCGGGCGCTGGCCAGGGCGAGGGCGCCGGACGGGGCGACGGCGTCGCGTGGCCCGGCGAGGTCGGCCCGGTGCGGGCGTCGTACCGACAATGACAGGCAGGTCGCGACGACGACGACGGTGCACGTCACGCCACCGGTCACCACGGCCGACAGCTCGGCGGCCGTCGGCAGGCCGGGGCTGCGCAGCGAGCCGGATACGCCAGCGAGTAGCGCTGCGGCTGCGACGGTCTCGGTGAGCACGAGGGTCTTGGCCTGCAGGACCAGCCGCGGGTCGTGGGGGAGCGAGGCCAGCCACAGGGCGCCGGAGCCGTCGAGGCAGAAGGCGTTGACGCCGAACAGCAGCCCGGCGCCGGCCGCCACCAGTCCGGGCAGCACGACGAGTGACTCCCACGGCACCGCAGCGCCGGCTGCGACGAGCCCGGGCAGGACCGCGAGCACGAGGGCGCCCCGCCGGAGTGCGGGCGCGCGCCAGGCGCTGGCCCGGTCGAGGGCGACGAGCTCGCCCAGCGCCGAGCGGCGGCCCGGTCGCCGGCGTACGGCCCGGGTGCTGCTCGTGGCCCCGGAATCGCCTGGTCGGCGCAGGGCCCAGGCGCAGCCGCGGGCACCGGCGAGCAGGCCCAGCACCACGAGCAGCAGCAGGATCGCGGTCGTCGTGGCCCAGCGGCCGGCTGGAGCGTCGGCGACGGCGCTGACGACGGTGCGGGTCGGGCTGCGGTGCAGCAACGCCGGGCCGGCGCCGGCCTTCACCAGGACGACGGCCGCCGCGAGCAGGAGGGACGCGACGGCTGCGACGCCCTGCCGGCCGCGCCGGGTCTGTCGCGCGCCGGCCACCGCCCACGCCATCGCCTGGCCGAGGACGGTGAGGGCCACGACGTACGCCGCCGTCGTCAGCGCGCCGGGCCAGCCGCTCCGGCCGGCCGTGAGGGCTCCGGTGACGGCGACCAGGAGCAGCAGCTGCAGGAGCCAGACGAGGTTGACGGGCGCGAGGACCAGCCCGCCGAAGAACTGGGTGCGCGGGCGGACGGGGAAGGCCACCAGCTGGTCCGGCGGGACGATCTCGTGACCACCGCCCGCGGTTAGTGGCGCGATCACGGCGAGCACCCCGAAACCCAGGAAAGCCTGTGGCGCGAGCTCCCGGACGGTCGCCAGGGCAGCAGCGGGGAGGTCGGCGGTGCTGCCGCCGGAGAGTACGAGTAGCTCCAGCAGGGCCAGGGCGCCGAAGCAGCTCGCGAGCTTCACCCCCGGTGTGCGGACCAGCTGCCAACGCAGCGCGAGCAGTCCGCGCAGCTGTGCGAACGCCCCGGGCAGCGTGCGCCCGCTCACCGGGTCACCGCGCGCCGGCGACCGCTACGTGGGTCGGCGCCCATGAGATCGCTCACGAGATCAGGGCGCGGTAGCGGTCACGGCCCGCGTCGCCGGTGAGCTCGACAGCCGGGGCAGCACCGACGACGCGCCCGCCGCGAAGGACCACCGCCTCCTGGCAGGCTTGAACTGCCAGGTGCAGCAGGTGGGTGGAGAGCAGGACGGCGGCGCCGCCGGCCAGCGCCTGCTGTACGACGGTCAGGGTCGCGTCCACCCCGAGCGGGTCGACGCCGTCGAACGGCTCGTCGAGCAGCAGCAGCCGGGGGCCGTGGAACGCGGCCAGCACCACCGACAGGCGCCGCCCCATGCCGTGCGAGAAGCCGGCCGTGACCCGGTCGGCCGCGCCGGTCAGGTCGAAGCGCTCGAGCAGGTCACCGGCCCGGTCCTGCCAGTCGGTCATCCCGCGTAGCCGGGCGGCGAGCTGCAGGTGCTCCCAGGGGGTGGCCCGCGGCACGAGACCGCCGACGTCCGGGCAGTAGCCGACCGCGGCTCGTACGCCGGCCGGGTCCCTCGCCGCCTCGACACCGCTCACGCGGACGGTCCCCGAGGTTGCCGGCAGGACGCCGGCGAGCACCCGCATTGTCGTGGACTTGCCGGCCCCGTTGCGGCCGACCAGGGCCACCGACGCACCAGCGCCGACCGAGAGGTCGAAGCCGTCCACGGCCCGTACCTCGCCGAAGTCCACGACCAGCGAGGACGCCAGCAGGACCGGTTCCGCGGCGCCCATGGCCCCATCGGCGTCCACGGTCATGGTCCTACGTCGGCGGTTCCGGCGACCGGCTTCAGTCCCGGCCGCCGCTGGAGTACAGCGCCTCGACCTCGCTGGCGTTCTCCCTCATGACCACCGACCGCTTGAGCTTGAGCGACGGTGTCACCTGGCCGCCCTCCTCGGTCCAGTCCAGCGGCAGGATCGTGAACTTGCGGATCGCCTCGGCCTTGCTCACGGCCTTGTTGGCCTCATCGACCGCGGCCTGCACCTCGGCCAGCAGGCCCGGGTCTTCGACCAGGTCCGCCACCTCCGTCGAGGTGCCCTTGGCCGTGGCCCACGGGGCGAGCGCCTCGGCGTCGATCGTGACCAGGCAGGCGATGAACGGCTTCTGGTCGCCGACGACCAGGCACTGGCTGATCAGCGGGTGCGCCCTGAGCCGATCCTCCAGCACCGCGGGCGCGACGTTCTTGCCGCCCGCAGTGACGATGAGCTCCTTCTTGCGACCGGTGATCTTGACGAAGCCCTGCGCGTCGAGTTCGCCGATGTCGCCCGAGTGGAACCACCCGTCGCCCTTGGTCTCCTGCGTCGCGGCGGCGTTGTGCCAGTACCCGCGGTAGACGTGCTCTCCGGTCATCAGGATCTCCCCGTCGTCGGCGATGCGGACGGTGACACCGGGGGACGGCCGACCGACCGTGCCGATCTTCAAATGGGCCGGCGTGTTGACGGTGCCGGCCGCGGTGGTCTCGGTGAGCCCGTAGCCCTCCAGGATGGTGATCCCCACACCTCGGAAGAAGTGGCCGAGCCGGGCGCCGAGCGGCGCGCCGCCGGACACCGCGTACGCCACCTGGCCGCCAAGGGCCGCCCGGAGCTTGGCGTAGACGAGCTTGTCGAACAGCGCGTGCTGGGCCTTGAGCAGGACCCCTGCGCCCCCGTTGTCCAGCGCTGTGCTGTAGGCGATGGCAACGGACTCGGCCAGGTCGAACACCTTGCCCTTGCCGTCGCCGTGCGCCCGCTGCTTGGCGGTGTTGTAGACCTTCTCGAAAATCCTCGGTACGGACAGGATGAATGTCGGCTGGAAGGTCGCGAAGTCCGGCAGCAGGTTCTTGATGTCGCTGGTGTGCCCCATCCGGGCACGGCTCTCCACGCAGCCGACCTGGATGAGCCGGGCGAACACGTGTGCGAGCGGCAGGAAGAGCAGCGTCGAGCCGCCGGGGCGAAACAGCTCGGGCAGCACCGCGCTGGCCGACCGGCCGGTACCCAGCAGGTTGCCGTGGGTGAGCTCGCAGCCCTTGGGCCGTCCCGTCGTACCGCTGGTGTAGATGATCGTGGCCAGGCTGTCGGTCGTCAGGGTGGCGCGCCGGGCGGTCAACTCGCTGTCGGCCACCTCGCGCCCGGCGGCGGCCAGCTCCTCCAGGCCGCCCGCGTCGATCTGCCACGAGCCCACCAGGTCGGGCAGCTGGTCGCGTACGGCGTTGAACACGGCTTGGTGGCCCGAGCCCTCGAGCACGACCGCGACCGCGGCGGAGTCGCCGAGGTTCCACGAGACCTGCTCTGCTGAGCTGGTCTCGTAGACGGGGACGGTCACCGCGCCTGCCGTCCAGATCGCGTAGTCCACCAGCGTCCACTCATACCGGGTCTTGCTCATCAGCCCGACGCGGTCGCCGGCCTGTACGCCGGAGGCGATCAGGCCGGCGGCCAACGAACGCACCTCGGTGGCGAACTCCTTGGCGGTGACCGGAGCCCAGCGCCCGTCGACCTTGCGGGTGAACACGACGTCGTCGGGTGCACCGTCGGCGTGCGAGAAGACCGCGTCCGGCAGGGCAGAGCTCTCGTCGACCTCGACGATCTGGGGGGTGGAGTACTCCTGCACCTGCGGGCTCCTCGTGTGCTGCTACCGCGCTGCGCCGGCGGGTGCGCGCGGGCGGTCAACCTAGCGCGGTGCCGGGCGCCACGGCAGGCACCTGGGTTCAGGACCGGCGCGCTCCTGCCGAGGACCCCGGGGTGGGAGTCGACCTCGGTACGCCGCCCGGCGCGACCGCCTGCCTGGCCTGCGGTGCGGCCCTGCGTCCGGCCGCGCCCTGGTGCACCCTGTGTTTCGCCGACCTGCGCGCCGCCGCTTCCCCCGCCGCCTCCCTGCCGGGCCCTTCCGCCGCCCCCGCTGCAGTAGTGGGTGATGGGCCGAGCTGGCCCTGCTCGCGCTGCCAGGCTGCGAACCCCTACCAGCGCGATGACTGCGGTATCTGCGGTGCGCGCTTCCTGGCTGCGGTGCGCGACGACGAGGCGCCGCTGCTCGTCCTGCCGGGGGTCGGGGACCTCAGCCGGCTGGGGCGCGCGCAGCGGCTGCTGCTGGCGGTCGGCGTGGTGCTCGCCGTCGTCGTGCCGCTGGCGGTACTCACCCTGCTCCTCAGCCACCGGCCGCCCGGGTCCGGTCCCGGCGGCGCTCCCGCACCGGTCGCCACCTCCGTACCGGCGTCCCCCGCAGCACCCTGAGCCCACTGAGCCCACTGAGCCCATTGAGCCCCTGAACCTCTAAGGTCCGCGGGGTGCGGGTCCACGTGGTGAGCGATGTCCACGGCAGCGTCGAGGCGCTGTCCCGCGCCTCTGACGGGGCCGACGTGCTGGTCTGCCTGGGCGACCTGGTGCTGTTCCTGGACTACGCCGACGCAAGCGGCGGGATCTTTGCTGAGCTGTTCGGCGAGCCGGCTGCGCGGCGGCTGGTGCAGCTGCGTACCGCCCGGCAGTTCGACCAGGCCCGGGAGTGGTCCCGCTCCCTGTGGGAGGGGCTCGGCGAGGATCCGCGCGAGGCGATCGCCCGCAAGGTCGGTGAGCAGTACGCCGCGCTGTTCGCCGTCATGCCGGAACCGACCTACCTCACGTACGGCAACGTGGACCTGCCTTCGCTCTGGCCGGAGCACCAACGGGCCGGTCACACCGTGCTCGATGGGCAGACCGCCGAGATCGGCGGTCGGACATGGGGATTCGTCGGTGGCGGCCTCACGACCGCCATGCGCACGCCGCATGAGATCTCCGACGAGGACTACGCAGCCAAGGTCGCGGCCGTCGGGGCCGTGGACGTGCTGGCCTGCCACATCCCGCCCGACGTCCCCGAGCTGCTGTACGACGTGGAGGCCCGGCGGTTCGAGCGCGGCAGTGCCGCAACGCTGCAGGCGATCCGGGACACCCAGCCGGGCCTCGTGCTGTTCGGCCACGTGCACCAGCCACTGCAGGCGCGGCTACGCATCGGCCGCACCGAGTGCGTCAACGTCGGGCACTTCCGGGGCACCGGGACGCCGTACGTCCTGGAGTACTAGCGTCCGGCCCTCCTGCAACACGGCAGCGCCGTTACCCCGGAGGCCTCAGTGGCGGACCAGGCCAGCTCCAGCATCACCATCGACGCGCCTGCCGCCGACGTCCTCGCGGTCATCCGTGATCTCGAGGCCTACCCGCAGTGGACCGGCCAGATCAGCAAGGCCGAGGTGCTCGAGACCGGGGCCGACGGGCCGACCAGGGCGAAGTTCTCGATGAACGCCAGCGGGATGAGCGATGACTACACCCTCGCCTACGACTGGCAGGACGACGGCGTCTCCTGGCACCTGACCGAACCCACCAAGCTGCAGAAGTCGCAGCGCGGCACCTACTCCCTCGCCGAGCAGGGGTCCGGGACGAAGGTGACCTACCTGCTCACCATGGAGATCAAGGTGCCGATGATCGGCCTGATGAAGCGCAAGGCCGAGAAGATGATCATCGAGTCGGCGCTCAAGGAGCTCAAGAAGCGGGTGGAGTCGCTCCGCTAGCCTCGCAGTCACGCCTAGTCGAGGAGTCCTGCACCGTGCGCGTCCTGCTGTTCACCGGCAAGGGGGGCGTCGGCAAGACCACCACCGCTGCGGCGACGGCGGCACTGGCCGCGGCCCGCGGCCGCAAGACGCTGGTGCTGTCCACCGATACCGCGCACTCACTGGCCGACGCCTTCGGGGTCCAGATCGGGGCCGAGCCGACTGAGGTCGACACCGGCCTGTACGCCGTGCAGGTCGACACCCAGGCCGCCTTCGAGCGCACCTGGCGCGACGTGCAGGACTACCTGTGCGGCGTGCTCGAGCGCGCCGGGGTGGACGCTCTGCAGGCCGAGGAGCTCACGGTGCTGCCGGGCGCCGAACAGGTGCTCGCCCTGCTCGAGCTGCGGCGGCAGGTCGCCTCCGGACGCTTCGACCTGGTCGTCGTGGACTGCGCGCCGACCGGCGAGACGCTGCGCCTGCTGGCTCTGCCCGAGGCCCTGCGCTGGTACGTCGAGAAGGTCTTCCCCTCCCAGCGGCGAGCCCTGCGCGCCGTACGCCCCCTGCTGTCGCGGGTCAGCGGTCCCGCTGTGCCGCACGACAGCGTGTTCGACGCCGTCTCCCGACTCCACGCCGAGCTCAGCGAGGTGCGCGAGCTGCTCACGGCGCCCACGACCTCGGTGCGCCTGGTGCTCACACCCGAGGCGGTCGTCGTGGCCGAGGCCCGCCGGACCCTCACATCGCTGGCCCTGTACGGCTACCGGGTCGACGGGCTGGTCGCCAACCGCGTGTTCGCCGCGTCCGCGTCCGGGGACGGCTGGACCGCGGGCTGGGTGGCCGCCCAGCAGCAGCAGCTCGAAGCGGTCCGCCGGGACACCGCGCCACTTCCACTGCTCGAGTCCACCTATGCACCAGGCGAACCGGTCGGCCTTGAGGCACTGACGGACCTGGGTGCGGCCCTGTACGGCGACGCCGACCCGACCGGGTCGGGCCCGGGCCAGGAGCTGGTTGCGGTCACCCGGGACCGGGACGGCTTCCTGCTCTCGGTAGCGCTGCCGCTGGCCCGCCTGGAGGACGTCGACCTGGCCCGCAGCGGTGACGAGCTGGTCGTCACGGTCGGCGGCCACCGCCGGTTGCTGGAGCTGCCGAGCGCACTGCGCCGCTGCACCGTCGGCGGTGCCCGCCTGGTGAGCGGACGCCTCGTCGTACGGTTCGAGCCCGACCCGTCCCTGTGGCCTCAGCCGTGAGTGAACCCGTCGGCTCCGCCGCAGACGAGGCGGCGCGGCTGTTCGCCGCCGTGGAGGGCTGGGCCCGTACCCGCTTCGACAGCGAGCATCTGGCCAGCGGTACGGCGGAGTGCACCCTCTGCCCGGTCTGCCAGGCGATCGCAGCGGCTCGCCAGGTCGGCCCCGAGACCGTCACGCACCTGCTGGATGCAGCAGCGTCGTTCGTGGCGGCGCTGCGGACCGTCCTTGCGCCTGCTCCCGGGGACGGTCCACCCCGACGTACGCCCGGGGTGCAGCACATCGACGTGCGGGAGGGCTGATGGCCCTGGCCATCGGCGTGGACGTCGGCGGCACCAAGGTCGCCGGCGGCCTGGTCGACGAGCAGGGCACGATCCTGGGCCGCACGCGGCGACCCACGCCCTCGACCAACCCGGATGACGTCGAGGCGACGATCGCCGATGTCGTCAACGAGCTGCGCGTGGGCCACGACGTCGTCGGGGTCGGCATCGGCGCCGCGGGGTTCGTCGATGACGCGCGCTCGACCGTGCTGTTCGCGCCGAACCTCACCTGGCGGGACGAGCCGCTGCGGGAGGAGGTGTCGGCCCGGATCGGGCTACCCGTCGTGGTGGAGAACGACGCGAACGCGATGGCGTGGGGGGAGTACCGGTTCGGGGCCGGGCGCGGCCAGCAGCATCTGGCCGCGGTCACTGTTGGCACCGGTATCGGCGGCGGCCTCGTCCTGGACGGCCGGCTGTACCGCGGTCGGTTCGGAGTCGGCGCGGAGTTCGGGCACGTCGTGGTGGTCCAGGACGGCAGGCGCTGCGGCTGCGGGCAGCGAGGATGCTGGGAGCAGTACTGCTCCGGTCGCGCCCTGCTGCACGAGGCCCGCGAGATCGCCGACGTGCAGCATGAGTACGGCGCCGCGCTGCTCGCCCGCGGCCGCGGCCGGCCGGAAGGCATCCAGGCCGTGGACGTGACCCGGGCCGCGCAGGAGGGCGACCCGGCTGCGCTGGACTGTTTCGCCGAGGTGGGTCGTTGGCTCGGCCGGGGCCTGGCCGACCTGGCCGCGCTGCTGGACCCCGGCCTGTTCGTCATCGGAGGTGGCGTGGCCGATGCCGGCGAGCTGCTCCTGGCACCGGCGCGGGTGGAGTTCGCCCGGCGGCTCACGGCCGGCCCCTACCGACCGCACGCGCAGATCCGACTGGCTGAGCTCGGCAACGAGGCAGGACTGGTTGGCGCGGCCGACCTGGCCCGGCAGCCGTGATCCGGTCAGCTGCGCCCCCGTATCGCGCTGCGGGCGCTCCTGCCCGTCGTGGAGCAGCGCGCGCCTGGCGCAACCGGCGCAACAGCAGGGTGGCTGGCGTGGACCGGGACTGCGCCGCCGCCGCGACGCTCGTCGTCGCGCCCGAACGGTCCGCCGTCCTGCTGTTGCGCTGGTCGTCGGACCCAACAAGGGCCCGACGACCGCCCAGGTGCGCTCGGCGGACCTCCCTGACGGCGTGGCTGTGATCAGCGGCCCAGCTCCCGTGGCCGGCGGGCTGTGCGCCGCGCCAGGACGGACAGGATGAGGGTCGTCAGCTGGAACATCCGATCGCTGCGGGACGACGAGGCCGGCGTCGTCGAGCTGGTGCGCGCATTGTCGCCGGACGTCGTCGTGCTCCAGGAGGCGCCGCGGCTCTGGCTCTGGCGCACCTCGCGGCGCCGACTCGCGCGACGCTGCGGCCTGCGACTGGTCACGCGGCAGCGGGCGGCCGGCAACTGCGTACTGGCTGCGCCTACGGTCGAGGTCCTCACCTCGTACGCCGTCGTCTTCCCGAAGCGGGCCGGCCTGCACCGCCGGGCGACCGCAGGGCTCGTCATACGCCTGGATGGCCGGCGGGCGTGCGTGGCCGGCACGCACCTCGACCTCGAGGCTGAGGCCCGGCTCGACAGTGCGGCCCGGGTACGTGCGGCCGCGCCCCCTGGTATCCCGCTGGTGCTCTGCGCTGACGTCAACGACTCGCCCGGCAGCGCTGCGTGGGTGGTGCTCGCAGACGGCCTGGTGGACGAGGGGGCAGCGTTGACCTTCCCGGCGGCTGAGCCGGACCGGCGCCTGGACGCCCTGCTGGTCCACCCGGCGCTGCTCGTCCGCTCGCACGTGGTGGTCGAGAGTCGAGCCAGCGACCACCGCCCGGTAGCCGCGGAAGTCTGCTGGCGCTGAGGTGAAGCCGGCCTGGCACGGGTACGACGCGCGAACAGGGTCCGCCGCCGTTGTGGTCTCGCCCCGGGACGTGCCAGCATCGCGGTAGGACCTCATCGGCCAGTGCCCGAACCTGCTGGTCTCTCACCGGAGGTGGTGCAACCCGTGAGCGACCTGCCCGAGCGGGCCGAGGCGCTTCCTGCGGCGGACTACCACTGTCGGCAGGCGGTCGACCATCTCGTCTCGGGTGATCCGGGACATGAGCTCGCCGTGGTGCACAGCATCGCCCGGCTCCTGGAAGCCGCCGGCGGACCAGATGTGGGGAATGCGGTGCGAGCGCACCTCGAGCAGGTCGGTCGGCCGCCTGGCCTGTACGCGCACGGAGGACCGCGCGAACGCGTCCTCACCTCGGCGCTCCTGCTGCACCGGGCGACAGACGACGGTCTTCGCGGTGCGCTGGCGGCCGCCGGCCTTCATGGCTCTGACCCGCGCGGCGGGACTCCGACGGCAGGGGCGGAACGACCGGCCGTTGCGGAACGGCCTGCCGTTGCGGAACTGTCGGCCGGGGCGGAACCGTCGGCCGGGGCGGAACGGGCCGCCGTTGCGGAACCGATTGGTCCGGACGCGGTCGGCGTGGGCGCCAGGGATCACCGCGCTGCGACGGTTCGACAGGCTGAGCGGGTGGCCTTCGTCACCAGGGTCCTGGCCGACAGGAGGGCGGCGGTCGAGGCCGTCCTCGCCGCGTTGCAGGAGGAACCGAGATCCGGCAGCTGACGGACGTCCTGGCACGTCGCTGCGCCAGTCGCGGTCGGTAGCAGGGTCTGTCGTGGGACCAGGAGGGTGGGGGCTCAGTAGCCCTCGGGTGGTCGGTCGAACAAGCGGCGGCTGCGCCGGTGACGCCAGCGGTAGGTTCCGTCCGGGAGCCTGGCCACCTCGAACGCGGCCTGCTTGGCGCGGTGGTGGCGACGGCAGAGGGCCTGCAGATTGTGACTGTCCGTGGGGCCGGTCGGCCAGGGTTGCCGGTGATCCAGGTCGCAGCCGCGGGCATCGCGGAGGCAACCGGGAAAGACGCACCGGCGGTCCCGGGCCTGCACGAAGCGTCGAAGCCGGCCCGGGATTTGGTAGCTGGTGGTACTGAGGTCGCTCAGCTCGACAAGACCGTCGGCGATGCGCTGCACGGCCTGTGCCACGGTTTCGGGGAGGGCCACTTGCCCGACGGCAGGTGCCTCGGCCGTGACGGGTGCTTCCCCGGCGGCTGGGGCGTCGGGCGCGACGGGGAGGGGTGCGACCGGCTGGCGGTCGTCGACGGCGATGACATGGCCGTCCTGGTCATCGACGGCGATCCGCCGGACGCTGCCGGTCTGCGCAAGCAGATCCCGGGCGGTCGACGGCAGGACCGGACCGAAGCCGGGCACCTCTGCGAGCTCCAGGTCGCCGCCCCGCGTGCTGGTGTAGGGCACGACCACCGCGACGTCCCAGTGCTCCGGACCGTCGGTGCCGCCTGTCAGCAGGTCTACGAACAGGTCGAACATCCGCTGATCCGTCGTGCGCTCGTCGTTGCTCTGCGCCTCGCCGAGGGTCGCCTCCAGGGACGCGCGCACGGCGGCGATCTGGGCCAGCGGCCCGGTCGCCACCACGCAGGCCTCCCCGTCCGTGCCCGCGCGGAACTCCACGCGCCGTTCCTGGACCCGAGCCTGTTGGCGATGTTCTGCGGCGTGCACGTCGACGAGCAGCACCGTGCGCCTGACTAGGCGGCCGAGCTCGCCGGGCGTCTGTCCGCCCAGCCTGGACAGCACCACGGCCACGACCACCGCCTGCTGCACCTCGCTCAAGGGCACCTTCTGCAGCTCGTCGAGCACCGCGCGGACGTGGCGTTCTGTCAGCAGGTGTGCCTCGACCGCCTCCAGTAGCCCCGGCAGGGCGGCCGCCGACAGCGCCAGCCCCAGCAGGTTGCGTCCGGTCATCGGGGAGACCTGCAGCATCAACGCGACCTGGTCCCCGACGAACTCCACATCACGGTCCGGAGCGCCCTCGTGCAGGCCGACCAACACCCGGCACATCCGCGCGAACGCCGAGTTCATCGCCCGCTGCGCCGCCCCGACCTGCTCCAGCTGATCATCAGCTGGGAAGAGGAAGCTTCTCGCGAACACATGTCCTGCATCTCTGCTTGAGTGCAGTAGTTTCTGCAGGGTGAGCGAGAAGTCGCACCCGGTTGGCGGTCAGGACT
>JAABUU010001551.1_pt1 | contig 37907 bp, 48 predicted proteins | sample 5559301 | NCBI WGS metagenome assembly JAABUU01 (sample SAMN10711884, study PRJNA513360) | rock metagenome | isolation source: Antarctica rocks | place: Antarctica: Victoria Land, Richard Nunatak white
GCACGACCGTCTCTCTGGTGCCAATCGGATGCCCTCCCTGGCCGACCTCATCATCCAACGCGCGGCTGAGGCCCACGCCCCCGTGGCGCTCGCGGCGGCCTAGCCCCCCGACTTTTCGATAAGATACAGAACGAAGTCAAACATGAGAATAAGATGGAACTTCGTTGCGAAACTACTACCTACGAATTGTTGGGTCAGCCCATTAATCTCGGCCCGTCGCGCCAATACTACTGCCCGCTCAAGCTCGCTATCCTACCGGCAACGCTACGGCGCAAGACGGCAAGGTTGTCACCGGGGGATTTGCTGGAAGTAAAGTTCAAGCCAGCCAATCCTAGTAACGATAAAGTGACTATTCACTACCCTGATTTCGGCAAGGCTCACGTAGAGTAGCGGCACCTTTAGCTGGCAGCCTCCCCTGTACTAACTCCCGAGACCATCCGTGCCGCCGCGACGTGCTCTGGCTCGTCCAGCATGCTCAGTTACCCGCAGTGAGGAGTGCAAGCAATATAAAAGATCTGCGAGCACAGCGTTGGCCTCCCAATTGGCATAAGGGGCTGGATCAAGCTGCTAGTCGCAGCGTATCGCACTCGCCCAGCTTCGGTCAGTAGATGTATAAACATTCAGTGCTGCTCGTCACGCTTTCTGGAGGGTGCTCTGATTGCGGATTGAGTGGATCGATAAGAAACGCCATGGCGATGATCGACTTGCCCTCCCATTATCGTCGATCAGGTAAAGGGCACCGTTTGGCGCCGGTCGGCATAATCGCAGCAATGGCGAGAGCCGGTCGCGATGACTCCATTGTCTCCACAACCGACTCTTACCAGCCATCGCCGGCGCACAGCCCAAAACGCCGCCGGTGGTCTTACTCTCCTTATCGGCCGCCACGCGTTCGGCCTTTAATGCGCCGCACAGAATACGCTACACTGTCAGTAGCATCTCACGCGCCTCTCGCACCCCCACGCGCCCCTTAACGAGCGTCAGTAGAATAGAGAGGACATCACCACCATGCCCACCGCAACCGCACCTCTGCGCGCCATCGCCGCTGAACTGCGCGCCTCCCCAGTCCCGCCCGGCCCCTCCGACCTTATCGCTGTTAATGCCGTCCATCTGGCTCTGTGGCGATTCACTATCGCCAACGCGCGCCACGCCCCGTCGTCGTATGTCGCTGGGCCATCGCCGTATGACATTGAGGCGCTGCACGCGGTCCTGAGGGCCGCGTACCACTTGGCCGGCGGCGGCGTGGTGCGCGATCGGGGCGACCAGGGGTACTACCACGAGCTTGCGCTGGTCGAGGCGCTGGAGTTGCTGAGGGATAGGGATAGCTGACGTGTGCGAGACATGCACAGGTTGTGGTGTCAGGGGGTTGCGTCAGGACTCAGAATCACGGGTGACAGGCACCCAACGGGTCGGGTATCCTACTCCTTTTATAGAGGTGCGTTGAGGAGGGGACGATGGCCTGCCCCTACTGTCAGGGGGACGCGACACAGGAGATGGAGCGGACGACCGCGTTGGGGTATCGCGTGTTCCGTTGTCGCCCCTGCCGGCGCACCTTCAACGAGCGGAGCGGCACACCGTTCAATCATCTGCAGGTGCCCACCGACATCGCCCTGCTCGTCGTCCTCTGCATCCGTCAACACATGAACGACATGATAGTCCTTAGCTGTTCAGCGCCGTCTATTCCAGGACCACTGGGACGAGGTATGAGCAGTGCTGCAAGGTTGCGTAGGCGAGATTAGACAGGCCACACCTGAAGCGCCTGGCAGGACGCCTACCACCGAATCGGCGGCTGCAGGCTGGTAGGAGAGATCAGATAGGGCGCACCACAGCCTGACGCGCGCCTCCCCTGATTGCATTCCACATCCTGCGCATCCCTATGGAGAGGACGACAGGCGCGAGGGGCACGTTCCGTATCCCCGCCATCGCCTGTCCTGTGGCATCAGTGCCCGTACCCCTACTGGATCTTGGGCGCGACGGCTTGGAAGACGAACGTGCGCTTGACGACCTTGTAGACGCCGATGGTGTGGTTGCGCGAGTCGCCGTTCGCGTCGAACGAGACCGGGCCACTGGCGCCCTGGAAGTCGCTCGACTGCACCTGGCGGGCGATGGCAAGGCGGCAGGCCGTCGTCATCGGCTGGCCGGCCACGATGCTGTGATTCTTGATGGCGCGGGCGAAGGCGTCGATGATGGCGGTCGCCGCGTCGTACGCATAGGTGTCGTAGGCCGCGACCGAGGCGTGGGGAAACTGCGCTTTCTCGGCTTTCAGGAACGCCTGGGCGTTGGGGTCCTTGGTCGGGTCACCACCGACTGTCGTGGCCAGCGCGCCGTTCGCACCGCCGGCTGAACTGCCGTCGATGAAGGCCTGCGCGAGGATGCCGTCACCGCCCATGAAGGTGACGTTCTTCAGGCCGGCCCGGCGCAGATCGTCCGCGAAGAGTTCGGCTCCACCTTGAGAGCCATACTCGCCGCCAAAGTAGACCAGGCCCGGCTTCTTGGTGGCAATGGTCGCCGCGAACTGCTGCGCGCTGGTGGCGAGGTTGTTGGGGTCGAGCTCACCGGAGCCAAGCACATTGAGGCCAATCTCACCGGAGCCAAGCACATTGAGGCCAATCTTGAGCGCCTCGGCCTTGAAGGTGCCGGCCAGACCGATGCCGTATGTGCCCTTGTTGTCGGTCACGTAGACCGACTTGAAGCCGTGTTCGCGGGCGTAGATGGCCCCCGCCGGTCCCTGGTAGCCGTCGGTGGTGCAGGTACGAAAATAGGTAATGGGTGCGTTCGTGTTGGCCGTGGTGGGCTCGTAGAGGGCGCGCTTGGAGGACGCGGTCAGGTCGGGGTTGGTGTTCGACGGGCTGATCTGCACCAGGCCGGCGGCGTTGTAAACCGGCTCGGAGACCTTGTCCGCGCCGCTGTTTTGTGGACCTACTGCGCCGATGACGAGCTTGTTGGTGATGAACTGGCGCGCGTTGGTCGCGTCTTTCTCGCCGCTATATTTGCCGTTGAGCGTGTCATCGAGGAGGATGGGGTGGAGCGTGACGCCCGGGACGATGTGCGTGCTGTTGGCCTAGGCGATCGCCACGTCGACGCCGTGGCTGATGCCGTAGGCGAGCTCGGGCAACTGTAGCAACGGGACCGAGATGCCGATATCGTAGGTGACTATGGCCCGCGGACTTGCGGTGACGCGCGCGGCGTGGGCGATGCTGGAGATGCTGGTGAGCACGATGCCGGCGGAAAGGATACTGCCTAAACGTGCGGTGCAAGGTGTCATGTGATCCTCCCGATACATAGAGGCGGTGTCGTACTGGTCGATAGCAACAGAAAACGGTCGTGACGAACGCACATGCGACAATCGTAGCCTGGGCTATCCCCACGAAAGCGCATGCTCTCTCCAGCCGGTTTCTTGAATAACCGCATGTCGCGCCTGCGATGCCGCCATAACTGAATAGCCGGTGATATCACTATATAGGATATGGTCGTCACCAGTCAAGTTTCATTGTAGGTAACGTGATCGAACGGGAACTGGTATGAGGTGTAAACCATGACACCCTGGCTCGATGTCTCAGATGGTGTCATGGGAACGTGTGGAGTCTGGGAGCGGATACCAGTCCGAGGGCGTAGGCGCCGGCAGATGAGAGAGGCAGCGATGCCGTGGCCAGGATTGAGGGTCGATTATCCCACACGTGGACAACGACGATGGCTTGCGACACATGCGGGTCGTCCATCGAGGCCCGATAGTGGGCGGTCAATCAGGGCGCGCCCGTCGAAAGCCACGCGTCTGTTCTACGGTGGATGACGGGATGCAGCTCATCGCGCGCTACGCGCCAACACGGTTCGGTGATGGAACGCCGCGGGCAGCCTGCCATCCGGTCAGTGTCCCGGCTAGGGGAAGACGGTCTCGCCGACGAGGGATCCCCAGCGCCGATGCTCTCGTGCCGCCTGTCCGATTCAGGCATGAAGACAGGGGTCGAGGCAACCGCGCGGGTTCGCTGCGTGTAAGCCGGCCGCCATAGCCGCATAAACAGCTCACGCCACATAGCGCGCGCCTATGTGGCACGAGACTACGCTCACTCTTGCCGCCGCCGCCGATAGGCGCGCGCCTTACTGCGGCTCCCACAGATGGCCATGGAGCACCAGGTTGCCGAGCGGTTCTTCGACGCGTCGTAGAAGATCCACTGGCACCCGGCGTTTCGACAGGCTTTGAGCCGCGCCCACGTCCCATCCGCCATCGCCGCACAGACGGCTGCCAGGATGCGACCAAGTGCGCCGTCCACGCCTCCCGTCAGCGGCTCCAGGCGCAGGCGTTCGTCGGCGTGGATCAACGGTGTGAGTCGAGCGTGCGCGAGCGCGTCGTTGAGCACAGCCCAGGCGTCGTCGCGTACGTCCATCCCGTTATGCCCGCGTAGGACGGCGCGCAGGGCTTCACGCGTGGCGCGCACGAGCCGCGCGTCGGCTTCGTCGATCACATCGTTGACCTCGAGGAGGGCGTGGGCGCGGAGCCAGGCGCCCATGCCCTCCGTGTCGCCCATCTCGTCATACCCTGCTTCAATGTTTGTGCTATTGACAAACACCCGCACGAGTTCGAGTTCGCCGGGCGCGCGCTGGATGACCTCGGGTTCCATCGTCGTATCCGTTTATCCAATCCGGGACTGTGTCGCGCCACGTAGAGCGACAGGCGCTTCTAGACGCCGTTAAACATGGCGCAGGCGACCGTCCCACCGGCAGCATCGCGCCGACCAGTTTACCGGTGTCTTGTGTTGACTGGCGCCGCGCTCAACCCATATAGTGATGGTATCAGCAAACGACTGTCAGCGGTGTCGGCGTCACGCGGCGTCGCCGATCAACGGGTAAGGAGGGGGTATGTTTCCACACACCGCGCCCCTGCGTCGTCGTGGCGTCGTCCTCGTAGCCGTGCTCGTCGTAGGCGGTGTGGCCGCGGCGGGCCAGGTGGGGACGCGAGCGCGGCCGGCTATACGGATCGTGCCGCTGCCCGGTCTGGCGCCCCAGGCCCTGCTGCTCGACGCGTACACGGACCGGGCCGTCGTCCTGTCGCTGCGTGGGGCAGGAGGGGGCGTGACGATCGTTGATACCACGGCGGGGCGCATGATACGCAACCTGGCCGTGCCGGAGCCCGTCGATGCCGTGGCGCTGAGCCGGGGGCGGCTGCTCGTCGCGTATGCCATGCCAGCGGGAAGTGAGCGTGTGCTCGTGCTCGATACACGGCGCGGAGCCGTCGTCCGCGCCCTGAGCGTGGGGCCGGCCTTTCCGCAGTCCGTTGGCGCGGACGCGCTGGCCATCGACGACGCGGGGCGGCAGGCCGCCGTGCTCAACCCGACCGACAGCACGCTCCGCCTGCTCGACCTGGGGACGGCGCAGGTGTCGCGCGCGTTCCGCGTCGGACGCGGCGCGGACGCGGTGGCGGTCGATGGGCGCGCCGGGCGCGTCTTCGTGCTCGAGCGCGACCGGGGCCGCGTCGGGCTCTTCGACCTCGTGACGGGCGCGCGCGTGCGCGCTATCGCGGTGGGGCGAGGACCAGGGCGGATCGTCGTCGACGAGGCGGCGGGGCGCGCGCTGGTGAGCAACCTCGACGATGGGACCGTGAGCGTGCTGGACACGCGGGCGGGGTCAGTAGTGGGGACGGTCCCGGCCGGGGGCGGGCCGGTCATGATCGACGCACGGAGCGGGCGCGCGTTCGTGTCGGACACGAGCGTCCCCGGCAGCGTGACGATGCTCGACGTGCGACGCGGCGTCGCGCTCCGGGTGATCGCGGCCGGCAACCTGCCCGGACAGAGCGTCGTCGACGCACGAACCGGGCGCGTCTTCATCCCGGTGACGTTCGGCAACAACAGCGACACGGTCGTGACCGCATTCGATCTGCACGACGGGCGGCCCGTCGGGGCGGCGTATCTTGGCCTTACCGACGGCGCGGCAGGCTTGATGCCGGGCACGGCAGGGACGCTCGCCGTGGACGTGGCCCGTGGGCGTCTCGATGGCGTCGCCGTCGGCCCCACGGGCGCGAACGGCCAGGCGGTGGGCGCCGGCGCACTGCGGCGCATCGACACCCGCACGGGCGCCGTCATGAGGAGTACGCCCGTCGGCGCGAACCCGCTGGCGGTGGCGGTCGATGGGCGCGACGGGCAGGTCGTCGTCGTCGACGCGGGGGGTAGCGCGCCACGGAGTGACCCATGGGCTCCGTTGCGGCGGGCGCTCGCGCGCTGGCTCCCGGCGCCGGTGTCGCAAGGCGCACAACTCGTGCCGGGCGATGTGCGCATCGTTGACGACCCATGAGGGTAACGCAGAGCCAACATCTTCCTTGCGTACTCATTCTCGCGTGGGGCCGTGGGCGCTTGCCTGTCACCTCGCCCGGCCGCGCGGGCGTGTCTTATCGATACGTTGTGGGGGTGACGCCGAGGAGGCGCTTGACGTGCAGCGTTAGATGACTGCCGCTGGCGAAGCCCACCTCCCTGGCGATGTAGGAGAGAGGCCAGGTGGTCGTGGCGAGGAGCACGCGCGCCCGCTCGACCCGGCGGTGGATGATGTACCGATGCGGGGAGACGCCTGTGGACATCTTGAAGAGACGGCTGAAGTGGTATGGGCTCAGGTGCGCCGCGCCGGCCACAGCGGCTAACGCGAGGTCGTCGGCGAGATTGTCCTCAATGTAGTCGGTAGCGCGCTTGAGGGCGGTTGGGTCGAGGCCGAACGGGCGACGCGGCGTTACGCGCCCGCTTGAGGAATGGCGCCGCAGGAGATGCACCGCGAGTTCGGTGGCCAACGCCTCGGCGTAGATGCGTCCACCCAGACCGCCCCCGCGAAGTTCCCCCAGGAGCGCCGCTCCGGCGTCCACAAGGCGCGAGTCGCGGACCCCGAAAGCCTCCACGATCTCCACCGTGTCGGGGTAGAGCCCGGCCTCGACGGCCACGCCGTCGACGAGCGCGGGGTCGAGGTAGAGGTGTAAATGGCGCACCTCCCCGTCGCGATCGAGATGCCACTCCCGTGGCCTATGCGCGGGCAAGATCATCACGCCGCCCTCATCAAGGCGACCGACGTGGCCCGTGCGCCGCTCCGTCGCTGCCATCGGCGTCCCAAGGTTGAAGACAAGCATATGGCGCGGGAGGGCGGGGGTCGCGAAATCGTCGAGGGGATGGACGACCTCCGCCGCGTCGACACCCTGCCAGCGGCGGCCACCGCTGGAGAGAACGACATGCGCGGGCGGCACGTCCCCTATCCCCGCCGTCGCCTCGTCCTGTGGCATCAGCCTCTCCCGTCCCCGTGTGCGGCCGCCGATCGACCCGCGGCCGGCCGCGTCCCCCTCGGCTTCCTCATCTCCCCGTATTCTTATTTTGCGGGGTCAGGCTTGCGCACAAGGGCGCCGCGGTTGCAGAGGGCCGTCACGCATTCCTATCATCTCCAGCAGGAGGCATGCCGCCACGTCGTAAGAGGGCAGCCGTTTCGGCGGCGATGTCGGCGACGAGGGTTCCGGCCGGCGCCGGGCGGACAAGGGACACCGCTTGCCCTGCCCATAGGGCCAGAAACTCGGACCGACCTTGCCCGGCGGCGGCCTGACGGATGCCCCGGGTCAGGGTGTGCTGGATCGGGAAGGGATGACCGGCAGGGGAACGCGGTCGACGATCTGCGGGACCAGGGCCATCGTCCCAATGAGCGCATCGTTGATAGGGCCGAGGAACGTGCCACGATGGCCGCCCGCCTCGCTGCCCTGCGCGACGATCAGGTCAACACCGGCGTCCGTGAGCGCCCGCGCCTCGCGCACCGTCGTCGCCGTGCCACAGGTCGGCACGCCGCGTTCCTTGAACCGGCGCAACACATCCGGCTCTGGGATGCCGAAGGTGAAGCTGAAGACCGGCGCCCGCTCGTCGAGCACGGCCGTCACCTGCTCGTCGAATGATTCCGCGTAGCGGTCCATCGTGGGCGGCTCGGGTAGCCCCATGGCGTCGCGGTAGGGGGCCAGTCGGGCCGCCATGTGCTCGATCTGGTGTGGGTCGATGGCAAACGGCGTAGGCACGAACAAATTGACAGCGAACGGGCGGTCGGTCAACCGGCGCGTCGCGCGCAAGGCCTCCCGGAGCGCATCAGGCGACAGGTAGGCCGCGCCGAGGGTGCCGAGACCGCCGGAGTTTGACACCGCGGCGACGAGCGCTGGTGTCGTCGTCCCCCCGGCCATGCCGGCCTGGATGAGGGGATAGGTGATGCCCAGGAGGGCGGTGACGCGGGTATGGGGCCAGGTCCAGTGGTCCATGTGTTGCTACGCCTTTCGACTATCGACATCGCATACTAGAGCGATGATCGACCGCCTGTCGCCCACGTTCTTGCGCGGTTGCGGCAAGATCTTGCGTCGTGTTGCCGTGGGTGTGGGGTTCGTCACCCCATCGATCGGTCGGAGCACTGCAGCACGCATGGGCTGTGCGTAGAGGACGAAACGTGTGGTGTCATCGCATCATCGCATGTCGCTCCTCAGTTCGTAGCGATATTCGTCGCTCGTGGTACCTTTGAAGGAGTCTGCGTCCGGTACTATTGCGACGCGCACAAAGCCGAGGGCCTCGACGAGGCGAATTGACGGGCCATTGCGTGTGTCAATCTCGGCCGCCACGACGCTCACCTGATAGTCGTCGAACAAGTGTGTTAGCACGCGGACGGCGCTCTCCATGGCATACCCCTGACGCTGGGACACCACAAAAACCATGTACGCGAGCATGGCGGTGTGGTCGGCGTGGACGGTCGCCTGCATGAGACCGACGTAGGCGTCCGTATCACGCCTGCGCAGCGCCCAGTTCAGCCAGATGTCGTGACCATCCGGCGAGCGTCGCGTGGAGAGGGCCATGTAGCGCCTTTCGAGGCTTTCCCGTGAGGCTGGCGGTTCTTGCGGGATGAAGGTGTAGAGGTGAGCCACGCGTAGGGGCTCGTATAGGATGGCGGCATGGGACGGAACGAGGGGCTCCAGGAGCAATCGCGGGGTCTCAAGAGTCCTATCGCGGTCAACGATGGTCACCACATCTGATTCCTTGTCGGAAACGCCACGGTCACCTCTCGTCTGCTGGACAGATGAGCGCTTGCTCACCGGCTAGCGGATAGAACGCGACGAACGTGGCTCCCACGATATCGGACGCATTATCAAATCGGTTGATCGTGGCGCCCGGCGGCTCGTAGAAGACGCTCCCTCGCTGCAATGTCGTCGCGGGCTGTCCGTCGATCTCGAAGACGATCTCGCCGTCCACGACGTAGCCCATGACGCCACCCGGATGAGCGTGGCGGAACGCCCTCTGCCCCGGCCACAGGTCGATACGATGGGCTTCGATGCGGTCGATCGAGGCGGCGAACGCCCCGGTCAGCAGATGCTGACAGGCCACGGCGCGCGCATTGTCGTGGCTCTCTGTAGTCATAGACCATACCGCCCGTCGTTGCCGCATGTCACTGATTCGACCGCTTCTTGACTAGCGTCGACAAGGGTGGCATCCGTCGTTCTCCCCAATGGTACGTCGAAGGCCCTATCTGCCATCTCAACCCCCTTCCTCACCCATGCCGGTGACGATCAGGCGAGCCAGAGCCGCGTCGAGCAGCGCGACGGCTCCGCGCGTCGCCCGGTCCATCTGGATCGGATCCTGCGCCGCCCGCGCGAGCACATATCCGCCCTGCACGACCGCGACGATACTTGCCGCCAGGTCCGCCGCGTCGAGGTCACCGGCGAGCGCGCCCTCCCGTTGCGCCTCTATGAGCGCGTCGGCCAGCGCACGCTCCACGTAGGCAAAGCTGGCCGCGATAGGCTCTCGTAGCGCGCCATGCGCGACGACGTCCGCGTCGTGGACCAGGCGACCGAGGCGGCAGCCGCGCAGGGCCGCACGCGGCTTCATCAGGTAGTCCCCCACGCGCTCCAGGGGCGGCTTGTCGGCGCGTAACACCGCGTCGGCTTCGGCGCGCATCTCCGCCTCCACCGCGCGCACGGCCGTTGCTGCCAGGTCGGCTTTACCGGAGAAATGGTGATACAAGCTGCCCTGCCCCGCGCCGCTCGCCTTCAACACCTCCCCTGGGCTCATCGCGCCATAGCCGCGTTCCCACAGGAGCTCTTTGGCCGCTGTCACCAACCGGTCCCGTGTGGATATCACGCCTCAACCCTCGCCAATCCCTTACGCATTGTTCCTGCCCACATCTTCAAACATACTAGTAGGTACAACATGCTGTTGTCAAGGGTACGTATCGACGAGCGGCGATACTGCGATGCCGAGGGGCTTGATTCCGTCATCGGCCCGTGAGCGGTCCATAACCGACGACTGGATGCAACGGGTGATGTCGTGGCGTGGCGGCCGCCATGTCGTGACATCCAGGTGGTGGCCGACAAGAGGCCTGCCCCGCACAGGGCTCAGAGAGGTAGGCAAAGAGAGATAGAAGGGGCGAGGCAGCCGAATGGTTTAACCGACTACTTGGCCAACTACTTGGTTTCGGCGCGACAAGGGTCCGCCATCAGGTCGAGATCGAATCTCGCCCGCAATCCTTCCCGCCCATCCGTCGTCACCCGTACGGCACGATTTGCGGGAACACGCGTGATCCAGCCCAGCTCGAATAGGCGATCCGCGAGGGCCGCGCCTAGCGCGCCCGCGACATGGTGTTGGCGTTCGCTCCAATCGAGGCATCGGGGCGCGAACAGGCGCGGCCGGCGGCGCACACCGTCGAGGTCCAGTCCGAACCCCTTCAGGACCACGGCGCCCCTTGTCGTCACCGTGTAGCCATCCGCGACCGTGTCCAGGACATCCCCATCAACGAGCGCTTGCGTCAGGGCCACGCCCAGTGCGCCCGCGAGGTGATCGTAGCAGGTGCGCGCCGAGTGCAACGCCGCTGCCTCCTCTGACGCTTGCAAGGAGCGGATCGGCGCGGGGCACGCAACGGCGGCCAGCGCCTCGAGTGCGCGTACCACCGCGGGATTGGCCAGCCGATAGTAGCGGCGTCTTCCCTGCGCCTCGACCACAAGGAACCCCTGCGCCACGAGCTTGGTCAGGTGGGCGGTGGCCGTGGAGGGCGCGACGCGGCCGCGTCGCGCCAACTCCCCTGCCGGTAGCGCACGCCCGTCGCTCAAGGCCACGACGAAGCCCGCCCGCGTCGGGTCAGCCAGCAGGGCGGCCGCTGCGGCGATGGTCGTGTCCGTTACTGTCACTGTCATGTACTCCACCCCCTCTCGCGCGTCCGTGCCGTCGTGCCACTCCCTGTAGCATACCCGCGACACGTTTCGTCATCCATCGAAATAGTGGGGTTATAGACTGCGGGTGTGGGCGGCCCAGGCGCGGTCAAGCGGGCCACCCGACCATGGGCGACCGGCCGTTTCTGTAGCGCCGGGAGTACGAAAAATAGGAGGGCAAGCGATGAATCGCGATCAGATCGGAACATGTCTGCGCCTGTATGATCAGTGGCACGAGTACGCTCGCGAGGGCGATGTGGACAAGCTCTTGGCGCTGTACCACCCCGACGCCGAACTGGAGACCCCGCTCATCCCCATCATCCTGGACACGCCGCTCGGCGTTTGCCGCGGTCACACCGCGATCCGACGGTTCCTGGAGGAGGGCACACGGCGCCGGCCCAACGCGCTCGTCCGCTGGTACCGGACGGGAGACGTGTTGTGCGATGGCCGCACGGTGTTCTGGGAGTACCCACGGCAGATACCCGACGGCGTGGGCGAGCAGATCGACATCGCTGAGGTGCTGGAGGTCGCCGACGGCCAGATTATCCGCCACCGCATCTACTGGGGGTGGTTCGGGCTGGAGCGCTTGGCCGACTCGTTGATCCGTCATCGTGCCATCGACGGGGCGTAACGGGCAGCCAGTATGCCATCAAGGCGACCATCACATGCCCGCATCGCATGACGGCCTACCCCTAGAGCAGACGTGCGCCGACCGTCTCGCCCACCTGCACCCCGCCCAACACCGTCGTCTGGCGCTCTGGATCTACGGGACAATTCTGGCCCAGAGTGCCTGTTAGAACGCGGTGATCGTTACCGTCGTGCCGACCCTTGGCCGCTGGCATGCGTCCCGTCAGCGCCTGCGCGAGTGACTCCCAGATGGGGTCAACCGCCAGCCACACGGTGCGACACACGGAGAGATGTGTCCCTATGCTTTATGCTTTGTTGCACTGGCTTCTTTCTTGATGGCAGGGCGACGAGCTAGGAGTTAGCCTTTGAGCCCTGGCCGGGTTTACCCTCCGGTGTCGCGCTAACGCGTCACGCGCCGCCTTGATCGACATACCTACCCTAGTGAGCTCACAGAGGTGATAGCTATGTGCGGGACCTGTGTCCACGACCCCATGACACAGCACTGCCGGTCGAGAGGCGACAGGGGCCAGGGCTAAACGAGGCCGGACCGATACGTGGGATAGGCGAGCTGCCAGTCGAGGTCGGCTTTGATGCGGGCGTTGCTGCAGCCTAACGACGGTAACAGGATGGAGCCGCCGGGTGTGGGAGGAGCGCCCCGTTCCTGCATCGCGATGTAGCCGTATACCTCCCGCCACGTCACCGGCTCGTCGTCCGTGACGTTGTAGAGACTGCGGGACGGGGCTGCCTCGAGCGCCAGAACAACCGCGCGCGCCATGTCGACGACGTGGATCAGGGAGATGAGGCCGTTTCCGTCCCCCGGCGTCCGCAACGTCCCCGCCTGCGCCGCCACGCGCCAATTCTTATCCCACCCCGTTCCCGGTCCGTAGAACAGGCCCCCACGCAGGATGCGCCAGTCGAGGGCGCTCAATCGAACGAGCCCTTCCATATCCACGGCGGACTGCGCGACGGGACCGGGCGAGAGCGGAGTCGCCTCATCGACGATGCGTGCGCCCTGCTCGCCGTAGACCAACGCGATGCTCTGTTGGACGTAGCGACGCACCCCGCCACGCGTCGCGGCAGCGAGCAGGTGACGCGTGCCGTCGCGGCGGATGTGGTCATTCATGTTCCAGTGCGGGTTTGTTCCCGGCCGCGGGACCGCCGTGGCCAGGTGGAGCGCCGCGTCGCACCCCGCCACCGCACGGTCGAGGCTGGCCGGGTCCAGGATGTCCCCCAGCATCGCCTCCACACCCAGGCGCTCCAGGAGATCGACCTGCTCCGGCCGCCGCACCACCGCCCGCACAGCATACCCGCGCTCTATCAGGCGTGGGAGCACGTTCCGCCCCAGCACGCCCGTCGCCCCGACCACAACCACGCGCATCGTCCCCCTCCCTCTCGCAGCACTTTTGACCCTCAACGCGCCATTTAGCGTGGCGACAACCTCCGTCTGTGTGCCTCGCAGGTGTGCCTCGCATGGGACGCGCCTACGTCGCGCCTACCTGCTGTCGCAATCGCTTAATCTCAGTGAGGACGTCGTCACCGACGGCGGCGGGGCAGCCCCAGTAGTCGAAAATGCCGCCGCGCGCGCTATTCTGCCCGCAGATCACGAACACGCCCGTCCCCAGCCGCGTCTTGAGCTGCGACGCCAACCACCCGACGAAGCCGCTGTTATCGAGCCCGTCCGGGAAGTAAAAGCGATAGACCGTGTATAAGTCGCGCTCCTGGTCGGCACACGGGACAAGCTGGCTCCAGACCTTGTCGTCGCGCACGAACGCCAACGCGTCGGGCGCCACCAGATGCGGGATGTCCGCCGACGCGAGTTCCTCGAAAGTGTATGTCCCACCGAGGATGCGCCAATCTGCGCGAGCGATGACGATCTGTAGTCGTTGGTGTGTCTGCTCCGGGGTCTCATGGCTCACGTCCATTGCTTCTTTTCATCCTTTCAGGCCAGGAGCGGCGCGAACTGGTGGTCGTGGTCGACGATATCTTCGACCGGCAGGGCGCCCTCAATCGCGCCCGTCCGGCGGAGCGCGGCCACCGCCGCCTCGATCGCCCGGCGCGACAGCGCCCCGTCGTCCGCATACCGCACATGCGCGAGCCAGCCCGCCGACGCGTGTGGGGGCAGGGCGTAGTGTCGCGCGACGAGCGCGACCATCTCATCGGATGCGGCGACGACGGCGGCGCTCGCGCGTCGCAGCGCCCGCAGCGCACCGTGGACGCCATCCGGATCGTGCGCTATGGCATCCGTGCGCGCGGCGATGGAGAAGGCCGGCCAGGGCGGGACGACTGTGCCGACCGCCCGCACCACGCCAGCAGCGAGCCATCGTTCGACGGTCAGGGCCTCCCAGAGGAAGGCATCGATCATGTCCTCCTTGAGGGCTCGCAGGAGCGCGTCGAGGCTCCCGATGGGCGCGACGGCATAGTCGACGTCCGCGCGCCAGCCCGTGTCGGCGGCAAGCAGGAGCAGCATCGTGTGCGCGCCACCGCCCGCGCGGGTGATCCCGAAGGTCTCACCGCGCAGACCCTCGACCTCGCGCGCCCGCGCCGCGGAGCGGACGAGGACGCGCCAGGTGAGGGGGCTGGCCACAAAGGTGGCGACGAGCCGGTACGGCGCGCCCCGCGCCCGCTCGAGGATGAGGCTATCGGTCAGGCCCACCCCGATGTCGGCGCGACCCTCAGCGAGCGCCCACGCCACGTTGCCACTGCCGCCCGCGTATTCGTCCCATCCCACGCCCGGCGCATATATGGACAGGAGATCCCGCTCGCGCGCGACGCGCAGGGCCGTGTAATGCACATCGGCGGCGAGGTCGGGCGTGGCCAGCGTGAGATGTCCGTTGCTCGTATGGTCCGGGTTGTCGTGTCTTCCCACCCTCATCTCCCCTATCCCATCAATCCCATCGTCGCCGCGACCGGCAACGCGCCTGATCGTGCCCCTCGGCTGGCTAGAGCACGTCCTCCAGTGTTGTGGCGAGGCGGTCGACGCCCGCCCTGATCCGGGGCTCGTCGAGGTGCGCGTAGCCGAGCACGAGCCCCGGCGCGTGGCACGGTTCGAGGCCGAAGGTCGAGAGCGCGGTCGCCTCGACGCCATGCCGGGCCGCCACCAGTGACACCCGGCGATCGTCCGTGCCCACGGGGAGCCAACCCATGACGCTCATCCCGCACTCTTGGGCCGGCACGTCGAGCGCCCCCGCCAGACGCTCCCGCGCCGCGTGCGTCAGCGCCCCCTGCCGCTCACTGTATAGCGCGCGCATGCGCCGGATGTGTCGCCCGACGTGCCCCTCCGCGAGAAAGTCGGCCACCACCGCCTGCCCAAGCACGGGCGAGCCGCGGTCGGTCAGCGCCTTGGCCCGCGCGAAGGCGTCCGCGAGGTCCGGCGGCGCCACCAGATAGCCGAGGCGCAGGGCGGGGAGGAGCACTTTGCTGAAGGCGCCCATGTAGATGACTCGCCCGGCGGTATCCAGCCCTTGCAGCGCCGCCAGTGGACGCCCGGCGTAGCGGTACTCGCTGTCGTAGTCGTCCTCCAGCACCCACGCGCCCACGTCGCTCGCCCAGGATGGCCGCGCGGAGCGCGTCGTAGAGTTGCCGGTGGAGCGGTAGGGACCCGCGGGGGTCGAAGCCGCGCGGGGTGAAGGGGACCGCGGTCGCCTGGGTCGAGCGCATCGCCGCCTCATAATTGGCCTTACTCATGTGTGCGAAATGGCTCTTGTCAGCATACCATCGCGCCGTTATCGTAGAAAAGGGCGAGACAGTGAAAACCGAAAGGACAGAGCGATGAGCACACCGACGACGCCCGCGCGGGTCGCGGTCCGGCGCCACCCTGAGCGCGGCGCGTACGACGCCGCCACGATCCACGCCATCCTGGACGAAGGCTTCCTCTGCCACGTCGGCTTCGTGGACGACACGCAGCCGTTCGTCATCCCCACCCTGTATGCGCGCGTTGGCGACGCCCTGTACCTGCACGGCTCGCCCCTGAGTCGCATGCTGCGCCACCTCGCCGATGGCTTTCCCCTGTGCGTCACGGTGACGCTCATTGACGGCCTGGTGCTCGCGCGCTCGGCGTTCCACCATTCCATCAACTACCGCTCGGTGGTGGTGCTGGGCTGTGGGCGGGCGGTGACGGAACCGGACGAGAAGGAGGCGGCGTTGTGCGCTCTGGTCGAGCACGTTGTGCCCGGTCGGTCGGACGACGCGCGCGGCCCCAACGCGGGGGAGGTGAAGGCCACGCTGGTCGTCGCCGTACCGCTCGCCGAGGCCTCGGCGAAAGTGCGCACGGGTCCGCCCAAGGACGCGCCCGACGACTACGCGCTGGACGTGTGGGCGGGCGAGCTACCCCTGTGCCTGCAACCGCTGACGCCCATTCCCGACGCACGGTTGGCGCCGGATATCGCCACACCCGACTACGCGCGGCACTATCGACGGGGGTGACGGACGGGGGGCCACTCGCGTCCCCGTGTGATGCGGCGATACCCCCCCCGCGACATGGCAAGGAGAAAGACGATGACAATTCGCGAGTTGATGGCGGACGAGACAGCTTTGGCGTACCCAGCCATGACCGAGTTGCGTCCCGGCACATCCTACCTCGCAACGCGCGAGGCCTTCGTCGCGTGGGTCACCGGGTGGCAGCGACCGGAGGGCTATCGCCTCGTGGCCTCCTTCGACGCCGGTCTCGATGAGGCGGCGGCCGTGGCCGGCTTCCGTCGCCTGCACGCGCTGGCGTGGGGCGACTATCTCTACGTCGACGATCTCATCACGCTGCCTGCATTCCGGGGACAGGGGCACGCCGACGCTCTGTTCGCGTGGCTCACGGACGAAGCGCGCCGTCTGGGATGCGCGCAGATCCACCTGGACTCCGGCATGCAGCGGCACACGGCCCACCGCTTCTACCTCAACCATGGGTTCGACATCACGGCGCATCACTTCGCGCGCTCCCTCGGTGATAGGTGACGCGGTGGGCGCATTGTCCGCGGGCCATTCGTTAGGCCCGCGCGTTGGGCTCGCCCTGGAGGACGATCAGCATGTCACTGTCGCACGGGATGCGCAAGCGCTCATCGGCGATGCGCGCTATACCACGCTACTAATCGGCGTCCTCGATTCCTCACTCGGGGTGTCGATACGCCTGGTTTCGACGCTCTCGAAGGCGCGCCTAAGGTCAGCGATCAGGTCAGCTTCGTCCTCAATGCCCACCGATAGGCGGATCAAACCGTCCGCTACGCCGATAGCGGCGCGGCGCTCGGCCGGGATCGACGCGTGCGTCATGCTTGCGGGGTGTTCGATCAGCGACTCGACGCCGCCCAAGCTCTCGGCCAGAGTGAAGAGGCGTGTCCGGCCCAGCACGCGGTAGGCCGCCTCCTTGCCGCCCGCGACCTCGGCGGAGATCATACCGCCGAAACCACGCATCTGGCGGGACGCCAGCGCATGGTCCGGGTGGTCATCCAGACCAGGATAGATCACGCGCATGACCCCTGGCTGGTCCCGCAGGAAGCGCGCGATAGCCTGTGCGTTCGCCTGGTGTTGCCGCATACGTACGGAGAGGGTTTTGAGGCCGCGTAGGATCAGCCACGCGTCCAGCGGGCCGGGCACGGCGCCGGCCGCCTTCTGGACGAAGCGAAGCTGCTGGGCCAGATCCGCGTCGCGGACGATAAGGGCGCCGAGGATAGCGTCGCTGTGGCCGCCCAGGTATTTCGTCGCGGAATGGAGGACGATGTCGGCACCGAGGTCGAGCGGCCGCACGAGGTAGGGGCTCGTGAAGGTGCTGTCTGCCACCACGAGGGCGCCGACGGTATGAGCGCGTTCAGCGACGGCGCTGATGTCGATGACGCGGAGCAGCGGGTTCGTCATCGTCTCGAACCACACTAGCCGCGTGTCGGGGCGCAATGCGCGGCGGACGTTATCGGGGTTTGTCGCATCAACATAGTCGATGCGCACGTCGAACTTTGCGATCAGATGGTTGAATAAGCGTGGTGTACCGCCGTAGCAGTCGTCGTGGACGATGATGTGATCGCCGCTCCGCAGGAGATAGGCAATCGCCGATTCGGCTCCCATGCCAGACGAGAAGGCAATGCCGTCAGTCCCGCCCTCCAAAGAGGCGAGGCATTCCTCGAGGGCCGTGCGCGTGGGGTTCCCCGACCGCGCATAGTCGTAGCCTTTATGGATGCCCACACCTTCCTGGGCATAGGTCGAGGTCTGGTAGATGGGCGTCGTCACAGCGCCGTAAGCGGGATCGGGTTGCTGTCCCGCGTGGATTGAGCGCGTGGCGAAGCCCCATGTATCATCTAAACCAATGCGCGCCATGTGTTCCTCCTGCTTCCTCTGAACATGCCGGGGTTGGTGGTTGCGTCAGGTCGAGCGGCAGGCCGCTCCGCGCGTTGACGAAGCCGAGCCATGTGTAGAAACCACGTCGCGGCGCTCTCATCATACGCGACAAAACATGCCACCTTATGTGGCATGTTTTGCGAGAAGCTGCTACCTGTTCTCCTCGCTGTACGATAGAGCATCCTTACAGAACGGCCGTCGTGCCCGGCTCGACGCGCACAAGCCGGTCGGCGATGCCGGCGTCCTCGAACGCCTGGCGTAGTGCATCGATGCCCTCGGAGAAGTGGGTCCAACTATCGACATGCACGGGCAACACCCGTCGCGCGCCGAGAATCTGAGCCGCATCGGCTGCCCGCCGGCTGGTGAGCGTCAAGGGCGCGTCGCCTAGCAAGGGAGTCCGCGCCGCTCCCGCGAATAAAACGGCGATCTCTATGCGGCCCAGCCTATCCACAATGGCGCGGACGACATCGAGCGAGGCATTGTCACCACTGACATACACCGTCGGCAGCCCTTCCCCTGAGAGAACGAACCCCGTGACCTCACCGGTCAGATGATCCGTGCCGTCGGGGCCGTGCTGGGCCGGAACACCGGTGACGCGCAGGACGCCGCCGTCCGGCCGCGGGACCTCGATGTGCGACCAACGCGGCAGCGGCGTGGCGTGATCCCCCAGCCGCGCGGCCCCGCTCACGGTGGTCAAAATCCGTGGGACGCGCGCCAGGAGTGCGCGCCCGCTTGTGTCGAGGTTGTCGGGGTGATGGTCGTGCGAGAGCAGGACGACATCAATCGGGCCAACGGCGTCGGGATCGAGGGCTGGTCCCGCCGTCTTGGTGAGACTGTAGCCGCGGCCGAGGTCGTAGGCGCCAGGGCCGTCGAAGGTTGGATCGGTGAGCAACCGCAGCCCCGCTATGTCGAGGATCGCGGTCGGTCCTCCCAAGGGGCAGGCCTGCAGTCGGGTCGGATCGGATACGGCGCTACGCACGATGGTCCTCCTATGTATCTCACGGTTTGTTGTTGTTACAACCATGATGAGTGTACGATACTCTCACGGTTGGACGCAAGTGATACAATGAGACCATGGATGCAGTTGTCGTTGTCCCAGGGGAGGAGCGGTCCCCCGCGCTCGCGCTGGTGAACTCCCGCCACAACAGCCCTGGCGGCCTGGTCGACCGTATCGAGCGGCCGGAGGATGCGATGGCCTGGCTGGTAGAGCGCGGCCTCTTACCTGTAGGAGCGGCCCTTCCCGCCGCCCACCTGTCCGTCCTCCACGAGTTACGCGACGCGGTGCGCACGCTGTTCATTGCGCGCATCGAAGGGTCTGTGCCGCCGGAGGGGGCGGTGGCGACCGTCAATCGGGTGACTGCGGCGGCGCCGACCGCCCCGGTGCTGTCGTGGACCGTTGCCGATCAGCCCGCGGCGCATCGACGCCCGGTCGGCGGCGATGCGCTGGCCCACGCGCTGGCCGGGGTGGCGAGGGATGCGATCGAGGTGGTCTGTGGCGAACGCGGCGGGACGTTGCGGGCCTGCACGGCAGCGGGCTGCCTGCGCCTGTTCGCGAAGGACCACGGCCGGCGGCACTGGTGTTCAACCGCGTGCGGAGACCGCGTCCGCGCCGCGCGCTACTACGCGCGCCATCGCCAGAACCAGGCGCGCTGATAGTGCCGAGTCCTGGCGGTGGCGCGCCGCCGAGACCCTCGGTCCCTGTTCGGTGCGTGATCATGGGGTCACGGCGCTCGCGGAGACAGCAGCCCCACGCGCGCCGCTTCGTCCCGCAGGATAGCCAGGAAGTGCGCGGCGACTGGCGAGAGCGTCGCGTGCCGCGTGAGCCGGACGAGCGCGCTGTCGCGGTAGAGCGGCGAGAGGTCCGCGACGGGGACCTCGACCACCCGGCCGCCCTCCAGATCTGGCGCGATCACCATGCGCGGGAAGAAGCCCACCCCGACGCCGTGCGCCAGCAAGAAGCGCCCCGTGTCCATCGGCACATCCGCCACCGACCGCGCGCCCGCCGCCAGGCGCGTGACGTCCATCGGCGTGGCCTGCCACCAGCGCAGCAGCAGGAAGGGGTCGCTCTCCGCGCTGACGTCGTCCCGTGTCACCGCCATCCGGCCGGCCAGTGGGTGTCCACGCGGCGCGACCAGCACGACAGGCTCGTGTAGATGGAGAAGCGGCGTCATGTCCGCGAGCAAGGGGTCAAGACACGGCCAACAGATGAGGCCGAGCTCAATCACGCCGTCGCACAGGTGCTCAACGACCTCCCCATGCAGTCCCTCGCGCACCAGGCACTCCACGTCGGGGAAGCGGGTGTAGAAGTGGGTCAGCGCGGGGGCGAGGAAGTAGCCCGTGAGCGAGCGCAGGGCGCCGACGGCAAGGCGACCGCGCTGGCCGCCGTGGGCGAGGCGGGCCGCCTCCACCCCGTCCGTCAGCGCCGCCAGCGCCCGGCGCGCATACGGGAGGAAGCCCACGCCGCGTTCAGTCAGCGCGACCTGCCGGCCGCGCGTGAAGAGCGGGCCGCCGACCTCTCGTTCCAACGCCTGCATACGCGCGCTGATGGTAGGTTGGGCGATGCCGAGCGCCCAGGCCGCGCGGCTGAAACCGCCTTCGCGCACGATGCGCTCGAAGGCGACAAGTTGGTCTATGTCCACACCTCCAGTGTATCGAAAAGTTCGATCCGACGCATCGACTTACACCCCTTGAGCCGGGGAGAAGAGCCGTGTAGGATGCGGCTAAGGGTATAACACATCCGCATTCCCGATAGGAGGGGCGCCAGGTATGGGCGTGACAATCAGAGCAGCGACACACACGGACGTGCCCGGTATCTTGGCTATTTACAATGACGCCGTGCTGCACACGACCGCGTCTTATGACGATGACCCGAGCACACTGGAGGCGCGCCTGGACTGGTTCGACGCCAAAATGCGGCACGGGTTCCCCGTTTTCGTGGCCGGGGATGACACCGGTGTCGTCGGCTGGAGTTCGTTCGGATCCTTTCGCCCCTGGCCAGGATATCGCCGCACCGTCGAGCACTCGGTGTACGTCGCCGCGGCGCGGCGCGGCCAGGGTATCGGCGCGGCGCTCCTCCCGCCCCTGATCGCGCGGGCGCGGGCGATGGGCATGCATGCCATGATCGCGGGCATCGACGCGGATAACAGGCCGAGCCTGCGCCTGCACGCGCGTTTCGGCTTCGCGCGGGTGGCGCACTTCAAGGAGGTTGGCTTCAAGTTCGACCGCTGGCTCGACCTCGTCTTCATGGAGTTGCTGCTTGACGATGACGGTGAGCGGTCAGCGTCGGCCCGGTGACGGGGGTGACGCGCGGAGACCGTGCGGCCCTTGGCGCGTTCGCGGCGCTGTGCCTGTGCTGGGGATCCACCTTCGCGCCGCTCAAGGTCGTCGCGTCGGCCGTCCCCCCCTTGCTCGCCGCAGGCGTGCGATTCGTCATCGCGGGCGCGATCCTGCTCGTGTGGACGCTGGCGCGCCATGGACGCGTGCGGCTGCCCGCGGGCGATGCCGTTCGCCTGGTCGCCCCGGCGGCGCTCGCCATCGCGGCTACCTATGGTCTCATGGCCTGGGGTCTCCGGCACACGCCCTCGGGCGTGGGCGCCGTCGTCAACCTCGCCGTCGTACCGTTGAGCGTCTGGGCGTGCGGCATGGCGCTGCGACAGGAGGCGTTCGCTGTAGGCACACTTGGGGGGCTCGCGCTGGGCCTGTCAGGCCTGGCGCTGCTGGTCGCGCGTCCGGTCTCACGCGACGAGGCGGGAGGGATGCTGGCGATCGCGCTCGGCTCCGTCTGCTACGGGGTGGGCACGGTCCTCTCCGCGCCGATCGCGCGCCGCCGTCCCGCCATCGACGTCTCCGCCGTCCAGATGGTGGTCGGCGGGCTCATCCTCCTGGCGATTGCCCGCCTCATTGAGCCCGTCAACACCGCAGCGCTCGGGACCCTGGTCCAACCCGATATCGCCGCTGCCATGGGCTACCTGGTCGCGGTCGGCTCGCTCTCGGGGTTCACCCTGTACCAGTACCTGCTCCGCCGCTGGCCGGCGAGCCGGGTAGCAGCCTACACGTTTGTGAGCCCGACGGTCGCCCTGGCGATCGGTGCCGCCTTCGCCGGGGAGCGTATCACGGCGCGCGTGGTGCTAGCGTCAGCGCTGATGCTCGTGGGGGTACTCCTGGGCACGGGACGTACGACTATGGGTCCGACGCGAACCGAGAAACAGTGAAGGCGTCGCTCACGCCGTCATCACTCGTTCTCATCTCTGTTCGGTCATACGGAGGCGTCTACCCTCCATCATGTCGCCTGAGGCGCCTCCTCACCTGATCGCTGCCTGAACGAAGAGCGGAACACGCGTGTTGACGGACGCGCTGTACGTCATTCCTCCGGCCAGCCGCGCGAGATCGATGCCAGAGGCAAGCACCCGCGCAATCCCCGCCTGCGCGATTGGGAGGGCGAGCGTCTCACCTGGGCACGCATGAACCCCGACGCCGAAGGTGAAGATGCGCCGGTCGCTCCGGCAGATGTCGAATCGCTGAGGCGTTGGATTGGTCTCCGGATCGTGGTTGGCGGCGGCGAGCATGACGAGCACCCCTTCGCCCGCTGTCATCTCCTGTCCCGCGACCACCGCGTCCCGCGCGAGAAAGCGGCGCGTGTTCTGGACGGGCGGATCGTAGCGCAGGACCTCCTGGATGACGTCGCGCAAGAGGCCGGGATCGGCCATGACCTGTGCATACACCGCGTGATGGACGGCCAACGCGAGGAGCGTATTGCCGATCAGACCAGCGGTCGCCTCGTACGCTTGAAAGAGGAAGCCGATGCCATTCGCGACAATGACGTCGGTGTCGTCGCGCCCGATGCGCGTCGCCTCGCGCGCCAGAGTGACCAAGAGCCCGTCGGCTCGTCCGGCATGCTGTGTGGTTAAGAGGGAGCGGAACAGCTCGAGGAGACCACTCGCTGCCACCGCGCCCCGCCCGATCTGTTCCGGACTACTACCTGGCGCGAGGCAACGCGCGAAGTCGCCCATCCACACTGCCGTTTGGCGTAGGTGGTCTCGGGGAATCCCGAGCAGGCTAGCGACGACGTAGACGGGCAACTGGACGGCAAAGTCCGACACATGACGCGGATCGTCCAGGACGATTTCGCTCGACAGGATTTGTGCCCATGCCCTGCTCTGCGCGGCCACCCATAACGCGTCGATGCCACCGAGCGTGGCCGTGATCGCGCGCTTGAGCGGACCGTGGTCGGGGCCGTCGTTCATCCGCACGAGACGCCGGAAGATGTCGCCGGCAGGCGAGCCGAGCAGCGCCGTGGGCACCGGCTCCGCCGGCGGACGCACGCGACAGCAGTCGCTGGTGAGCACGGCCGTCACCGCAGCGGCGCTCGCGGCGACCCACAGTCCCAGCGTCTTGTCGCGATAGAGGGGCGTGCGCGCCACCAGGTCCACATAATACGGATAGGGATCGGGGTGGGTCACGGCCGTGATCGGATCGTGTGGAGGCATCGGCGGTCGTCCTTTCGTCATAACAGGTGGTAGAGGTGATAGAACAGATGGAACGGTGCGCCGGGCGCGCCGCGCCCGTTGGCTACGCGCGGGCGGCGAGAAGCTGATTGACCTCGGCGTAGGGGAGGGCGTCCGTCGTCATGGCGGTGTAGGTCCCCTTCCGCAGCACCTCGTCCGCGATCCGGCGGACCAGCCCCAGCGTCGCGCGCAGCGGGGCAGACCCGACGCTCACCCGCTTGACCCCCAGCCGCCCCAGGTCCGCGATCGCGGGCGTCCCGGCGCCAGCGAGCACGTTGAGCGGTCCCTCGACCGCGCGCACGAGCTGGCCGATGGTCTCGCCGTCGACCACACCGGGGACGAAGAGGCAATCGGCCCCCGCCGCCCAGTAGGCCCGCAGCCGCTCGACGGCCGCCGCGAAGCACCCCTCCGCATCGCCGGCCGCTAGCCAGTAGACATCCGTGCGCGCGTTGAGGACCAGCGGCATAGCGGCCGCTACGGCGACCTCCCGTATGGCGTGGATCTTCGCCATCTGGGCCGCGTTGTCCGCCAGCGGGCGCCCCCGGTCGCCGGTCCCATCCTCCAGGTTGAGCCCCACCGCGCCGGCCGCGATGACTGCCTGCGCCGTGCGTGCCGCCTCCGCGGGCGTGTCGCCATACCCAGCCTCGATGTCCGCTGTCACGGGAATCGTCACGGCGTGCGCGATGCGACCGACGACGGCCAGCATCTCAGCGCGAGGCACGCGCTCGCCGTCAGGATAGCCGAGTGTGGCGGCGATTCCCGCGCTGGTCGTGCCGATGGCGCGGCACCCGGCCTCTTCGAAGAGGCGTGCGCTGACGACATCCCAGGCGTTCGGCAGGATCAGTGGGAATGGCTCATGGTGCAGCGCGCGCAACGCCTCGGCCCTAGCCTGTTGAGTGAGCGTATCCATCTCGTGTCGTCCTTTCCCCTGGCTCTATCCGTCCATCCGTCCCGCGTCGCTGGCACGATCCGTGACGTGTTCCGGGACCGCGGGCGCCTCACCCACGTCGTCCGTCGTGGGCATGGTGACCCGCCCGCGGTCCCGGAGGGCGCACCGTCACCTATTCACGAGCCCGGTCGTAGCGGGTTAGCCCCAGTGTCGCTCGCGGATAGTTTGAGTGCGATCAAAGCATATAGCGAGTACGATGAAAGCATGAGATATGAATCGTTAACGCGGGACACGGCGCACGGGGTAGACCTGAGCGCGGTCGGCGCGCTGCTGGCCGACCCGCCGCGCGTGGCGATCTTGGTCGCGCTGTTAGGCGGGGTGGCGACGCCTGCGGGCGAACTCGCCCGCATCGCCGGTATCACGCCCTCGACCACGAGCATCCACCTCGCCAAGCTGCTCGCAGCCGGCTGGGTCGCGGTGGAGCGACGCGGACGGCATCGCTACTACCGCCTCGGCTCGGCGGAGGTGGCGACGGTGCTGGAACAGATCGCCTGGGTCGCGCCGCCGATCCCCGTCCGCTCGTTGCGGGGGCGGCAACAGACCGACGCGTTGCGCTTGGCGCGGTCCTGCTATGACCACCTGGCTGGCCAGGTGGGCGTCGCGTTGACGGACGCGCTGGTGAGTCGGGACGTATTACGGGTGGAAGGCTCGGATTTCGCGTTGACGCCTGCGGGCGCGATGTTCCTGCGCGAACGCGGCGTGGACGTGCCCGCGGCGACAGGGCGACGGGCGTTCGCGCGTCGCTGCCTGGATTGGAGCGAGCGCCGCGACCACCTCGGGGGAGCACTCGGTGCGGCCGTGTTTGCCGCGTGGGAAACGCAGGGGTGGGTGGAACGGCGGGAGTGCGGCCGCGCCCTGCGCCTCACGCCCGCCGGTGTCACGCAGTTGCTGGCGTGGGGCGTGACCTGGCCTCTAGAGGAGACACGCCTGGCACTAAGCGCCGTCAGATAGCGCACGACGAGGTACTCAAGCCCGCCCACGTCGATGTCGCCGCGCTGCCGCACGAGCGTGAGCAAGGTGGGGTTCACGAGCAGTTCTTCGTAGCGATCCGATTCGGCCGCCGACGCGTCGTTCAGATCGGGTCGCTGTCGCGTCACCAGTGCCCCGTCGCGGTAGATCGCCACGTAGCGGATCTCCGGTATTTGATCAAACAATGCAGCCATGAGCTCGTTCATGGGTATCATCCTCTCTTGATACGGGGTTGCATTTAATACGGGGTTGCATTGAGGGTTCCGCAGCCGGTGAGTAGGTTACGACGGCCCCACATCGAGGGACACGCGGTCCATCACACGTTTCACCACTGGCGACGACAGCACGATCGAGGTCGAGAGTGGCCCCAGGGACATCAGCCGGTCGATCAGCGCCTCCAGGTGGGCAATAGATGACACGGTGACCTTCATGATGTACGAGTCGGTTCCGGTGACGCGATGACACTCCCGGATCTCGGGCCGCTCGGCGGCCAGGGCGGTCACCCGCGCGCATCCCTCTTGTGAGGTGCTGATGCGGATGAAAGCCCCGATCGACAGGCCCAGCCGGTCCATGCTGACCGCCGCGTGATACCCGGTGATGACGCCGGTCTCCTCCATCCGCTTGACCCGTTCCGCCACGGCCGGCAACGACAAATGCACGCGCCGCCCAAGCTCGGCGAAGGACAGGCGCCCGTTGTCCTGGAGCGCGGCGAGAATCTGCCAACCGACGTCGTCGAGGGTCTTTTCACAATCTACGGCCATAGTCTATATTTCCCTTTTCATCTCAGGCCATGTACCGGAAAGAACTTTCGTTATGCCTTTGATGACCCCTGCCCACACCATATCATAAAGGGGGCAGGGCAGCTAGTCTTACACGGTGTCAACATGACGCGAGCGTCGCGCGTGCGACGCCGGTCGCGACAGATCACGGGAGCTAGGAGATAGGGCAATGGATATGAACTCCGTCACGACAGATACCGCGCTCATCATCATCGACATGCAGGAAGCCTTCGATGAGCCGCGCTGGGGGCAGCGCAACAACCCCGATGCCGAGGCTAACATAGCGCGCCTCCTAGGCGCGTGGCGAGAGGCGAGGCAGCCGATCGTCCATGTGCGGCATCTCAACCTCACGCCAGGCTCGTCGTTCCACCCCGACGCGCCTGGCAGCAGGATCAAGACGTTGGTCCGCCCCTTAGAGGGTGAGCCTGTCATCGAGAAGGTCGTCAATAGCGCGTTCATCGGGACCGATTTGGAGGAGCGGCTGCGGCGAGGGGGCGTCACCTCCGTCGTCATCACCGGCCTGACCACGAACCACTGCGTCGAGACGACAGCGCGCATGGCCGGCAACCTCGGCTTCATGACGTACTTCGTGTCCGATGCGACCGCGACCTTCGACCGGGTCGGACCCGACGGCGTCCACCACACGGCGGAGGACATCCAGGCGATGACGCTCTCCAACCTCAACGGCGAGTTCGCGACCATTGTCACGACCGACGAGGCGCTGTGCCTCGTGCAGGATGCTGTCGGGGTGCGATGAACAGGGGGCAAAGGAGGATAGCGCATGGACACACTACTCTCGGAGGCGTGGCCGGTCGGGTTACCGGTGGCGCAGGTACGGATCGCGCGGCCGACCGATCGCCTGGATGAGGTGGCGCATTTCTATCACGATGGCCTCGGGTTGCCGGTCGTCGCGTCATTCCAGGGACACGCCGGCTACGACGGCATCATACTCGGGCTGCCGGGAACAGCCTACCACCTGGAGTTCACCCGGCACGAACGCGGTAGCCCCGGCCGCGCGCCGAGCGCCGACAACCTGCTGGTGCTCTACATACCGGACGCTGCGGCGGTCGCCGCATTGGTCGAGCGCCTGGCGACGCTTGGGCATCAACCCGTCCCGCCGGAGAATCCTTACTGGTGCGAGCGCGGGGTCACCATCGAGGACCCCGACGGCTGGCGCGTCGTGCTCATGAACACATCGGGCCTCTAAAAGGAGTGGATGATGTCTAGCAGAAAGCGTATCTCGTCTGGCTCGGCCTTTGAGGCTCAGATCGGCTACTCGCGCGCTGTCGTGGACGGCGAGTGGGTCTTCGTATCGGGAACAACTGGTTTTGACTACGCCGCGATGACGATCGCGGACGACGTTGTCGCGCAGGTCGAGCAGTGCCTGCGCAACATTGGGTGGGCGCTGGAGCAGGCCGGCGCCTCCTTCGCGGATGTCGTGCGCGTCCGCTATATCCTGCCGGAGCCGGCCGACTTTGAGGCGTGCTGGCCGGCGCTGCGGGGCGCCTTCGCTGACGTGGGGCCAGCCGCGACGATGCTCGCCTGCCGTCTGTCCGATCCGCGCATGAAGATCGAGATCGAGGTGACCGCGCGGATCCACTGACGCGGGGCCAGCGCGTCGTGGTCGCGGACAGCGTGCCTGTGCTCACCTCTATCACCAGCTTTGCGACGGAGCGTGGGGCCTGAGACCAGCGATGTAGACAAGAGATATAGACGAGAACAGATGGAGGTGACATATGGCGCACACAAACCCGCAACACTGGGCCAGCCAACTTCGCGCGATCCCCGCAACCTTTCGCGCCGCCGTGGAGGGCGTCGATGACGACGCGCTGCGGCAGCGCCCGGCTGCGGGAGAGTGGTCGGCGATAGAGGTGCTCGGCCACATGAGCGATAAGATGCAGGAATGGACGCGCCGGGTCGAGCGCGTCGCGGTCGAGGAGCGGCCGGCGCTCCCCGGATACGACCAGGACGCGCTGGTCCGTGAGCGGTCGTACCAACACGCCGATGCGGAGGCCCTCCTCGCGCGCCTGGACGACGCCTGTGAACGCTTCGCCAGCGTCGTGGAGCGTCTGCCCGACGACGTCCTGGGGCGTGAAGGGGTGCACGCGGAGTACGGCCCGTTCACCATCCGGCAATGCGTCGAGGCGCCGCTCGCGTCCGTCCCTGAGCATGTGGCGCAAGTGAAAGCGACGTGGGCGCGGGCTGTCTAGCGGCGCGTACCTGCCCTCTCTTAAGGGGCATTCCGCGCTCAGGCCGGCCTTTGCCCTGACGTGTCATGACACTATTCGCATTTGAAGGAGCGCTATCACCGGTGAGCGCCATTATCGCGTTGGTCACATGTCTTGATCGTCCGGTGATCGACGCCGACGACGAACCGCTGCGGTCCGCGCTCCTTGCACGCGGGGTCGGCGTGGCGGCGTGCGCATGGGACGATCCGACGGTGGATTGGGCCACCCTGGACCTATGCGTTATTCGTTCGACATGGAATTATCACCACCGGCGCGACGCGTTCGTCGCGTGGGCGGCAGATGTATCCACCACGACGCGCCTGTGGAATCCGTTCAGCCTGATCCAGTGGAATACGCACAAGGGGTACTTGCGGGACCTGGAGCAGGGCGGCATCCCCATCATCCCCACCCTCTGGCTCCCCCGCCACTCCTCTGTCGACCTCAGGACGGCGCTCGCGGAGCGCCGGTGGGACCAAGCCGTCGTTAAGCCGGCTATCTCCGCCAGCGCCCATAAAACCATCCTCGTCACCGATGGGTCGCTCGCCGAGGGCCAAGCCCATGTGGACGCTTTGTTCGTGACGAAGGACGCGATGGTCCAGCCGTTCGTGTCGTCCGTGCGCACGTCCGGTGAGCGCTCGCTGATGGTCATCGACGGCGTGTTGGCCCATACGATCCTCCGGCGTCCCAAACTGCCGCCAGGTGAAGCGGGAGAATGGGATGTTCTCATCGCGCCGGAAGACGACGAGGTTGCCCTGTCACACGCCGTGCTGCGCCTTGTCTCCCCGGCGCCTCTCTATGCCCGCGTCGATGTCGTACGCGACGGCGAGGGGCAGGTGCGCCTGATGGAACTCGAACTCGTGGAACCGTCGCTCTTCTTGACACAGGCGCCCACTAGCGCCCAGCGCTTCGCGGACGCCATCATCTCCCGTTTGTCGGTCGGGGAGCCGGCGTAGGATAGCGTCGCACAGCGCGAGAAACATGACGCGCAAGCTGGCATGTATGGACGCGTATGATGCTGGTGTGATGTTGCGTTGGGTAAGGCGCAGAAGGTTTGGTCTGAGCGACGTGCTTGTCATGATCGCCCTGTGGGCAAACATGTAATACGTGGACACGGTCCGAGCCGCGTATCGGGCGGCGCCTGGATACATGAAAGGGAGATCGGATGGAGACCGACACGATGATCGACGCCCTGCGCGCGTCCGGCCCGCGCCCGGATCTGGCCGACCGCCTCATGCTCTTCGGTCAGTTCGTCGGCGCCTGGGAGGTCGACATCACGAATTACGGGCCGGATGGGACGACGACGCAGGTACCTGGCGAGTGGCTCTTCGGGTGGGCGTTGGAGGGGCGGGCCGTCATGGATGTGTGGATCGCCCCACGTCGCTCACTGCGGGACACGGCGGGGAGCGGTGAATACGGCGCGACCGTGCGCATCTTCGACCCCGCGATCGACGCGTGGCGGTCCACATGGATTGGGCCAGCCAGGGGCGTCGTCAAGCCGTTCATTGCACGGCAGGTGGGAGACGAGATCGTGCTCGAAGGACGCTTCGGGGAGGGCCGCCTGGAGCGATGGATCTTCTCCGCTATTGCCCCGACGCGCTTCCGCTGGCGGTATGTGGCGTCCGATGATAGTGGATCAACCTGGATGACGGTGCAAGAGATGGCCGCGCGCCGCGTCTCGGCGTAGACCATCCGCCTGCGACCAAACGACAGGACATGGGTTCGCGCCGACGATATCGGCGATGGTAGCCCTGCTCCGCGTGAAAGGACGCCTATTTTCAGATGAGGGGGGTCAGTCATGCTAGCGCGATTGGGCGGCTTGATCGGCGGCTATGGCATGCGGCGGCGTGACCTGCGCCCGCTCTACCTCGCGCTGTTCCTGAGTTTCTTGGGCACATCGATTGCGTTCCCGCTGCGCTTGCTCTATGCTCAGACCCATGGCGCAACCCCGGCGCAACTCGGGGTACTGGCCGCCTCCTTCCTGCTCGCGCCCCTCGTGGCGCAACTCCCGCTGGGTTGGCTCGTTGACCGTTGGGGGCGCGTCCCCGTGCTCATGAGCGGCATGGTCGGGCACGCCCTCATCTCGCTCCTCTACATCGCGTTCAGCGCCCCGGTCGAGCTCATCGCGCTGCGCTTCGTCGAGGGCATCACGATCGCGGCGATCCGGCCCGCGGCGAATGCCTACATCGCCGACGTTACGCCCGAGGAGCATCGCTCCGAGGCATACGGAGTCCTGGCCGCGACCTACGGCGCCGGCCTGTTCGCCGGGCCGCTCATCGGGGGTATCGCCGGGCAACTCTACGGATTCGCCGCCGCCTACGGGCTCAACGTCGCCGTCGAGGTCGTCGCCGTGGCCCTCGTCTGGGGCCAACTGGTCGAACCGGCCGAACGTCAGATGCAGCGTGACGAGAGTAACGTTCCACCTTGGCGCGCGCTGGTCTCGCTACCCCTTGCCGGCGCCTACGCCGCCGCGTTCTGCACGCAAATCGTGGTGGGGTTTATGGGCTCGCTGTGGACAATCTGGACCCACGATCTGGGCGGATCGCTAGCGTACATCGGTGCGACCTTCACCGTCTTCGCCCTACCGCAGATGCTCTTTGGGGCAACGGCTGGCCGGCTCGGCGACCACGGGAACCGGGCGCTGCTGCTGCTTGTCACCGGCGTCCTCATCAGCAGCATCTACCTCTCGTACGGTTTCATCACGAACCTGACCGCCATTCTGGTCCTAAGCATCGTCGAGGGTCTCTTGTTCGTCTTCCAGGGACCATTAGCCCAGAGCTTATTGGCCGACGCATCGCCGGCCGCCGGACGCGGGCGTGTGCAGGGGTTGGCCGGCATCACTGGAGCCATCGGCGGCGCGGCCGCAGCCTTCGCTTCGCTCCCACTCTACCACGCAGCCCGGCCCCTCCCATGGATCATCATGGGAGCCGTCATGGGGCTCGGTTCACTCCTCGCGTCCCTTGGAGCCGCCGCTTATAGACGGCGACGCCACCTCGACTCCGCCGCTGCCGCCATAAGCAGCGCCACCCGCTAGCAGCGCCACCCGCTATAGGCATTCAGGAGTGCTTACGAACGATCAAAAATGTTGCCCATGAGGGCCTTGTTTGAGCCCCATTGAAAGCGGCGTGGGTGCCAGGCCCGTCACGGGAAACATGACACGCAAGCTGGCATATATTAGCGCGTATGATGCTGGTGTCGCGGCGCCTCGTCTGCGGTACGATGTGGCGTGGCCTGAGCCAGGTGGAGGTCGTGCCAGCGCCACTGGCGGACATGTAACCTGTGGACACGTCCGGGCCGCAGGCTGTGCGGCGACTGGGCAAGGAAGGACCTGCTGCGATGCAGACCGTGATCGTGCGGATTGTGAACGCGTTCGTCGACGGGGATGGCGGGGGCAACCCCGCCGGCCTCGTCCTCGGCGCGGAGGCGTACGATCGGGAGACGAAGCAGGCCATCGCCCGCGCGGTCGGCCTCTCGGAGACGGCCTTCGTGTCGCCCTCGTCGGTCGCCGCTGTGCGCCTGGAGTTTTTCACGCCGACGCGCCAGATCCCGCACTGCGGCCATGCTACCATCGCCGCGTTCGGCTACCTGGCCCAGCGCGGCCTCATCACAGGACCCCATAGCTCGAAGGAAACGATCGACGGCGTGCGCGACATCACCCTGAAGGGAGACCTCGCGTTCATGGCGCAGAGCGCGCCCCGCTACACTCCGCTGGACGCGCAGGTGGGAGGGGCCGATCGCGCGGCCGTGCTCGCCTCGCTCGGCCTGATGGCAGCGGACCTGCTACCCGGCTACGAGCCAATGGTGGTCAACACGGGCGTGAACGGCTTGATGGTCCCTCTGCGCGACGCCGCGACCGTGCGCGGCATCGCCCCCGACTTCCCGGCCGTCGAGCGCATCAGCGCGGCGCTCGACCTGGTCGAATACTACGTCTTCTCGCCCGAGACGCAGACGCCCGGCCGCGACGCGGGGGCGCGCATGTTCGCGCCGCTCTACGGCATCCTGGAGGAAGCGGCGACGGGCATGGCGGCGGGGGCGCTGGCGTGCTACCTCCACGACCAGCTCGGCGTGCGCAAGGGGACACTGCTGATTGAGCAAGGGTACCTGATGCCGGCGCCCTCACCCAGCATCCTGATCGCCGAGCTCGACCGAGACGGCGAGCGCATCGGCGCGGTGCGCGTGGGGGGGCGGGCCATCGTGTCCGGCACGCGCGAGGTCGTTATCATCTAAATGGGGAGCACGCTCCTAAATGGCGAGCACGCCCAACAAACGGGAAGCGGGGAGCTGATCGTATGCTCGCACTCGACGGTGTCACCCTCCGCCCTGTGGAGGTGTCCGACATCCACACGTTGTATGCCTGGTCTACCGATATTGAGCTGAACGTGCTGGCGGGGTGGGGACGCCTGCGCTCGCGCGCCGCGTTTCAGCAGAAGCACGAACAGCGGATCAGAGAGCCGGAGGACGACCTCATCATGCTCGGGGTCGAGCGTGAGGGGATGCTGGTCGGGTACGTGCAACTCGCGCTCATCGACCGTATCGAGCGACGCGCCGCCGTCGCCATCGTGCTCGGGGATAGGGCGATGTGGGGCAAGGGCGTCGGACGCACCGCGCTGCGCATCCTCGCGGACTATGCGTTCGCGGCGCTCAATCTCGAGCGCGTCTACGCGGAGGTCTATGGGTTCAACCACCGCTCACAGCGACTGATGGAACGGGTAGGCTTCCGGCGCGAAGGCGTCTTGCGCCAGCATGAGCTGCACAACGGTGTGCGGCAGGATGTGCATGTGTTCGGCCTGTTGAAAGCCGACTTCTATCAACGCTATCCTCCCCTGTTCGAGATACCGGACCTGGACAAGCCATCATGACATCGACGCCACAGCGCTCGTTCTCGCATCGGTACGCATCGATGAGAGGGGGAATCATTAGCGACGACGAAAGACGCGCATGGGGCTATCCTGCCGCGCCGTGCAATGTAGCGTGCGGATCGTGAACGGTGACCTGGATGAAACGCGCAAAGGAGGTAACGTGACCACACGCATCGATAGCCGTCTGACGGCATTGGAGATCGAGTTGCCGGAGCCGAGTACACCCGGCGCCAACTACGTCCCCTATGTCCGAACTGGGAACCTCTTGTTCATGACCGGGCAGTTGTCCCAGTGGAACGGGGAGCGCCGCTTCGTCGGCAAGCTCGGTCGCGACGTCGGCATCGAGCAGGGGCGCCAAGCGGCGCGGCTGTGCGCGCTCAACGTCATCGCGCACCTCCGCGTGGCGCTCGATGGTGACCTTGATCGCGTCGCGCACTGCGTGCGCATGGCTGGATTCGTCAATTCGACGCCCGAGTTCACCGCCCAGTCGCAGGTCATGAATGGCGCCTCCGACCTCTTCGTCGAGGTTTTCGGGGAGGCCGGGCGGCACGCCCGCCTAGATGTCTTGAACATGCGAACTTGTTGCGATTGAGTCAAGTTTTTGCGTCGCATATATCTCGTCGGTCTGAGGCGGAGCCTCGCTAGCTATCGGTGTGAGTGCCCTGCCTTATGACGTGGCGGTTGAAGTCAAGGGCGTCTTCGAGGTGCTCTAAGCGCCGTGTAGGGATGTATAGATAGCTAGGAGCGAGGAGAACGTATGACCGAGGCGCTAACGATTCGCCCTGTCGTCCGCGCGGATTTCACGCGGTGGCTACCACTGTGGGACGGCTACAACAGCTTCTATGGACGGGCCGGCTCGACCGCGCTTCCGGCTGAGGTGACGCACACGACGTGGGCACGGTTTTTTGATGCCTATGAGCCGGTCCATGCGTTCGTCGCCGAGCATGATGGCGAACTGCGCGGTTTGGCCCATTACATTTTCCACCGGAGCACCATCATGCGGGGACCAACGTGCTATTTGCAGGACCTGTTCACCGCTGAGGCCGCGCGGGGACAGGGCATCGGCCGCGCGCTGATCAATGCCGTGTACGAGCGGGCAAAGATCGCGGGCGCGACGCGTGTCTATTGGCACACCCACGACACCAACGAGATGGCGATGCGACTATACGACGATGTGGCGGAGCGCTCAGGCTTCGTCGTATACCACAGGCGCATCTAGTCACTCCGCGCGATCGTCCCACGCGCGCACTCTTTCTACGCCAGACGTCGCGGCTGGCGGCGATCATGACGCGAGTTGGCGCGATCTGCGCCGCGTGCACGGCGTCATGGTGGGCGATGTGGATGGTGTGGCTCAGGATCGTGACCGCGCCCGCCTCACCGTGACGACCTGGCCGCTCCCATTCATCCGGACGCAGCGCATCCAGGTCCACGACGTGCTGGGCGCGCAGACCCACGAAGGCGGCGAAGGCGCTATCCATGTTGTCCCCGGCGTAGGCGCGCTCTCGCGCCCAGGGCTCTTGGTCGTAGCCGTGGATAAGGGGATTCGTCTTGTTGCGCATCGCACGCATACGCTCGAGGGCGCGCTCCTCCGTATCGCGTAGGTGGCACAACACCTCTACCACCGACCAACCCTCATCGCCTCCGCGCGGTGCGTGCCCGCTCCGGCGTGACGTCGCGTAGCAGCGCCCGCAGGACTTCTGGCGTGGCGCGCAAGATGCCCGCCAGTTCGCCCATTGTGTCATACATCGTCCTTCTCTCCATGTTTACGCCACTCACTGCAATCCCTTGTGGCGTCATCGGCCCGACGCTGCGGCTTGGCAGCGCGGTCTTAGGGCGCTTAGCGCGATCGGGCGGCCTCGATGGCACTGGTCAACCCGTACACCTGCTCGAAGCGCTTGCGATAGTGCTCGGCGTGCTCTTTGGGCCAGAGTACGGTGACACCCTGGTCCTTCGTGTCGACGAGCATGACGATCGCCCACCCGCCGGCAAGGCTCTTCTCCGGCACGATACGATGCACCGCGAGCGCCACCTCCAGATGGATGTGGATCGGATCGTCGTGGATGATGACGCGGTAGAGCCGCCGTGCCCTGGCCCCGACGCGCACAATAACCGTGGGGTCATGCGATGGTGTCGGCGTCGCTGTGGATATGTTACCTCCCTGGGGATTGGCTGTGTGTGCTTGGCTCACAGCATACTCTATCGCTCGGCGCTGAGGGAGTGAGTCCCTGTTGCTTCGGCACTCTGCCCCCAAATTGCGCCAGCCACGATAAGCCGCACAGCAGAGAGACCGCGCCGATCAGCAGCCCCGTGCGCGGGACGCCGAGGTGGCCGTAGGCGTAGCCCGTCAGGACGTACGACCCCTGCATCACGCCCCCGTAGGTCGAGCCGTGCAGCGCGAACACACGCCCACGTATGTCCGGGTCGGTGCTGGTCTGGAGCAGATAGGTGTCGAGCGGGATGATCACTCCCGAGCTGATGCGCATCAGCAGGAGCATTAGGCCGCCTGCGAGGAAGACCGTGCATTGGGCCAGCACGGCAAAGAAGAGCGCCTGCGCGAGGTAGGCCACCCCGTACCACACGACCGCCTTGTGGTGGCTCCCGGCGACCATGCGCCGGACCAGGGACGACCCGATGAGCACCCCTACGCCGTCGATCGTGTAGAGGAGCCCGATGCCGAAACCGCCGAGATGGAAGGTCTGCTGGCCGAGGATGGGGATGGGGATGTAGTAGCCGCCGCCGGCCAGGCCCCAACTGACGCCGATGACGATGATCGCGCGGGCGACTCGGTTCCGCGCCGCCACCCGAAAGCCCACCGCGAGGGCGCGCACGTACGAGAGCTGGGTGTCTTGTGGCGCGCTCCCCTCCTGCCAACGCGCCTGGAGGATGCAGGAGGCGGACCAGAGGTAGGACGCCGCGTTGATCGCGAAACACAGAATGGGACTGACGGCAACGGCGACGAGACCACCGGCCGCCGCGCCGAGGATCTGCACGACTCCGGCCGTCCCCGACTCCAGGGCATTTGCTTCGGGGAGATCATCGCGCGCGACGACGAGCGGGATCGCCGCGTTACGCGCGGGCTCGAAGAGCACCCCCGCCGCCCCGAGTAGCACGGAGCCCGCATATAGGATCCAGCCAACGTGGGAAACGACGGCGAGCGTGTATGCCAGCGCGCAGGCAACGCGGACGAGATCGGTGGCGACCAAGAGCGGTCTTTTGGGGAAGCGATCGACGAGGGGGCCGGCGAACGGCCCGAGCGCGACCGCGGGCAATGACCGGCATAGGAGGACGACGCCCAGTGCCGTGGGCGAGTGGGTTAGGACCAGTGCGACTTGCGTGAGGGCGACGAGGTTGAACCAATCACCGAACTGGCTCCCGACTCTGGCCAGCCAGAGAGAGCGATACGCCTGATTCGTCCGTAGGAGCCCTCCGCTTCGCATGTACACCCCTCTCCGCCGCCATCCCCTCGGCGACACGTCCGCACCAAGGATGCGCACGACGCTGGGGTGTGGGACCTACCGATAATCACACTCAACGCGACCGCTGCCGACGCTTGACATCACCGCCTGCCCATGACGATCGGATCTAACGATTGGGTGGGTGGCTACAGCGATGAGCGCGCGTCGTTTGTATCGTTCGTTCCGAGCATCAGGATATATTCCTCGACCTCGGCGCCGCGCGCGTTGGCGAACCCCTTGTCCTCGCCGACGATGGTAAAGCCGCATTTTTGCAGAACCCGGATCGAGGCGCTGTTGTCCTGGGCAGCGCGGGCATACAGGGGCCGCTCCCGTACCTGACCCAGGAACACCGTGAGCGCCCCCGTCGCGATGCCCTGGCCCCAGTAGCGCTTGCCAAGCCAGTAGCTGACCTCCGGGTGGCTAGCCTCATCGAAGCGCAGGACGTGGCCGGCCACCTGCCCGTCGACGACAATGGTCTTGATGGCGTTGGAGTGGTCACCACGAATCGTCGCCCAGTGGGCCATGAAGGCAGACCTGTCCGTCGGGTCTTTGGAGGTGAAGGCGGCCATACGATTGGCGTCCGCGTCCAGTTGCTGCGCGAAGAAGACGGGGAGGTCCTCGTCGATCACATCGCGCAGGACAATCTCGCGTGTCATAGGATGTTCTCTCGTTGCTCATTCGCCTCTGTCGAGCACACGATCCCCCTGCGCGGACGGTGCGGATACGACGAGAAACTCGATGTCCCGCTCCGATTCGTTGCGTATCCGATGGGACACGCCCGGCGCGATCTCCGCGCCCTCACCACTCCGCAGCTCGACGCGCTCATCGCCGTGCTCCATGGTGGCGATGCCCGACAGCACAAAGAAGAACTGGCGCGCAGCGCGATGGTGGTGGCGTACCTCCGCCGCATGCGGGGGCATGCGCTCGTGTATGACGCTTAGTACTACAGTTGTAGTTAAGCTGCGCGCAAGGTGCGGCGTTTGTAGTGGCAACGCTTGGCCACGGCTTGATGGTGACGCCGCCACCGCGACCACGCCCAGACGAACGCGTCGTCTGGGGGC
>JAABUU010001552.1_pt1 | contig 37907 bp, 29 predicted proteins | sample 5559301 | NCBI WGS metagenome assembly JAABUU01 (sample SAMN10711884, study PRJNA513360) | rock metagenome | isolation source: Antarctica rocks | place: Antarctica: Victoria Land, Richard Nunatak white
GATTTCAGGTCGACGAACAGGCTTCCAGTCGCGCGCAATGGCATGAGAATGGAGCGAGGTGGTAGATGTGGAGGCATTGCTGTAGCTGGGCACGATAATCAGTCTTCTTATAACAGGAGATTGAAATATGGGAATGAAAATATACAAACCTACGAGCCCCACTTCAAGGACGACGAGGAAGCCTTATACAGCCGCACCATGGGCAGTCCTAGCAGGCAAGATGAGGAGGCTGACGATTTTGGTCAATATGACGATGACGAGGATATGCTAGAATTTGCGGAGACTCTCGACAGTCGGCCACCAACCCTCAGAGAACCGGAACCCGAGTCTATCTCTGGCAGTCGAGCGGTCTTTGCGATGACTTCTGGTAACGAGCTTCGATCACAGCCTCCTAAGCCCTCGACCAAGTTGTCGAAGCCTGCACCTACGTCCTCCATGTTGCTGCAGCAACCATGGTCTCGTGATGTCAAAGCTGCAATGAAAGAGCGCTTTCATCTCCGTGGCTTTCGCCAGAATCAGCTAGAAGCCATCAATGCGACCTTGGCCGGGAAGGATGCGTTCGTTCTTATGCCAACTGGTGGAGGCAAATCTCTTTGCTATCAACTACCGTCAATCATTAGCTCTGGACGCACTCGCGGGGTTACTATTGTCATCTCCCCACTACTGAGTCTCATGCAGGATCAGGTCGATCATTTGCAGAAGCTGAAGATCCAGGCTTTTCTTATAAACAGCGAAGTAACAGCAGAACATCGTCGTTTGATCATGGAAAGTCTGAGGCATCCCAACGTGGAGCAATTCATTCAACTGCTCTACGTCACACCAGAAATGATAAGCAAAAGCCAAGCCCTAGTCAACGCCTTCAAAGATCTCCATCGGCGCGGAAAATTCGCTCGTATGGTTATCGATGAAGCTCATTGCGTTAGTCAATGGGGGCACGACTTTCGACCTGACTACAAGCTCTTGGGTGAGGTGCGGCAGCAGTTCCGCGGAGTGCCAGCCATGGCCTTAACTGCTACAGCCACAGAGAATGTCAAGGTGGACGTCATTCACAACCTTGGCATCACCGGATGCGAAATATTCACGCAGAGTTTCAATCGGCCAAACCTTACCTATGAAGTTCGAAGTAAGGGGAAAGCCAAAGACGTACTGGAGAGCATGGCAAATACCATCAAATCTACATACAAGGGCCAATCAGGCATCGTGTACTGTTTGTCTCGCCAGAATTGCGAGGACATTGCTGAAAAGTTACATAAGGAGCACGGCATCAAGGCTCATCACTACCACGCTGGTATGGAACCTCGAGAGAAGACATCCGTTCAGAAGCAATGGCAGGCTGGGCAATACCACGTCATAGTTGCGACGATTGCCTTCGGGATGGGGATTGATAAGCCAGATGTCCGTTTTGTGATTCATCATACCATCCCGAAAAGCTTGGAAGGGTACTACCAGGAAACGGGACGTGCGGGTCGGGACGGCAAACGTTCTGGATGCTATCTTTATTACGGCTATCAGGACACCAGTGCTTTGAAGCGTATGATAGACGATGGCGAGGGCAGCTGGGAGCAAAAGGAGCGCCAGCGTAAGATGCTTCGGAACGTTGTTCAGTTCTGTGAAAACAAGAGTGATTGCAGAAGGGTCCAGGTGCTGCTATATTTCAATGAGCCGTTCAGGCGTGAGAACTGCAACGGAGGCTGCGACAATTGCAATTCGACCAGTTCATTTGAAAGTCAAGATTTCACCGACTACGCTGTCTCGGCGGTCAAACTGGTCAGACATCTAGAGCGAGAGAATGTGACACTCTTGCATTGTGTCGATGTGTTTCGTGGTAGCAAGACCAAGAAAATTGTTGATGCAGATCATACTCGGCTCCCGGAGTACGGTGCAGGTGCAGATCTCGACCGTGGCGAGATCGAACGCCTCTTTTATAGACTGCTCAGTGAGGATGCAATAGCTGAGCATAACGTCGTGAACAAGGCTGGATGGCCGTCACAATATGTGCATGTAAGTTAATGATATGTATCCCACACACGAGTACTAACTGAATTCGACATAGCTGGGAAGCAACCACGCCGACTTCATTTCCGGTAGGAGACGACTAAAGATTCAGATTCGCATATCTCCCAATGGGAAGACTAAGCAATCCAAAAAAGCTGTTAGAGCTCGTGGGACCGGTGTAGCTGCTTCGCGGCAAGACTTCCCTCAATCAACAAATGTCTCATCCCCAGTCCAGGCCGCTTCTCGAAGGCGCCATGCGCGAACCGAGATGAGGAACCTGGACGTTGAACTATATAGCAATGGATACAAACGGGATGACTTCGTTATTTCAGATAACGATGCAGACCCTGCTGAGGAATCTGAAGAAGATGATGAGGATGCGTTTGAGCCAATCCGTCAAGCCGGAGTTGTTAAGAGCGCCAGACAGAGGCAGCTGGGCCCTCCAATCACGGTGGACCACAAACTTGAGAGGCTCAACCCAACCCATCGCATGGTGGTGGACGAATTCATGGTCCATGCCAAGCGGGAGTGCGAGAAGGTTCGCTATCCCTTTCCATCTTGCTTGCCAAGACTTACAGTTTTTAGGTCATGATCGACAGAAGTCTTCGAGCTCAACCATTTACCGATAGCATTCTTCGAGAGATGGCAATCAACTTCCCGAAAGGTAATTCGCACACTGTTGTTTCATGGCGTAAGGCTAACCTCCAAAAGATGAAAGCGAACTGTTGGAGATCCGGGATATCGATCCAGACAAGGTGGAGCGCTACGGGAAGAGATTTCTGAAGTTGATCCGCAATGCGGAGAACTTCTACGAGAACATGATGCGTGCCAATGAGGACAGACCTCAGGATCCCAACCATCAGAACGTGATCAACATCAGCAGCGACGAGGATGACGATGATTATGGAGAATTTGATGATTTAGATGACAATAATATGGCGTCGCAGGAAGAACGAAGTTCTTACTTCCAGGCTGCTCCCGAGGTGGATGCTTTCAATGCGCAATGTACGTGGCTTTCATCATGAGTCATCCCCAATGACTAATGGAAGCGCAGTCTCGCAAGTCCAAACCATAGCACCGAGAACCAGTTCACGCGCTCGACCCCAGTCTCAAGCTTCAGGCAATCGGGGTGGTGCACGCGCAGGAAACGCGAACTCTCGTGGTGCAGCACGAAGCACGTCCCGAGGCGGCGCCAAGCAAGGCGGTCGGAAAGGATCAGGTGGCTTCTCCAAAGGCAAGAGTACTGGCGGGATAGCGAGGAGAAAGAAGGCCAGTAGCAACAGGACGAGCAATGCCAGCTCCAATGGTTTCAACGCAGGGACTATTAAACGAGGTGGGGGTTCGGGCTTTTCTTCTGGCGGTGGGATTGGAATGATGCCTACATGAGCTGCGTAAGGGCGCAGTGATTAATATGTTGCTTTCCTTGATTTCATCTCTGGGCTACGGTTGTGTTGCTTTTGGCGCCGCAAAGCGCTGTATCGTTGGTCTTGCATTGCTGGAGTTAGGGCTGGTATAACACCAGGGCCAGTGCGAAGATCTTGCTTTTCTTCTTGTTATTTAATTTTCGTTACCAAGCTGTAAGATAGCGCTACTCTACAGCTCCTGACTTAGATCTAACTCCAAGGGTATATAGCCAGAAGAAGTGTCCACAACATCGACAAGCATCTCTCACCCCAAAAGAGCCTCCAACCTAAGACTTTTGCCTACTGTACGCTAGTCTCGATGAGGACTAGCTAATTTAATTACTGTCAGCACGTGTGTCTGACTAAGAGAGGTACCTAGGTTGGTTCCTCCCTACCGTACCTTACCTAAGGTATGTGTACCTTGATAACCTCAATCACTTGTTCTCGGAAGCTTCAATTGACCTTAACAGCAGATTAGAAATTTCACACAATGATGCCTCTAACAGAGCTCTCACATAATCAAATCGGTAGAAATCGCTCGAGGAGTGTTCGAAGCGACAATGCAAGCCCCATGTCGGACAAGAGGCTTGCCAAAGCATCAGCGCCGGATCCTCTCCAGGGTATGCTTAAGACGACAACAGAGATTGGGGACGTTGCACGATTTGCAGTCAAGCCAAGTCGGATACCTCATCCTGTGACAAGAGAGTCTCCACGCAAACCGGATGGCTCCAATTGGCCCTTAAACCCACATAACCCCGGTTTTCGCAGGAGACGTTCGCGTTACCAGGATCATCCGGAAAGGCGACATGATGCTTTGGCTGTATCCAAGGATAAGGTACCCTCAAGATCCAGATCCGCTTCTATACATGGAGGGGACCGTAGCACACCATCACCGGCCACATCTCACAACCTTAGCAATTGTGAATATGCTTATGATCATAGGTCGTACTCATTGACGCAGAGCTCTCAAACAAGCTATACTTTTTCGAATCATCGATCAAATGTTAGCCTCAAGAATTTTGGAGAACCGCACTTGGTGCGGCCGCGGTCACCCTTCGCATATCCGACTAGATTGAAACGACCAGGCTTCCGGCCGTCCTCTCCAGCGCTCAGCCAGCACAATGGCTCTGATCACAGGGCAGCATATGGACTAGATCGCGGGCCAAGCTTCCGTACATCATCGCCTTCATCACTCTATGCTGGCAGACGTGTCCCTGCGGGATTTACACCTGATTATAACCAATCCACGCCCTCTTTGCCAATCAGGCTACAACCTGAACGGACCAAGCATTGTGGAGCGAGAACACCACCTCTACCAACAAGGACGGCGAAGTATGTGAACCTACTAGGTCATGATTTCCCGGCCCCATCAGTCCTAGAACAGAACACCGTAACAATTGCTGGCCAGAGAAGCGGAGGCTCAACGCAACCGCCACGGTACTATGACTACTCGGAAGCCTTTGAGGAACAGGGCGTGTGCCATGGTGACGATCTTTCTGAAGCATCCGTACCGCTCATTGACCAAACCATTCCGGAAGATCGGCTGCCGAGCGTGCAATACAAGTTCCGGGGGCCAAAAGCGCGAGAGACAGAACTCACCGCGATGCCTCTTGGCGACAGTCATCAGCCTTCACAAGGCCTTATTACATCATCGGGAAGACCGCGTGTTATCAAGGCCGAGAACACTGACGACGAGAAGCGTGTACACGAGCCAGCAACGGTGTTTGGTGTAGACGTTTCCACAAGGGATGTTGACGATATAAAGGTCTTCTCGGGTTACCCGGCAAGGAACTTCAAGGACCAAACGGTAAATACCAGTATCTCCAGGAGCGGAAGCTTTGGCACAACCGTGCAACGAAGTTCAGAATCTCCTATAATTGTCTCTCGCTCAAGGGAAGCTTCATCTGTCAGCGCAAGTTCGAATCCCGAGAACTTGGGCATTTCTTCTTCTTTAATCTCACTGTACCAATCTCCAGCTGTTTCCGAGTCTTTAGAAAAGACCAATCAGGTAGAAGCTACGGAGCCATTCACACTTCCGGTTGCATCGTCCGGCACTTGTCAACCTCAAGGCTGGACGATCCCATCACTTGATTTCAGCCTTATGGATCTGGCTGGGCGGCCGGAGGAACCTCGAGACGGATCCAAAGAGCACTCTACATCACCGAGTGGGGTTGGGGAAGCTGGATATCCGACTATTCATGCACCAGTACCCAGGCGTTCCCTATCCTCGCAGAGCAAGTTTAGCAAGATTCTGTCGGTCGACGATGGAGTGATTGTAACGGCTGACACCCTCAACCAAACTATGGAAGAGGCTGCGGAGAGGTTCGGCACTACTAATTCAAATATCAAACCCGGATCTAAGGCTACTTTGTCATCCCAAAAGCGCCCGACATCTCGTTTGTCTATCCGGACCTTGAGCAGGATGATGAAGCTTGCTACTGTGGGCGAAAGAGATATGGCCGACCTTGACGGGCCTAGCTCCCCGAAAAGTGCGTTGGTAAGTACTACCCCAACCGCCGGCAAGTTGGTGAAACGGTCTCGTCATGGAACTGAGATTACGGCCGCTCTTGGTGTTGGGAAATCTGTCGCTGTGGATGACGTTCCGGTTGGCCACGACATGTCGAATAAGTTGTCCGGTTTGAGCAACATGGCTGCAACCCCCATAACAAAAAGGCCGGGAGTGTTGACAGCAAACGTAGAAAACCTATATCCAGGGGAAGCTCACAGTCCTGGACACACGGCCAACAGTGAGTCTGCAAATGAAGACCTCTTGCCGTTACCAGCAGATACCTCATTCAGATCGATCTCACCCCCGGCCTTAGTTATGCCGACCAACCTACCATACTCATTCGTTCCACTAGCTCCAGAGCTTGCACAAGGCTTGAATGTTGCTACGCCTGAGCCCGCAGCTACTGGCATCGTTGATACTACCTCATTAGTACAAGACGGCAAAGCAGGAGTCGCAACAAAATATAGATTAAAAATCCGGCCTGATCGTAAGTCTGACACATCTCTTTCCGGTTCCCAACCCTGGAACTATGAGGAGAGTTACCCATGGACGGACCGCCATCCATCTATTGACGTCCGCATGCCGGCACCACTCACACATAGCCAACAGCGCCATGAAAAGCCACCTAAATTCAAGCTAAAAGTCTCGAGAGCATCGAAGATCAACAAAACCACCGTCTTCCACAAGGCGGAACCACACAAAACAACAGGGTCGTCATCTACACCTTTCAGCAGCTGCCACCCAACACGCAAACACCGGTTCGGACACCTCATCAGCAATACAAGGACCAGCACAAGCTCCGACACGCTCCCCGGTCCCAGCCTCGTCATCGGCACGCCGGCCTTCCGTCCCGCCACCTCCGGACTCGCCAATCCCTCGCTCCTATTCCCTACCTCTCCCTCCGCCGACGTGCAAAGCTTCTTCTCTGACGACAGTTCCCAAGTGCAGCAAAAAGGCAGCATCCGTAAACGGCTCTCTGAGCTCAAAGCCAAACTTCCGGCTTCGAGGGGCGCCTCCACGGATGAGGCGAGAGCGATAGATCGAATGCTCACGAGGTCGGTCATGAACCTGTCGCGAGCCAGTGGGAGGACTAGCCATCCGAGCGAGGACGGCACGGCGGGGATTTCGAATGCGAGGTATACGAGGCTCAAAGTCGTGGAGAAGATCAAGGGCTGGTGGCTGCAGGGCGCCGAAAAGGTTAGGGGTCTTGGTGGGAAGAGGAAGGGGAGGGATGCGCAGGCGCATGGTGCGGCTACGGGTGTCTATGCGGGTGTGTGAGAGGGGCAGATGCTCCAGCGTTATGGTTATTCCCGTTTAAAATGCTATTATTGCTTTCCATTGCTCTACCGCACATTTCCCAATCCATATCCCAAGCTCTTCTTTCGTATTTCAAATCATACGTTCGTTTCGTCAATCTTTCGGTCCTGGACTATTTGCCATTTGCCCTCCTATCAACTAGCGACCTTGGCGAATCGCATTAACGGCGGTTTCTGTTGTTATTGTTGTTGTCGGTGAAGGAACATTCCAGCCATTTCGGCTTTCAGGTGCTATATGATAACCAAAAAGCAACGGCGATATTAGATTATGTTTAGTCGAGTGGCTCATGGAGGACTGTACGTATAGGTGGTAACAATAATACTAAACTCGGAATGCCATGTGCGTTCTACGCCTGATGACGGGATATTCGGAAGGAAAGATATGAACTTTGTGTATTGGGGCTAAGCAGATATGAAACCCTAAGAATAGACGATGGAAAGGAGCAGAATGGGGCCGCTGACTTGTCCTAGTATTGTCCTCTTGTACAGTAGGTACAGAAGCTTTGTCTCGGACTGATCGCATCGACAACTGAGATCCATTTCTGTCCTCGAGACCAGCGAGGCCAGACTTGCGGCGCACGCGTCATCGGCATACAAAGGCTGAGCGACAGCGCCATCCAAGAAGCTTCGGCAGCGGATATAATTGGGCTTGTTGGGGTGTAGAGTTCCGCAGTGATACTGGACTCTTTGCGTCCTTGATTTTTGCTCGCCTGTGATGATGTGGGGATATTGTTGTTTCTCGGTGTAACTAGATGGGGGCGAGAGGTCGTAGGAGGGTGGTTTGCGAAGCGGGTGAGACTGGCGGTTGTATGAAGCGAGCGGTGGAGATTTGTGAGTGGGAACATGGCGGTCAGATAGTCTGCATCACGGGTGGTTATGAGTGTGAATTGCAAGAAGAGGATTGAGGGGGTTTTACGTTATGTACTCGCTCTTCAGACTCGGTCTCTGAAGAAGAAACCTTCGGTCGCTTCCTAGTCTCAGGAGAGACATGAGCCATACCACACATCCAGAATAAGGTCGTCGAATGATCCATGTCTGGCTAGAACACCTAAAAAAATGTAAGTGCCGCTATATGCGTAAGGGTGGAGAAACTGGCGAGCTTACAGCACCGCCGATGATGAATAACCTCTCCTCTTCCCGACGAACCCATTGTACAATCTTATTGGCGCTCTGAGCCAGTGCGTTCCGGCTCGCATGAGGGCCTGCGATACAATAGAGCTCAAAGACTGGCGTCAACCATGCCAAGGAGGTTGAGTTGCGACTCATGCAGTGGTGGACCTTGAGATGTGCGTTCTTAGCGTGCACGCTGGCGTGTAGGGTATGGTATGAAGATAACAGCCTGCGAAGGAGTTTAGCGTTGCGGTAACCCATGGGAGAGTCCACCAACCTTCGACGCATCACAAGAGTCGTGAAGTGAGGCTCATAGGACGGCATCACGAACTGTACGTTTCCACGCGACTTGTAGAGGAAGTGGCGGACTACGGTGCCCGGAATGATATCTGTGGTTGTGGGACGACCTTTACGGACGGCTGCGGAGATTGCGCCCATGCTTCCGTTTTTCTCCAGTTGCTGTGACGTACTTTAGCGATAGAGCTGTGGTGGAGAGGGGTGCTCCACCAACGTCAACAAGATCATCGCGCATTTTCCGCAGGTCAAAGAAGCCTTCTTTGTTCGCGCTGATAAGAAGCACTACCACCTCGTCCTCATTTCCCACAGTATCAGACGGCGTGATAAGTGCCTCCTTACCTTCGTTCTTCGAACTGAGGAAGCTGACAAACATGTAAAGGTAGCCATTCTTGTTGAAGCCCGGGAGGCAGATAGGTATCCAACTCTCACCACCACCGGCTTTCACACCTCCTGCTTCGAAGAGCATATTGAATATCAACTGCAAGTCGCCTGGATGTAGTGAGTGTCGCTTGGGCCGTACCACGCTGACCAGCCTACCTCCCGCAACAATGAGCCCATACAACAGGTTTTCAGTTTTGACTTTCAAAAGGGTGCTGTCAATAACCTGACGATGTGACTTTCGCAGCTTGAGACATTCCAAAGCAGACAGGAGTGCTGGAGGAGAGCCCCGTGTGAAAGAGTCAGCAAGTGCTGAGAGCAGCGATTCCGTGCCTTGCAACGGCCGCCTTAGATCCGTAGAGGGTCGGCTGGAGAACAGATGGTTTAGTGTTGGCAAAGTAAGCGTCGACAGTATTTGCATGTAGAGAGCTTCGAGCTGGACTCGGAGCTGTGTATCGCTCTCTGCCAGCCGGCTGATAGCTACCAGGTAGAGAGGACCTTGGATCATAACAACGAAACGTACGCCGCCTGCGGTGAATCCCTTTAACGAGTCGCTCGCACTTTGATAAAAAGAAATGATCGTCTGAATAATGCCGATGTAACTTGATATAAGGTTGTCGTCACCGTGCCTGTTGTAGATCGGTTTACCAGCAGATGATAGGATAAAGAAGTGCTTGCGTTTCAGCTTCCATTGGGCGATGAGGGCTTCTAGAATAGGTAACTTTAATGAGGTTGACAGAGGCAATGATTGTGATAAAGATTGTGGTACCTTCATTATCGCTGCCCTCTGTGGCTTCGCTCAGTTCATCGAACTCGTGATTGAAATCAACCGTAGCTTCGCCCTCATCTTGTTCCAGTAGGTCCGATGAGTCAAGACTCTCTTCCTGGCTGCTCGAAAGCTTCCATGCAGGAACCTCCTCGTCACCAAGAACGTCTCCTAGTAGGCTTTCTGCATCCCCATGACCTTCAATCGTCCGGGCATAGCTCTTCACACTTCCAGATTCATCAGCGTCACTGCCATTACGACTGATATATCGACCGAAGCTGTTGTTGACCGCCGGAGATGCCCTAGAGTGGACTTTCTCTGACACCGAGGCAAAAGTCTCCTGAGACCCATTCTGAGATGCGTGGGCATGAATGTCGGTCAACGAGACCGCTGTGGTCGAAATGGACTGTAGTTGAGGCCTTGAGACCTTATTCGGCAGCCGAAGACTTCCTAGTAAGGCCGAGGGTCGTGTCTCTATCGACAAAGGATTGCCCGGTCGTGGCGGCAGCGGTGGAGGTAGCTCTTCTTCTGAGTTGTTTTCGGAGAGTACACTCTCAGAATTATCCGCTGAAGGGTTCATGGTCTACCGTCGTGGGATATCCGTCCGTCCATATTGAGTTCAAGTCAGTCACACTGGAGTCGACGAATGACCCTTGATCGTCAAGATCTCCATGGACTAGCTGCAGGTGTGGTTACGGGCTGTGCTGCAGTCTTCATTGGAAAGTTCGTACGGAGTTGGTGAGATGTTTGGTGGGGGTTCGTGTGTGAAGTTGACAGCTTGGCGACCTCTCTGTTGCGATGCCTGGAACTCTTTCAGGCTAACGAACAAGAGTACAAACGCTTTAGATGCATAAAGTAACTTCTCCGGGCACTTATATTCAAAGATGCATTGAAATGGCGCGTCTATATATTTACAGTCTTTGAGATGGCTCTTGAGCCGGGGAGTGCGCTGCGGGCCTCATCGCCCATAAGCTCTCGAAGCTCTTCCCCAGCCAATCCGAAAGTACGAGCTGGCGCAGAGGACGGTACGTGTATCCAATCCATGCAACACTAAGTGTTCTACCTTGACATAGTTGCTTCTACAGAAGCGCTCAAGAAGGACAAGAACTACCGGCGATATGCCTCCGGTGTGGAGCGAGCGTTGTCCTTGTTCGATACAGCCCTGCAAGAATGGGCCGATTATATCTCCTTCCTCGGTCGTCTGTTGAAGGTACATGGCCCTTAACAGTCCGTCAAGGAGGTGAACTTATATTGACTCCAGCATTAACTTAAGGCTTTGCAAGCTCGTCCGACAAACATCACCATTGTACCCAACAAGTCAATCGTCGCGAATCGACTGGCGCAATGCCTAAATCCGAACTTGCCATCTGGTGTACACCAGAAGACACTAGAGGTGTACTCGTACATATTCTCAACGATTGGAGTATGTCTTTCCCGACGGGATCATTCCCATATCATGTGCTGAAAAAGATTGAAATTAGTCGGAGGCCCTGTCGCGGGACCTTGGCTTGTATCTCCCAGGTCTATCATCTACACTCTCGTTCGCCTCTTTGTCCGTCAGACCAGCCTTTATGACCCTGGCTGAGTCATTTTTTGTTCCTCTCCGTGCGTCAGCATTGCGGCCCGCCCTAAAAGCAATCATTCTGTGCTTTTTGCCGGGCTTAGAGGAGGAGGAGAGCGAAGACTTCGAACGAACGCTACGGTTGCTGAACAAGTTTCGCCGCGCTGTAAGTGGAAGACAAAATACATCTTCAAATCTGGAGGACGAATCAGACGACCAGTACTTCTGGCAATGTCTCTTTCTCGCTTCCATCACAAGCCCAAGCAAAAGAACAGGAGCTTTAGCATACCTTGTTCGTTCACTACCAAAGCTTACAAGCTCGGCAAACTCCTCTCATGGGATAAACAAGGGTACTTCTAATGAGGCTGGATCAAAAGGCCATCTTACTCCAGCTGTCGAGAACCTACTATCACCAGAACCGGGATTGCTCATACGATGTTTCGCCGCTGGCCTAGGTGATGATCAGCTGCTAATCCAGAGAGGCTTCCTGGATCTCTTGGTGACTCACCTCCCGTTGCATTCTATAGTGCTCCAAGAACGGGTAGCGGATGAAGATCTAGAGCGTCTAGTCATCGCTGCCGTTGGGGTGGTAGCGCGAAGGGACATGAGTTTGAATAGGAGGCTTTGGACTTGGTTTCTTGGACCAACAGAACCCTCCTTCGAAGAAGCAAGCACACCTAGCTCCCCCAACTCACCCAATGGCGATGAACTCGGTACCAATTCTGAAAATTCTATGCGCCGACGGACACATTACTTTAGCCAGTATGGTCTGGGGCCGCTGGTGAACGGCATACGCAACATGATCAACAAAAACAGCCGTGTTCCGGTTGAGAGAGTTCGACCGTTCCGAATTTGCCTATCGTTGATGGACCGGTGGGAAGTTGGAGGGCTAGTGATCCCCAAGATTTTTCTTCGCCTGGTGGATAGTGTAAGACAATATGAAGATCTTGCAACATCCAGAGATGATTTCGCCGAAGTGCTCAGAAGTAGCAATGTTTTCTTTGACGGAGTCGAGAGCGGCCAGATATGGGCGGAGATCCTAGGCCAACTAACAGCTGCCCTTGAGAACAAGACTAACACCAAGGAAGAGGACGCTCAGCAGTCACTGGCCCTTGCCAAATTCATGGTCACCAGATTTAACCTACGAGAGGAAGAGATGCTGATTGTCCACATCCCGACGGTCACACTAGCGCTTGTCTCAATGCTAGAGGTCACAGAGCCTAGCAGTATCCAGCCACCAAGAGGAGCTAGAGTTGAATTTGGAGACATCCACATCATGTCCTTATCCCTCGCACAGAGGCTCGTTGATATGGCTCCAGAAAGAGCATTTCAGAGGAGCGCATCAGCACAGTCGACCACTTCTCTCGCCGGTCAACCTCCACAACAGGCTTTACAGAGCCGTGAGGTAGTAAGCATTGTAAGGAAGTTCTATACTCAGGACCAGGGTAATCTCGAAGTTTCCAGCCCACCATTTTCCGGTCATGAACTGAGTGCGCTTTTGTTCAGAGGTGTGATGTCTTTATTGATAAAGGCTTTACATTCAGCTGCCCAAGTCTCTAGATTTGAAGCAAGCGCTGCGTTACTCAGTGCGCTTCTACGAAAATTATCAGACATTCAACATATACGCAATGGTCAATTATTCCTCGCAATTATACAACCCTTGAAATCGGCCACGGCTCGTTCACAAACCGAGCTACCTTTTCCGGCTCTGAATGCTATCATCTCCTGCCTTGCGTCTCTTTCGCAAGCTGCTGTATTGAGTTCCTACTTCACTAATGAGCAGCTTCATCAACTCACCCCGGAACTTGTTCGCAAATTGTGGACTCATTTAGTGCCGTCGAATCCAAAGTATCATGTTGAAGCTGTCCGTTGTATTTGGCGCTTGCATGCGATGACACGGCAGGATAGACTAGTGGAGGCCGCCATTGCATCTCTCATGGTAGATGCCTCTAATTATGGGAAGAGTGTATTAGACACTGAAGCTTGCGGACGTTTGACGATCCTATGGACACATTGTTTCCAGTTATCTCATGGTCTCACGGAAATCAGCACAACTCAAAATATGAGCATGATGGATGAATCCAGGAGAGGCGAAGGCGTTGAAGAACAGGATATTGTGCTTACCCGACCACTTTTGTTGTTACTTGATGGCCTTGTCGACGAAGGCACAGAGACCTTCATCTTTGTCCGAGCCTGGTTACAAAGCCTACCAAATCCAATTAAGTATGGCAGCTAGGTCCTGTACGAAAGTCTTTAAGAATACTTCGCTAACAGGTGTCTACGTAGGATATTCCATATTATCCTAGGTAAACTTCAACCAATGCTAAGAATTGGGTTTGGAGGCGACAATGGCACACAGGAAGACAATGAGACAGTGGATATAGATCATTGCAGGTACTATCTGCAGACCACACGAAACCTCCTTAGATACTCACCTGAGAACGTCTGGGCCTTGTTAGCGAATCAGATGTTGTTTGCTAATGATGAGCATGAATGTAATACTGAAGGTAGGCCTTATCTACGTGACAGAGTCTCCCAGGCGGCTTACAAGACTTGAACATAGGTGACTCTAAGCAAGGCTCGAGCTTGCAGGCAGTTCTTGTAACCATGTGCCTTCAAGCATTGACTCGAGAGGCGGCCACCAGCGATCCGGACCTTCGTGAGAAAGTGTCCGGGCTACATCATACGGCTCTTCTTCTGATTAGACAGTTCTTGCTCGGCCCAAGCTCGAAGGCTCTCATACCTCTACAGCTAGAGACACCTTTGATTGGTAGACTCCTCAGCTACCTAGATCGGCATGATATATACGTTCAAGTTGCACTGCTGGATACGTTGTATGCGGCACTCAGACTCCAAATGCTTAGGATGTCGCCTAGCCTTGGGAACAACCATCGGAGGACAAACTCTTTGGAGACTGTAACGAGTCTGTCTCGATTATCGCTGAGCATTGACAGAAGTGAGAAGGAGCAACATACTCCGAGTCCGCCCTCATTGCCTCCACAGCTGTTGGACTGTTTAATAGCGGGACTGAGCTCCCAAAGCAGCCGCCCGATTCTGGACAGCTGGATCTTGTTCCTTCACAACTGTCTCCCGCTGTATCAGGATACAATATTTCAGGTCTTGATACCGCTTGTAGAATGTCTCTGCGCAAACATTAGAGAGGTCTTCGAAAACTTGAGATCCAAGTTCAGGCTTCCGGATGCAGAACAGGCTGGCGATCCTGAACCGGTGTTAATGCTGCTTCTGAACGGACTAGAGCAGACCCTCGCGCGGGCGCATGAACGTCTGGCTACTGAAGAGGCTAAAGCTGTGACGTCGAAAAGCCCGGAACAACCCCAAGGATTTTTTGGGAACATGGTATCTGGTGTCTTTACGCCGGAAATATCTCGGTCGCGCACAGAGTTCGCCAACCGCCGCCTAACTGTACTGTTGTGTTTCAAGGATACAGTCTGTTTGTGCTACGATATTTGGTCGTGGGGTGGTCATGGGTTCGACGGCACTAACCAAGATCCGGCGTCCGTTGCGTCTTTCAATTATACCTCTATTCGTCTGAGAAATCGAGCACGCAGGACTATGGAGCATCTCTTTGCGGCTGAAGCGCTGGAGTGCTTGGAGACTCTGATTGAATTATGGCGGAAATCGACTGCCACGTCTACGAGATCACAGTCCGTGTCTGTCTTCGATCTGCTACATGCTATTGATGGGTCAAGACCAAAGCATACCATACCGGCAGTCTTCAATGCCATCTACACCAGGACTAATCCCGTTGCCCTTGAGCCAACCCGCAAGTCAACCTTGACATCAACTCTTTCCGATATAGAACTGGCCGCGTTCTTAACACTTTATGCACGTTCCGTGGAAGATGATGCCATGGATGAAATCTGGAACGATTGCATGACTTTCTTGCGAGACGTTCTTGCCAATCCTTTTCCGCACCGACAAACGCTTCCAAGACTACTTGAGTTTGCCGCCATACTGGGAGAGAAGGTCGATAATACAATATTTGGCGAGCAACGTAGGATACGTAGAGACCTAGCTGTGAGTCTCTATCATAACCAAAACTAAGCCAACGGATCATTAATTCGAGCACATAGGACGTCTTTACCCGGTTGCTCACTGCCATCTTCACAACGAAACCGCTAGGCTTCTCCCAGGATATCCCGCAGACTGCCAACCCGGAAAAGGGTTCCCTCGATACCAATGGATCCTCACAAACCCCTGAATCACGAGTCCAGGCAAGCTCTGACGATATAGTCACCATCTTACAAGGTATCGTACCGAATCTTCCAAAGATATTGCTCGATCAGGATCGTATTGTTGCCACTGCAGCAGCTATTTCCACAAACGTCATTGCACCATTATTTCGATCACGATCATTCCCTCACAACATCAGCAAAAACACCCTGAAACTACTTCAGGGCTTGAGCAAACTTCCCGCCGCCCACAAGTCATGGAGAAGGGACTTCACTGATGGCTTCAATGATTCTAAGTTCTTCTCCACGTCACTCGAGCTTGTAGAAGTGGGATGGCTCCCTCTTCTGAAGCAATGGGTATCCGCTGACAAGGACCGCATCCCGGATCTGATCTCACGTCTTACAGCTCCAACATCCGCTGGCATTATGTTCGGAGTCGGTGCGTCATCAGCACGCCTCGAAACTGATCGCAAGACGCAGCTGAACCTGCGAAGGATCGCTCTGATCATCCTTGCCGCACCCGAAGACTCCTTCGTCAGCAATCTCCGTGCACTCGAAGAAAAGCTTATCGAATTAATGACAGCCACGGCGGCCTCCTCACCCTCATCCGCGACCCAGGCCGAAGTCTACATGGTCCTCCGCGCCCTCCTCCTAACCACCTCCGCCGTCCATCTCTCGTCGCTCTGGCCCGCAATCAACTCCGAACTGCAGCCCGCCATCTCCGCCGTCCTGCCCGGCGAGCGCCACGGCGTCTACAACGACCTCTCCATCCTCCAGGCCTGCAAGCTCCTCGACCTCCTCTTGACCCTCGCCCCGGAAGCGTTCCAACTCCACGAGTGGCTCTTCATCACCGACACCATCGACGCCGTCTACAAACCCAGCAACTGGACCCCCGTCGCGCTGGCGGACAGGCTGTCTGAGCGGCTGGGCTCGACGGCCGGCAGCACCCCGTCTTCGTACATACCCGTCGCGTCGCCTATGAATGTCCCGCACGGGCGAAGGAAACCCTTGCTGAATCTGATTGATACGAAGGTCGCGTCGACGGAGGATCTGGTGGCTAGCGTGCTCAAGCCGTTTCTCAGTCAGCTGAGTATTTATGCTTTTGAGAGCACGTACGGTATGGGGGAGGCGGATCGGGAGGCTTGCGTGAAGGGTTTGCTTGCGGATCTGTTTGACGATACGACTATGGCGGGATGAATGTATATGTTTGGGCTTGTCTTTTGTGTCTACAGCGGTCCGTTTATTAGACTAGTTTATGTTTTATAGGTCGAGGGGTCTATTCTGGTGGTGCATTCAATACAGCGTCATTGTCGAAATTGCAGTCAACCTTTCGTGCTCATTCTCGATCCACATGGCACGATCTCGACATACATGGTAGACTTGTCAAGTTACACGCGCCGACAAGGTTCGAGATAGGTTGACCCCAACTTCGTACATGTACTCTACTCGTACGTGACAAGATTCCCACCTGAAACTTCAACGAGCGCGCCCCCAACCTTACATCCGAGCCCTACTTCTTCCCCGCCTTCTCCTGCAATTCCCGCATCGCCGCCCTCGCACTCCGACTCCCCCCCAATTTCGGCCCCCTCGGCGCCTCCGACTTGCCCTTCGCCTGCTTACTGGCAGCCGACGGGCCAGACCGCTGGCGGCGCGAAGAAATAGCATCGAGGAACTCGCGGCGAAACTGCTCGGCGATGCGGTCGTCGGCCGCCTGGTCGTCGTTGGCAGCCGTGTCGGGGTCCGGCTCGTCGTAGATCTCCACTGTTGCGACGAACGACGTGTCAATGATCGGGGGTGGTGAAAGGGGGTACGGGGGGGGTGCAACATACGTCTACTCTCACGCAAAACCTCCTCAACGAGCCGATCCCGCTTCACATCCTCGCTATTCCGGCGCCTTCGGCCCCGCCACGGCCTGCCGTCCTTCCGCAACCGCACCTTCGGCGCCCGCTCCTCCCTCCCCGCCCCCTCCTCACCCGCCTCCAGCCTCCGCTGCGCGGCCTCCGTCCGCGCGATGTTGCGCAGCGTCGCGTCCGGGCCGAGGTCGATCTCGTGCAGCTTGCCCAGCGCGGCGGGTTGGCGCTGCGGGAGGCCGTCCTTGGTCAGGCCGGCTGGGGTCGAGCCCTCGTGGTGGCGGCTTGGGTCACTGCTGGGATACGGGTGCGCGCCGGCGTGGCCGTACCCGTGGCGGCGTTTGGCCAGTTCGGAGTCTATGTAGGCCATCCTTGCGCCCGTTAGTCGCTGCAGCTTGCTTGCGCGGCTTTCGGTGTTGTGAGGGCCGTTGTGCTATGGAGCGGCGGTGGATGGCGTGCCACTTACATGTGCTTGTCGACGTCGGCGACTTGGCCTGTTTGCGGCGCGAAGCGGTCGGCTACTGGGTGTAAGTCCTTGGGCGGCTCGCCTTTCTCGACTAGCGGCCCCGATGGTTGTGGTGGTGCGAAGTCGCTCTTCGTGGTGCTGGTGCTGTTGGTGAACTCGATGCCGCCTCGACGGTTCCTCGCTGCTTGGCGGCGACGTAGCACCTCGGCCATTGTGTGGTGAGTCTCCGTTTCGCCGTCCCTAGCAGTTTGATTGTCATCTGGGTCTGTATGGGTGCCCTCTGTACGGGGCACCGCTATCGAGTGCTCTGATGAGATTCGGGCTGCCACGCTGTTCTCGTCGTCGTTTGCGTTGTGCTTGCGGTAGAACTTTCGCCGTTTGGCGGCTCGGAAGAGCGGCTCTTCTGAAGAGAGTGCGTTCGATACATTGACTTCCGTCATATTGGTGGTGACGTCCAGAGTCCTGAGAGTGTATAGAGAACTCCCTGTAGGACATTGGTCGTCGGTTGAACTGATGGGCCTAGCGCAGCCTACCTTACTTTAGGAAAGGCGTCTCCGGATAACTAGTGCTACCTTAGGTAAGCTTTGCTGCTCGAATTAGTGCAGCTTCGCATCAGCGTTCCAACTTACAGATGCAGGTCGGATGATCTCACTAAAACCTCAGATGGTCCTACACTAATTCTGAACTTTAAGATTTTTTGTGAAGCTAATAAGTAAGAAATTGAAATTGTGACTGTGTAATTCATTAATAATTCATTACAAATTCATGAAGAATCTATTCATAACTAATTAGTGATTAGGGATTAGTGTTAGGGAGTTAGGTGATTAGAATTAGAAAGTTAGGGTTAGCAATATGAAATATATTGAGAATGCATTTCAGATACATTAATGTGTTTGTGTATTAGAGATTAAGTTAGGGTTAATATATTGTGAATTGATTAGTAATATATTCAAAGAAATTGAATCTCAGTTGATCTTGAGGTGTTTCAGAAGATCAGATGGTCTTCTGATAAATTCTGTCAAGATCATTCAACATTTTAGTGAGATCATCTGACATGTGTGGTCTTCCAACTTCAACGAGTACAACTCGTTTCTTGACTATCTACAATACTTCGCTTTGTCCATCGGACACGCTCAGCTATGATAAGCACTCATCCTGATTGATTGATCATCTCTTTGAACTCCTTGTCAACACGTCTAGAGAGAGGAGATTTCCACCTTTACTCCACTTGCCATGCCGCTACAATCACAAGAACTCCGTCTATCCAGTGCTCCCAATGGTTTATTTCGTTAGATAACTTCTTTCCGCTCCCAGCCCGTCGGTTTGATGTTCTCTATCCCTTTCCCTGGATGAGGTCGGCTGGGGTCCTCATAGTCGCTGACGAAAGGGTTCGGATCGATCTTCTGCTCCAAATTGCCCAAAGTATGGTTGACCTCCCGATGCTTGGCCTCGTCCGCACGGATATATAGCAGCAGGTCTTTCATGGTCCGATGACCCTCTGGCATATTCCAGTACCTGACCGCGATCTCCGGCGCCTCAAGCTTCTCCCACTTGGGCAACTTGCCGGCATCGATGTCGGCAATGGCACGCGTGTAGGTCAGCACGGCTTCTTCCTCGAGATATCCAACGAAGCGGTGGCATGTCCGCGGCGAGATGAGGTATGAGAAGAACATCCCGTTGAAGAAGACGCCTTGGGCTCCGAGGATCATGACCTTCATGAACCATCCAGGCTCTGCCATCTTGAGGAAGGTGAGCAAATGCATCCTTTCGTTGTACGCTTCTTCAAGCAACGTTTCGATCCTGGCAACAAATTATTAGATGACTTTAAATAACGACATGCGCAGAAACGAAAAGACTCACCATCCATTATCCCTCTTCATCCGTCTCAAACTGTGCAGATGCCGTAGCATGCCACCGACCATCCCCGGCACGCCCGCCACACTTTCGAGAAAGACGAATCTGGTCAACCACTTCCGCTCCGTCATATCGAACCAGCTACGTCTGGTTCCATCTTCCTTGCCCTTGGCCACGTCCGTGACATGGCGGTAGCCGGTGGCGGTGTCCATACCAAACCGGAGGATGCGGACCATGCTGAGTGCCACCCAGTCCGACCAGTTTTTGCACTCGCGATGGGCAACCTGAATCGCTCTCATCTGGTCCTCCGAGTAACTATTGGTACCATCAGCCCGGTTCGTTGACGATTTTTGTTTGAATGGGGCGGTATGCGAAGGTCATGGTGATCGGCTTACACAGGATGATGCCAAGCAGGTCCGGTGACTTTGATGTTCGGTGCATTCTGTGGTGGTCCAAAGTACTCCTTCAGTTGTACCGTCTTCGTCGATGAGAACTGTCTGGTCTGAGGATTCAGTCGGTTGAGGACGACGAAACTGCCCCGGAGACCGGTGGTTCCGGACGTTGGGTGCAAGCCAAAGACAGCCTTTGAAAGCTGAGTTCCGGCGTGCTTGAGTCCTAGAGCTTGCGTTGATGTTCTTGTCGGCGCAAACATCTGTGTGAAGTAAAGTGCTTGTGAAGGTCGGATTGTTTATTGAATTGTCTATATCGGATTCTCTTTATCGTGTTGCTCTGGTGTAGAGTAAGAAAATCAGATTCCAGGTGCCACCGCATCCATAAGAGATAAAAGAGAATATCTACCTTATCCATCCAAGGTACAAGTACAGGGTCCAGATACCTGGTACCTTAAGTCGCCGACTACCAGACGCCGGTTGATTATCGCGCCTAGCCTAATGCAGAGTCCACGGCGCCACCCGGCTGACAAAGCAGTCCTTGAAGCCGGAATCCGGCGGGCAGTTTGCGAGTCTGCTGATCATCACCTCCAAATGGATCTTTTAACACATCCCTGCACTTCCATTCGGCTCCATCATGTGACATGTCCTTGTTCTCCACATGCGAGCTAGGCTGACGTAATAATATCGAGAAAGAAAGCGAAATTGCGTGAAGCCGGTAGATTCCGGTGGAGTGATCCTTTGCCCTTTGCTACTCGCTGCTGCCAGCGACGACAGTCCTGATCCCATTGAGCACCACCGTAAAAGCGAACAGGCGAGTCCTATTGGACCTCAAATGCACTCTCCCCTTCTTTGACCTCCTGCTCCGTCTTCTCGACCTTGACTACGTGAGCGGCCGAAGGACCCTGATGGAGATCCTTCTGCAGCTTCTGGAGAGACTCCTCGCCCCCCTGAGCTTCGCCTTCGACCTTTGACACTGTCAGTGTGACTCAGCTTTCGAGAGCAGAGCACAGCAGCGCGGAGATGTTGCGGAGACGGCGATTGTGTAAGGTTTCATCCAGTAGAATCACTCACCTTGCCACTATCTGTGTTCGAAACCCAGCCTGTCAAGCCATAGCTCTTGGCCTTCTTCTCCGTGAAGGAGCTGAAGACCGTTAACTTAGCCCAGAGGGTTCTTCCATTTCAAACATGCACGTCGGCGGTACAGACCGGAAGTTGACGCCTTGAATTCGTGTCAGCCAGGCAGTATAACTTGTCTATAAGATTTCCATTTTCGCGTACCTTGAACATCGCCATGAACGAGAAAAGAAATCTGAGAAAATGGCTTAGCAAATGTTGATTGATCCAAGGTATCGAGGATGGGACACACATACCCGTTTAGACATCTTGCTGGCGGTTGCGAATTTTCTCATTCGTGATTTTGAATTGAATTGACTTGAATGGGATCGAGGATGTTCTCCTTGACAGACGCCACAGCAGGGCAGACAGATTAGCGAGCGCCAAGGCGCGGTGTACAGCGCGCGGGATACACGATACACGTGGGGGCTAAAATTAGAGTTGACTAGCTTACCTAACTTTGGGCTTCTTTTGCGCCCCAGGACAACTTTCTGAAAGTAATTGCCAATCGATTATGAACCATGAATCTCAAAGGCCAGCTGTCAGTACAGCTGGTATCAATACCTTACCTTTGGTATTTCAAGTCATCTCATGAACAAGCGTAAATGTCGCAATGACCACGAGAATGCTGAAGAAACGTAACTTCAATAACAGATCAATTTTGATACGCACGCTGGCATCCCAGATGTTACCTATCTTACTGGTGCTCGCAACCACCTTCATGGCGTGGAAGACGCTTTCAGTCCTTACCCATTCCTCGCAGCCCGTCATGGTCGTCATCTCCGAGTCCATGGCGCCTGCATTCCATCGGGGAGACGTCATCTTCCTCTGGAATCGAGACCCGTTCATCAAGGTCGGAGACATTCCCGTTTGCTGGTTCGCTGGGCGACCGCTTCCAATGGTCCATCGCGCCATCAAGACGCACTTTGAGGCTGAAGAGGGCGGGCGCAATGGGACATACAGGTACGGAACTGACAGTCTCGGTGGTAAAGCGGGCGTTTGTGCTGATGGACTTTTCCGGCAGGCAGAAGATCTTGACCAAGGGCGACAATAACGACGTGGACGACACCTTGCTCTATCCGGTCGGACAGCACTTTGTCGACCGCGACGAGATTGTTGGTGTTGTGGTTGGCTACGCCCCATTTCTCGGATGGGCCACGATCGTCTTTCACGAGTATCCTTGGCTGAAAGCTGTGGGTGCTGTAGCGCTGTTACTCTTATGCTTGAAATGGTAGACTTTCGAGCTTCGGTTGTTGGCAAGATACCGTTTTGACAACGCTCTATTATTTTCTTAGATATTTTTCATCAACGGTTGAAATATTATGTTGGCTCTGCTGGCATTTTTGGATGTAAAGCACCGACAGCTAGTTCACTTCTAAGTCTACCTGTGTTCCTAAGATCCATACCATCACAAGAAGCAAAGGAGTTTTACAACACTCCCACTGACCATTCTGCCAGGGACAATCCATCAACAACCTTGTGAGGGAGGTTCGTTGGGGCAGATTGCCTTCATGAACTTTCAATACGAGACACGTTGTCGAAGGAGCTCCAGGATTGAGAGAGGGACCTCCTGTGTTGACAGACCTCTCCGGCCACATGGCTTCTAATCATGTGATGGAGACGGCGAGGTAAGTGCTTGGGTGTTCGTACGGATTTACTAGGGTTTGACAGGTAATAGGCCTAAGAGTAGCTTCGGTCCGCAGCAAGGGCACTATGGACCGATTGTCCAAAAAGCTTGACTATGGAACGGAGTTTGGCATCCTTCAACGAGGCTGCGACGAACATGTATGCTGTGTAACACGTTGGATCGATTATGACGTCCTTGTTGTGATATCAGCACTGCATTGCATTGCATCAGCCTAACGAACCCCTGCATATCACAACCTCGTGGAAGGTGCATGGGTTCTAAAGAAAGAACCTCAGCCGTGGCACAGGGTCCTGAAACATATGACTCTGCTCCAGGATGCAAAATCTCCAACATTAGCAGTCAGCCTACTTGAATCTCGCCTCGGTTGCTTCAACGTCAACTCGATTGACGATTTTCCTACATCCACATGTGATCATGGCCTTCTCGTCCGCAAGAAAATCAGAAGACAACGTGTGTGCAATTTTCTTGCGAACTAGGCCTGTATCTCTCACTCCCCAGCGTGCCCACTTTACCCTTTGTCTTTTTGAAACATGGATCTTTCGACCCTGATGGCGTCCATCAAGTCTGCTCTTATTCCAGTGACATATTTCGGCATCTCAAGTGCCATCAGCCTGATCGCGCTCAATGTCTCTCAAGTCCATCGGGTCTACTTCGCGCCCTTTCTTCTCCTCTTCGCGTTGCTATCCTTCCTCCACCTCAACGATATCCCATCATGGCTGGGCTTGAACAGTCTCTGGGGCTTGTTCGTCACAATTTACGTCATGCACATCACCGCAGTCCTATACATCGAGAAGTGGGTTCTCGAGCCCGGGCACGACGGCGACGACGACGAATCCGTCGTCGGCACACAGGACCATCACCGCCGCTTAGCCTGCTGGAAATTTAAAGCCGCGTACAAAGTCTGGAGTAACCCGCGCTGGCTGCCTCCCATCCCAACCAGCAACAACAATCCGCCATTTCCCTCGGACAACATCAAAGATCCTCACCTCCGCACCTCCGCCAAACAACCGACCATGACCTCCTTCGCCCTCATCCGCACCGCCAAGCTCGGCGCATACGCCCTCATCCACCGCCTGATGACCACCCACATCTTCCCCGGCCACTTCCGCCCCATGACCATCGCCGATTTCGGCCCCGACCGCGAACGCTTCATCTCCCGCCTCCTCTTCCCCCCACCCGCCGCCGCCGCCGCCGCTGCCTCAGGGCTCGAAGGCATCCACCTCCGCGAGCTCCTCCTCCGCGCCGTCCTCGCCACCGACTGGGCCGTAGCGGCCTACCTCCTCCTCGAAGGCAGCCACCACGCCTCAGCCCTCCTCTTCGTCTGCGTCCTCCGCCTCGACGCCCCCTCCGACTGGCCCCCGCTGTTCGGCAGCGTGCGCCACATCACCAGCGTGCGCCGCTTCTGGGCCCGCTTCTGGCACCGCCTCGTCGTCGGCCCCTACGCCAGCCACGCCACGCTGCTGGCCCGCCTGCCGCCCTTCGCCCTCGCCCCGCGCTCGCTCTTCGTCCCCTTCTGCATCTTTCTCTTCTCCGGCCTCGCCCATTCAGCCGTCGGCTGGGCCGGAGGCCAGCGCTGCGCCGTCTGGACCGACGTCGCCTGGTTCGTGGCCAATTTCGTGGCCGGCGCGGTCGAGGGCGTGGTGCAGCGGTGGGCCGCCGCGTGGGCGGAGAGGTGCGGGTTCGGTGAGGGGTATCGCAGGTTCGCGTCGGGCATGGGGGTTAAGGTCGTGGGGTTTTTGTGGGTTTGGGCGTTCTTCTTTTGGTCGGTGCCTAAGTGGCTGTTCCCGAAATTGTACTGCGCTACTTTGATGGAGATTTATAGTCGCTAGGCTGGTGGCTCTTCGTTTTGATTCTGGGTTCTCGTGCGCGGGGTTCGAAGGTGTCAGGGGGGCAATGTATGCTTTGTGCTCCTGAGCTTGTCCATGTTTGCGCGGCACAGACGTAGCGGAAATTCCTTGGCTTCTGAGAGGCGCGCGCTCGAGAGCGGTATGGCGATGGTGGCATTCTGCTTGCTGGACGGGCTCGATGCGATACCGATGACCAGATAAGCTCCAAACGTTGGGCTCCCTCAAGGGCGGAACGGGGTGCTGGCATGGGTTTTGGTGTAGCACCACGAAGATGAACCGAGACGGGTGTGGTCACTCCTTCGCTGTTCTGCCCGAGACAAGATCGAAAGCGGGCAACGAAATTTCCCCCTGGGCCAGTATAATATCGGAAGGGTCCCAGGACATGCTGACGACGACCGTCGCGTGTCTAGGGTCTGCGTAGTACTTTGGGTCCCAGTCATCGTGTTTTTGATGAACGTTATCCAAGGATCCTTCCGACGCCTTATCATAATGGATCCTCACAATGACCGGACCGACTTTCTTTGCTTTTGATGCGAGGGCAGTATTTGTCTGGAGGAAGAGTCACTTGGGGACGAGTGCACTCCAAAGACGGTAGAGACCATGGGTAATTGATCGAACTCTAGAATTTTCGCCGAAGTGATTGACATTCTATTCTACCTCGAAAGATAGGATAAAGGAAACAGCAGCGAACAATCCCCCAAACTTGTACAACACGCAACAGTCTGCCCACACAATCTCCCACAATTCCTATCCCGCCTTAGACTGCCGTACTCGAAACCCCGCACAGGTACCGCAAATCGCCCATTGTCCCAGTGGACACATGCGCCGCTAGACAGGTATCCGGCCCTGTCTTCAGGCTCAAGCCCAACCGCCATCATCTAATGGCCCTGCTGATACACGTCCAGCGCGTTCTGGAGAACCTTCAACTCGTCCGCCGTCAAGCCGTTATACTGAAGGCTAGCGGAGCCCATGAGGATCGGGTGGGCCTGGCCCGGCGTGTTCTGGCCGAGGAAGACGTTGGCGAGGGTCATGCAGGCGGGCGGGACGTTGTCGAAGCGGACGTCGTTGGCGCCCACTTTGGAGACCTGGACGGTGACGCCGTGGAGTTGCTGCTTGCAGGCCGCCGCGGCCACGGGAGGAAGGCTGTTGTTGTCCTGGCGCTTCCCGTGGCCTTTGGCGGCGCCAATTCCGCCCGCAATGGCGCCGCCGCCGAGGCCGCCGGCGACACCGGCACCGATGGCGCCGGCTTCGCCCGCGGTGATGCCGATGGCTGCCAGGGCGATTGGGGGGGCAGGGCAGGCTTGGAAGAGGCAGGTGAGGGCGATGGCGGCGGTGCTGGCTGCTGTGAAGGTCTTCATTTTGGTTGTGGTGATTTGGGTGTTGGTGTTTGCCTTGAGTTCGGTGCTTGTGAAGATGATGAAGAGATCTGGGATGTCCAAAAGCAAATCCTGATTTGTCTTTGGTGAAAGTTGTTGTTGCTGTTGCTGTTGTTGTTGCTGTTGCTGTTGTTGTTGTTGTTGTTGCTCGCTGTGGTTGATGATGGACTTGACTTGGGGGAAACCTCGTGGTCTTTTATATCCATGGAGTCCATCCGAGGGAGGCCTGTGAAAGCAGCGTTGGTGACATCAAACTCTGATCTGAGACTGTCCTGCCGCAAGGTAGGCTTGCCAACACCCTATAGGGTATTTCCATAGCATCCTGGTGTTGGTCCCATCACGAGTTGGACATGACCTTCAGCGTTGCCTGAAGGGATATTCACATCTTTGGCATCCTTCAAGCTTGTTGTGAAACACTCCCTGGCGAGGTGGATATGCGGTGTGTCTCGCGATCTTATCGACCCTGATGAACCTGTTGGAATGACGAAATCGGAGCGCCTTTTGGTTTTCAGATCTTTGAGAGTGTAGCACATGGCTGACAAGGGTTGCAGAGAAGGGCCATGCTACGTTCCGCCCATGCCACTTTCCTGCATCATGCAGATCGGATCCAACGCTGTTGTAATGTGACAGTGGCTGATAGGGGTTGAAGTGAGTTGTTGGGTTAAGGCGTGGGACTCCTTTTCCATTGCTTCCACAATGTCCGAGATATCCACCTATTACCACAAGGAGACAAGGGTTGATGTGAACGCGGCCGTATATCGCCGCCAGTAGTCCCTCGGTACGCAATGAATGACACAGGGAGCGCATGCTCTCCTTGGACAATATCTGGCGTTGGTCGAACAGTCTGAGTCTCACCAGCTGCCAAGATGTTGGATGCCGCCTTCATCAGTGCCTTAGACAGATTTTCGTTGTGCCTTGTTGGTGCGGAGCACAGGGATGGCAATTACGCTGCCGTCAATGGGGTCGGTTTCGGTATCAATCTGGCCCCAAACCCAGTCGCAGATCCCGTTCATAGCAACTATAATCACGATACTAGTATAGATAGCTAGGTCACCGTACCGTGACGTGCGACTCAGGCATCGATCCATCACTGAACTACACCGCTTAGCAGAAGCTATATCTGTTTCAATGCTCTGTGCCTCCAACAAGATCCATTGTTTCTCATGCAGCTGGGCTGCATATGCACCTGATGAGGGATTCTCGCGAGGTTCCTCCTGTCAGCCCATGACATTCCAACACACTCTGAGAGGAATGTTTCCAACTTTGACATCATATCTGACTTTGTTGGCTTGGTCAAGGCAGTGTTCGAGCCTAAAGAAATGCCATGTGAGCATGAAACAATCTTATGCAGATCGCGCCAGGGACCACAAAATGGTGATGATGCGCGAGGGGCCATCCAACGAGGGACAAATGCTCCGTAGTATTACGTATACTTTCAGTATAAGTTTAGGCTCCAAGACCAACATTTTCCCCATCAAATCTACCATTCCATACGATCCACTCGATCTTCGCTTTCGCACAAACACAACACATTCATCGCCCACAAGGGCACTGGCCTAACCTTAATTTCAAGCTAAAAATAAAATAACGTGGTATTGCGGGCCGTCATTACTAGCGCTGCGTTTATTTACCTCGTATTTACAAAACCGCTACCTAACCTCATTTATCTGAGGCTGATACCTTACCTACGTACATTATCTGTACCTAGCCGTGCACACGTGCATGCAACGCCGTGTTACTACCTACCTTCACCTAGAAGTGAATACTGGTGGCCAGGTTGATCCGCCATGTCTCATGCACCCATGCGGCGCGGGGGTGTTGGAAGACACATCACCAACACAGCTCGTGAAACCTATAGACTACGCATGGTGCACCTACACCTCTTCAACACTATCCTCCAAGCAAAGCTAGCAAAGCCGGCAAAGCTATAAAAATCGTTGATTCCATCCTCACCCTTTCTACACCACAGACTCTCACTACGCTCACCCCCACTTCCTTTCACACAGCAAACGCATCATGGCCACCACCACTCCCTCCAACCTCACCACCCTGAAACAACCCCTCGCCATCCGCACCGACTGCATCACCCCGCAACCCACGACCCTGCACGTGAAGCACGACCTCAGCTGGTCGAACGGCAACTACACCGCCACCAAGGCCGACGGGTCCGTCCTGCTCTCGTGCGACGGCAAAAGCTGGTCCAACAGCATGCGCAAGCAATTCAAAGACGCCTCGGGCCTCCCTCTGTTCGACCTGCGCATCTCCTGGTTCTCCATGGCCAAGGCGTGGCGCCTGGAGCTGCCGGGCGACGGCGGGCAGATGGTCATGGCCGTCCGGCCCCGGTTGTCGCTCGGCAAGCTGAAGCTGGACTGCACCTTCACCAACGCGGCCTCGGACGACGACGGCGAGGGCCAGGAGGTGACGCTGGAAGTGCGCGGGCAGAATTTGCAGAATGTCGTGACGGATATCACTTGTGGGGAGAAGAAGGTCGCGTCGGTGAGGAGGGTATTCGAAGATGGGAAGAGAGGGGCGTTGTGGATGTTTAAGCAGGAGTATGAGGTCGATGTGGCTGGGGGAATGGATATGGCGTTGGTGAGTTGTCTACTTGTTCTGATTGCCAAGGAGATGGGAGCGCCCTCGAGAGTGTTTATCCTGCTGATGAGTATTATAGATTGCTGTCATTGTCATAATCATGGCCAGTCTCCTTCAGGCAAAGCGGGACACCGCGCCTCCTACGAAAAAAACTCTGGCTGAGGCGAAAGATCCCTAGTGCGAAAGATCTCAGGTGCGAAAGGTCTGGGGTGAGAAGAAGACTCGGATGCAGAGAGACAGATCACTTTAGTCGGTTGGGAAGGCATTGTTGCAATAATCAAACACCTAATTCGTAGAAACGCCTTTACAACCACGTATCCAGTACCATGAAAGAAATTTTGCACATTCTCGCCTCGTTCTTCTCCTTCCGTTGATCAAGGGTAGCCGGTCGCCAGCCAGCGCGCCAAATCCTCTCCCAATTCTCGTCGGGCCGTTGCCTCGTAGCGGGCATTATCCTCGGCAGTCAGCTCATCACGCCAGCGGCCATTGGTACCTTTGTGGATGAAGGTCTCAGCGCCGCCTTCCCAGGGTAGGCCACCCAGTGGGGTGTAATTCGCTGCGTGAGCCTTCATGTAAGTAAACTCACAATGCTCTACGAGCATCGGCCAACGATCCTCGGGCACTTCAATGTCGAGAAAGTCTGCGATACGCCGCATTTGGCCCGGGAGGTCATCCTTGAGCTGAGTATAGTGGAGTAGCAGCACATTCGGCAGCTCACGAATAGCGTACCAGGAGCGCACATGCTCCCAGAAGGGCCACAGCGGAAAGCCGTTCCCGTCCAGCCACTCGAGAAAGTACTGGCGGGTAGAAGCCGGTGGCCGATCTAGTGGTGGCCCCACACGCCCCGGAGAGTCGTTGATCATCTGGTAGAAGAAGTCGGTGGCCCTGGCCGTGTGGTTGTACATGCTCCACATCACATCGCGCCCGTCACGCATTATATATATGTATTTAGCCCGCGGCGAGAAGACGAGTGCGTCCACCGGCAAGTGCGTCTTCAGGAAGCGCCGGTGCGTTTGGGCTTCGATGGCCGGTAGCTTCACCTCGCGTGGTGGGAGTCGCATATCCACCCAGGGCGATATCTCCGGCATTGGCGACTCCTCGGCACCTTGAAAGACCAGCTGAGCGACGATCTGCTGCAGCCAGGTCGTGCCTGATTTCCCATATGTGGCGATGATGATGTCGTTGTCGCGGAAGGGGAAGTCGTTCCATATCGTTGAATCGATGTGGTGATTATGCATCTCATGTGTCTTTACTGGCCAGTTGATCTTGTCAGATGCAGTGGGCCTGTCCCTGTCTGCCTGTGCTGCTGAGGCCTTTGATCCTTCTTCCAACATTACGAAAACTCGGCTCTCTAGATATCTTGTTGATTCGATACCTTGTTGAAGAGTTCAAAGAGATCGCACAGTGGGAAGTGTTGATTTCAGACAGCGGATGGTAGTGCTTACCTCTTCTCAAGACTCTCCTCGGAAGGACTCGGGCGGTCAACACGGCGCAGTCATGTTGACATACATACTTTCCTGCTCTATACGTAATCAATGTTAGCATTTCGTGGCTGAGGAGGAGCCGTCCACTAAGGTAGCGTCAGACGGATTTGACTGCTAGTGCTGTAAGGAAACCTTACCGACCCTAGGACCTACCTACTGCTACCCTCGCTGTCGGCCTCACTGTCACCCTTGCTGTTGCCCCCGCTGTCGGGCAATGAGGACAGTGAGGGTATGGGTTTAGGGATGCCGACGTAGTTGAGGACAACGATGTGGAGGGACATGACAGTGTGAATGAGAATGAAAACATTAAGAGACAATGAGGTGACGGCAGTGAGGTTAGCAGGACCTGAGTCACAAATCACAATAGTATGTGTCCCGCTGCTGTCTATTTCTCTGCACCTAGCATGGTTTCCTTACTAGCAGTCATGTCCGTCTGACACTAGTAGACGCCTTCTAAGGTAGGTACTCAGCCTAGAAAAGACGTTAATTAGGTATAGAGCAGGAAAAGTGACTACCCCGAGTCATGTTATCCCAGACTCTCCTCAAGGAGACTCAAGGAGGATTTAGTGCTTACTGCTGATCTTAGGTATAGGTAGCCTGTTAGAATTTTGAGCCTTTGGTTCCAAGCGCGTTTAGCCGCTTGGACCATCTGTACGAATCGTATCGAAAGGCCATTGGATCAACTAAGGTAACGGCATATGGTATGTAAGCGCCTGATATCACAAGCCTGAACCCTAGGTTTCACGTGATTATTTCGCCTGTATTAGTAGTCACAATGTCCCTCCACATGTAATAATTGAGCAGCAGTCAATCCTCTATTTGACAGGTTATGAGCCCAGCTGACAGATTTCACTATAGAGACTTAACAGTCTTTAAATACCACTATACCTGATTGTTATTCCATTTGTTGGACACAAGAGCTCCTATTGTTCAAGGCTACGAGGACTTCAAGAAGTCCTACCCAACTCGCTGTTGTCCCGGTATCAATCTACAAGTCTTACGTAATGACACAACAGTAAATCCTACCACTTCTTCCCAACACCTGGAGCAAGCAGCAATCTGGTCAATATCTGGGGCAAGAAGGAGGAGGAAACACCGTCACAAGGCCTCTTCAGGCACAGAAGCCCTGCACAGCAAGCACTCAAGTCAAGACAATCTTAAGCACGGAAGGCCTGCGCAGCAGGCACTTACAAAAGCCCACATAAGTCCCGCTGAGGCTGTGACATCAGCCCAGTTGTATTTCGGGAGTCTGCACGCAGCTGGAGGACAGTCACAGGGAAGATTTGCCTCTAGGGCATGGCTTGGAGGGTCAGGGCTCGAATGAGTGTGCTGGAATTCAAGCCTATATTCTAGGTTCCATGTGGTTATGCCGCTTGTATTAGTTGTCATGAATCATGATTTTCTTCCACGGCCGACTATAGTGCAGCAACGTGATGCCTTGTATTTATGCACCTTAGGTAATCACTGCTCTGCACGCGTTGGGGAACGCGTTTAGGTCGAGCCGAGGCCGCTAGACAAGCCACAACCGCATCGGCCCCTGCCCCCTACACATTGCAGATAAACATCAGGTTACCATAGTGTTTCGTGAATTGGTCCTACAAGACTACCTTTACCTCCGTACCGCTCAGTTTATTCACGTGTCTCCTCTCGAGCTGGAAATTGTTTCTGTTGTTTTCTGAAGCGAACAGGCTTCCCGGGCAAAGACGTGCCCAGGGACTCATCACCCTTAAATACGATATCATGGACCCTGCTGCCCTCCCGCCTACCACCCTTCCCACTCGGGACTCTTCACCATCGCCATCAGTATCACCTTCGCCGGCGCTGTTGGCTTGTCCCCCGCTTGACCGCTCGTTCTCAACTGCATCCTCAGCATCTACTTTCTCTGGCGACTCTAATACTTCAGGCTCGTCTACAGGTTCGGCAACATCGCAAAGACGAGGTTATGTCAGACCACAGGGAGCGGCCTTTGCAGAATCGGCAAGAAACAGAGATAGTGTCATGAGCTTGGGCAGCATCGCACATCTACAATATTACTTTGCTCGGACAGGGCTGTTGGATGGGAAAGGTGGTCAGATAGCAAAGCCCCCGAAACACGGTGAAAGTCGTGGCCAGTCCACCTCTGGAAATGGATCCATGTTTCCGTCACTACGAGCGTCATCGGCGCCGGTCTGTCGGCGCGAACCAAGCAATTTTGGTGCTGGGTCGGTCGATAGTCCAGTAGAAGAGCAGGACCTGGTAGACCAGGAACATGTTATGCTACCGCCGACAGTGAGCACATATAGCCATAGAGTACAGCATGTGCCACCTCCACCAGATACGGAAGCGCTTAGAGAAACCCTCCGGCAAGGTCTTGAGCAGGTAAGAAGGGTTATGGTAGAGTTGCAAGTCCAACAGGTCGCATGTGTGGATTGGTGGGGAGGACCTGGAGACGGGTTCATACGCTGCGATCAGAAATTATCAAGCACGTCTTCGGAAAGTCCGCCATCACAGGGCATGCACGAGTTGCAAGGGATCCACTTGTTAGACATCGTCACGCTTGCCATTCGATCTGCAAGGATATATTACACCTCGCATGATCATCTAGAACGCCTTACAAGCATCAAATCTGAGCGAAAGATCCGCGAAGAACTCTTCACAGTCCTGGATGTGCTCAAACGGATGGCGGCACGTAACTTCGCCGGGGGGTTGAAGGTCGATGAACGGACAGTCATCGATAACTGGATCGTCCAGGTGGAAGAATTACTGGTGCAGGAACAGGAGAAAGAGCGACTCGAACAGCGGGAGCGTGAAAGCTGGCCTTGGCTAAAGGATGGTGACTGGTCCGACCGGGAGTATGAACGGGAGTGGCTGTTCCTAAATTCATTCATGACCAATGTCGATCGTCTTCCTGCTTGGAACCCGCCGACCCAGGTCGAAACCCTCCCCACTCCGTTTCTCTCGGCCTGTCAGAGTGGACTACTTCTAGTTCGTCTACACAACGTGTTGGTGAACAAATCCAAGAAGCATTTTGGACAGATCAAGACGTTCCACACTGATACAGCGAAGCCCTACCGTTGCGCCGAAAACCTGCGATATTGGGTCAAGGCAGCAGAGATCAGGTGGGAAACAAAGCTCACTATCGATGTAACGGGGGTTGTCCACGGGCGGTCTGACAGGGCGTGGACAGACTTCGACTGTGCTATCATTACCTGGTGCAGGGCTATCAGGGAAGAGTTGACAAGGGAGTGGACCGAAGCAGTCTCGAAAGAGCGTTGTTGCACCGACTCTGCCTGGGTTCCACCACAGCCGAGGTTCGAGATGGAGGACCCCAGTTCTCCTTCATAAATTTACAAGGGCTGTTCGATCATCACCACGTTATGATTTTACGATGTAATTTGGCCACCCAAAGCCGGGCATTTGGCCGCCTAGCTTGTCGCTGTTGGCTTTTACTCTTGCCAGATTCTATGATACCCATGGCTTGTTGCATGGCTTTTGGCACGAGATTATTTGACAGGTAGCTCATGGCTTAGGGAGCACTTGTCGGCCTGTACCTCGATGTCAGATCGAGGCAGTTAGATATCAGAATACCAACACAGGAAGGTACTGGTGATGCCTGGAAGCGTTTACACCATGGCCTTCCACCAGATTGATACATAAGTCCGAGATCTCACCAATCATCAACATCTTCCTTGAACTACCTCATAGCGGATCGTGTTGTAATTTGGAGCCGGAGATTGAGCAGTCCAAAGCTACAGGTACGCGAACGCGTCGTAGCTGCGGGCCGTCTCAGCCGGGTACGGCAGACCATAGAGCCGGGACTACGCCGGACTTTTCGCGCGTCTTCCAAGAAAGAGAGTTTCGCTTGATGACCCATGTCAACAGCTCACAGCTCAGACCTGGACAACGTCAACACCGAGATCCTTTGAGTAACATACTTGCACTGTCAAGGACAACGAGGGGGAAGGGGAGACTGAATTTTTTGGCTGATGCCTATCGAACAGTCATACCTAACGACTTAGTTCCTCACTTGTTGCAGCTCCTGTATCGGGTGGGTTTAGCAAGGCCCAATACCCATCTACAGTAGATGACACCACAAACGGAAGGCCCCGTCTACTACCTCCATTAAAGCAATCACGACTTACTTTTTGTATCGTCCGTCAAAGCTTCTTCCACCTTTCCACCTTGCAAGCTTTCGCGTCGAAAAAATAAGAATAACACCTGGAACCGGAGCAACATGGCGGTAGATTTGAAGCATAGCAGACACAGTATCGGCAGAACAACAGACGATCATTTCAACGACTTGAGCAATCTACTTCAAAACCATTCCGTTAGTGCTCATAGAAGAGGACTTCCCCTTAGTTTCGACCAACGGGCGACCCTGGAACAGCCAACAGTGGGTTCGATCGGCACTTCCGGCCATACCTTGCAAGGCACAGCCATCTTTCCAGGGGCACGGCAACCTAGAGCAAGCACACACGGTGAGAATAACAAGCCAAGTGCAACGGGAATCGAGAGCGTCGATGCGATATATCAAAAGAGCAAGGCACACCAGCACCAAGACGACCAACAACGCCGCTACCAACGTGGTGTGGATTCTACCAGTCTCGACGATGAAGAGCCGCCCACGCCTCCTCTGAAAGACACGCCCAAACAGTCTGAGGAAGAAGAATCCAGCGATCCCGAGTATGCCTCAAGTTTATCACGACCCGACTCTGCGTACACATTTACTCGTTCATCTTTTACAGTGCAACTGGCCGAACTGACTGCTTTGAACCTGCCAGAAGCATCATCACTCACGTCCAGCATATCAGAAAACCAAATAGCGCCAGCGGCCGCCAAAGCGTTGGGTGAAGCGGCTGGTCAACTACAGAGCTGGATTAAGAACGCCACTGAGATTCTGGGAGAACTAGACGCAGAAGATGATGTTGAGTGGGCTGCCGCCGGAGGTAGGGAAGGTTTGGAAGGAGTAGAGGGTGTCGCGGCTGGATTCGATGAGTTAGTCGGAGTGTACGTGGCTGCCATCGACGGGTTACAGTTAAAAGAAGACAGCTCAGTTGTGCCCAGAGAGGAATTAGAAATGGTAGTGGAACAGATGGAACGGACTATGACCAATTGGAAAACAGCAAGGGAGGTAATCAAGGGGATTAAAGAGCAGGTGGAACTGGCAATGGAGTGGGAGGAATTGTGGGGAGTGGTGCTAGGGGATATTGGTCAAGAGGTGGATGCCCTGAATAGAATTGTCTTTGAAATGGAGGAGAAAAGACATAGGGTTCCCAAGGCTGAAGCGAGCGAACAAGGGAATGGTTTTGACATTGCAGAGTTGGAAACGATCATAGAAGAGACCCAAATTGGGGGCGGGGATTTAACCAACCATCGTTTCAGTCTCCCACATGCGTTTGCGGCGATTTCACCCACCAACGCGCCAGGCTCGATTAGCGCCGAAGACGAGTCTGTGATCATGGGATTGTTTGCCCGCATGCAACCCTTAAGAGCTTCCCTAGACTTCCTACCAATGACACTGTCAGGCTTTCAGGCCAGGGCCAAATCAACCTTTCCCACGGCGTGCCGTGAGCTCGAGTCTCGAAGGTTGAAGCTGGAGATGAAGTGGGTTACGCTCGGAAAAGACGCAGAGACGTTGCACTGTGAGCTAGGAGAGGATCGATGGGTGGTAGTGTTCCGAAACGCTGGGCGACAAGCAACCAAGATGTGTGAGTCTGTTGAGAGAAGCGTGGACAAGCTACAAGAAGCTATCGACACCGGTGCTCAACACAGCAACCCACCGGCATTGGCGAAGAAGGTCGACAACTACGAAGCGAAGAAAATGCACTACGGTCCCGCAATACAGAGGGTGCTTGCAATCATCGAAAAAGGGGTCAAAGATCGGCTCACGGTCAACGGGGCGATATTGAAATTACGTGCGGAAATGCAGTCACGGTGGTCTGCTCTGGAGGCTTCGATGAGGAACATGGATGTTAGCTTGGACGACCTAAATCTCAAGAAAAGCCAACAGCTCCGTGACTCATTATCGAGTATTATCTCGATGGACAGATCGGCAGCTGGCAGTGCTTATGACACCCCGAGAAGCTCGCCGGCATCATCAGTCGTCATGGGTCCCACCGATGGAAACAGAGCCGATCCATTGACTCCTAGTACGAAAGCCAACAGCAGACGGAACAGCTTCTTGAACTCCACAGCCTCAAGACCTGGTACCGGAAAGCGACACTTCAGCATGCCACCAGGCTCAGCCGGATCGAGCAGCATTCCACGAAAGACAACAACCCCAAGGTCGAGCGTGTCGTCGCAATTCGCGACACCTCCCTCAGGCTTGAAGAACAGCTCAACCTTCCCGACTCCAACTACACGGTCCCCACGCCCGATAATAACTACAATCGACGGCAGACCAAGGTGGACTTCGAGCGGGAACATGAGCGGTAGTGTAGTCGGCCACAACTCTAAAGCCTCATCTCCAACCACGCCCTCGCCTTACCGTCGAACCACAAACCCGCTGTCCCGACCACCCTCCAGCGCCTCGAAATCCTACATCCCTCTACCCAGCCCACTCAGTCGCGAAGACACGACCTCACCCAAAATCACCACTCCCACCTCCGGCGCTGCTCTTCCACGAGCGGTACGAAGATTGTCTGGTGCTCCATCTCACTCATCCCTGATCCTCCGCGACGACAAACCATCCCCTTCGCCCGCCCATACTCATACTTCCCGCGACAGTCTTGATTTCTCTATGAGGCCAAAACTCAACAACAAGGCCTCGGCCTCGTTCTCGTACTCTCCTCCCACTTCTACCAACACTCGCCGTCAAAGCGCGACGATTACGCCTGCTGAGGCAGGTCGAGCTCTCGACACGCAAGGAAACGGACAGGCTGCCGCGCCAGATGTAAAATCTATGAGACCGTCCACCGCCATGGCGGCTGGGCGGAGAAGCAGTATGCTCCCCCTCCTGAAAGCCCGAGCCGTCAGTGGACGAGACAGCGTGATGGGAACTTCAATGGCTAGTGGAGCCGGTGCGCCTGTACAGAAAGGGGGTGTCAATGGCGAGGAGAGGAGATGGCGTTGAAGAGATCGGTGTCTGTTGCTCCCGCTGTCGAATTGGGTATGGTACAGTCTGTCCAGGAATGTTGCGTTGAGGAGTTATTCTGTTCCGTTTCTGTTCCTACACACTCCTTTGAATGGTCCATCTTCTCCTTTCGCCGCACTCGTGTTTTGACTTGGACGTTTGTGTCATTAGCAGCCCAGTGAGCGATTAAGCGATTGGGTCGACCGAATGGGATGGGATCGGGGAATAGGGCATGGTATGTTCATATTCAGTTCTTGAAGTATCAAAGATACACGCAGGTTATGAGTCGGTGGAGTACTGTTAGGGTGGGTGGAGCCCTGACTAAGGTACATATTACACCCCTAGGTAGATTAATTATTGTACGAACGTCACGTTCACTGTCAAAGAACAGTATGTAAATTGCCATTTATTCAAACCGCTTTTCGAGGTGGTCCTAATCTTCCAACGTCTCAAAAACAAAACCTACCTCCAGATAGCCCTTTGCTGTTGTGTTGATCTCAACGCAGGGCTAGCGAGCCGGCCCTAGCGTAGCATCATCAAACCTATAGATGTCGTGCCTCTACTACCCACCATCCACCGAAAACCTCCGGCATGACCCACGACAGCTGAGAAGCCCGACCGACCCCAGACGACCACAAACCCATCCCACCCACCAAAACCACACCCTCAACCATGCCCCTCGGCATCACCCGCCTCAACGCCCGCC
>JAABUU010001557.1_pt1 | contig 37836 bp, 46 predicted proteins | sample 5559301 | NCBI WGS metagenome assembly JAABUU01 (sample SAMN10711884, study PRJNA513360) | rock metagenome | isolation source: Antarctica rocks | place: Antarctica: Victoria Land, Richard Nunatak white
ATCGTGCCCGCGCTCGTGCGCCTGTACCGTAGTGTCCCGTACAGCGTCCAGGCCCTCGACAAGGGCGTCTAACGCCATGTGGGGATCGCGCGGATACGCCGGGATGATCGTGACCGTTTCATCGTCGGTGAGCGGGTCGATGCGGACGCACACAACATGCGGCCGGCCGTCGATGGCAAAGGGGACGACTACCAGACCGCCACGGCGCTGATAGACCAGCAACGGCTTGTTCAGATCGAGGTAGAACAGTTCAATGGGCGGGATCATGGCGCGATCCGTCCGGCGCCGGCGTCCATCTCATCGTGGCCCGCCAGTTCCGCTTCTTCGCTGCGCGCGAGCTGCGACCGGGCCATCCAGCGATCAAACGCCCACTCCTGGGTGGCCCAGTCGTCGTCACGGTGCGCCTGGACCAACGGCCCCATCGCCGTAAGCTGCGCGCGGGCCATGATCTGGAGAGCCTCGGTGGCGTCGATGAGGGCACGATGCGCGGCCTCATTCGGCAGCACCTCGTCGTCAGGCTGCCAGGTCTGGACCGCGTGGAGCACGACATGAAAGATCGTGTAACTATCGTCCACGTCGAGGGTCGGGGGGATGCCCTCGGGGATGCCGACGGGCTGCGTACGATAGCTCTTGGACCGCTCCGGCGTGCGGGTGGTGTCTGTGGTTCTGTTAGTCATGTGTCATACTCCTCTGCTGGGTCGTGTGCGTGACGAGGCGCTGAAAGATAGCGCCAATACGGGTTTCCTGGTCCGGTGTGCAGACGGACGCCCACGCGATAGGGCGTCCGTTATGGGTCATGTAGGCGATGTCGTCGTAGACATAGCGCATCCAGGACGGGGCGTAGGGCGTCGCGGGCGCCGGTGGTGATGTCTGCGGTGTGGCGGTCATTGGACGGCGCTCCTCGCAGCACTACGAGCCGTGATCATGGCGGCATAGGCGTTCCAGTCGTCTACCTCGCGCCAGGCGGCGGCGTTGGCAGGCATGAACGTACCGTTGCCCACGTAGACGTACGCGGCGCGCTCGGCGGCGGGGACCGCGCCCCTTAATGCAATTGCATTAAGGGGCCGTGTGGTCGTGGCTGTACGTTTGCTCATCGTCAAGCTGCCCGCATGGCGCTGGCATTCGCGGCGGCGACCTGGCGCTCCAACGCGTCCACCTCGTGCAGATAGACGACGTACTCGTCAGCCTGTCGGTCGGTATCGGCCAGGGCGCGCAGGGCCGCGTCGAGCTGGCGCTCGGCCTGCTCCACGGCGTCGCCGACGTGGGACACGACCCCGCCCCGCACCGGCCTCTTGATGCCGCTCGGCGCGCCGGCCGACATCGGCACGGCCACCGGGGCCTCGGCCTCCTTCGTGACGAAGAAGGCCACGTTCAGGGACCGCACGAACTTCATGTGCTTACACGTTTTTCGCGCGGGACAATCACATTGGTTGGCGCTGGTCTCGTACCAGGTGTGCGGGTCGGTGCCGGACTGAACGCGATACCAGCCACGGTGCGCGGTGAGTCGAACGGTGGGCTTGTACGTTGCGGTAGACTTGGTGTACATGGCGATCTAACCTCGCTGTGTCGTGCCGGCGGCTGGTTGCACAGCGCGCCGGCTTTTTTCGTGTGTAGGTCATTCCCTACTCCACCAGTATAACATACTAAATATGTTTTGGCAATGTATATGTAGTATCTTATCATTTATGGTATGCTATAAATAGAGCTAGCGCGTATTAGGCTAGACTACGGGTAGCTGCTAGGAGGCAGACATGTCATTGACAAGTGAGAGGCTAGAGCGCGTGCCACGTAAGGCAGGGACCGAACCGATAGGAAAAGAGGAGGACCGCTTCACCATCATCTTTAGCGTGGAGGCCGGCCAGCGCCTACGCACACTCGCACGCCAGATGGAGCTGCCCGTATCCGTCATGCTGCGGCTATGGGCGCTCGACCGGATCGGCGAAGAAGAGCGGCGCGTGCGGGGCCGCGACGAATGAGACCTGTGCGTCGTCCCCAAGTAGATCGTACTTATAGCGGGCCTTGGGTACTGATAAGGAAGTGGCGCTCGTCATGACCACAGAAACTAGCCTCACCACGTTGCCGTCTATGGCCATAGCTCCGACAAGGAAGCGGGCTTATAGTGCACGCAACCCGCTATCGCAGGCCAGGGCCGACCGAGTACGTCGGCTCGTCGAAGAGTTACCCGTGACGCCCACAATTCGGCAGGTGTACTACATCCTAGTCGGAGAGCACTTGATTGAGAAGACCGACGTCGGATACAAATCCTTGGTGCGTCAGTTAGGTGCGATGCGCAAGGGTGGTGAGTTGCCCTATAGCGCGCTCATCGACGGGACACGCGAACGAAGGTTGACGCTCACGTTTTCCACACCGTCCAATGCCCTGGCCTACGCGCGCGGCATCCACCGGCGCGACCCCTGGGCATCTCAGGCCGTGGCTCCCGAGGTGTGGGCCGAAGCCGATACGTTGAGCGGGATGTTATGGCAGGTGGCGTCCCCGCTCGCCGTACCTGTCGTGGTCTGTCGTGGCAATTCCAGCCTAAGTCAACTCTATATGAGTGCCGCCGTTATCCATAAACGCTGGGAAAACAGCCGACAACGCACGGCCATTCTCTACGCGGGTGACTTCGATCCGGCCGGCATGGATATGTCCGATGGGTTGCACGGGCGCCTGGTGGAGGTCGGAGCCCCCGGATATGCGTTCACCGTCACGCGCGTTGCCATCACGCCCGAGCAGATTGAAGAGCACCACTTGCCACCCCATGACCCCAAGACCAAGGACGGACGCACGCCGCAGTTCATCGCCCGCTACGGCGTCGGGTGCGTCGAGGCCGACGCGCTCCCGCCGGCCGCGCTAGCCACGGTGGTCGAAGATGCCATCATGCGCTGCGTGACCGACGGAGATGCCTGGGACGAAGCGCGGATACAAGAAGGCATCGACCGCGAGGCGCTGGGCGATCTCATCACGCGGGAGGGCGACGCCCTGGACATCAGCGCCTCGCGTGATGATAAGCCGTTCGACGTGTCCGTCGTGGTCGAAAAGGTTTTGCAGGCTATGATTCACGCCTCGGCCCGCGGACAGGGCAGCCTGACCCGCACCGCCCTGCGATGTGCTATCGAGGAGACCAATGCAATGCGCCGCGCCCTCGAAAAGTGCGAGCGGGAGGTCATACGGATGAATAGTGAATCATGGTGATAGCGAGGGGAGTTATCGCACCTAATGGTCCATGTGAGGACGTGTCGTAGGACGACACAGCAGGCACGGTAAGAGCGCTTTCCTTGCCTGCCCCCCCTGCGTAGGCCCGCACACGGCGCGCCTGGTCGCGGTGCGCCGGCAATGATGAGGGGAACATAACAAGCAACATGGGCGGGAGGTGAAGATGGTACGACGCACCTTCACCCCCCTAAACACCACACCACACGGGAGGAGGCATGACGCCTACCAGTAGCGTACCGCACACGGCGCATGGCGCGGACATCGCGACCATGCAGAAGCTGGCCGGACACTCGAATGTGTGGACAGGGGTAAGGGGAGTGGCTATGTGCATCACGGCAGGAAGGGCATCGCGATGGTAACGCGTGCTCCGGCCCCGCTCTTCACCTTCAAGGACGAAGAGCGGGCCGCACAAGATAGTCGGTTAGATCCCATCATCGCCGATCTGTGGAAGGCCGGCGGTATACCGTGGTGGCGTGCCCAACCAGAGATTCAAGCCGCGCATGAGGAGTGGCTGACGAGGACGATGGCCGGGGACGACGGTGCGATGGCCGACTATCTCAATATGGTGCTTGCCATGGCGATCGCGGCGTCCGCGCCCTTTGTCCCCGTTGACATCTGGCCCAACATCCCGCCCCCGGCCAAGCTAGACCCCGATGCACGCGTGGCCTTCCAGGTCATCGCGAATACGATACGAGAAGGGGCCGGAGTGTTCACGGCCGGCAAGGTGCGTCGGAACAAGCACTATGCGCTGCTCGTCGCCCATCTCCTTTTCTGGCCCGAAGAGATACGCCAAGGGGGCGATATTTTCGACCTGTGCTACCCGTGGCCATTCGTCATACGGATAGATGAGGAAGGGTCCCCCCGGCTCGAACGCCAAGAGGACATTCGCGATGAGGGATGGGGTATTGCCCAACGCATCGAGGCTGCTCTATTCGATGATGCACGGCAGGTTGACCGTCTACCTTATGGAACGAGTCAGACAGCCAGGAGCAGGCGCGATATGAAGGCGGAAAGGCGTCTGTTCGCGGGAGAGATCGCCAATCGACTCTATGAAACGAACAGTGCCGAGGAGATCGCCAAGCTCCCCGCTTTCACCGCCGCGCTGACGGCTGACGGCGGCGCCGTCGTCGGCACTATAAAATCCGGCGACGGGGTGCGCAAACTCATCCGCCTCTATCGAGAGGCCAACAACCTGCCGCCCTTACCCCGCGGCCGGCCACCAAAAACGCCTAAATTGTGACGTTTTCACCAGGGGAGTATGTTAGGCCGATTAAAAGCGAAAAAGTAGTTTAGACTGTAGGTAGCAGAGTTTCGCCAACAGGCGATCTAGCAAAAAGGAGCGCGCATGATGCAAGCAACTCAGACCCCCGCACGGATTGCCGTCAGCGTCACGACGGCATCGGCGATTATCGGCCTCCCGGTGTCAACCATCCGTTTCTGGTGCAAAAACGGGAAGATCCCGGCCCATAAGGCGGGCAAGACGTGGCTCATCCGCGTCGATGAACTCGACAAGTTGACACGGGCCGATGAAGTACTCTCGGCAAAGTAAAGCGCGTACCCCGGCAAGAGTTTGGCCACCAACCCGGGAATACGCGCCCCCACCAGCGACACACGGCCCTACTGGCGCAAGGCAAGCCCCAGAGGTCTGGGACCTGTGTGTTGTCTATGGTCCCTCTATCATGAGGGCCAGCCGGCGATCTGTCAAGGAGACAATTAGAAAGGCAATGACCCCGCCCGATTGGTGCGGGACACAGAAAAGGCCAGTATCACCATCCTCCCGCCAAGTTGGTAGTGATGACCGGCCCTTAGAAAAGAACGGAGCTGTGGACTATGTCCTTCTCTATGGTACCACGTCTTGGTACCCAGGCGCTAGTTAGCACCATCATCGGGCGTGTGCAATGAGCGCCTACCCCCACGACTACAGCGATGACCCGCACTATTCTTCCACGGAGGACAACCTCTCTATCGAGGTCTCACGGCTCCGCACGGAGAATACCCATCTTCGAGATATCGTCGACACGCAACGCGCCCGGATCGCGACGCTCAAAGCCGAGCAGGACGCACACAAGGCGCTGCGCGACAATCCCAATCTGACACCCCTGCGCAAGGACACGCTCGAAGTCGTCTACGAACTGCTCGGCTGTCCGCTCGGCACATCGCCGGCTACGCGCCCCTACCCCGATACCATCATCAGCCACGAAAAGGTAGCTCAACGCCTTGGCGTCAGCGCCAAGCAAATCGGCAAGCACCTGGCCGACATGGAGATGGATGGCTGGGTCAAGCGATCGCTGGCCACCGGCGTCAATCCCGAGAACGGTAAGCCTGTCAAGCACTACCACTACGCCCCGGTCGAGGGACAGGCATTCCTCGCCAGCGTCGGCACCCCCGACAAGCTCGTAGAGCATCGCGCCCCTGGCACAAGCACACTGAAGGCCGATGCGGAAAAGAGCGCGGCCAGGCGGCGATTAATTGAAGCTCGCTGCCCGGTGTGCAAGACGACGGATTGCACGATCCATTGCAGCAACGGCCACACGACCCACATGGATGACGTAGACGACGCACAGCCACAACGCGCCTTATCCATCGTGCGCAACGTACGAGCGACAGACGAGAAAACCGTGAGGGAAGAATCTTCCCTCACGCAAAACGCCCCCGGCGTGATGGAAGAAATGTCCGATAGCTACCTATCCAGTGAAGGTACGTATCCGGGGGAAGAAACGGCGCTCCCACTCGACGAGGAGCCCGTGAGGGAAGAATCTTCCCTCACGGTGCAGGACGCTATCGCGACACTGGAGCCGGCCGTCACCCGCCACCACGACGCCGTGTGCATGAAAGGGGGCAAGCCTAAGTACCTCTCGATCGGGCGTCCGCTGACCGAGGCCGATGTCATCGCGCATCTCCTCGGGAAGCAGACGTTCGGGGCGGGCTTGCTAGACGAAACACCCGACGGCCCGCGCGTCCAGGCGTTGGTCTGGGACGAGGATGGCCGGTTCGACCGTTTAACGCGCTCGGCGACACGCCTGAATAACGCGGGCCTCCGTCCGCTGCTCGTGCGCAATCCTATTGATCCCCAGCGGGGCCACCTCTGGCTGTTGTTCACGGCGCCGTGTGATCCGGCGTGGGCCATTGCAGCCGCGGAGCGTATCGCCCCGGAGCTGCGCAACGTGGAAGAGCGTTTTCCCGACCTGAACGAGAAAGGGGGGGCGCGCGTCCGGTTGCCTGGTGGCGCGTATGTGACAGGCGACGGGAGGCGCATCCCGACGCGCGTGGCAGCGGGAACGAAGGATGGGCCTGGGGAGTGGCTCGACGGTACGACGCCAGAGGCGTGGGCGCTCATCGGCGTGGCCCTGTCGGACCCGGAGATCCTCGGGGCGACGTTTGTTCCGCGAGAGGATCGCCCCAAGTTGCGGCCCGCACGCCATGCGCCCCTCGTGCAGCGACGCCCGATAACGCCCAGGGCGGGCACCGCGTTCTTCGCCCGATTCAATGCGGAGAACCCAATTGAGAGTATGGTTGACATCGACCGACGCGGTTTCTTTACGGCGCCATGGCGGTCTGAGCGAACGGCGAGCGTCCACGTCTACGCTGACGGTCAGCGGTGGAAGGACTTTGGGCCTGATAAGCGTGGTGGCGATGCCTTTGATCTATGGTGTGCGCTGAATGGATACTGGCCGACTGGGGCGGATCGTCCTGATCGGAAGCCGGCCTATGCCGCACTGAACCCCCATCCAGCACGAGAAGGGGAGGTGCCTATACCGGACGGTACCGCAGCCAGGCCGCAGGAGGTGTCACGATGACCCTCACCGTCGAGCGGCCCCAGGTCACACAGGACGCGTCATGCGCGATACAGGATGGGCCATGCGCGGTCGAGCCGGGGCTCCTACACGTCGAGGTTGACCCCGATGCCCCCTTCGTTGCGGGCCATCTCAGCGCCGTGGAGATGGGCAAGGCGGCGACGATCCTGGCGTACCTCCGCGAGCGCGGCGTCCTCGTCACCGCGTGCGCTAGCGGCGAGGAGATCCTGCTGACTATCGCGCAGGCCATCGCCCACGAGTTGCTGGTGCGCGTCGCCGCTAATAGCGCGCTGCTTCGGGCCTATCTGGCCTGCCCGCAGTGTGGGCGGCGCCACAGCCTGTCACCACCGTATGGCTGGTGCTGGCCGTGTAGCGAGGACGCGCGTCAGGGAGAGCGCGGGCCATGTGCGTTCCTGTCCCGCGTCGGTGAGGCGGGTGCTGATTACCCCTCCTTGGAGGTTCCATGAGTTCCTACTACAGGCAATCCGACTTGACGTTCTTTGCTCGCCAGCGCCCCGACGGTCGCATCGGTTTCTGGTGGCTAGCCGGTGATGATACCGCCCTGTGGACCGACGCCAAGACCGATCTCAAGCGGTCATTCAACCACGGGACGGGCTTGAAGTACGATGGCGCCGCGCGTGAGTGGACGATCCCCTCCTACTCGATCACGCGACTACAGCGCTGGGCCGATGCGTGGGCTGGACAGCAAGAGTGGAATGCTGCCCAGCGTAACGGCCAGCAACGGCACTCTGAACGCGCCCAGGACGCGCCAGCAGCGCCGGCGTCCTCGGCCTACCGCGTGCTCTATTTGCTGCCGGACGCTCCCTTGTGGGCGGCTGAGGCCGTGTACCGCGCTGCTCAGAAGCATGCCCATCCCGACATCGCCGGTGGCGACCATGCCCAGGCCGTCAGCCTGAACACCGCGATCCAGGAGATACGCGCCGCGCAGAAGCCCGAGGCGAGGGCATCGTGAGCGACTTGCAGCAGCTCATCCGGCAAGCGGTCCATCAAGGAGTGACTGGCGCAACTTGGCGAACCTCAAAGCCAGCCTCAGACGCGCTGGCCTTCATCTACACGGAGACCAAACCCATGACTAAAGGCCCCAAGCGACACGTCGTAGACACGCTCGCGAACGCGCCGCAGAGTCGCTTTATGCAGCTCCACGAGTCCGTCGAGGGCCAGGCGCTGCCCCCGCTCCGTGCCGATTTCGTCGCGCACCTCGACCGGGTACGCGCCCAGGCCAACACCACGGACGCCAAGGAAGCGGCTTGTGCCGAGATGGCCGACCTCGACGACGAGCGGAAAGGAGCGGCGTTGGCCCGGTTGCGGGAAGAGCACGGCCGCCTCTATGGCGTCTTGTTCCTGACTGACCTGCAGGGCTTGTCTCTCCGGGCGACCGGCCGGCACTTGGGGATGGACCATCACACCGTTGTAAAGCATCGCGGCCGGGCTATTGCGCTGATACGAGCCTGGTCTACAGACGACCGGCAAGCGAGTTGACCCTCGCCGCCACACCCGCGTCGTCAAAGTGGCGACGAATAGTGCGTGCGGCCTTGCTCGGTTCCAGTGAGATGCTGATGCGCTGCTTGACTAACCCCGCATCTTTCGCCGCCGCCCGCACACTCGGGAAGTCGCCCTCCTTCATGCGGTCGAGGATGTCGGGGCGGTCGCGAGCGATGCGAGCGGTCAAATAATCGGCGCTATTCCCACGATCAACAAGTGTTACGTCGTCACGCTTATTGGCTTGTTGCTCTAACGTAGGGCGCCAGGGGTCAAGCAGCATAGCCGGTTGTTGCGCCCGCGTCATCACCACGGCCGTCGATGTCTTGGCCGTCTCGCCTATCTCGGCCACGAGCAGCGCATCCATACTGCCATAGGACTTCTCTGGCGGAGCGTAAGGCTAGTCACCTGTAGGGTGTTGCTCCTCGACTTATGCCATGCATCGGGTGTACTTGCGCTATATGTCCCCAATATGATATCGTTGGGTGTAGCAGTGCGCCTTCGGCGTTATTGACAGCAGCATCCATACGAAAAAGCCCGGTACACACCAATGCGGTGTACCGGGCTTTTGTATGCCCATAAGCAAAGGGAGGCGAGATGGCAACGGTGATGCGTGATGCACAGGGGCGTGCGCGGCTAACGCCGCCACGGCCGGTTAAATATAACCTTGCCTTGACGCCCCAGGAGAGAGACGAGTTGGACCGCCGCGCGCTCGATGGCGGCTACTCAAATGTAGCGGAGTTTATCCGCCGCCAGCTCATCGGCGGTGAGTCGCGTACGGTGACGCCGCCGGCGGCCTAAAGAGGATGGATTATGGTAGATAGGTACCCGACGTCACCGCTGGTCGCCACCGACCTAACCGACCTAACCGACCTACGCGCCGCCGAGCGCGTCATCGCGGAGCGCGTCGCCGCCGTGAGCGCGATGCGGTCGGCCGCAATTGGACACATGGACCGCATGCGATTGACTATGAGAGACACGGCGAGTGCAGCCGATGCCGAGATCGCCGAGGCGCTGCGCGAGTTGTGGGCGCTTGCCAACCGGATCAGGACGCCGGAGCCCGGCGACGTCGTTGTGTGGGCGGATGTGGAGGATGTCGTGCTCGCGGCCGTCTGCACGCTAGGCTCATTTAGGCAAGTACTCGCGCCTGTTATTGAGCAGATGGCGGCCACGGTGCAGGTGATGGGACCGCTGTTGCAACTGACTCAGGACGAAGTGGACGCGCGCGCGTCCCTGGTCATCGCCAAACGTACGACCGCGCTGGCCGAGGATGCGGCCCGTTATCCAATTCAGTAGTATCAACACACGCGACATGCCGGGCGCACTCTACGCGCCGGGCCGTATTCCTCCCTGACGAGTTACCCCATGAGTGAGAACGAAAACGTCGGCATCGAACTGGGCGTGGACGCCGACGCCGCGCTCAGCACGTTGCAGGAGTTGACAGCGGCGGCGCTTACGGCAGACGATGCCATCCAGCAACTCAAGCAACATCAGGTTGAATTAGCGAACGCCATCCCCGGTAATCCCCAATCGTCGTCCTACACTGAGGTGGCGACGCGCTTCCAACAGATGGACCCGTCGCTCATCCGCGACACATATCCTGAGATCGCCCAGACACAAAATGCCCTCAATGCGCGGCGTACCGAGGTCCGGGCGCAGGCCATGGATTTCGTCGGGGCCAATCCCCAGGTCGCCGCGCAACCGCTCCCCGACACGCTGGCCCAGTTTCAGCAGGCCATGGTTCAGCGGGAGCAGCAGCAACAGGCCCAGCGCGAACGACAGGCCCAGCAGCAAGCGGCGGGCTTCATCCCCCCCGCGCGCTATGGCTACGAGGCAGCGCCCGTCCTTGCGCCACCAGTCGCGACGGCGGGAGCGGCGCCGCAAGGATTGCCCACGGGTGGGTCCTCCGTCTCACCGACGAATGCGCCGCTGTCCCTGCCAACGCCCACGGGCGTCCCGGCGAACGCCCCTCTCGCCACGACGGGTGACGACCGCCTGGCGCAGGCGCTGTCCGCCCAGACGCCCACCCCGACACCGCTGACAAGTACGGCAACCGGCGTGCGAGACAACGACGCGCCCATGGGCGATGTTTTGCCCGTAGAGTCGGGTCGGTCCAACCCGACGCCGACATCCGTGGGCGTCCAGCCCGTCGCCCCTCTTGCCACCACAGGCGATGAGCGCCTGGCACAGGTGCTGACCGCCCAAAACCCGCCCGCCACGACGGCGACGACTGGCGCGGCCACAGGAGCCACGACTGACGCCGCGTCGGCAGCCACGGGGCCATTGCCTGGGACCTTTGATGAATTGGCGGCGGCGGCACGCACGGCCGACACCCAACTCCAGGGACTCAAGCAACACCTGCTCGATGCGTTCAACGCCATCCCGCGCGGGTCACAACCGGAGGCCGCGTCCTATGGCGAGGCGGTGGGGCGACTGCGGCAGATGGACCCGTCCCTCGTCCAGGAATTGCACCCCGACATCGCCCGGACACAGGCGGCCATCACGGGCCGTCAGTCCGCTATCGTCGGACAGGTGAGCCACTTCGCCGCTGACAACCCCGAGGCCGCCGCTGAACCCCTGCCCGCGCAACAGGACATGCTCACGCGCTGGCAAGACCTGCTGCGGCAGCACAACGCGCAGCAGCAGGCCGCGACGGGGCCAGGACAGGGCGGGGACGACGCCTTGCCCAATGCGGGCGGCGCCACGTACTATCGGCAGAGCGCGCGCTCTGGCCCTTTCGTGCCCCCCGGCATGGAGCGCCTGGCCCGTTATGGCTACGACGCGACCCAGCAGATGGACGCCCACGATGCACGCCAACGGTCGGGCCTGCCCGGACTCAACGGCGGCGGCAACAGCGGTAACGGCGGCAGCAACGGCAACGACACAACACAGCAGGACAGGACGGCCACCGTCCTGAGCGACCACATTGTGCAGGCGTTCAGTCGGAGCGCGGGTGGTCTTGTCGCGGGCGGCATCAGCGGCGCGGCGAACGCGGCTGGCATGGGCGCGACGGGCGACGTGCTGGCGGGGTTAGTACGCCCGCTGATGGGGATGATCGGTGAGGCGGCCCCACTCGCCCTGGGGGCCATCGGCGCTATCGGCGGTGTGGCGGGCGTCGGCCTGGGCGTCAACGCGTTGCAATCGCAATACGCGGGCGAGCAGCAGACACTCGCGGGCAGCGTCGGGACGACCACGGGCGCCACGCCCTCATCCGAGTTGGACATCGCCCGACAAGCGGGCTGGCCGTTGATGTACCATGAGGCGCAATCCGTCGCCGCGGCCCAACAATTAGGCGATGTCGGGGTCCAGTCCGGCCAATTGGGCGGCGCCCTCACGGCGAGCATGGACCTCGCCCGTGTGGGTGGGATCGGCCTCGACCAGACGACCTCTCTCACGAGCTCGCTCATGCAGGGCGGCATGTCCGCCAATCAGGTCGGTGATACCTACGCGCAGATGGACCAGGCAGCCCGCGAATCGGGCGTCAGCTTGGGGCGTTTGGTGGACGGCATCAAGGCGCTGAACCAGGCGGCGGGCGTCGGCCAGATCAGCGTCAATGGGATGGCGGCGGCGCAGGCGCTCTCCGACCAAACGGGGACGAAAATCAACATCGCGCAGGCGATGGCGGGCACCATCGGCTCGACGGGCACGAACGCGCTTGCACAGGGTTACATGTTGGGCCTTGATCCGGCGCAATTCGACGCCGCCCAGCGCGACCCGGCGAAGTTGTGGGACGCCTACGCCAACACGGCGCGGCGCTACGACGTCGGATCGGGCGGGTCGCGTATCGCCCAGCAGGCGCTCTCCGAGGCAGGTTTCGACTTCTCGGGCATGAAGGGCAATCAAGCCGACACCTTCATCCAGAAACTGGTGGCGGAAGGCCCGAACGCGGCGCAAAAATATGAGGCCAGCCTTCAGAAGAAGGAGGCCGCCCCCGGAGCGCCCGGCCCGCACACGTTCGCGGAGTTGACCAAGGCCAGCGTGACCGTCGCCCGTAACATCACCAGCGCGTCCGATCAGTTCAAGATAGGGGTCGAGCAGGCGGCAGCGGGTTTTGTCACCTCGCTGTCCGGTGTGGATGGCCGTGGGACGGGTATAGCCCACACCGTCGCCCATGCGCGCGCGGCGCATCGTGTCAACGCGGATGGCACCATCTCCGATTCAACGGGTATGCCTATCGTCAATATCCCACCGAGCCTCCAGACGGTGCAGGATCGCTTGAGGGGCAATGCAACGCGCTTTGGCAACGATGGCACGACCTACGCCTCTGATGGCACGCCGTTGGCTGGCACAGGTGGTGTGGGCACGCACCCCGGCCTAACAGGCAATCCCTACGGCACGGGTCTACACTATGCCGAGCAGCAGGGCATGTCTATAAAGAACATCGCGGGGTTCGCGCAAGCCGCGAGCCCTGAAGTGGTCCAGGCACTCGATGCGGCGTCGAAACGAACAGGAGTCCCCATTCAAGTACTCCTTGCCCAGGGCGCCCAGGAAACGTCCAACTTCGATAAAAACGCGATCAGCAATGACGGCGGGTACGGTTTAGCGCAGATGACCGATCCCCACGTCGCGCAGCAATACCTGTCACAGGCAGCCCACGAGCTACACAAGCCCATCAACAGCGACTGGCATCAGATGGCCTTCAACCCCGCCATATCGGCGCAGGCGATGGCCGATTACGACAAGGCCAACTTCCTCTCCAAGCAAGGCGGGGGGCAATGGGATAAAGCGCTGGCGATGTACAACGGTGGCCCGAATGGATGGAACGTCACTGGTCATCCTGGTCAGGGGCGCGACTACGGAACGGGCATCGCACAGCGTGCCGAGGAGGTGCAGCATCGCCTTGCCATCACGGTGACGACGCAGGATCAGAGCGGGCGACACACCGGACGGACACACGTTACCCATAGTATCGACACGTCCAAGAAGCACGTCGGCGCGCAATCGTATGGTCCCGACCAGAGGCCGCCGTCGCCCGGACTGCCGAACCTGCCAGGCCATATCGGCGGCCCCATCCGACGTTAGCCGGCACACAGAGACGAAGGAAGCGCACACATGATGAGTGAGACTATGAACGGTGTCCCACGGGCACAGGTGGTAACAGCCGAGCGGCTGCACCTCCTCGCCGAGGCGCAGGCGCTAAAAGACCGGTTGCGTGAGTTAGAACGGGGGCATCGTGAGGTGATGGAGCCCCGTTACTACTTTTTGTGGCGGCTCTTGGGCAGCCAGCGGGAGGTCGTCGAGCGCGGGGAGGCGCCCGATTGGACGGCTATCCAGACGGGGGCCTCGGCGCTCATTGAGTACTGCGGTATCCACTCTCAGATGGTGTGCGAACTATATAAAACGGTTGCGGCCTATATAGCTGTGGCCGAGATGGCGTTGCAGGTCACGCACGAAGAAGTAGAGGGCCGCGCCGAGATCCTCGTCGAGGAACGAGCACTGTCACCGCGCGCCGTCGCCGACGCGCCTCTGCTGCATTAAAAGGACGGCGTAACCGATGGGTACATGGTCGTTTTCGCCGTCCTATGATCTGACTATTTCACGCAAGAACCCCAAGGCGGGCACGCGCGGCCAGCCGGACATGCTGGCGTGGCAACTGCGTACGCTCTCCGAGTTCCAGGGCCTGTTGGCGACCACCAACACGTCGAGCCAGGCCACCATCACCCTGCACGACCCCACGGGCGCGCTGATGGATACCGTTGCCCCGCAGGCCATGGACGCCATAACAGTGCGCCTGCGCAATCGTCGGGGTGTGTGGGCGGGCGCGTGGGCCGGCTACGTCGATGAGTGTCACGAGATACACGACCCCGCACAGGGCCGCGTGGTGACGCTCAAGTGCAGGGGTCCGTTCAAGCGTTGGGAGGTTGGGCGTCAGAGCGCGGGCGACGTGTTGGCCCTCGCCTTTGCGGGTATGCGCAACATGGCCGGCGCGGAGGTGGTCAGGTATTCGGCGCGGGCTGTGGGCTACGATCCGGCCAACATCACGTTCGACCCGGTAGCCGACAGTGGCACTGGGCTCTATCCCTCCATCGCACAATCGACCATGACGAACCCGGATCAAGCGACGTGGAGCGCGCCCGTCCAGCAGATGCTTGCCTCCAGCGGGCTTGAGTTCTTCTTCGACGAGGACGGCTACGGCCATTACCGGCGCATGGGGTTCCTCGGCGCGTTCGACGCCCTGGGGCGACCCATCCAAAAACACGTCCCCCAAATCCCGCTGGAGGATGTGCTGCACGCCGACCTGGGCAATGGCGACACGGGCCTCGTCACGTCGGTTGAAGTTCGCTGGGGGCCGCTCCCTGTGACGGGCAAGACGGCGGCACACGCCTATGCGCCGCAGAGCATGGCTGACCAGTTAGGGTCGCGCCCACTCGTCATCCAGGCGCCGTGGATACTTGGTGGCCCAAGCGCCACCAACAATCAAGTTCCAGCCGGCGCACAATTCCTGGCTGAGACACTTTTAGACCAATACGCGAGCGGCGCCGCCACGGCCTCCGTCATCGTCATCGCTGATCCCGCGCAGTACAGGGTCGGGACGCTGGTCGATATGCCAGGTGTCCGCAAGGGGCAGGGTGTCACGCGCTACTATATTTCTTCGTGCATCTATCTTTGCCAATGGGGGGGGCAGTGGATTTGCACATTGGGATTGGTGTACGGGCGGGCGCCGGGCAACAGGTTCCCCTATGTGGACGGTATTGCCTATCCCGTCTTAAAGGTAGACCCGACCTATGGACCGCAAAGCAACATCCCGTTCCTGGCCTTCGACCCGACGAATACCAAGAAGGTCACGACACCGCTGACGGTGCAGGCCCAACCGACTTTGGCCGTCAATCAGGCGACATCATCCTCGCTGCCCGTGGGCGCCGTCATCGAATTGCGGCAGACGGTGAGCGGCGGCGGGCAATGGGTGGGGCCGTCGCACCAGTATACGATTGTGGCCGCGCCGCAGGGGCAAGACCCCGGCGTGATCGGCTTGCAAGCGGGGGGGGGCACGGCCTACGCCACGATCATCACCCTCGGGTCGGGAGACAATGGCAGCGGGACGGGCACGGGCAATGGATCGACGGGCACAGCGACCAATCCGTTGATGCAGGGACCGCCGACGCGGGCGCAGGGCACGGCCTCCAACGGGCAACCCGTGAGCACGTCGCTCACATTGGATAGCCCACCGAACACACTGGCGCAACGCGCATTGGCAGCGGCCTTGACCCACAACGGCGCACCGTATCAGGTTTTTCACGCGGGTCCCACGCACTACGACTGTTCTGGGCTTGTGGCGGCGGCATTTGGTGCTGTTGGCTTCCCCCTCGTCACGCCGAACAATTGGTCCAATGACGGTGAAAATGGGGACAAGGGCGTAAATGGCGGACCAGATGGGGAGTTCTACTACTTCCTGGCGCACGGCGCTGTTGAGCGTTCCAGTGTGGACGACGCGCAGCCGGGGGACCTCATATTTTGTTTCGAGGCGGGGCAATCACAACGCGGCTTCAGTCACATCGCTTTCCTGCTTAGGCCAGGCGTCAGCTTTGGCGGCAACAGTCCCACGCTTGGCGTTGGACCTATTGCCATCGCTGGATTTCACAGCGACGCTGGCCCGCCCTTTAATCGCGCCCTAGATATGTCCCGCATCCATCTCTGATGCGAGAGAGTGGCACCCATGTCCATCTACGACGCCACGTCTAGAGGAGACGGGCCGGCTCACGCGATCAGGCCGCATAAGCACACCAATCCGTCGTTAACCACGCCGTTCACAGGGGAGCCATTATGCGAGACATCGACCGCCTTATCGACGCGGCCCGTCAGCAACGCTGGGGCGTCGAGCGGCGCAAATCGGGCCACTTCATGCTCACGCCGCCATCGCGAGGGTCCCCGCTCATTGTAGTCGCCGGTACGCCGAGCGACCACCGCGCCTACGCCAAAATTCGCGCACAACTCAAACGCGCCGGTCTCGTGTTGCCGGACGATCATACACCAAAGGAAACCTCAGCCATGCCACGCCGACAAACCACACCCACGAAAACCAGCCGCAGTCAACGGGCGAGTGCTGCGAGCGCCAAGGCAGCCGTGACCCGCGTTCCGCGAACCAACGTGGTCGACGCGTTGCCCACACCCCTCTCACGCGCGGATGAAGCGCGATTCGCAGCCGAGCAACGCGCCCTTGCCAAGGGCGACACGCTCCAGGCCGAGACCAAGCTGGATCGTGACCTGGCGCACCTGGCCGACCCAAACGCGGGCCGGCGCACGGTCACATCTAGGCAGAGAAGGGCGCCGCAGGAACAGGCGCTTGTCTACCGCGGCAGTCGCACACGCGGTGCCTTGGTCTTGGTCGCGCAAGAGATCGAGATCCTCGTGCCGGACGAGGACAACGACGCCAGGGTCGCCGAGATGCAGGCCGTCATCCCCGGCATGGACGAAGATAGCCAGCGCGCGGCGTGGGCCGCCGCTGCCGCCCTCCGCAATCGTGAGCCGGAGCCCTACGTGCCGCTCGCGGAGCGGTTGATCCTCAGTGGCATCCACTACCACTTCTCGCTCGGAAAGTCCACACTTGTCCACGAGGACGATGTGGACTACGTGCTCGCCTATCCCGCCTACCGCATCGAGCGCGTTGGCGACATCAACGATAAAGAGGACGCGCTGCCGCCCGCGATTGTTCGTCGGAACACAGCGGCCGCGACGACCCAGCGGCAGAGGGCATAGCCATGGCAAAAAAGACACGGACGCCTACAGTCGATAGCGAGGGGGCCGGGGCGCGCTTGGCGGCGACGAAGGCGAAAGCGGCCCTGACGCCGCGTGACCTAGCCCTGCTGCACTGGCCGTCCATTCCACCACGGCCTTATGCGCCAACGACAGTGGTGCTCGATGAGAGCACCCAACGGGGCCGGGAGACACGAGGCCCGGACGGTACGGCCAGATGGTCGCCGAATGGTCCCGGCCCCGACGCCTACGGAGAGTGATATATGAGCACGACAGATACCGCACAGCAGACGCCCCGCGAGATCCTCGCCCACGCGCGGGAACGGAATGCACAACTGCAGGCCAAGGGCTTGGCGGCACAGCGCATCGGCCGGGGCCTCGTGGCCGTTGAGCGCGACGATGTACGGGCCACTTCGCATGACACCGCCTTGGCCCTCGTACGCTGCCAGGACCTGGTGGCGGATATGATGGCGTTGTCAACCGAGGTCGTCGAGGCGTGTGAGGGTGCCCTAGTGGCGTCCCACGAATAGGAGGAACCATGCCCCGCGTCTGTACCATCTGCACGCGTCCAGAGCGCGAGGCCATTGACCGGGCGCTGGTGGGTGGGACAGCGTGCCGAGAAGTTGCCGCGTTATACCGCGTTTCACCGGATGCGGTGGAGCGCCATAAAGGGGCGCACCTACCCCAAATGCTCACTGAAACGCGGCAGGCGCGTGAGGAGGCGCACGCGCTCGATGTTGTGAAGCAGTTGCGCGTCATCAATGGCGTGAGCTTGCAGATCCTGAACGAGGCGCGACAGGGCAAGGACCCGCAGACCGCACTCAAGGCCGTGGATCGCATCCACCGGCAAATCGAACTGCAAGCCAAACTCCTGGGTCAACTCGATGACCGGCCGCAGATCAATCTGCTGATGGCCCCCGAGTGGGTTCTGGTGCGGTCCGCGCTGCTCATGGCCCTTGCGTCCCATCCCGAGGCGCGGCTAGCCGTGACGACTGCGCTGATGGCCGTAGAAGCGCCCTCCGCGTTAGGGGCCGCGTGATGATCGTGTCGCCCATTGCCTCCGACCTGGCCCGTGCGCTGGACCCGGTGCTGCTCGCCGAGCAGGTGGGTATCGTACCCGATCCGTGGCAAGCTAATGTGCTGCGCTCGACGGCGAGCCGGCTGCTGCTCAACTGTAGCCGCCAATCGGGGAAGTCGACCATTACCAGTATCCTGGCGTTGCACACGGCGCTCTACACGTCCGGTAGCCTCGTGCTGCTACTCTCGCCGTCGCTGCGACAGAGCGGCGAGCTCTTCAAGAAAGCGCTCGGTGTATACAAGGACCTCGGGCGACCCGTGGCGCCCGAGAGCGAAACGGCGCTCACGCTGACCCTCGATAACGGTAGCCGCATCGTGAGCCTACCCGGCTCGAAGGACGGCAACATTCGCGGGTACAGCGGCGTCAACCTTCTTGTCATCGACGAGGCGGCCTGGGTCGCGGAGAGTCTGTACATGAGCGTCCGGCCCATGCTGGCGGTCAGCGGGGGGCGGATGCTGGCCCTGTCCACTCCCCACGGGACGCGCGGGTGGTTTTACGAAGCGTGGCGTGGCGTGGAGCCATGGGAGCGGTACGAGGTGCCGGCGACACTCTGCCCCCGCATCTCGCCGGCGTTCCTGGCCGAAGAGAAGCGCAGCATGGGCGACTGGTGGTTTCAGCAAGAATACGGCTGCACATTCAGTGAAGCCGAGACACAAGCGTTCCGCCGCGAGGACGTCGAGCGCGCCTTTAGGGAGGATCTTGAGGAATGGGATTTATAACCATTGGGGTCGATATTGGCCAGAAGCGAGACCCCACGGCCATCGCCGTGGCCGAAACGGTGTGGCAGGCGACCCCGAACGGCCGTGGCGTGGAAGAGCGCTACACCATCCGCCGCACCGAACGCCTGCCGCTGGGCACGGCGTACCCCGTCGTTGCCGAGCGCATCGCCGGTGTCGTCACGAATCTCCATAAACGAGCGGAGCCCCCAGGGGGGCCACAGATGGAATACGACCCGGTGAGTGGCGTCTACCAGACGGCGACGGTTGCGCCGCCAGAGATCGTCCTCTATGTAGACGCGACGGGCGTGGGCCAGCCGGTGGTCGACCTGCTCGCGCGCGCGGGTGTCCAGCCTATTGCCGTCTACTTCACGCACGGCGATAGGCGCACCGTGCGCGAGGATGGCAGCGTCGCGCTCGGTAAAGGGTGGCTCGTGTCCCGCCTTCAATCCCTCTTACAGACCGACCGGCTGCTGTTGCCCAAGACGGGCGAGGCGGCCGCCCTGACGGAGGAATTGCTGAACTACGAGATTAAGGTCTCGGAGGATGCCAATGAGCAGTACGGCGCGTTCCGCGTCGGGACCCACGACGACCTCGTGACTGCGATTGGCCTGGCCACACAAGGAGCCCCCGAGATTGAGACCACGGAGATTGTCTACCTGGAGGACATCGTAGGTGACTACCGCATCCATATCGGAGGCGGTGAGTCGTACCAAAACCCACACCAGCAGGCGCTATCGGAATGGCGCCGCTACTTCGGTCGTTGAGTGACCGCCCAACATTATAGAGGACACAACACGATGACCACAACCAATCGACCCACGCCAGCAACGGCGAGCACGCTACACTCCATGCTCGACGCCCTGCTGTCCCCCCCGCCCGCTGCCGCGCCCGAGCCGCCGACGGCGCACCCCAGCACGACGACGCTGGTGGAAGACTTGAGCGCCATTGTGCGACGTAGCCAGGCACGGCCACAGCCGCCGCGCACGGCTCCCGGCGCCGCCTCGGCGGCCACGCTGACCGAGACGACGCATAATCGCGCCAACGACACGAACCAGGACGGGACGCTCGTCCACAACGTGTCGTTGTGTGAGGGCTTAAACGTGCCACTGCAAGCGTACCGCTGGGAGCCCCTGCCCACCTCTGATGATCCGTGGGGGTTGCGCGAGCGTATGGACGTGCTGGAGACCGCGATTGCCGCGCGCACCACGCCGACGCGCCCCGTACCGGCCACCCCCGCCATGTCGTCGCTCACCGAGGCGCGACTGACGAAAGCCCATCAACGGCTCAACGAGATACTGGGCTAATCAGCCAAGAGAGGTAGACATAATGAATCTCAACTCACCGCAGGCCATGGAGGCGGCCGCCTTCCAACAACTGCAAAACACGTTAATTAACCAGGGCCGCGATTCCCAGTTATCCCTCCAACACAAGGCGACGTGGGAGCGGGAGCACCGCATGGTCTGGACGGAAGCGCCCCTCGCCGTGAGAACGGCCATCAGGGCGCGTCAGGACGCGATCCAGCGCGAACAGCAGCGTCTCGAAGAGATGGCGAAGGCGCGCTATAACGCCGGCCTGGAAGCCCTCAAGCGGCGCTACCGTGAGCGGCGCGACATCACGGGCGTCGAGTACGACGCGGGCCAGCGCGAACTACATAACGAGTGGCAAGCACGCCGGGTCGACCTGGCGCGGCGTTACGTCCACACGTTCGCCGACGCGCGGCTGAAAGAGATTCAGGAGCAAGCCCATACCGTGTCCACAGCGGCGCGGGACGCGAAATGGGAGCGCGAGGGCGCGGCCCTCATCGAGAGCTACGCCATGCCCGAGCCGCCGGCGTGGGCTACTGAGCCCGAACAGGCAGAGGCGGTCGAGAAGACGACCGGGCGACGCCGGCCAGCGACAGCCGCGCGCTAAAGCATGGGGCGTATGACGCGCCCGGTGACATGACATGACCGAAAGGTGAGGGTGGGGCCGATGCCCGAGGGGCGAGTTATCGCAGTGGATAGTGACAGCGGCGGGGGGCTGATACGGCCCCTGCGCCGGCAGCCGGATACGCGCTTTACAGGCGCGGGGGTGGTTCAAGACGGCTCTCCGCCTGTGCAGGTGGGCGATTGGGTATCGTTTATGTTGGCGGACAGCACGCCGGGCCAGGCGCGCCTGGCCGTTGAGGTGCGTCATGCGCCCCCACCCGCGCACGAGGCGGCCATGCAGGACCCCGCGTGGAGCGGGTCCTGGGCCAACATTGAGCGCGACCACGAGGAGTACCGGCAGGCAGTCGAACGCCGGTACAAGCGCGGCGAGGTGACGATTTATCAGCGGGCGGGTCTCCTCGCGGACGCGGAGTACGCGCGGGCAACGCATCTCGTGCGCATTGTACGCATGAGGGCCGACGGCCACAATGGGGCGCTGGAACAGGGCACGATTTGGAGCGTGAAGCCGCGCGGCTTTGCGTTTGTCTGCACGGCCACGGGCGAGCATCTCTTCATGCACGCCTCCCATGTAGTCGGCGTCCCCTTTAGCGAGCTGCGTCCCGGCGACACCGTGACCTATCGGCGCACCCGCGACCCACGCGGCAAAGGGTTCATCGCCACGCGGGTCGAGCGCATTAAGCGCGCGCCCGTCACCGCCACGACGGCACACGTCCCCGCGCCCGAGGAGCCCACGCCGGGACGGTGGCGGGTCCCCGCGGGGTGGCCGGCCGATGACGAGGACGCCGAGGATGATTGGGGTGCGGCGTCGTAAATGACAAGGGGGGGGACCATTATCCCGGCGCGTTAGCCGGCCTGGGGCTTGACTGTCTCCTCGTTTGATGCCATAATGGCACCAACGAAACGGCGGTCTCCGATGGTGTTGACCAGGAGGTCCCCCCGTAGGATGGAGGGAGCAAGTGGCGGTTTATCACCGCCTCGCATCACCAACACAAACAGCCTCCGATGCGCAGAAGCAACAGGCAAGTCAGGAAATGTGGGGAAATCCTCCACGCGGTAGCAATATTCCGGCCGTGCAGGCGTACCACGGCTCCCTACCTGCGGGAAAGGAAGGGATCGAGTTTGAGACGGACATTCCTCCTGACGACTGGAATCCGCCCGGTCAGGCATACTGGCGCGGTCCACGCCCCGGTGTCGCCGTCGATCAAGATGTTGCCAAAATCAAGGTAAGAATCATACGAGTAGTCCCGTAGTACGGCCCCCGATAGGATTGTCCATGAGTTCGTTACCTACTGCTTTTATTCAAGTGCCCTTGCGACCGGACCAGTTAGAACGGGGGCTTCCGTCTTTCTCTAACGACGAAGTGCCGGGTGTTCCGGTCACCATGGTCGCGGCGGACCCGGCTGAATTGGAGAAGCGGTGGGGGCTGCATTTTGACGATACGTTTGACAATCTGGATTACGTCAAAGTCGCCGTGGTGCAGACGCGCTCAGGCGCCCGTCTAACGCTCCTCGTCCATAGGGGCAACCCCGTCCCCGGTGTTGAGTTGTGCGCCGTCGATGCGAGCAGTGCGAGTATTCAAGCGGCGCAGCTCCTGGCGCGTAGCCTTGGTGTATCGCCGATTTGGCAAGTACCTGAGTACGCCCACTAGCTCGATACATTGCCATGCTAACGACCGCCATCACCGGCCGCCCGATCCCCTGCTGGGCGTGCCTCAAGCCCGCCCACGGGGCCATCGACGGCCATCCCTACTGCGCCGCCTGCATCGCGGCTACCGTCCCCACACAAACGCGCTATCTGCCCGGCCAGGAGGACAAGCGGGCCACTGGCAATGGTGGCGCGGACTGGGGCGCTCCTAGCCGTTGACCTTCTTAGCGCAGGGCCGGCGCAACGGCGTCCCACATCTCCACCACAGCGTCGCGCCACCCCTCAAGATAGGCCGCGTCATCAGCCTCTGTAACTGCCTTCATGTAGCGGGTATGGACGTCCGAACCTTCGACTAGATTGACGTTCAGCTCCAGTCCGAGGTCGCGTAGAACCCAAAACTCCACTCTAAGGGCTACGTCGAGATTTCGCCTGTCTCCGTCCACGCGGAACTGCTGGGATAGCGCTTCACGCACATGCCGGACGTCGAGCGACCTGAACTCTGCCACATCCAGTAGTTCAACCCGCGTTGCCTTCTCCGTCGCCCACTCAATCCCATCCTCATGGCCATGCTCATACCATCGCTCACGCGCCCCCCCGAGCCTTTCCAGCAGCCGGACAATCTTCGGGTCGGCAACAGCCGGACGTGCTTCGATCATGTCTAACTCCTTCTCCAACGCAACCGCACAGACCTTCGACACATTCACGCGATCCCTCATCCGCTCCATGCGCCCATATAGCGGATCAGGAATAGTGAGATTTAACCGCGCCATATTCACCTCCGCGTATACTACGTAGCTACAATACGCATTGTACGTGTAGCACGCATCGTTGTCAACCGCTCCCCTGTTTCTTAGGTGGTACGGATAGCGGGCTCCGCCAATGGAGCGGGAGCCAGCCACCACGAACGGCACGGACTGGGGCGGCGCTCCCAGCCGCTGACCCGCCTGCGGCGCGCTGACCTGTACACGACATAGAACATATGTTCTAGAATGTATGCGTACTCCATCAGCAGGGAGCGTCGGGTGACCGATAGAGGGTGTCGGTAGGAATGGCCCCATGAGGGCCGTTGCGCGCCGTATGCGGCTTGTGCGTGCGCGTGACGCGGCCCTCCGGCCGTTGCCATCTCTTCGTTAGCCGCCCTCTCTTCTTCCAGTAGTCGCGCCCCTACCGTCACGCGCGACCGTGTATGCTAGTGGCAGGGGTTCGCGCAGCAAACCAGTACTCACTACCGAATTGTTCGCTGGCGCTCACAATATCGTCCGTTCGCCCCGGCCGCTCTCCGCGCCTGGACACGCACGACCTGGCCCCTTGAAAGAGAAGAGGGGTGTGCGGTGTATGCGGTACTGAGGGTTGCGAAGCTCAAGACAATGGGTGAGATCGGCGCGTTAGGGAAGCATAACGAACGGACACGCGACACGCCGAACGCCGACGGGGAGCGCCTGCAAGAGAACGTCCGCCTGGCGGGAACGGGCGACTGGTGCGCCGACGCGCAATGCCGTCTTGACGATGCGCCGACGATACGCGCCAATGCCGTCCTCGCCATGGAACACGTCATGACCGCCAGCCGTGAGTTCTACCAAGCGGGCGACGTCGGCGAACAGGCCGCACGCCTGTCCGAGTGGACCGAGCGAAGCATGGCCTGGCTCCGCGAGACCTACGGCGACAAGAACGTGGTCGCCGCGGTGCTACACCGCGACGAAATCACGCCGCATATCCAGGCCCTCGTCGTTCCAATTGACGAACGCGGCCGCCTCAACGCCCACGCCTACACGGATGGACGTGCGATGCTGGCGCGGATGCAAGACAGCTATGCTGCGGCCGTGCGCGAGATGGGCCTGGAGCGGGGCGTGCGGGGCAGTGTGGCCGAACACCAGACGGTCAAAGAGTTCTACGCCAAGATCGAGGAACCGACGCCAGCGCCCGAACTCGTCAAGGAGCGCCTTGAGGTAGACCGTCCGGGCCGTATCGTCGCTAACCCTGAGCGGTACGCAAGCGAGCAACAGGAGAAGATTGCCGAGCGCCTGGCCCCGGTCGTGGACGCCGCGCTCACGAAGGCGACGCACTACGAAGCGCAGGCCGCGAAGGCCGAGGCCAACATCGTCGTCTTGCAGCAGCAGGTCCGCGAGATCGCGCGCGAGCGGGACACGCTGAGAGAGGACTACAAGGTGCTGGCGGCGCAGGTCCGTGCCATCGACCTCCCGACCGTGATCGAGCGGTTAGGCGGTCAGGTGGACCGCTACAACGCGCACAAGTACCACCTCGATGGTGAGCACATCAGCATCAACGGCGAGCGGTTCTATAACCACGACCAGCAAAAGGGCGGCGGGGGGGCTATCGACCTGGTGATGCACGCGGCCAGCTACGACTACCGCGAGGCCGTCGCCTATCTCAGGGACACGCACGGCGCGGACGCGGCCATAAGCGCCGCGACGTGGCATGGCGCACGTCACGCGCAGGACGAGGCCCGTACGATCGTGGAGCACGCCGAGCGCCCGACCTTCCGCGCGCCGACGCCGGATGAGGCGCGTTGGGCACAGGTGAGAAACTACCTCGTTGCAGAGCGCCAGCTACCGGCGTCGTTGGTCGACGACCTGCACGCGCGGGGGGCGGTCTACGCCGACAGCCGGAGTAACGCTGTCTTTCTGCGCACGAATGAGGACGGCCAGGCCGTGGGTGCGTCGCTACGGGGGACGGCGCCGGGTTCGGAGTTCAAGGGGCTCGCCACCGGCACGCGCCGCGACGAGGGGCACTTCTCGTTCACCGTCGGCAAGGCCGAGATGCACGCCGCGCCCCAGGTCTACATCACCGAATCGCCCATCGACGCGCTGAGCCGCGCCGCGCTCTTGCTGGCGGCGGGCGATCGCCACGAGATGACGTTCGCCTCGACCGATGGACACGGAGAGTTGCCACGGCGGCAGATCGACGAGGGGCTCGCCCGGCATGCGTTGGTCCATTGCTCATTCGACAACGACGCCGGCGGGGCCACGCTGTGGAAACGGGTCCAGGAGGCGTACCCACGCGCCGAGGCCATCGTGCGGGATCGCCCGCCGACGGGCTGCAAGGATTGGAACGACGCCCAGCGCCAGCCCGCGCAGCGCCAAGAGCGCCAGGGAGAGCCGAGCCACCAGCGCGCGCACACGCCGAGCCATGGGCAGGGCGTGGGGCGGCACACCGGCCGGGACGAGCACGACGACCGGCGCCTCTAGCCACGTGACGCTGAGAGGGCGCGAGAGCGCATGAAGAAGGGCCGTGGAAGGTGGCGCTTTGTCGCACCCTTCGCCCTTCCACGGCCCTGTCATCGCGCCAAGCGACGGGTTTAGCGTTCGGTTAGCGCATAGTCCTGCGCGTACTCTCTCTCCTCGTCGTCCGACAGCCCCAGGACGCCGGACGCGCCAGCAGTTTCCGCCGCGTCGACGTCACCATCCTCGTCCGTACCCTCATCGACGCCACCAGCGTCGGATGCCTCGCCCGCATCGTGGGCCTGTGTTGGCTCGTGCTCGGTGGTCAAAGGGCCGGCGTCGGGAGCGGTGTCCTCATCGTGGCCGTCGATGAACACAGGGGCCACGAGCGGGCCGTTAGGACGCGGCGGGCCAAGCGGGGACACCCAACTTTCACCCTCGACCGGCGCGCGGTCCCTCACCTCGGGGTCATCGTAGTACCGACGCTGAGTGAGCAACGCGGGCCGGCACTGGGGCATCTTCACCAGCAACTCGTCGGCGCGGATATTCATCACCTCGTCGGGGGTCAGCAGCGCCCGCTTGGTCTCGCTCTGCGACGCCCCGCCGCGGTCGGTGGTGACGTGGAAGCGCCCGCGCTGCACGCTGCTACTCTGCGCCACCTCCGTGGCCTGCCCCAGCACGGACTCGCTGAACCATTGGGCGTCGTCGTCTACCATGTTGGAGAGGCCAAGCTTGGTGGCGCACGCGGCCTTGATAGCGGTGAAGCCCTCCTCGCCGTAGGTCTGCACGAGCTGCACGGTGGTTTGCACGGCGTAGATGCCGTAGACGCCGGCGCTGCGCAGCAGGTTGATGACCGTGGTGAAGCGTGGGACATAGCCGATAGCGCCCCACTCATCGGCGTAGAGCATCACATCGCGCTTCAAGCGGCCACCGGGTGTCGTGCGGGCGCTGGAGCCCAGCACGCGATAGAGGTCAAGGAAGAACGTCGCCGTGAGCGGGCGCAGTTCGTCAATCAACTCCGGGTCTAGGGCGATGAAGAGAGCGACCGGCCGGCCCTGGCCGCTGCCCAGGCGCGTCAGGTCGATTTCGTGCGTCGAGGTCGTCGCCTGGATCATGGGCTCGGAGAGCAGCATGAACTTGGGGCTAATTTCGCTCCAGATCGACCCGAGTAGCTTGTCATTCTTGCGCAGGTTGGACATAAAGCCGCGGGCCGCCTTGCGGGCGAGTGGCGCGGGGCTGTGGAGCAGTTCGTCCATGACCCACTCCGCGCCATGGCCGTTGAGGAAGTCGTCGAGGTGGGCGAGCGTCACGGTCTCACCGCTGGGGTCCTTGCCCTGCAAGTGGAAGATGGCGGGCATCATCACGTCACGCGCCCAGTTATCCCACACCGGCTCCTTGTCGTTCGCGCCGGTGTTTTTGATCCAGGCATTCGTCCAGAGGGCCGTCAGGAGCGGGCTTGTGCAGCAGCGCAGGGGGTTATACGCCATGCTCGTCTCGGGCGAGGTAAAGTTGAGCAGCCACACGTCGTAGTGCGTGCTGAGGTGCGTGTACGCCTTCTGGAGCAGTTCCAACTTCAGGTCGGTGATAACCAGATCACGGACGCCCGTCTCGCGCAGGATGTTCGAGAGAATGAAGCCCGCCGTCTTCCCGCTGCCCATGACGCCGATGAGCAGCGTGTTGAGCACCTGCACGGAGCGGTCCATGGCAATGCTGACGCCGTGGCGCGTCCCGAGCAGGAGCGGCGCGCCTTTATAGGCGACGCCGCGCATCTCGGCGCGCGACATCCACCGCGCGCTCCCGTGCGCCGTCGAGGGCTTGAGCTTGTGCGGTCGTGTGTACATGAACCATCCGATGCGCCAGGCCAGCATACCCAGTAACACGAGTGGGAGCAGCACCTCGATGGCAATCACGCCGCCTAGGCCGCCGTGCGCCCGTGTGTGCAGCCACGCATAGCGCGCGTCGATGTTCGCTGTCCATTGACTCCACCCGATCGCCCGCACATGCGCGGTGAGCGGGCTGCTAATAGCCTGGATGAGCACCGCCGGGGGATAGGCGAGCCACACGTAGATGTGCCGCCACGCGGCCTGTGGCAGGCCCAGGAGCCACGCCAGCACGACAAGGCCGAGCACGGAGAGGGCGATGCGGGTACGACGGGAGAGGCTAGCCACACGCCCCATAGCGCCCTCACTGACCTGAAAAAAGAGGTGAGGTGTACGGACTGTTTTCATGGTCTGCCCCCTCACCGTATCCGGCGCTTGAAGAACACTTCGTACCGGGTCGTCAGGCCAGGCGACCAGTAGCCGATCCATGCCCCGGTCTTGCGGGACACCGGGACCACATTCAGCATTTCCCAGCCCTGTTGCCCCATCTCGGCAACGGTGCGCCCCATAAACACGGCCAGGTCGTCGCACATGACCGTCTGAAAGCAGTACTCCCACCGCGCGGTGGTCGGGTCGGTAGCGTTGTTCGGTTGCTCGTACGTATGCATCATGGCCTAACCCTCCTTATCGTCTTCTACGATGTGGCCCACCTCAATCGGGGCGAGCATCAACGGTTCGGGCGCGGCGTCGAGTGCGGGGCGTCCGTCCCACAGCACCCGCGCCTCCTCGGCGGCAATCTGCGCGGCCAGGCGCAGGACCGTGCGGGGAGAGGGCAAGCCCTCCGCGCGTAGTCCGGCGATCAGGCGCGGCCCATCCTCACTCCGACACACCAGCAGGCAGGCTAGCAGCAGGCCGCCCACGATGGCGAGCGGCAGCGCCAACGCGGGGAAAAGCGCGGCGCTCATGAGCACACCCGCCGTGAGGCCCACGCCAGCGGTAAGTATGCCCGCACCCTCCTCATTACGGGCCTGCCATTCGCCCATGTGGCGCGACAACTCGTACCAGGGCATCCAGCGATACCAGCGGATACGGGTGCGATAGGGTGGTCTCATAGTTCCCTCCTTAGTGCAAAAATGGTATTTGTTTGACGGCGAGCGCACGACCACGCGAGAGGGCCATACCCAGGCCCGCGTCCGTGACCGACGTCGCGACCGCGCCCAGGATCGCGCCCGTCGAGCCCACGAACGACCCGACGACGGCGGGCGTCTTGTAGAGCAACAAGACGAGGCCGAGCGCGCCCAGCGCCGCCGAGAAGCCGCCCAGCTCGGAGAGGGGGCCGCCGCCGGCGAGCATGACGGCGATCACTTTCAGCACGACGCTGTACCCGAGCGGCCAGAGCGCCAGCGAGAGGGTCATCTTGACCCAGGCGCGGGCGATGATCTCCACGTACGGCGACACATAGCACGCCAGGCAGAGCGGTCCCACCAGGAAGAGCGCGCCGAGCATCGCCAGGCCGAAGTCGCGCACGACGACGGACAGGAGCACGAGCACGAAGGCGAGGAGCATCACCACGACGTCGAGGATGCCCTGGAGCGACAAGACGGCGTGCAGGCTATAGATCGCGCCCCGGATGGCCTGCCAGGCGCTCTCATGCGCGTCCAGGGGGATGCCATTGATCACGTCGGCGACGGCGTTGATGACCCCAAGCCCCCAGCCCATCAGCGTCGGGTAGCCGGCAATGAGCCCGGACACAACGACGCCCCGCCGCACGGGGCTCGTCAACTGGGCGAAATCCCCATGTCCTAATTGCTCCAGGTAGCGCGCGAACACGCCGAAGAGCAGGAGGCCGAAGAATAGGGTCGCGGCCAGTTCTTGCAGCGACGTCTGCACGTTGCGGATACCGCCCCAAGAGACCTCGTGGGGAATGTCGGGGGTATAAGTCAAGTCGTGCTGAAAGGGCGCGACCAGGCCGGTGAATCCGTCGCTCAGGTGGTGCTCAATGGGCGAGAACAACCCGACAACCAGGCCGTTCACGACCGTACCGAGCGCGCTAAAGAGCGCCCCGACGCCCGCGCCGAGGTCGGGGCACCAGTTGAACAGGCCGGTGCAGTAGTGGGTTGGGTGCGCCGGGTTGACGCCTTGCGGGAGGGGCGAGGGCGTCGGACTAGGCGACGGCATAACGGTCGGCGATGGATAAGGTGTCTGCGTGGGCGGCGGTGTGTAGGTCGGGTAGGGCGTTTGCGTGGGGATCGCCGTGGCGGTCGCTATAGGCGGTCGCGCGGCGGCCAGGCCCATGGACGGACCCAATAGCAGGGTAGCTAGCAGGAGGCCGAGCGCCAGGGCGAGGACGCGAGAGGAGCGCATGGGATAACCTCCTTACACGCCGCCGCAGAGGTGGAGCACCCAGGCGGCGACGTTCACATAGACGGGTAACAGCAGGAGGAACACCCCCATGCTGACCAGGGGCACGAGGACGCAGTAGAAGAGAACCACCGCCACATCGTCGCGGGTGACACGCATCTTAACGCTCCCTCTTCGCGGCCAACTCGGCGATAGCGGCCGCCACGCTGCCCAGGCGCGCGATCGACTCGTTGCGCGCGGGCACGTCCGTCCATGTCTCGGTCGTGAAGCAGGCGTACTCCAGCGGCGGCGCCATCACATCGACCTCGCCGCGGCGACGGCTGCCGTCCTTGGCCTGACGGAACAAGACCATCTGACCCTCATGCAACGACGTCATCACATGCGCCTCCTCGACCGAGCATTGCAAGGCGCGCGCGGCCCACGCCGCCGTGTCCTCGTCGTCGCGCACGTCGGCCAGCCGGAACACGCAGCGCAAGCTCGCGGCGTCGAAGATCGGCTTGGTCGCGGGCTTAATCAACTCACTGACCTGTTGACTGGCAAAGGCGAGGATGAGCCCGATATGCCGGCTACGTTTGGCCCAGTTGGTCAACTCACGCCCGGCGCCCATGAACTCGGACAGGAACCAGCCCTCATCAATCGCGAGGAACTCCGCGCTGGCTCCGCGCGTCGCGTCGAACGTGCTCTTGGCGCGCTGGGCCATCGTGTCCGTAATCACGAAGAGCATCAGCGCATAGAGCGGCGGGTCGAGGTCGTCGAGGTTCCAGCACAGGACGTCCTCCGCGATGTTGACGCCGGTCGCGCGGTCCACCAGGTGCGCGTAGCGGCCCTCGCCGTGCGCAGGGTCAGTGACGTATTGCAAGAGCGTGGCGTGCACCTTCTCCAGCAGCTCACGCTTGCGTTCAGTCACACCCGCGACGGCCGCGCGCGCCACCAACTCGGCGACCAGCTCGCGCTCAAGGGGCGCGTCCTCGCCTAACAGCGCGCGCTCCTCCCCCACCGGCGCCGCGTGGCGGGCGTAGACGGCCTGGATAGCGCGGTCAAGTTCGCTGCGCACCTCGCCGTCCAGTTCCTGCCCAGGGTTGCACAGCAGGATCTCGTGGGCCGCCACCAGGAAGCTCACCTTGCGGTTCAGTTTCTGGCCCGCCGGCAGGTCCCATAGGTTGATGATCGGCGGATCGTCCTGCTTGCCGGGCGCGATGTAGGCCCCGCCGCACAGCGCGACGAATGGCGCGAAGTGGTCGGCGCGGGCAATCAACGTCACCCGATGGCCTCGGTAGCGCGACCACAGGGCGCATCGTAAGAGCCAGAACGTCTTGCCCATGCCCTGAGAGCCCGTGACCGTCATGACCGACGTGGACAGGCTGGGGTGGATGAGATCGAGCAAGACGAGCTCGTGGCCACGGCTGGCGAAGCCAACGGGGAAGCCGGTCGGTGTGCCGGGATTGTGCGCCAGGAAGGGCAGCCCATTCCCGATGGCGCTTGTGTGCCAGCGCTTGGCACGCCGCCGCGCCGTGTTCTGCCCGAGGGGCAACGACGCGCGCCAGAGTGGTCCCTGATAGCCGCGCCCCTTGCCGGGCTGGATGCCCAGGCGCGTGCCGATCAGGGAGAGCGCGCGACGCGTGGCCGTATCGAGCGCGGCCAGGCTCGCGGCCTGGAGCGTCAGGACGACGGTGGACAGCGCCAGGCCCTCCACGGCGCTATGCAGGTCTTGCGCGAGCGCGCCCGCCTCTTCCAGCGCGTCCTCGTCGTCGAGTGAGGGCAGGCGCTTGCGTTCGTAGGCACGGCGCACCGACGCGGCCGACGCCTTGCGCTTGCGCAGCACCCGCGTCCGTTCACGGAGGTTGTCCAGCCCGCGCAAGTGCCACGACAGCCGTGCCGTACACTCGATGGCAATGAGATCGCCCAAGTAGCCGGGACTCGTCAATTCCTTGGGCGTGAGCAAATAGAGTGAGCGTGTGTAGACCGTCGTACCGTCCTCGGTGACGTGCGCGATCTCGCGGCGGCGCTCCTGCCAGTGGTGGGGCGTGAGCATAGCTGCCAGGGTGCCCGCGTCGCACGCGTCGGCCAGCTCATCGGGTTGCATGGCGCCAGGGTTGGCCGTACGCCACAGAAGCGCCAGGACATCGGGGCGACGCAGGCGATGGGCGGCCAGGTCAGACGCCTTGACCTGAGCCAGCGTGTCGTCTACGGCCGCGTCGAGCCCGTGGCGGTCGATGCGCTCCTCATCCACGCGCCGTAGTCCGAGCTGGTCGCGCGCCTCGTCGATGACGCCGGCCAGGCCACCGCGCGCCTCCGGGGCAGGGGCGACGATGAGGTAGCCGGAGAGATCGGGGACGTGGGTACGCGCCACCTCGCGCTCTAACCATTCAAGCGTCGGAGCGGCAATCCCGCGTAGCGTGCGGTCGGGCGTGGTCACGGTCGCGCTCACCGCGTCGATGACGGCCTCGGGGCGCACGGGGTTACTCTCGATGATGACCTGCAACGGTTGCGCCTGGGCCAGGCCATGCACGAGGGCGGCGAACTCGCGACAGACGCGCTCCTGGTCGTGCGCGCCGAGACTGCGCAGGTTGAGGAAAGCGTCGACCCGCACGATAGCCAGGCAGGACCCATCGGCCAAGATGAGCGTCCCGTCCGGCTCGACCGTGAAACGGCCGGGGCCGGAGGGCAACGGCAAAGGCCCGGCGTCCGCCGACGCGACGCGCGACGGTTTAGGGACGCCGCCGTGAGAGGGCGTTGAGGCGTCGCCAGAGGGACGCGAAGGCAGGGCGCGACGGACAGCCCTGGCCCAGGCGTGCGGCGGCCGCAGCGGCGTGGCGCGGCCCGTGGGGCGTGTGGAGCGGGATGGGTTGGTTGTCATGGCGTACGTCCTTACTGGCGCTGATGTAGGTATGACGGCGCAGGCTGTAGAACAGGTGTTGCCGGATGGTGGGCTCCCGGTTGGGATCAGCCATGGCGTAGAACACGAGGGCGAGGCCACCTCCGGCGATGCTCGTCAGGATGATGTGGCCGAACACGGCAAGTAGCGTCGTGCCGAAGACAAAGGCCCCGAGCCACCAGACACCGCCGGCAGCGATCCCGGCCGTGAGCAAGGCCACGGTCTGCGCGATAGTGAGGTTGGCCGGACCGCGCCACGGCTCGTTAGGGACGCGCGGGGAGCGACGGTTGGTCATAGGTTGCATAGCGGGGTATCTCCCTGATAGAGAAAAGCGGTGGACGCCGGCCAGAGCCAGGTCCACCGCCAGCCTCGGTGCGGATTGATGATGCAGGGCTAGCCGATGTTGGCCCCGGCCTGCTTGGCGAGCGTGGCGGCGATAACCCGGATCAAGATGAGCAGGGCCATGCCCACGAGCGCCGTGCGCGTGACATCGGCGCCGTGGCGATAGCCCAGGATGCCGGCGAAGACACCCATGAACACGCCGACGATGCCCAGGCCAACGGCGGCCAGGACGATCTGCGTGCCAAAGGTGTTGATGAGATCGAGGAGCGTTTGCATGGTCTACGAATCCTTTTGCTCGTGATCCCGTGCCATACTGCATCACCCATGGTAGAGTTGAAGGCGAAGCATATGGGACGGCTCTACGTGATAGTGGATGTACGTGATAGTGGATGTGCCTGTTGTTTCCACGGGCCGGGCTGTCTGAAGCAGTCGCGGCCTTTTGTCGTTCTCTTTCTCTCGCTCGATACGTCCCGTTACCCCCTCCCTCTCCACGCCGTTGCTGCTGTAGCACTCGCGCCCGCGTAGCCCTATGCGGTAATGTGGAGCCCCGTGCCACGCCGTTACCTGTAGCGAAACTGCTACATTTAGGACGACCTAGGCGTAGTGTAGCACAAGATTGCATTAAAAGCGGTTGCAAACAAGGATTGCCGTTGCTGCGTATAATTGAGGGGATGTGGATGGCGCGAACCAAAAAGGAGAAAACATTGGATGCCAACGTGACAGTACGTATGCCCCGCGACCTGTACGAGCGCCTAGAGGCGGTCGCCAATCTCGACCAGCGCCACATCGGGGAGATGGCGCGCATGATCCTGGCTGAATGTCTACCAGCCGTGGAGCGGCGACTGGCTGCACGAGCGGACCAGGAGCGCGAGGAGCTGCTAAAGCAATGAGTGCGCGGTCTATCGCCCACAGCGCAGCGGCGCGGCTGGCACAGTTCATCACGGCAGCCAGCCGGCGACCGTGGGCCGTCCTCTGGATACCGATCCCTACCGCATGGCAAATCGCGGCGCAGTCGGCCAGCGCCAACCGTGTGGCGTGGACGGCGCTCGCGCTTCTGCTCAGTATCCCTGAAGTGATAGGGTTGGTGTGCATCCTGGCGCTCTTGGTGTGGAGCATCTGGTCGGCGGGCAAAACCGTCAAGCGACGCCGCGCCAACCAACCACCACGCCTGTGGGTCTATCCCTGGTACGCGCGCATCGGGTGGTGGTTTGGCGCCGGATTTTTCTTGACCAGCGTCATCGTCCATTAACGCGGGGTGAGGACGTAGCACGGCACGATCCCGGCGCACAGCGATCCGCACGGGGGATAGTGCCCCACTTCTTGAAAAGATAGATGTGCTAGGTACAGGCGTGCCACCCGCCTTCTGCGGTACGCTACAGGCGCGGACGGTTCACGGTGTTTGTGTTGCTACCGTGGGCCGTTCGCCTGTCCTGCGCGCTCTCAACGCGTCAGAGGAGGGTGCCCCGCCACTCGGCATCAATCCGCCTCTGCCCTCTGCTAGGCCCCCCGCTCGTAGGCATCGCGCGCGCGGCGGCGGTCGACCGCACGCCAATACGCGTCAAGCGGCGCTGGCGCGCTCCCCGCCTCATCCGGCGTTGGCGGCGCGGCCACAAGAGGTAGCACTTGTTCCTGATCCTGCCCCTGAGTCGGAACCGGGACGACTGCCGCCCGCGCCTCGGGCGCGTCGCCGGCGTCGTCGTCCAGCGACCCGGCCTCCAGCGCGGCGCGCTCCAGGTCCATCGCCGCGCGGGTGTCCAGCCAGTCCGTAAGCGCCTCCACACAGCGCAGGATCGTCGTGTGGGCGGTCGAGCGGCAGACGCCAAAATCAGCCCCGATACGCGCGTACGAGTGCCCCTCGTCGAAGCGGGCGCACAGCATGCCGTAGGCGCGCTCGTCGCGGTCCTTCAGCGCCTGTAACGCCGTGATAAGCCGCTTCACCGCGCCGCGCTTGGGGTCGGGTCCGCACAGGTACGTCACCATCTGCGCGGACAGCACCGGCATCCCCGCGCCATCGTAGAGCAGTGAGGCGTAGGGGCGCGGGTCGATCATGGTGAGCGCGCCGTCGTGTGCGACAATTCCCGCCTCGATCTTGTCGCGCGTCACGAACGTCCCCGGAAAACCGCGCGCCGTCATCTCTTCGTCACGCGCGTCGTAGCGATCGCGCCCCCGCGCGTCGGTGTCTGGCTGGCTACCTGTGGTGTGGCGTGTGGTGGACCGGCCGATGGCTTGTGTCATGGGGTGCCCCTTTCAGCATGACAAACGTGCGCGCCAGACACGCGCACACGACATAAGTATACGGATGGGACACTAACGGGGCCTCGCGCGCGGGCACGCGGGGAGCCGCCGCAACTCAAAATAAAGACGACACCGTGTCGTCTTTACGCGCGCCCGCACGCGCAGGGAGCCGCCGTTGAGGAAAAATTTCCTCAACCGCCCCAGGCTCGCGCGCCCGCACGCGCAGGGAGCCGCCATCAATGAAACGGCAAATTATCCATATCGAATATTTGCCTGATGCGAACGCCCACGCGACCCAGTCACCACTCAAGCAGAAGGAGCGGCGACGGTTGGCGGTGGCAATGGCAGGGCGACATCCAGACTGGCCGCACGAGAAGATTGGCCGCTTGGTGGGGTTGAGCCGAGAAGCCGTTGACAAGATCATGCAAGCCGAAGAGATCATAGCGCAAATAAACCCGAATGGTAATATTACCATCCCCGATACGACAGCCCGCGCCATGACCGAAGCGCTCCCCGCCACGTACACACCGCGGGCCGAAGCGGCAACCGCGGGCAATTAAGAGCGTAGCCAGCGCAGCACGCGTACACGCAGAGAGGTCACAGAACGCGCGGTAGGCGTCGGTGCGGCCCCTGAGTCCTGCGGAGCGGCTGGCGCGTCCTGGGCCGCGTGTGGGGCGTCCTGGGCACGCAACCGCTCACGTAAGACGCCGATCTCTTCGGCCTGCTGCTGGATGGTCGCGACCAGCTCGCCGATGAGGTCGGACCCCGCAAGGTCGGACAGCCGCCGGTCACTGTCCGCCGGACGTCCGGATATGTCCGGACGGCGTCCGGGCGTTATGTCGATAACATTGGTAGCACGCTCATCACCAGGGCCGTTAGTGTCCGCGACTAGACCGGACGGGCGTCCGCTGGCAGCCATCAACTCCCGCACGTCGCCCACACGCACGAGCTTTTTATGATTACCGTCAACCGCCGGGAGCTTCCGGCCGGTGATCCACCGCCGTAAGGTGCGCTCCGTCACCCCGGTGAGATGGCTTGCGGCGGCGACAGTGACATACTCGTCCATAGCCGTATCTCCCTCCCTTGGACGTGCGCGCGTCTTATGCCGGTTTCCGCGCTGACTCCCATGGCGGTTCTTTTGCACCATGTCCCGCGAATTATCGGCGGGCGTGCCCAGGAAGAGATGAGCAGGGTTACAGCACAGCGGACGGTCACAGCGATGAAGAACCAATAGCTTATCAGGGATGGGGCCGTGTGTAATCTCCCACGCCGCGCGGTGGGCTTTGACCGATCGACCGTCGAGGTTGAAGTGCCCGTATCCGGTACTGGTGCGCGCGACCGTCCAGAGCCAACAGGGGATGTTGTTCCAAAGTGGGCCGGTTTTGTTGACTTTGGACCAGAAACGCTGCGCGGTGTAGGAGGAAATAAAAGATAGGTGTGGGGTAGACTGAGGTTGCATGACGGCCTCCTAATCAGGTCGCTGTGCTATGCCGGCGGTGTTACGAGCACACGCCGGCTTGTGTATGTCTACTTTCCAGTATACCGCCGTCTGAGCATGCGCCGGACACGTCCGGACATGTCCGCAGCCACGGCGACGGACACCATTTCATCGTCCATCATCGCCGCAGTGTACCATGGCGCGTATGCGAAGGGGCCGTAGACGTGATGCCTACGGCCCCCTGGCCCTTTACCGGACGTCCTGTGACCTTTAGGCGTGCAGCGGGGGCGAGTTCTGGTCGGCCTGCTCCTTCGCGGCCGCTCTATCGGCCGCGTTCTTTGCATAACGCGCCTTATCGTCCGCGATCTCGGCCAGACGTTCGCGGCATTGCGCGCCGTCGTCGTCGCCGAGGTGGTCGGCGGCATCGGTCGCCAACCGCGCGGCAATGCGCATCGTCGCGGACATCAGGCGGTACTTCGGGGTCGGATGGCCGTCCGAGTCGCCGTCCGCGTCGCCGCCGTGGGGCTCGATGGTGTGCAGATAGTAGCGCAGGAGGTTGATGGTGTCCCAAAGGTCCTCCGCATCGACGTGAGCGTAGCCCCACTCGCCCTCAGGGGAAAGCTTGTCGCCGTGGGGCATCTTGATCTCGCATGTATCGGTCATGTGTCGTTTCCTTTCATAATCGTGGTTATGGTCGTTTCTCGGTCTCGGATAGATAGCTGGTCGCCGTCCCTCTCCCTCTCCTCCCCCTGAGGCGGTCCCCGCGCCTCCCGTCTACACCCGTGCCATCGTGTCATCGTGCCCATGTCCCACCGGACGCCCGCGCCACAGGGCGTGATCGCACGAGTGGCGTCGATGGCGGGCAGACACGGCGCGCGGGGACCAACGCTCCCGCCTGCTGACGCTGCTCAGGCTGGGGTGTATACCGCGCCTCTGCCGCGTCCTGCGCCGCCGTCTGGATGGCTCCTACGGCACGCTCACACAACAGCACGGCTTCATCGTGCCCGCGCTCGTGCGCC
>JAABUU010001558.1_pt1 | contig 37783 bp, 32 predicted proteins | sample 5559301 | NCBI WGS metagenome assembly JAABUU01 (sample SAMN10711884, study PRJNA513360) | rock metagenome | isolation source: Antarctica rocks | place: Antarctica: Victoria Land, Richard Nunatak white
GGAGAGGGAGAAGAGTCGTTTGCCATATGGAGCCGTTTCCGCATGATCGAACCTGCTGCCTGGACTGCGATTGGCGCTGCGTCGTCGCCCAGTTTCTCGCGGGATGGGGCTACTATCTTTCACCTGCGCGGCGCCGGGCTGCCGCAGGTTTGGTCCATGCGGCGGGATGGCAGCGGCGCCGTGCAACTGGCCGATCAGGGGGAACGGGCCACCAGGCTCCGCCGTGCGCCTGACAGCGACCGGCTGATCTGGAGCATTGATGCGGGCGGCGACGAGCGCGACCAAATCTGGCTGCTCGACCCCGGCGGCATGCCGCGGGCGCTGACGGCCGATCCCCGCGCCAATTATGAAGTTGGCGCGTTTTCCCCGGATGGCGGCCGGATCGCGTTCGCCGCCAACGACCGCGACGAGGCATGCTTCGACATCCTCGTCATGGACCTGGCCAGTGGGGAGCGCCGCCGCATCTTCGAGGGCGCCGGTTCGCGCTCGGTCACGAACTGGACGGGGGAGCGGATCGTCGTCATCGAGGACCGAAGCAGCAGCGACCAGAGCCTGTGGACGATCAACGCCGACACCGGCGCGGCGCAGGAGGTGCCCCGGCAGGGCCTGGCGCGCTACGCCGCGGCAAGGTTCACGAAGGACGGGGCAGGGATCATGGCGCTGTCGGACGTGGGCGGCGCGGACTTCATGCGGCTGTGCCGCATTGACCCGGCTACTGGCGAGCTGGAAACCGTGTCTGCGCCAGTCGGGCGGGACGTCGAGGCCTGGTCGCTGTCGCCAGACGGATCGTTGCTCGCGACGGTTGAAAACGACCGCGGCTATGGCGTGCTGAGGGTCGGCGGCCTGGACGGGGAGCGGAAGGTCGTGGCCGGGCTGCCGCAGGGTGTGGCCGGGGACCTCGCCTGGTCGCCGGACGGCACGGCGCTGGCCTTCTCCGCCGAAGGGCCGGCGGACCCGCCGGGCTTATATGTGTGGGAGGGCGGCGTTGTCCGCCCGCTCTGGTGGCCGGACCCGCAGGCGGTGGCTGGGATTGAGCCGGCTGAGCTGATCGAGTTTTCTCTCGTGTCCTGGCCCGGACTGGACGGGCAGGAAGTGCCGGGCTGGCTGGCGATGCCGCATGGAACGGCGCCGGCGGGCGGATGGCCCAGCGTCGTCTGGGTGCATGGCGGGCCAGCATCGCAGAGCCGTGCCAAGTTCCGGCCGGACATGCAGATGCTGCTGTCCCAGGGCTATGCCGTGCTGATGCCCAACGTGCGCGGCAGCACGGGATATGGGCGCGCCTGGATGGAGGCAGACGACTTCGGCAGGCGCGGGATGGCTGTGGATGACCTTGTGGCGGCCCGGCACTGGCTGGCGGTGCAGCCCGGCATCAACCCCGGGCGCATCGGCATCATGGGCCAGTCCTATGGTGGCTGGATGGTGCTGGCCGCGATTACCCGGCACCCGGAGCTGTGGCGCGCGGCGGTGGACTACTACGGGATTGGCGACTGGTTCACCCTGCTGCGCGATACCGGCCCGTGGCGGCGCCAGCACCGCGCGCTGGAGTATGGCGTGCCGGGCCGGCATGATGACGTGCTGCGGGAGTTCTCGCCGATCCACGGCGTCGTCGCGGTGACGGCGCCGCTGCTGGTGGCGCACGGGGACCGCGACCCGCGGGTGCCGATGAACGAAAGCGAGCAGTTCGTGGCGGCGATGGAGCAGCACCAGAAGCGGGTGCGCTACGAGCGGTTCACCTACGCCGGGCACGGATTCATCCGGCCGGAGCACCAGCGGCGGGTCTATGGCGCGGTGGCGGAGCATTTCCGGCAGCATCTTTGACCGCTGATGCTGGGCGCGGTTATACCAGCGGCCGCCTGCCCTGACCCCAACGCAACCACACCGTCATTGCGAGCCACCGTTGCGGCGTGGCAATCCAGCGGCCGGCAGCACCGTCCTTGCCGCCCCTGGCTTGCCACGGCGCTGCGCGCCTCGCAATGACAAGAAAACAGTGAGAACGGGTGGCTGTTAGTGTTACTTGACCGCGTTCTCTGGCGACACGCGGTAGCGGTCGGGGTCCTGGATGTTGCCATACCAGCCGGAGATTTCCTGAACGACGATGGTCCAGCCGTCAGGGATGCCGTCGTTGTCCCTCGCGCTCGACGCGCCGCGTGAGAAGCCTGGGATGGCCTGGTTGCCGATGATTAGGCTCATGGCGATGGTCTTGGGCTGGCCGTCCGCCGGGTCAACGTAGGTGTCCTGCGGGTATTCCATGTAGGACGTGGCGACCAGCTTACCGTCAACGATCAGGTCTATCAGGTTGCTGCCGTCGCCGCGCCAGTTGCCGACCAAGTCGTGGAACCCTTCCGACCAGTCGAACGGCGCACGCAGGAATTCCGGGTTGTAGGAATGGTCGTAGTAGCGCCAGCCATTGCCGTTCGCCCAGTAAACCGCGTGCGGCTTCGTGGCCCATTTGGTGCCGTAGATGTCGGGGGTGCCGAAATCAATCTGGTAGCCCGGCCGCACTCCGGCGGGGATACGAGGAAAGTTGTCGTTCCAGTCAATCTCGAAGTTCTTGCCGGAACTCTCACGATACAGGGCATTCGGGGTGCCGAAGCCCTGGTAGGGGTTGCCGCCGGGGCCGGGGGAGACCTGCTGGCCGGTGAACATCCAGATCGGCGCCCAGGAATGCTCGCCCTTGGGGCTGCGGTAGCGGACTTTCAGCGTCGTGCCGGGCCGCCACTCGAACGGCAGCCGGACCATGGCGGCCCAGACATTGCCAGGGCGGCAGTTGGTGCGGTGTTCCGAGCAGATTGCGCGCAGGTGCATGCCGTCCGGCGCCATGACGTGCAAGTCGTTGGGGTCACCTACCGGGAAGTGCCGGGCCACGGCGGCGAAGGTGTTGTTATTCGACTGGCCGTTGTCTATCGGGCTGCCGATGGCCTTGTTCAGGTCGCCCGTACTGTAGTTGAGGAAGAAGCGGTCGCGGATGGACTGCGCGGTGGTCATGTTCGCGCTGCGTTGGCCGCTGCCCATCACCAGCGAGAAGGCATTGCGTGATCCCGGCGCCATCGCCAGCCCGTCGCCGGGCGTTGCGTTCGCCACCACTGGCAGCGGGTCGCGCAACGGGAAATTCGGGGTGGTCAGGAACGTAGCTTCGGGATCGGGAGCGGCGAGGGCCGGACTTGTGCCTGCGAGCAGGACAGCGGCGATGCCGGGCAGAAGAGTGCGTCGCCGGGTCATCGTATCTCCGCGGGGCTGGACTGGAGGATTTCGATTAGGCCGAAGCCGGATACCATGTAGAACGACACCTCACGCCCGGCGAACAGGACCGCGGGCGTGGGCGGGCTGACCAGGACAGTCTCCATCCCTGCGGATTCCAGCGCGGCGATGGCGGCGCCGGGGGCGGGGCACTCGTAGCAGAGGTGGTAGATCAGTGTGCCCGATCCCTTGATCATCCGGTCAACCGGGGATGGGCCGTCGCCGGGCCAGATCACCTCCACGTCCGGCATGGTGAGGTGGTGGCGCATCGCCAGGTTGACCTGCTGCAACGGGTCGAACACCGCATTGCCCTCGGTGTAGCCGAGCGCCGTAAGGTAGCGGAACGCGTCGGCAGGGTCGCGGACGGCCAGCCCGAAATGATGGAATTGCAGGCCGGGCAGCCCGGCGGACGAAGTGTTCACGTTGCTTGCCAGGAGGTTGTGGCCGGCTCGGTCACGCCTTGCTCTGGATCAGCGATGCGAACTCACCCACGTTCTTAAGACCGCCGACCTCGGATGCGGAGAACTTCACTCCGAATGCCTTGCTGACCGCGAGCACGAGGCGGATGTGGCTCAGGCTGTCCCAGCCATCCACGTCGTCTGCCGTCAGGCCGGGCGTGAGCACCAGGTCGTCCTCGTCGAAGACGTCGCGGAAAACGGTCGTGAGTTTTTCGTAAACCAATGGCTGGTCCATGTTGATCCTCTCGGTGCGGGGCGCCGTCTCAGGTGGGGGCAGCGCCGCTAGTGCGTGGGTTCGAGGGCGCCGTTCGCAGTGGCAGGACGTATGGGCATGGAGTCAACCGTCTTGGCATCCTGCGCCGGACAGACCAGGAGGTTGAGCACCTCCGCCAGCCGGGCGGCCCATATGCGGGTCAGATGCGGCTTGGCGTGAACCTCGTCCGAGTAGTCGGTGTCTGCAGCAAGGTCCGGCATCTTCAGTGCCGCAAAGCCCGGGCGGCCCTTGAAGTGGTCGAACAGCGGACCCTGTACCTGCTGGATATAGCTCGGCTGATACGGGCTGATGTCGCGGTGCCAGGCCGGAATTGGGAGGTCCACCAGCACGACCTTTTCGCCGGATCGCAGCAGCCGCTCGACGGTGTCCTGCAGCAGGGCGACCTGGGCTGCCGAGATCGGCTGGTTGCCACCCATGACCTGGCGCCAGTGATCCAGCGCCTCCTCCTTCTCGGCTGGGGTCAGGACGCGGGTTTCACGGTCCTCGTCGGTCAATTCCGGCGGATGCACACCCAAGAGATTGCGCAGGCTGGCGGTGGCCCACCGCGCCGTCCGCTCCAGCAGCAGGTATGGGCGGATCAGCACCACGCCGGCGTGAAGCCAGCGCGAGGGGAGCACCTCGACCGGCCCGTCGGCGGTACGGCGATAGAAGCCGTAGCGGTAGCGCTCGATGTCGAGGTCGGTGTCACCGCGTTGGCGTTCGGCGCCGGGCCAGAGCAGCTCGGTATCAACGAACATGCCGAACCACACGCCGATGACGAAGGTGTCGGAGCGCTGGGCGGCGGGGTCCTGCACGTCGTGCACCAAGTCTATCATCTGGCGGATCTCGGTGATGTTGGCGCTGCCGATGGCGAGGTTGCTCACCTTGGCGCAACCAACGAGGGACTGCACCCGGTCCGGCCTGAACCCAAGGCCGGTGTTGGAGGCGCCGACCATGACCACCTTCCGGCCGGGCACGTTTAGGGCGTCGCGGCCCAGGAAGGCGTATTTCGGGCTGGTCAAATAGAGGGTGTCGCCAGCGGTCCAAACGTCCATCGAGCCGTCGCGCGGCGGGTCGGGAGACACGACAAAGGTCAGGGCCAAAACAGCCGCGTAGATGATCCCGAAGCATAGGGCCGTCAGAGCGGCCTGGCGCAAGATGTAACGCATCTAGAACGCCCTATACACGAACTCGGGGGCCTTGTTGAACAGCGACGCAATAGCGAAGATTGCTAGCAGGCGCGTCGCAAGGCCCATGTTTCGGACGACGAGGCCGCCGGCCGCGGCCTGAATGGCTGGCCCGCGGGCCGCAAGTGCTGCAATGACGGCGTCCAGGGCCAAGGCGACGACGCCGAAGCCGAGCGTGAGCAGGATCAGTGCGCCGACCATCCCCGCCAACCCAAGGCGGTTTACGACTTGGAGGAACTCCGGCAACTCGGGCAGCCAGAGGCACGTCAGGGCAGCCGTGAAGTAAGCGAAGGTCAGACTGCGCGCGGCGTAGGAGTAGGCGGTCGTTTGGCCGAGCGCCTTGTAGCGCTTCTTGCCCAGCCGGCGGGTGCAGAAGAGTTGCCAGAGCTTGTTGACGCTGGCGCCGGCGCCCATCAGCAGGCCGTAGATCACGAACACCCGGGTGGTGCCGTGCCATACGCCCATGACGAGGAAGGTCACGAAGAAGGCGATGACGCCCAGGTAGGCCGTCAGGGCTGGGGCCGGGACGCGCGCCATCAGGAACATCAGGAATGGATTGAAAAGGTAAAGCTTGAACCAGTTGGATAGTGTCATGTGCCAGCGTTGCCAGAACTCCAGGAAGCTGCGGGCGGAAAATGGGCGGTCGAAGTTCTCCGGCAGCGCCTGGCCGAGCAGGACGCCGATGCCGATGACGATGTCCATGTAGCCAGAGAAGTTGAAGTACAGGTAGGCCGTGTAGGCCGCGGCGGTCAGGCTGTAGATGATGCACAGCTTGGCAAGGCTGGCCGGCGCGGCGTCGAGCAGCGGGGCGCTCAGTTGGGTATAGAGGTAGTTGGCCGACGCCGCCACGACCACGAACTTCATGTAGCCGGTCACGATGCGCGAGAAGGCGCGATACACCCGGTCGGCGTCGAGCGGCGCCGCGATCAGGCCATCGGTCGCGGCGAAATCCTGGTAGCGCTGGATTGGCCCCGACACGAAGCACAGGAAGTTGCAGGTGTAGCGGAAGAAGGCGAAGGGACCCACGCGGTTTGGCAATTCCCCCGATCCCGCATCCACCACCACTTGGATGATGCGGAACAGGACATAGGACAGGCCAAGGGTCAGATAGGCGAACGGCAGCGGCGTCACGAAGGCGTCGGTGAACGAGAACCGCTTGAGGTAGATGTAGCTGATGACGATTGCCACCACGCAGGCCGCCATCGCCGCCCCGGCCCGCCCGGCTTGGACGAAGCGCAGGCAGGTGTAACCCAGCGCTAGGAACAGCAGCAACGGCACTGCTTGCACGGCATCGGTCAGGTAGCTCGCGATGAAAACGGCCGCGGCCACTGTCAGCACGGCCCGGCGGATCGCCACGGACACAGTGAGGTGGAAGGCGATGACCGTGATGGCCAGGAACGCGAAGAACGCCGGTGACGTGAGGCTCATGCCGGCTCCAGCAGCGCGGCTTCGCGCTCGACCGTCATGGGCGCTGCCTCGACCTCGGCATTGATCGGCAGGGTCCAGCGGGTTTCGCCGTCAGCGTCCTCGCCGATGCAGGTGAAGCCGAGCTTCGCGTAGTGGTCGCGGACCATCTGGTTTCGCGGGGTCGGGCGGTAGATGCCGACCAGGCTTTCGATGCCGTGGGCCTTGCCGCGATACAGGACCTCCCGCAGCACCATCTGCTCCACGCCGCGGCCGAGCACCCGGCAGCTCATGAGCCAGGTGTCTATCGTCCAGACGGCGTCCGCGGTCTCACGGCAGACGATGACGCCGATGATGCCGTTGTCGCCGAACTTATCAATCAGCCGGGCATGGAAGCCGAAGGCGTGCGGGTCGGCCTCGACGGCGGCAACCTCGGCTTCGGAGTATCGCCGGGTCGTTAGGTTGAATTGGTTGCTCTTGTTGATGAGCTGCGAGACACGTGCCCGCGACATTGCGTCGAACGGGTTGAAGATGATCCGCATGTCAAGGGATTGCAGGTAGGCGCCGATGTCACCGGCCTGGCGCTGCAGGCTAAGGCGGCGTGCGTTGCCCTGATACATCTCGGCGCGGGTGCGGTCCTCGTCTGAGAACAGGATGGCCTCGAAGTAGCCTGCGGCGGCCAGGGTGCGGGCGTAGGCTGCGGGGTCGCTGTCCACTTCGGGGACGGCGACTTCCGGCAACTCGCGGCGGATCAGGCCGCGCTCGACGGGGTTGTCGTCGAGGAAAACGAGGGACTCGAGGCCGAGCGCAAGCTCGGTGGCGATGGCGCGTATGTTGGTCGCCTTGTCGTCCCAGTTGGCCTGGAAGACGGCGATGTGCTCCTCCTTCAGGAGCATGTCGGGATGCTCCTGGAACGGCTTGCGGGCGACACTGTCGGTGTTCTTGGAGCTGACGGCCAGGACGACGCCGCGGCGGCGCAGCGCCAGGGCAAGCTGCTGGACGCCCAGATGGGCCTCGCCGGTCGGGTCGCCCTGGGCGACCTTGATGCCTTCCAGCCCGTCGTCGCCGATCACGCCGCCCCAGACGGTGTTGTCCAAGTCGAGTACCAGGCAGCGGCGGCTCTTACCTCGCATCGCGCCGATGATGCGGGCGACGTGGTCGGCGTAAAACGGCACGTAGGCGTCGGCGAATGGCAGCTTCGCCATGTTCCATAGAGCCGGCGAGTGCCATTCGCCGAGGCCGATGGTTTCGGCGATGCCGGCGACGTCGAGCAGCAGATCGTCAGATTGCAGCACCGCGGCGGCGATACGCCGGTTCAGGGCGTCAACCAGGGTGCGCATCGTGCCGGGCAGCGCCCGGTCCAGCGAGCCGAACAGGCTTTCCGGCGGCGGGGCCAGCGTTTGCAGGATGCAGGTCGCGCCGTTGTGGGTCCTGATGGAGGTGCGTATGGTGTCGAGTAGGCCGAAGGCGTCCTCGACGGTCCGCTCGGCGGCATCGGCGTCGCCCGGGGTCGCCTGCAGCGACAGGCCGCGGTAGTCCATCGCCAGCAGGACGGCATCGGGCCTAGCTTGGTTCACTGGCGAATTGGATGACAGGGCATCCTGCAGGAACTGGTCGTAGGCGCCGGCGACGCATTCCAGCGCGATGCCGTGGCGCGCGGCAGTCGCCACCAGCACGGGGATGATAAGGTCCAGCGTGCCGTTGCCGATCAGGCCCAGCCGGAACGGGGTCAGCGGCGTCAGCGGGCGCTTGCTGGCCCTGGCTGCCTCGATCACCCGGCCTAGCCGGGCCAACTGATGCTCGTTCAGGGCGTGGGTGGCCAGTGCCCGAAGCTCGGTGCCTAGATCGCCGGCTCCCTCAAGGCATCTCTTGCAACGGGCTGCGAAGTCATCCGGCGGTTTGGGGAGCCAGGACAGGTCCCTGTAAAGCTCGAGCGACATTTCGTAATCCAATAAGGTTGCATATTTTGCTGCGTAGCAGCATAGCATCGAACCGGCCGCGGAGCGGCGTCCGATCATCACGATGTCGAGTTTACGAGGGACACCGGCCAGGGGTTCCCTGGGATGGTGAATGGTGGGCGCAGGCGTTCCAGGACCGGGCGGCCTTGACCAACCTCGATCCGCTCTGACCCGTCCCGACATGCGGCGTCATCGCAAGCCGCTTGCGGTGCGGCGATCCCCGGCACGGCCCGACGGTGCTTGCAGTCGCTGGGTTGCCGCGGCGCTGCGCGCCTCGCAATGACGATGGAGAGCGTTCGGAACAAAGGGCGGGTGGCATTACTCCTCCAACTGGCCCGCCAGCGCACGGTCATACCCCTGGCTCGCCGCCAGCAGCTCTTGCGTGTAGGGCTCATGCGCCGCGCCGGCGTCGAGCTGCGCCGCCGACAGCTCCTCGACGATCCGGCCGCGGTTCATTACGGCGATCCGGCTGCACATGTGCGACACGACGGCGAGGTCGTGGCTCACCAGGATGCAGGTCAGCCCGCCGCCCGCACGGATATCGTGCAGCAGGTTCAGGATTTCCGCCTGCACCGACACGTCCAGCGCCGAGGTTGGCTCATCCGGCAGCAGCACCTTGGGCTGTAGGATCAGAGCGCGGGCAATGGACAGCCGCTGCCGCTGGCCGCCGGAGAGCTGGTGCGGATAGCGGTAGCGGAAGGCCGGGCCGAGGCCGACCTGGTCCAGCACCGCCGCCACCCTGGCGTCGGCGCCGCCGATGCGGTGGATCGCCAGTGGCTCGGTAAGGACGGTGTTGACGGTGTGGCGCGGGTGCAGAGAGCCATAAGGGTCCTGGAACACCATCTGCACCGCCCGGAAGAACGCCCGGCTGCGGACCGGCGCGACGGCCTGCCCGTCAATGACGACCTGCCCCTCCCAGGTGCGGTTCAGGCCGCATAGGGCGCGTAGCACGGTGGACTTGCCGCAGCCGGACTCGCCGACCAGGCCGAACATCTCGCCGGGCGCGACCTGAAACGACATGCCATCCACCGCCGGGGCGCCGCCGCCAAAGCGGACGCGCAGGTCCTGCACGGCGATCACGGCAGCAGCCAGGCCGGGTCGCGCGACAGCACCGGCAGCCGGGCGCGGGCATCGCCGGGCCGGGGCAGGGAGGCGAGCAGGCCGCGCGTGTAGGGATGGCTGGCCCGCGCCAGGTCGGCAGCCTCGCATTCCTCGACGATCCGCCCGGCATACATGATGAGCACGCGGTCGCAGAAGGTCGCGACCAGGTTCAGGTCGTGGCTGATGAACATCAGGCCGAGGTTGCGCTCGCTGACCAGCTCGTCCAGGATCGCCAGCACGCGCAGGCGGACGGTCACGTCCAGGGCGGAGGTCGGCTCGTCGGCGATCAGCAGCGTCGGCTCCGGCATCAGCATCATCGCGATCATGATGCGCTGGCCCATGCCGCCGGAGACCTCGTGCGGATACAGGCCGAACACCCGCCGGGGGTCGCGGATGTGGACGGATTCCAGCATCGCCAGAACGCGGTCGCGGTTTTCCGCCCTGCGGCCGTGGCGCTCCGGCGGGATCGCCTCGGCGATCTGGTCGCCGACGCGCATCACGGGGTCGAGCGCGTGGCGGGGGTCTTGCATAATCATGCCGATGCGGTGTCCTCGCACACGGAGCATTTCGCGCTCGGTGAGGGCCAGCAGGTCGGCGTCGGCGTAGCGGAGCTGCCGGGCCGACACCCGGGCGGAGGGGGGCGTCAGGCGCAGGATGGCGCGTCCGGTCATGGATTTGCCGGAGCCGGACTCGCCGACGATGCCGACCTTCTCGCGCCCGATGGTGAACGACACGCCGCGCACGGCCTCGACTACGCGCTGCGGGGTGTGGAAGGCGATGCGGAGGTCGTCCACGACGAGCTGCGGGCCTGCGCCGCCATCCTGCTGGCCGGCGTTGTGCATGGGCGACATCAGGCCCGGGGGTCCAGCACGTCGCGCAGGCCGTCGCCCAGCAGGTTGAAGGCGAGGCTGGTGAGCAGGATGGCGATGCCGGGCACGGTGGACAGCCACCAAGCGCCGGTCAGGTGGCTGCGTCCGGCTGAGAGCATGGCGCCCCACTCCGGCGCCGGCGGCTGTGCGCCCAGCCCCAGGAAGCCCAGCCCTGCCGCGGTCAGGATGATCCCCGCCATGTTGAGGGTGATGCGTACGATTACCGAGGGCAGGCACATCGGCATGATGTGCCGCGTGATGATGCGCAGCGCCGAGCCGCCTTGGATGCGCACGGCGGCGATGTAGTCGGCGTTGCGGACCGTCAGCGTCTCCGCACGCGCCAGCCGGGCGATGGGCGGCCAGGCGGTCAGCGAGATGGCGATGATCGCGTTGCGTATCCCTGGACCCAGCGCCGCGACGAAACCCAGCGCCAGGATCAGGCTGGGGAACGACAGGAAGATGTCGTTGATCCGCATCAGCACCGCGTCCACCCAGCCGCCGAAGTAGCCTGCGGTGGTGCCGACCAGCAGCCCGATCGGGGCCACGATGGCGGCGACGAGGACCGCGATCATCAGGGTTATCCGGGCACCATAGGCCAGGCGGGCCAGGATGTCCCGCCCCAAGTCGTCGGTGCCGAAGGGGTGCGCTAGGCTGGGCGGGAGCAGGCGCCCGGCTAGGTTCTGCTGGTCGTAACCCTCCGGCGCAATTACCGGCGCCAGCAGCGCCACGGCGACCAGGGCAGCCAGCACAACGAGGGCAAACATTGCGGTCGGGTTGCCGCGCAGCCGGCGCCAACCGTAGTATAGGCGCTGCAGGCTGGCCTGCCTGGGCGATATAGTGATGTCGGCGGTCAGCCAGGCACGCAGGCCCACTGCGACCAGGGGCAAAGCGGTCAACCCATGCTCCGCCTGTTGCTGCGTCATAACGAGCCTTTCTTACGGCGTAGAGAGCCGAGGGCGGCAAGGACCGGGCACACGGCCCGGGGATTGCCGCAGCGCTTCGCAACTCGCAATGACGCCGGGGCATGGAGCCGGCCGGAGTGGGTGGGGCCTGGTCGGCTCATCGGGTGCGCGGGTCCAGGACGCGGTAGAGGCGGTCGGTCAAGAGGTTCAGGCCAATGAACACCACGCCGACGATCAGCACGCAGGCCAGCACCGCGTTCATGTCCCCGGCCAGCAGCCCGGCAGTCAGGTAGCGGCCGAAGCCGGGCCAGGCGAACACCGTCTCGGTCAGCACGGCGCCCTCCAGCAGGAAGGCATAGGCGAGCGCCACCACGGTCACGAGCTGGACGAGGATGTTGCGGAAGGCGTGGCGGCGGATGACGGCCCAGCGCGACATGCCTTTTGCCCGGGCGGCGATGATGTATTCCTGGGCCAACTGCTCCAGCATGAAGGACCGCGTCATGCGGCTGATGTAGGCCATCGAGCCATAGCCGAGGATGGAGGCCGGCAGCACGATGTGGCTGACGGCGTTCCAGAACACGTCGGGGTCGCCGTCCCACAGCGAGTCCACCAGCAGCAGCCCGGTATGCGGCTCGACGCTGTCGAGGAACGCCACGTCCAGCCGGCCGGGACCGCCGACCCAGCCGAGGGTCGCGTAGAACAGGATCAGGCCCATCAGGCCGAGCCAGAAGGTCGGGCTTGAGTAGCCGATCAGGCCGATGATGCGCGCGGCGTGGTCGAACAGCGTGCCGCGATAGACCGCTGCCAGCACTCCGAGCGGCACGCCGACGCCGACGCCGATCAGGATGGCGAGGCTGGCCAGCTCCAGGGTGGCGGGGAAGGCCCGTGTCAGGTCGTCGGCGACCCGGTGGCCGGTGAACAGCGCGTTGCCGAAATCGCCGGTCAGCACGTCGCGCAGATACAGGCCGAACTGCACGTATAACGGGCGGTCCAGGCCGAGCTGATGATAGACCATGTCGTAGGCCGCCTGGTCCGCCTGCTGGCCGATGATGGCGAGCACGGGATCGGTGGGCAGCATCCGCCCCATAAAGAATGTCAGGATCAGCAGTCCGAGCAGCGTGACCAGCACCGACCCGGCCTGGCGGGCGATGCTTCCCGGCAGGGTCACGGCGCCGCTACTTCGACGCGCTCCCGTAGTTGACGAAGAATGGCGCGATCACGAAGCCCTTGACTGAGGTGCGGACGGCGATAGGCCGGATGGTCTGGTAGATGTAAACCACGGGTCCGTTGTGCATCATGAACTCCTGGATGGAAGTGATACATGGCGGCGCGTTTAGCCGGGTCGGGCTCCATGCGGGCGGCGGCGGACTGCTCGTTGATGGACAGGTCCTGCCAGCCGGTGCGCCAGACCGGATACATCGTCAGCTTTGCCTCCGGCCGCTTGTCGGGGTTCACGGCGTGGCGGTTCACCATCGCGTCGGCATCGGGGTAGTCGGCATACCAGCCGACCAGTTGCAGCTCGAACTCCCGGTTGCGCCCGCGGGTGAAAAGGTTGGCGTCGGCCATCTGCTCCAGTTCAAGGGTAATGCCGACCTTGGCGGCGTTGGATGCGACGTGCTGGGCTATAGCCGGGCTGATACTATTGGCCGAGAGGATCAGCTTCTTGGTAAAACCGTTGGGGTAGCCGGCCTCGGTGATAAGCTGCTTGGCCCGCGCGAGGTCGAGCTTGAAGGGCTGCCCGGCGTTGCGGTCCAGGGCGCCGAACGCACCATCCGGCACCAAGCTGGCGCGCGGGGTTCCCTGGTATGGCAAGATGCTGCTGGCCAGGGCGTCATAGTCAACTAGGTAGCGGAACGCCTCGCGCACCTTTGGGTTGGACAGGATGGGGTCCACGGTGTTGATGGCAATGTAGCTCATGCCCTGGATCACCGTCTGTTCGATCCGCACATCCTTGTTGACCTCCAGCGCCTTAAGGTCATCGGTCGTCAACAGCCGGGCTACGTCTATGTCGCCCTTCTCCAGCAGCAGCCGTTCGGCGCTGGACTCAGGAACATGGCGGACGATGACCCGGCGCATATTGGGCTTCGGGCCGAAGAAGCTGTCGTTGCGCTCCAGCACGATCACGTCGTTCGCATCCCAGCGCGACACCCTGTAGGGGCCGACGCAGACCGGCCCGGTCTTGAAGGCCGCGTTGCCGTAGTCGGACTTGCCGTCCACCGTCTTGGCAACCTTCGTGGCCGCGTCCCGGTCCAGGATGACGGCGACGTTCCGGGTGAAGATGGCCGACAGGATCAGTTGAGCCGGGTAGGGCTTATCCATCGTCACCACGACAGTCCGATCATCGGCGGCGCGTATCTGGTCGGCGATCTTCTCCTTGGTGAAGCCCCACTGCGTCAAATTCGCGCTGTTGCCGTAGCCCAGCAGCACCGCCCGTTGCATGGACCAGGCCGCATCGGCGGCGGTAGCGGGGTGTCCGTCCGGGAATTTCAGGTCGGGCCGCAGCTTGAACGTCAGGGTCAGGCCGTCCGGCGAGGTGGACCAGCTTTCGGCGGCGGCCGGGATGATGCGGGACACGTCCTTTGGGTCGTAGTCCACCAGCGGCGTGCAAACATTGCCCAGAATGATGTCGTTGCCGTTGACCTCGCCGATTTGGGCGGGGTCGAGGGTGATGAGCGCGTCCAGGTTCCACGCCATGACCAGCGCATCCCGGGGCGTCGCGGCTTGGCTGGGCGCCGTGTGCAGCAGCAATGCGAGGAGCAGGGCAGGGTGGAGGTTTGGACGCATGGCGGCCCCTGTGGGTTAGGTTCTTGCCATTAAGCCGTGCAATTGACGTGCCTGCAAACGGCGCGGCAAGGAGCTGCGGGGCGCACCGGGGCTGCCAGCCCCGGAGATCATCATCCAGCTTGGAGGATCAGGGCGGGTAAAAGCCCTCCACTTTGACGCTGATCCCCGGCGGTAAGGCCAACGGAGCACCGTCAGCCGCTACATCGGACCGTCCGGCACGTCCCTTGCCCAAAGCAGCGGCAGCGCGCCCGCGTCCGGCAGTTGGTAGTGCCACCATTCCGAGTCGATGTGCTGCCAGCCGGCGGCGGCCATGATTCCCAGCAGCAGGGCGCGGTTGCGGACCGCGGCCGGCGGGATGTCCAGCGCCGCGTGCGCCGACTGCGGCACCATCGCGTCGAAGCTGGTGCCCATATCGAGGTCGGTCCCGGCGGAGAGGTCCACCAGGGTCAGGTCCACCGCCGCGCCACGGGGGTGGAAGCCGCTGTCGCCTGCGGGGTCGGCGAAGTAGCGCGGGTCGGGCAGCGCCGCCCAGAACGCCCATTGCGCGTCGAGCGGGCGGAAGGCGTCGAACACCTTCAGGCGGAACCCCAGCACGGCGGCGTGCGCGGACGCGGCAAGCAGCCGCTCATGCGCCTCGGGCCGGAGCAGCGCGACGGGGCGGCGGTAGATGGGCCGACCGGTCAGGTTGTCCGCGGTCGCATAACGGAGGTCGAGCAGGACGCCGTCGTCCTTGGTCAGAGGCAGGAGCATCGGCGCATCATAGCGCGGCGCGGGACGGCTGGCTCCCGCCCTCCCGCGCAGGCCGGCGGCAGTTCGGCACAGACCGGCCTGCGTCCGAACCGGACGCAAGCCGGTCTAGCTTTTTCGTTTGCGAGCAGAGACTTGCAGTTCAGGTCCGGCCGCTGCGCGTCTGGACTTGACTGCAATCTGCTCTAGCCTGTCGCCGTGCGGGAGCCGGCCTCGATCCGGTAAAGCGTCCGGTAGCGGGCCAGCCGCTGCGGCATGCCGGGATCGGGGGCCGCGGGTATCAGCGCATCCTCGATGGGCGGCGGGGTGCAGATGGAGGCAACGTCGCCGGCGTCTGCCGCCAGCATCGCCAGCCGGGCCGCGCCCAGGGATGCGCCCAACACGCCGCCCCGGGGCAACTGCAAGGTCAGGCGCAGCGTGTCCGCCAGAATCCTCGCCCAGAAGCGGCTGCGCGAGCCGCCGCCGACCAGGGCGCAGGCGCGAAGATCCACCCCGGCCTCCCGGACGACGTCCAGCCCGTCCGCCAGTGCGAAGGCGACGCCCTCCAGCACGGCATAGGTTAGCGCCTCTGCCCTATGGTCCGGGCGCAGGCCGGCGAACATCGCGGTTGCGTCGGGGTCGTTATGCGGGGTGCGCTCGCCGGTCAGGTAGGGCAGGAACAGCGGGGCGTGGCCGCGCCAGGCTGGATCGGCGGCTGCCGCCTCCACACGGTCGAGCAGAGCGCCCAGGTCCGGCTGTCCCAGCACTCCAGCCAGCCAGGATAGGGCGGAGGATGCCGTCAGCGCGACTGCCATTACGTGCCAGCGGCCGGGCAGCGCATGGCAGAAGGCGTGCAGCGTCCGCTCCGGCTCGGCGACCAGACGGTCGGTTGCGGCGAACACCACGCCGGAGGTGCCGAGGGACAGGAACCCTTGCCCGGGTGCGACCGCGCCGATGCCGACGGCGGACGCGGCATTGTCCCCGGCGCCGCCTGCCACGACCACGCGCCGGCCGGACAGGCCCCATGCCGCCACAAGCTCCGGGCGCAGCAGGCCGGACGGGGCGGAGCCTTCCACGAGCCGCGGCATGTGGGCGCGGGTCAGGCCGCAGGCGGCCAGCAGCACGTCGTCCCAGTCCCGCGCGCCGACGTCCATCCACAATGTGCCGGAGGAGTCGGACATGTCGCCCACCAGCTCCCCAGTCAGGCACAGGCGCACCCAGTCCTTGGGCAGCAGCACCGTGCGGGTGCGGGCGAAGATGCCGGGTTCGTGCCGCTCCACCCACAGCAGCTTGGGGGCGGTGAAGCCCGGCATGGCGCGGTTGCTGGCGCGGGTACGGAAGTTGGGAACGCGGCGCTCCAGCTCCTCGCACTCGGCGAAGGCGCGGCCGTCGTTCCAAAGGATGGCCGGGCGCAGCACCTGGCGGGCCTCGTCCAGCAGCACCGCGCCGTGCATCTGGCCGGACAGGCCGATGCCGTCCAGGCCGGCCCAGCCGTCTGGCGCTGCCGCGCGCACCTGGGCGACCGCGGCCTCGGTCGCCTGCCACCAGTCCGCCGGGTCCTGTTCGGACCACAGCGGGCGGGGACGCTGCACGTCGAGGGGGGCGGAGCCTTCCGCCAATACGTGCTGCGCGTCGTCAATCAGCAGCGCCTTGACGGAAGACGTGCCGGCGTCAATGCCGAGCCAGCTCATGCAGACTGCTCCTGGGGGTGGATGGGTGGTGCAAGGGCGGGCGCTGCTCCCTCGCCTTTCGGGAAAAGGTCGGGGTGAGGGGGTCTTGGCTGCCGGCGGGGCGTGCCAGTACCGTTGCAATGGAGCCTACATGATGCAACTACGGTGCTTGCCCTCCCCCTCACCTTAGCCCTCTCCCGGAAGAAGAGGGGACGAGAAAGGCAGCCCTGGAGCGGGGTGGCGGCGTGTGCGGCATCATTCCAGGTTTGTGTGCCGGGCGCGCATGGCGTCGGGGGGGATGCCAAGTTGGTCGCGTAGACGGAGAACGATCACCTCGAACAGAATGTAGAGCGCCCCCTCGAACAACGATCCCATTGGCAGCACCGATGCGCCGCCGGCGTCGTCCGCCATCGTCTGCGCCGGCACCCGCAGCAGCAGGTCGGCGCGCTGGGCGGCTTCCCCGTCCTGGGCCGTTATCACCAGGGTGCGCGCCCCTGCCTCCGCCGCGACGCCCATCAGCGCCAGCACCGTCGAGAAGGAGCCGGGACCGGCGGACACCAGCAACAGGTCGCCCGGACCTATTGGCGGCACAGTCATGTCGCCGACGGCCGCCGCGTACAGGCCCAGGTGATACAGCCGCATCACCAGGCCACGGACCTGCAGGCCCTCGCGTCCCAAACCGTAGCAGACGATGCGGTTGGCGCTGGCTAGGGCGTCCACGGCCATGTCCACCTCGGCCTCGTCGAGCCGGGCGAAGACCTCGCCCAGCTCGACGAGCGCCTGCTGATACAGCCCAGGCATTATTGCAGCAGCGGCTTTTTGCCGTCGCAGCAACCTTCTTTAAGCACGATGGCCTCCATGCGTTTTAGCTCCCTGGATAGATGATGGTTTTAATGCGGCCAGGCTCGTTGCCGGCATGGGCTGCAAACGCGGCGGGTGCGTCGGCTAGGCTGGGCTTGTGGGTCACCATGCCGGTGACGTCCACCGTGCCGGATTGCAGCAGCTCGATGGCGCGGGTAAACGTAGCCTATGCGACGGGAGAACTTGATGCCCAAGGCGCGGCGGCAGATTTCGGACGTCGGCATGACGTAGGAGTCGCCGTCGGGGATGCCGACCAGCACCAGCCGGCCGCCGATGGACGCCGCCCTTGCGGCATCGCGGAACACGTTTGGCGAGTTGGTGGCCTCGACCACCAGCGGCGCGCCGGCGCCGCCGGTCCAGCCGACGACCTCGCTTACGCCGGACCCGGCATAGGTGGCGCCCAGCGTCATCTGCTGGCGGTGCGGCTGCGGGTCTACTGCTAGGATGTCGCCGGAGCCGCCGGCCCTTAGGACCTGCAGCACCAGCAGGCCGATTGGGCCGCAGCCGATGACCGCCGCGGTTTCCAGCAGGCGCGGCTTGGCCAGGTCCACGGCATGGACGGCGACGCCGAGAGGCTCCAGCATCACCGCGTCCAGCGGGGTGAAGCCGTCCGGCAACGGCACGACCTGCTTGCGCGGCACCTACAGCCGTCCGGTCATGGCGCCGTCGAACTGCGAGGCGCCGATGAACTCGACGTCCGGGCACAGGTTGGGGTGGCCGGTGCGGCACTGGGCGCAGTGGCCGCAGGCGCCGTTCGGGTCCACCGCCACCAGCGCCCCGGATGCCAGCCCCAACTCGGGCACGTCCGACTCCAGCCAGCCGCCGAACTTGTGGCCCGGCACGAAGGGCGAGGTGATCCGGGCGGCACCGATGCCGCCGTCCTTGTAGTAGTGCAGGTCGCTGCCGCACAGGCCTACGGCGCCGACGCGCAGCAGTACCTCGCCGGGCCTGCTCTCCCGCAGGTTGAATGGGGCGACCTGGGCGTCGTACGGGCCGTGCAGGAACATGGCGGTGGACATGGCGGCATGCTGCATATGCGATTTGCGGCGCGCAAGTGTTCATCTTGCGACACTCTGCTGAAGAGCAGTTGGGGGAGGCTGCCTGCGGCGTCCGGCCGTGCGGGCGTCCGGCCGTGCGGGCGTCCGGCCGTGCGGGCGTCCGGCCGCACGTCGGTGCCGGTTGCCTCCCCGCGCCGCCTGCATGAAGGTGGCGGCGGCGCGGAACGCCGCGCTGGCTTGTGGAGGATGGCTTTGGACCCGATACCGCTCAATCGCGCCGCGCTCGCCCACCTGCCGTCGTCGGTGCAGGGGCCGCGCTTCGACCCGGCGGCGGTCACGCCAGGGATCGTCCATCTCGGCCTTGGCGGCTTCGCCCGGGCGCACCTGGCGCGCTACACGCACGACCTGATGGACCGGCGGCCGGACATGCTGGGGTTCGGCATCATCGGCGCCGGGCTGATGCCGGGGGACCGGCGGATGCAGGAGAGCCTGGCTCCGCAGGATAACCTTTATATCCTCGTGGAGCGCAGCGGCGCGGAGGAGGTGGTCACCGTCATCGGCAGCCTGGCCGGGGTCGCCTTCGCTGGCGAGGGCAGCGCGGCACTGCTGGACGCGACGGACCAGCCGGGCATACGCATCGTCAGCCTGACGGTCACGGAAAACGGCTACTGCCTGAACCGCGCCACCAAGCGGCTGGACCCGGAGCATCCGCTGATCCGGCGCGACCTGGCCAACCCGGCGCAGCCCGCCAGCGCCATTGGCATGGTCGTCGAGGCCGCTCGGCGGCGCCGCGACGCCGGGGCGCAGCCGTTCACGGCGATGACCTGCGACAACATCCAGCATAACGGCGACGTGCTGCGCGATGCCGTGCTGGCCCTCGCCCGGCTGCGCGACCCGGGGCTGGCGGAGTGGATCGAGGCCAACATCCCGTTCCCGAACACGATGGTGGACCGCATCACGCCGGTGACGGCGGAGGCGGATGTGGAACGGCTAGCCGTCAGGCACGGCATCCGGGACCGCTGGCCGGTGTTCTCCGAGACGTTCACGCAGTGGGTGATCGAGGACCGGTTCGCCGCAGGCCGTCCGGCGTGGGAAGAGGTGGGCGCGCAGTTCGTGCCGGATGTGGCGCCGTATGAGTTCATGAAGCTGCGCCTGCTGAACGGCAGCCATCTGGCAGTGGCCGGGCTGGGCCGGCTTATGGGCTACGTCACCATGGACGAGGCCATGGCCGACCCGGTGATGACCCGCTACATGGCGGCGCTGATGGACCGGGAAACCGGGCCGACGCTGCCGGACGTGCCGGGCGTGGACATCGCGGAGTATAAGGCGACGCTGATCCGGCGCTTCGCCAACACTGCGATCAAGGACACGGTCGAGCGGATCAACACCGACGCGCCGATGAACGTCCTGCTGGACCCAATCCACGACCGCCTGCGTGCGGGTGCGCCGCTGGACATGCTGGCCCTGGCCTTGGCCGCCTGGCTGCGCCGGGTGCGCGGTGAGGATGAGGCCGGGCAGCCGATTGACGTGCGGCACCCGATGGCGGCGCTGCTGCGGGAGCGGGCGCTTGCGGGCGGGCCTGACCCGGCGCCGCTGCTGGGCATTACCGAGCTGTTCGGGGAGGCAGGCGCCGATCCTCGCCTGCTGCAGCCAGTCGGGCGCTGGCTGTCCATGCTGTATGGCAGCGGCAGCCGCGCGACGCTGGCCGAGGCGGCGGGGACGCTCGGGTTTTAGGCGTGGAGATCCGGCAGCCGCACCCAGCGTAGTGCGCTGCGCAAGCGCTGCTCCTGCTGGACCAACGGATAACCTGGCGCAGAAGAATGGCAGCCACTTGCGACTCTGCGTGAATGCTGGTGACGCTGCGTCAGCGTGGTATAGCCCATTGCGAAAACAGACAGACCGCCGCGGGATCGTCGGACTGCACCGGGGGAAGAAATGATACCTATTATGCGCACCATCAACCGGGTGCCGGGCGGCCTCATGGTCGTGCCGTTGTTCATCGGCATGCTCATCAACACCTTTACGCCCACCCTGCTGAAGATCGGCGGCTTCACCGAGGGGCTGAGCAACGCCGGCTATAACACTGTGCTCGGCATGTATTTGTTCACGGTCGGCACCAAGATGACGCTGAATGCCGCGCCGCGGATGCTCAAGCGCGGGTTCGGCATCATGGGCGCCAAGATCGGCATCGCCATGGTGATCGCGTTCACGGTGGCGAGGCTGTTTGACGGCAACCTGTTCGGCTTCAGCACGCTCGCGCTGATGGTGGCGTTCAGCGACACCAACGGCGGCATGTTCATGGCGCTGACGAGCGTGATGGGGGACAAGGAGGACGCCGGCACCTACGTGCCGCAAAGCATCGAGACCGGTCCCTTCCTGACGATGCTGTTCCTGGTGGGTGCCGGGCTGGCGACCATTCCCTGGCTGGCGATGGTGTCCGTCGTGGCGCCGATCTTCGTCGGGGCGGTGCTGGGGAACCTGGACCGCGACCTGCGCGACTTCTTCGGCAAGCATGAGCCGATTATCGTGCCGTTCATGGCCTTCACGCTGGGACAGGGCATCAACCTGAACAACGTGGTGAACGCCGGGCTTGGCGGCATGGCGCTGGGCGTGCTGGTCTGCGCCATTACGGGGACGCTATGCATCCTGACCGACCGGGCGCTGGGCGGGTCCGGCATTGCGGGCGCGGCAGCCAGCAGCACCGCGGGCAATGCTGCGGCGGTGCCGAGGGCTGTTGCGATGGCGGACCCGACGTACGCCGCGATCGCTCCCGAGGCCACCGTGCAGGTTGCGGCATCTGTGATCGTCACCGCAATCCTTACGCCGCTGCTTACGTCGTGGATGCATCGGCGTGTGCAGCGGGAGCGTGGCGCGGTGCTAGCTGGCACAACGGCGGCGCCGATTGTCCCGGCTGTGCCGTAATGCAGCCTGCCACGGGGTCCGGGAGGAACCGGCCGGACCTGACATTGCCGGAGTCTGCTTGCAGGCCGCTGAGTTGGATCGGGTCCCGTCGGGACCTCGACAAAGGCAAACCGCTGGAGCGTTGCGCACAGATAGAAAGCTAAGCAGGCCTGCGCGGCCTGTCCTGTCCGCAGGCCGCCTGTGTGACAGTCCGCGCAAGCTTGCTCAGCCTATTCCAAGGCTGCGCAAGCCCAATGGGCCGGCGCCTTTGGACGTCGAGGCTAGGCCTGCCACCGTCACTGTGATTGGACGTTGATGCGAATCCTGGTGATCGAGGACGACGCTGCCACGGCCAGCTATGTGGCCAAGGGCCTGCACGAGGCCGGGCACACCGTGGAGGTCGCGCGGACCGGCCGGGACGGGCTGTTCATGGCGCTGAACGAGCAGTTCGACGCCATCATCGCCGACCGGATGCTGCCCGGACCCGACGGACTCAGCATCCTGCGCGTGCTCCGCGCGTCTGGCGACCGCACCCCGGTCCTGATGGTCACGGCGATGGGCGAGGTGGAGCAGCGGGTGGATGGCCTGGATGCTGGCGCCGATGACTACCTGGCCAAACCATTCGCCTTCAGCGAGCTGCGCGCACGGCTGGACGCGATGACCCGGCGGGCAGCGGCCACGCACGAGGGCGAACCTGCGGTGCTGCGCGTCGCCGACGTGGAGCTGAACCTGCTGCGCCGCAAGGCGAAGCGTGGTGGCCAGCCGGTGGAGCTGCTGCCGACCGAGATGCGGCTGCTGGAGTTCATGATGCGCCATCCCGGCCAGGTGCTGACCCGCACGATGCTGCTGGAACGGGTGTGGGACTTCAACTTCGATCCCACGACCAACGTGGTGGACGTCCACGTCAGCCGGCTGCGGCGCAAGCTGGACGCTACCCGGCCGGCCTGCGCCGAGGGGCCGCCGCTGATACGCACCCTTCGCGGGGCGGGATACGTGTTCGGGCCGGACGGCTGACTCGGGATGGGACGGGGAGGGCTGCGCCACAGCTTCGCGCTTCGCGTGGCGGCCGTTGCTGCGGCGCTGGTGGTGCTGGTGACCGGGTTGGGCTTCGGCTGGGGTTATTGGCGGGTGGAGCAGGCGCTGGGCGCGCAGCTCGACAACGCCATCGCGGGGGACCTGCAGGACTACCTCGGGGACTACGACGCGTTGGGGACGGGGGGTTTCGTGCTCAGCATTGCGGCGCAGGCGCGACGGCGGGGGGCGCTCGTGCTGCTGCGGACTGCGGCGGACACGCCCATCGCGGGCGCGCTGGCCGAGGCGCCACCGGGTCTGCGCGGCTTCGCGACGGTGCGGGCGGCGGACGGGCGCGACCTTCGGCTGCTGGGCGCCGGGCTGCCGGGGGGGTTGCAGCTTGTTGTTGGTGCTGACCTGGCGCCGGTGCGGCGGGCGGCGGCAGCGCTGACGGGGGCGCTGCCGGTGGCCGGGGCGCTTGCGGCGGCGGCGGCGCTGCTGCTGGGCTGGATCGCGGCCCGGCGGCTGGAGCGGCGGCTGGCCGTGGTGTCGGCGGCGGCGGCGGATGTGATGGCGGGCAACTTGTCGCGCCGTCTGCCACTCGCGGGCCGTGGCGACGAGTTCGACCGGCTGGCGGCGGCGGTGAATGCCATGCTGGCGCGGATTGAGGCGCTGGTGGACGGCCTGCAACTGACGACCACCAGCATTGCGCACGACCTGCGCAGCCCGCTGTTCCGGCTGCGCCAGCAGTTGGAGGCCGCCTCCCTCCGCCCTCGCGACCCGGCGGCGGACGCCGCCACGCTGGACGCTGGCCTGGCCGAGCTGGACAGGGTGCTGGCGACCTTCTCCGCCTTACTGCGCATCGCGCGGGCAGAGGCCGGGTTGAAGGGAGGCGGCTTCGCCGGCCTGGACTTGTCGGCGCTGGTGCAGGACCTTGCGGAAACCTATGCCGCAGTGGCGGAGGAGGCGGGGCAGGTGCTGCAGGCGGAGATCGCGCCGAGCGTGCAGGTCGAGGGGGATGCCGCGCTGCTGCGCCAAGCCTTGGCCAACCTGATCGAGAATGCGCTGACGCATGGCGGACCCGGCGTTTCATGCAGGATACGTCTGCTCGGCGGCGATGTTCCGGTGCTGGAGGTGTCCGACAATGGACCCGGCATCCCCGCCAGCGAGCGGGCACGGGTGCTGGAACGGTTCTACCGCCTGGACTGCAGCCGCAATACGCCGGGAACGGGGCTGGGCTTGGCGCTCGTGGCGGCGGTGGCCAAGCTGCACAGGGCGGCGCTGAGCCTGGATGATGCGGCGCCAGGGCTGCGGGTGACCCTTGTCTTCCCGGGCTAAGCAGGCTTGCGCGGCCTGTTATACCAGGCGCCAAAAGTTCTGACCCGTGACGTTTCTCGTCATTGCGGGCCGCCCTTGCGGCGCGGCAATCCAGGGCCGGCAAGGACTGTGCGGGTGGCCCTGGATTGCCGCGGCGCTGCACGCCTCGCAATGACGGTTGCTGGCAGGGCGGCGCAGGTCAGAACTTTTGGCGTTTAGTATTACACGAACGGCCTGCGGCCGTGCCAGGCCGCGCAAGCCTGCTTCGTTTTTCACCTGTGCGCCGGACCTCCAGAGGTTTGCTTCGGCCGCTTCCTGAAAAATTCGACATGATTGCGGAGGGCGTCCCTCCATCCCTGCGGGGGCATGTGGGGTGCAGGCGGAACCATCCACCGCACCTAACCCCGGAGATCCCACCATGACGCTCCCTAAAATCCACCGCCCGGTGCTCGCGGCGGCACTGCTCGCTGGGACCGCGCTCGGCGGTTTCGGCGCAAGCCTGGCGCCGGCTACGGCGCAGGGCACGCCCGCGCCGATCGCGACGCAGCCCGTTCCGGCCGTGCCTGGCTTCGCCGACCTGGTCAGCCGCGTGCGCCCGGCCGTCGTGACCATCACCAGCACCGAAACCGCCCTGATGCAGCCGGCTGCCTCCCGCGGGTCGGATGAGGACGGGATGCCGCATGGCCTGTTCGGGATGCCCGGCCGCGGCCAGCCAGATGGCGGCAGCCGGACGATGAAGGCGCTCGGCTCCGGCTTCCTGGTGGATGCCGAGGGCCATGTCGTGACCAACAACCACGTCGTCGAAGGCGCCAGCAAGGTCGTCGTGACGCTGGATGATGGACGGGAGATGGAGGCCAAGGTGGTCGGCCGCGACCCCCGTACTGACGTGGCCGTGCTGAAGGTGGATGCCGGCGCGGGGCTGCCGTTCCTGTCCCTGGGCGACTCCGACAAGGCGCGGCCAGGCGACTGGGTGGTTGCGATGGGCAACCCGTTCGGGCTCGGCGGGTCGGTGACAGCCGGCATCGTGTCTGCGCGCGGCCGGGACATCGGCGCCGGACCATATGACGACTTCCTGCAGGTGGACGCGCCGATCAACCGCGGCAACTCCGGCGGACCGCTGTTCGGCACCGACGGGACGGTGCTGGGCGTGAACACGGCGATCTACAGCCCGTCCGGCGGCTCGGTAGGCATCGGTTTCGCCATCCCGTCCAACGTGGTCAAGGAGGTCGTCGCCGAACTTGAGGCGCATGGGCATGTCGAGCGCGGGTTCCTGGGCGTTTCCACCCAGAAGGTGAACCCGGCGATGGCCGCTGCGCTCAAGCTGTCCAAGGCAGAGGGCGCGCTGGTGGCCGATGTGCAGCCGGACGGACCCGCTGCAGCGGCTGGCTTGAAGCCCGGCGACGTCGTGACCGCGGTGAACGGCGTGGAAGTCCAGGACCCGCGCGCCCTGGCGCGTCAAGTCGCAGCCCTGCACCCCGGCGCGACGGCGCAACTGGCGGTTCAGCGCGACGGCGCGGCGCAGACGCTTTCCGTAAAGGCGGAAGCGCTGCCGGAGCAGACGGCTGTAGTCGGGGCGGAGGCGCCGCACGGTACCAGCGGCAAGATCGGCCTGGCGCTGGCGCCGCTGAGCCAGGAAGCGCGTGAGGGCCTGAACGTCCCCGGGGGCACGAAGGGCGCGGTGATCGCCGCCGTGCGCCCGGACAGCCCGGCCAGCGAGGCCGGGCTGCGTGCAGGCGATGTGCTGCTGGGCGTCGGCAACCACCCGGTCGGGTCTCCGGAGGATGCCGTGCGGGCCATCGGCAGCCGGGACAGCAAGCAAGCCCTTGCATTGCGGGTGCTGCGGGACGGGCACAGCCTGTTCGTCGCGATCCCCGCGGCCCAAGGCTGACCACGGGCTCCCACGGGCGGCGCGAGCCGCCCGTGGGACAACTCTTCTTTGGATTGCCTATCGCGTGCCCGGCGCTGGTCGCAAATTATCCCGGCAACTTGCGGCATGATGCGGCCCGCACGGTTTGGGAGCGTCTCAACTGGCGGAAAGAAGTGCCAGTTGAGCTTTCTGGCATCGCTCCAGCCGTTGGCACCCTTCCCGAGACTGCCGGGTCATGTGTAGGCTGCATTCCGGATCAGCCGACAAGCGCTGCGGGAAACGCGGCGCCGCAAGGGAGCAGGACGTATGGATACCAGCAGGCGCGCATTGATGGCGGGGGTTGCGCTGGCCGCAGCCGGCGGGGCGCCGGTCCTGGCGCAGTCCAAGGCAACGGTGGGCGTTGCGATGCCGACGAAATCCTCCATGCGCTGGATCGCGGATGGCGACAACATCGTGAAGGTGCTGCAATCCCGCGGCTACGGGACCGACCTGCAATATGCCGAGGACGACGTCCCGAACCAGCTTTCGCAGATTGAGAACATGATCACCAAGGGTGCCAAAGTGCTGGTGATCGCGGCGATTGACGGCACGACGCTATCGGACGTGCTGGGCCAGGCGTCGCGGGCGGGGATCAAGGTGGTGTCGTATGACCGCCTGATACGCAACTCGCCGAACGTGGACTACTATGCGACGTTCGACAACTTCCAGGTGGGCGTGCTGCAGGCGCAGTCGCTGCTGGCGGGGTTGAAGACCCGGGAGATCAGGGGGCCGACCTACATCGAGCTGTTCGGCGGGTCGCCTGACGACAACAATGCGAGCTTTTTCTACAACGGCGCGATGTCGGTGCTGCAGCCGCTGATTGACAAGGGCCAGTTCATCGTCGGCAGCAAGCAGACGGGGATGGAGAAGGTCGCCACGCTGCGCTGGGACGGAGCCGCGGCGCAGGCGCGGATGGATAACCTGCTGAGCGCCTTCTACACCAACAAGAAGGTGGACGCCGTGCTGTCACCGTATGACGGCATCTCCATCGGCATCATCTCGTCCCTGAAGGGCGTCGGCTATGGCAGCGGCGGGGTGCCGATGGCGATCGTCAGCGGCCAGGACTGCGAGGTGCCGTCAGTGAAGGCGATCCTGGCCGGGGAACAGTATGCCAGCATCTTCAAGGATACCCGCGACCTGGCGAAGGTCACGGCCGACATGGTGGACGCGCTGCTGAGCAACAAGACGCCGCAGGTCAACGACACCAAGACCTACGAGAACGGCGTGAAGGTCGTGCCGGCCTACCTGCTCAAGCCGGTGATCGTGGACAAGTCCAACTGGAAGCAGCTCCTTGTGGACAGCGGCTACTACAAGGCGTCGCAGTTCTAGCGGAGCGCCCGCCATGCCCGATCTCCTCCAGATGCGCGGCATCACCAAGCAGTTCGGCCCAGTGGTGGCGCTGCGCGACGTGAACCTGGCGGTCCGCTCCGGCGAGATCCACGCGGTCGTGGGGGAGAACGGCGCCGGCAAATCCACGCTGATGAAGGTGCTGAGCGGGGTCTATCCCGCTGGCAGCTACGAGGGCGAGATCGAGTATGACGGCGCCCGGCGCAGCTTTCAGGGCATCAACGACAGCGAGGCGCTGGGGATCATCATCATCCACCAGGAGTTGGCGCTGATTCCGCTGCTCTCGATTGCCGAGAACATCTTTTTGGCGCGTCCGCCGGGCCGCTACGGGGTGATTGACCGGAATGCAGAGCACACCCGCACGTTGGCGCTGCTGAAAATGGTCGGGCTGCGGGAGGCGCCGGATACGAGGGTGGCGGACCTGGGCATCGGCAAGCAGCAGCTTGTGGAGATCGCCAAGGCGCTGTCAAAGAAAGTGCGGCTGCTGATCCTAGACGAGCCGACGGCGAGCCTGAACGAGCGCGACAGCGCGGCCTTGCTCGACCTGTTGGTGGAGTTCCGGCGGCAGGGCATCGCCTCCATCCTGATCTCCCACAAGCTGAACGAGGTGTCGCGCGTCGCTGACCGTATCACGGTGCTGCGCGACGGGAGGACGGTGGAGACCTTGGACTGCGGCGAGGGCGCGGTGGAGGAGGACCGGATCATCCGCGGCATGGTGGACCGCGACCTGGACAGCCGCTTCCCGCCGCGTACCTCGCAGGTCGGCGGCGAGGTGTTCCGCATTGAGGACTGGCATGTCAACCACCCACAGCAGGCGGGACGGGAGGTGATACGCGGCGTGGACTTCCGGGTGCATCGCGGCGAGATCGTGGGCATCGCCGGGCTGATGGGCGCGGGGCGGACCGAGTTCGCCATGAGCGTGTTCGGGCGCGCCTGGGGACGCGACATCACCGGGCGTGCGTTCATGGACGGCAAGCCGGTGGACCTGTCCACGGTGCCGCGGGCGATTGCCGCCGGGTTGGCCTACGTGACTGAGGACCGCAAGCATCTGGGCCTGCTGCTAGGGGAGGACATACGCAAGAACGTGACCTTGGCCAACCTGCCCGGCGTGTCCCGCCGCGGCGTGCTGGACGACATTGCGGAACTGCAGGTGTCCGACAAGTTCAGGGGGCAGATGCGGATACGCTGCTCTAGCGTCTATCAGCAATCCGGCACGCTGTCGGGCGGCAACCAGCAGAAGGTCGTGCTGTCGAAGTGGCTGTTCAGCGGGCCGGAGGTGCTGATCCTGGATGAGCCGACGCGCGGGATAGATGTCGGCGCGAAATATGAAATTTATCAGATCATCAATGCGCTGGCGGAGTCCGGCAAGGGCGTCGTCGTGATCTCGTCGGAGATGCCGGAGCTTCTCGGCCTGTGCGACCGTATCTACGTGATGAACGAAGGCCGGTTCGTGGGCGAGATGCCGGCGGGAGATGCGTCGCAGGAGGCGATCATGCGGGCGATCATGCGGAACCAGCCGCTGCGGGAGGGAGTGCAGGCATGAGCGACATAACGGCTCCACCCCCGGCCGCGGCGAACGCGCGCGCGACGCGAGGGATGATCCAGGCGAACCTCCGGCAATACGGCATGCTGCTGTCGCTGTTCGCGATCATGGTGTTTTTCGAGATCGCGACCAGCGGCACCCTGCTGCGCCCGTTGAACCTGACCAACCTGATCCTGCAGAACAGCTACATCGCCATCATGGCGCTGGGGATGCTGCTGGTGATCGTCACCGGGCACATTGACCTGTCGGTGGGGTCGGTGAGCGGGTTCATCGGCGCACTGGCGGCGGTCATGCTGGTGCAGTTCCAAGTGCCGCTGGTGGTCGCGGCGGTGCTGTGCATTGGGGCAGGGGCATTGATCGGCGCGGCGCAGGGCTACTTCGTCGCCTACATACGCATACCGTCCTTCATCGTGACGCTTGCGGGAATGCTGGTGTTCCGCGGGCTGATGCTGACGGTGTTGGGCGGGCAGTCCGTGGGACCGTTCCCGGTGGTGTTCCAGCGCCTGTCCTCCGGCTTCCTGCCGGAGTTCCTGGGCGAACCCGGTGGCGTCCGGCTGTCGTCGCTGCTGATCGGAGTTGCCATTGGCGTGCTACTGGTGGTGCTGAACCTGCGTGGGCGGCAGCGGCGGCAGGCGCATGGGATCGAGGCGGAGTTGGCCGGGGTATTTCTGGTCAAGAATGTGTTGATGCTGGCGGTCATCGCCGGTCTGACCTGGCAGATAGTGTCGCACCGGGGACTGCCGAACGTGCTGGTCATCATGGCGGTGCTGATCGCGTTGTATGGCTTCGTGACCACGCGGACGACGGTTGGACGGCAGATCTTCGCTGTTGGCGGCAACGAGAAGGCGGCGAAGCTGTCCGGCATCCGGTCGGAGCGGCTGACCTTCCTCACGTTCGTCAACATGGGCGTACTGGCGGCGCTGGCCGGGCTGATCTTCGCCGCACGGCTGAATACCGCGACGCCGAAGGCCGGCACCGGGTTCGAGCTGGACACCATCGCGGCCTGTTTTATCGGCGGCGCGTCGGCCTATGGCGGATTAGGCACGGTGTCGGGGGCGATCATCGGGGCGTTCATCATGGGGGTGATGAACAACGGCATGTCCATCCTGGGGATCGGAATAGATCTGCAGCAGGTCATCAAGGGGCTGGTGTTGCTGGGTGCCGTGTGCGTGGACGTTTATAACCAGAAGCGCTAGGGCTGGGGGACTGCGCGGGACATCCTGGCGCTAGAAACGCTGCGAGACACCGGAGTAGAACTGCAGATTCGGCGTATTCCGGTTTAGCCCGACGTTCACCCCGGCGTCGAGCTGGATTGTTTCCGTCAGCAAGTAGGCGACTGCGGCATCGGCCGTATAGGCCGGCGGGGTGTGAGCATCTGTGCCAGCGGCCCCATAAACCTCGGCGAACACCGTCAGATGGTCGGTGACGGCATAGCCCAGGTCCAGCACGCCGACGAAGTTCGTGTGCTTGCCGCTGTCATTGGCGTTCCGCAGCACGTCCACCTCCGGCACCAGAGTGAGCACGAAGCCGGCCGGCAGCTTGATGGAGAGCGGTGCGATCAACCCTCCCTCGACCTGGTTGTTGCCCAGTGTGGGTGCGGCGGTGGGCAGCTTCACGTAGGGGATCAGCGCCATTGCGACGGCGCCCCCGTCGTTGCCGAACAGGTTGACCTTGGTGCGGATTACGAAGTCCCCGGCTCCATCGGCCCGGGACAGCGTGGACCCGTTGCTGGGGTCCAGTACCCGTGTGTTCGTGTAGCCGTTGAACTGCAGCTCTAGGTCCACCCGGGGAGTCAGGCCGACCTTCAGGGTAGGGTCGAGTGCGACGAATGTCCGCGTGCTGACGCCGCCCGTGTTGGAGTGGGTGTAGCTGACCAGGTCGGTCTCATACTGGAACCGACCGGCGTCCACAGTCAGCGGCCCGTTGCTCCGGGTCGGGCGGTCCGGGCTGAAGGTGCGCAGCGCGGCATCCGGCGTCGGGCTGAACAGGGAGTAGCCGCTTTTGTCGAGGGATGGCGGCGGATCGAGGCGGACTGGCGTTTGGGCCACGGCGGCAGGTGCGCCGGAGAGGAGAAGGAATGTGCCGACGAGGATCGGCAGGCTGACTGATGCAGCCGCAATTTTGCAGGGCGGAAAAGCGCAGCGCCCTCCGCCACATGCATGTACTTTGAGATGACGGAAGGCACTGCGCTTTTCCGCCCTACGGCGTCGGCTGACTTGCATTGGTAATAGGTCCCTGGCGGCGCCACTCGGCGCCGGTCCGGGACGTTTTTTAAGCGACTAACGGGTGGCGGTCCAATTGCGGCAGCACTAGGCCGGCCGCATCGAACAGGTGGCAGGCCGCGGGGTCCATCGCCAGACGAACCGGCTGGTGCGCGCGGGTGGCATCGCTGCCCTCGATTTGGACGATGACGTCCTCGCCGTCTTGCAGCCCGACGTGCAGCAGGGTCAGGCCGCCGAGGCGCTCCACCAGCCGGACCTCGCCGGACAGGGCACCTTCGGTGCCGGGCCGTAGCGCCTCGGGCCGGACGCCGAGGGTCACGGCGTCGCCGGTCTTCGCCGCGCCTGGCTGGACGGGAACGGCGATCTTCGTACCGCGGGCCAGCTCCACTGAGACGCCAGTGCCATTCGAGCCTACGACACGTCCCGGCAGCATGTTCATGCGAGGCGAGCCGATGAACCCGGCGACGAATAGATTGGCGGGATGGTGATACAGCTCCAAGGGGCTGCCGACCTGCTCGACCTTGCCGGCCTGTAGGACGACGATCTTGTCGGCCATCGTCATCGCCTCGACTTGGTCGTGGGTGACGTAGATCATGGTGGCCTGCAGCTCCTCGTGCAGACGGGCCAGCTCGATACGCATCTGGCCGCGCAGCGCGGCGTCCAGGTTGCTCAGCGGCTCGTCGAACAGGAAGACACGGGGGTTGCGGACGATAGCGCGGCCGATGGCGACGCGCTGGCGCTGGCCGCCGGACAGATCCTTGGGGCGCCGCTCCAGATAGGGGCCGAGCTGCAGGATGCGGGCAGCGTCGGCGACCTTGCTGTCCCGCTCCGCCTTGGGCACGCGGGCCAGGCGCAGGGCGAAGCCCATGTTCTGCGCCACCGTCATGTGGGGGTATAGCGCATACGACTGGAACACCATCGCCAGCCCGCGGTCGGCCGGGCCGACATCGTTGACGCGCTGCCCGTCAATCAGCAGGTCGCCAGCGCTAATCTCCTCCAGCCCGGCGATCATCCGCAGCAGGGTGCTCTTGCCGCAGCCGCTAGGGCCGACGAACACCACGAACTCGCGGTCGTAGATGTCCAAGCTGACGCCTTTGATGACGTCGGTGGGACCGTAGCTTTTGCGCAGGTCGTGCAGGGTCAGGGTGGCCATGCCACCTCCTTATTTTACGGCGCCGAAGGTCAGCCCACGCACGAGCTGCCGTTGGCTGAGCCAGCCGAACACCAGGATCGGCGCGACCGCAACCGTGGACGCGGCCGAAAGCTTGGCGAAGAACAATCCTTGCGGGCTGCTGAACGAGGCGATGAACGTCGTCAGCGGCGCGGCGCTGGAGGATGTGAGGTTCAGGCTCCAAAACGCCTCGTTCCAGCACAGGATCAGCGACAGCAGCCCGGTGGAGGCGATGCCGGGCAGGGACAGCGGCAGCAGCAGGAACCAGAACTCGCCGCCGGTGCGGGCGCCGTCCATGCGGCCGGCCTCAAGGATTTCCTTCGGCACTTCCTTGAAGAAGGTGAACAGCATCCAGACGACGATGGGCAGGTTCATCAGCGCATAGATCACGACGAGGCCGGTGCGGGTGTCCAGCAGGTTCAGGGTGCGGAACAGCAGGTAGATCGGCACCAGCACGCCGACTGGCGGCAGCATCTTGGTAGATAGCATCCACAGCAGGGTGCCGCGGGTACGCTTCGTCGGATGGAACGCCATCGAGTAGGATGCTGGCACCGCGAAGGCGAGGGCCACCAGGGTGCCGCCCAGCGACACCACCAAGCTGTTGATCGCGAAGTGCAGGTAGTCCGCTCGGGACTGGACCTCGGCATAGCTCTCCAGGGTCGGCGTGAACAGGATTTGCGGCGGGGTAGCGATGGCCGCGACCTCACCCTTGAAGCTGGTCAGCACCATCCAGAGGATCGGGAAGAACAGCGTCAGGGCAATGCCCCAGCCCAGGACGAAGATGAAGACCTGCTGTGCAACGCTCTGCCGCATCTAGGCCTCCAGCCGACCGGCGATGCTGCGGACCAGGAAGAAGGCGACGATGTTGGCCAGGATGATGGCTACGACGCCGCCGGCGGACCCGCCGCCCACGTCGAATTGCAGCAGCGCCCGGGCGTAGATCAGGAAGGCGAGGTTGGTGGTCGCGTTGCCGGGACCGCCCGACGTGGTGACGAAGATCTCGGCAAAGACGGTCAGCAGAAAGATCGTCTCGATCATGATGACGACGGTGATCGCCCGACGCATGTGCGGCAGGGTGATGAAGGCGAACTGCGCGAGTGGGCCGGCCCCGTCCATGCGCGCGGCCTCCCGCTGTTCATGGTCCAGCGACTGCACGGCAGTCAGCAGGATCAGCAACGCGAATGGCAGCCACTGCCAGGACACGATCAGGATGACCGACAGCATGGGATAGTCGGCGAACCAGTCCACCGGCGTCAGCCCAACTCCGCGCGCCAGCGCCCCGAACACCCCGTAGATCGGGTGCATCATCAGGTTCTTCCAAACCAGCGCGCTGACGGTCGGCATGACAAAAAACGGGGCAATGGCCAGCAGCCGCGCCACGCCCTGCCCGGGGAAGGGTTGATCGTAAAGCACCGCCAGCAGCGTTCCCAGCCCCACGGTGATGACCAGCACCGAGCCGACAAGGACAAACGTATTCCACAGCGACGCCCAGAAATCCGGGTCCGTCACCAGGAAGTTGTAGTTGTCCAGCCCGGCAAACCCGCCGACCGTCGGGTCCAGCAGATTATAACGCTGGAACGAGAACCACAGCGTCATTGCCAGCGGCACGATCATCCATAGCAGCAGCACGCCCACGGACGGCCCCACCAGCGGCAGCGTGCCCCAGCGCCGCCGTGTTTCTACGGCAGGCGGCGCTAGGGCAGGAGTGGCGTCGGGCATGGCGCTACTTCGGATACCCTGCTTGTTTCATCGTGCGATCGGTCGCGGCCTGCGCCGTCTTCAGCGCCTGCTCCACCGGCGTGCCGGTGAGGGTCGAGGCCAGGGTCTGGCCGACCTGGGTGCCGATGCCCTGGAACTCGGGGATGGCGACGAACTGCGCCCCGGTGTAGGGCCGCGGCTGCTGCGTTTGTCCGGTCGGGTTGGCCGTGTCTATGGCCTTCTGCACGAAGCCTGCAAATGGCGCGACTTTCTTGTAGTCAGCGTTGTCATAGGTGCTCTGCCGGGTGCCCGGCGGGATCGCCACCCAGCCGTTCGCGTCGGCGACCGTCTTGACATAGTCCTTGGAGGTCGCCCACTCGATGAAGGTCTTGGCGGCGTCCTTCTGCTTGGACGAGGCGGGGATGGCCAGGTTCCAGCTCCACAGCCAGGTCGGGCCGCCCTTGAATTCGCCGGTCGGCATGGGGGCGAAGCCCACCTTGTCCGCGACCTGGCTCTGCTTCGGGTCGAACAGCAAGCCGGCGGCCACCGTCGCGTCAATCCACATGCCACAGCGGCCGCCGGCGAACAGTGCCAAGTTCTCGTTGAAACCATTGCTGGTGGCGCCGGGCGGGCCGGACTTCTTCAGGATGTCGCTATACCAAGTGATCGCCTTGTTCCAGGCAGGGGTGTCTATGGTCGTCTTCCACCCCTGGTCGAACCATTGGCCGCCGAATGCGGTCACGAGCGGGGTGATGAAGCCCATGTTCTCGCCCCAGCCAGGCTTGCCGCGCAGGCACATGCCATAGACCTGGTTGGGCTTGTCGGTGATCTTCTCGGCATATTCCGCGATCTGCGCGAAGGTCGGCGCCGCCGGCATGGTGATGCCCGCCTTCTCGAACAGGTCCTTGCGGTAGTAGGTCATGGCGCTCTCGCCGTAGAACGGCGCGGCATACAGCTTGCCCTGGTAGCTGATGCCTTCGCGCACCGGCTTCAGCAGGTCGTTGGCGTCGTAGGAGGCGGGCAGGCCGTCCATCGGCTCCAGCCAACCCTGCTTGGCCCAGATCGGCACCTCGTAGTTGCCGATGGTCAACACGTCGAACTGCCCGGCCTTGGTGGCTATGTCGGTGGTCAGGCGCTGGCGGAGGACGTTCTCCTCCAGCACGACCCAGTTCAGCTTGATGTCGGGGTGCTGCTTGGTGAACTGGCTGGACAGCTTCTGCATGACCACCATGTCGCCGTTGTTCACGGTGGCGATGGTGATGGTGGATTCGGCTTGCGCGGCGGCTGTGGCGGCCAAGGTGGCGGCGACGGCAGCGATCACGGTGCGCAGGCTGGTGATGCGGTGGGTTATGGCACGATCCTCCGGATGTCAGGCGCCGGGCTGCGTTGGCAGCGGTCCTGTTTGTGCCCACGGTGACACCACGGTGCCGCAGGGTCAACGCCTCAGACTGGCTATATTCGACGCGGAGATTTGTATCAGCCGCTGTTCCATAACTATGATTCTACGACTGGCAGCCGGCTTCGACAGCAAAATGCCCGTCCCTGCCCAAACCGCAGCAACGGAAGCTGACTGCCTCAGTCCCGCGCCAATCTAGCCATGCTCACGCGGCGCTTCGATATTGCGCCCGCAGCCGCTGCGCATACACGTTCACCACCAGGGCCAGCAGCAGCACCAGACCGCGGATCAGAATCTTTAGGAAGCTGTCCATCCGCACATGGTCCAGCCCGTTGTTCAGCACGCCCAGCACCAGTAGCCCCACGATGGTGTTGCCGATCCCGCCCTGGCCGCCGAACAGGCTGGTGCCACCGACCACGACCGCTGAGATCGCATCCAGCAGGTAGTTGTCGAACTGGTTCTGCTGTGCACTGCCGAAGTAAGCCACGCCCAGCATCCCGGCGACGCCCGAGCACAAGGCCGACACCAGCAACGCCGATCCGACCACGGCGCGCACGCCGACGCCGGAATGCTCCGCCGCTTCACGGTTGCCGCCTACCATGTAGATGTAGCGGCCAAAGCGCGTGTAGGTCAGCACGAGGTGTCCGGCCAGCAGCACCAGGCCGGCCACCACCACGATCCAGGGCACCGGGCCGACCGATCCGCTGCCCAGGGTCAGCACCAGCGATGGCACGCTATAGGCAATTTGGCCGCGCACCAGCAGCGCGCAGATGCCATTGCCGATCTGCAGCATCGCCAGGGTCATGATGAAGGACGGGATGCCGATCCGCGTCACCCCGAACGCCGTGACGGCCCCGAGCAGCAGGCAGCCAGCGAGCGATGCCGCGATGGCCACCGCGCCGGGCAGCGGCAGGTTGGGGATGTTCACGCTGGCGTCCTGGACCGTCAGGAAGGCGACCAGGATGCCGGTCGCATTGGCGGTACTGGCGACGCTCAGGTCTATTTCGGCGCACAGGATCACGAAGGTCAGGCCTACGGCGATGATCGCGGTGATCGAGACCTGCTGCAGCACGTTGCCCAGGTTCGCCCAGGTCGCAAACGATGAACTGGTGGCGGTGAACAACACAATCAGCGCCGCGAGCGTCACCAGCGGCGCAAGGTTGCGGAGCTGCCCGCGCAGGCGCACCCAAAGCGACATGCGCGTAGGCGCCCCGGCGATAGTGGTCATGGCGTCTCCCTCAGGCGGCGGCAAGCAGACGGTCCTTGCTGACGGTTTCGCCTGCAAACTCCCGGGTGACGGCGCCTCGGCGCATCACCAGGATGCGGTCGGACAGGGACAGCACGGTTTCCGGCTCCGACGACACCACGACGATGCCGATCCCCCGGTCCCGCAATCCCCGCACGATACGCACCACGTCGTCCTTGGCGCCGACATCCATGCCGCGCGTCGGCTCGCTGAGCAGCAGCACGCGCGGCAGGTGGGTCAGCCACCGGGCCAGCGCCACCTTTTGCTGGTTGCCGCCGGAAAGCTGCCCCACCGGGCGGTCCACCAGCGGCGGGCGCACGCCGAGGTCCCGCACGTGTCCCTCGGCGATCCGGCGCTCCGCCTGCGGACGCAGCAGCACGCGGCCGATGCGCTCCAGGATGGCGATGCTGATGTTGCGGTAGACCGGCTCCAGGGCGAAGAGCTGGGACCGGCGGCTTTCCGGCACGAAGGCGAGGCCGGCGCGCTTGGCGGCCGGCATGCCGCCGCGCAGCCGGGCCACCTGCCCGTCCACCCGCACTGTGCCGCGGTCCAGGCGCAGCTTGCCGGACAGCGCCCGCGCCAGCTCCAACTGGCCGGAGCCCATGAAGCCGTAGATGCCCAGGATCTCCCCTGCCCTCACGTCCAGCGACACGTCCTCGAACAGCCCGGCCACGGTCAGGCCGCCGGCCTGCAGCACCACCGGAGCATCAGCCGGGCCTTCGAGCTGCAGCACGCCGTCATGCGCCTCGCCCAGCCGCTCGTGCCCGGCGCCGACCATGCGGTCGATCAGCCAGGCCTTGCCGACCTGAGCCGCCGGCGCATCCCCGACCAGGCGGCCGTTGCGGAACACCGTAACCTGGTCCGACACGCGCAGCACGTCGTCCAGAAAGTGCGAGATGAACACGGTGCTGCGCCCGGTTTCGCGCAGCCGGGCCAGGAGGGTGAACAGCCGCTCCACCTCCGGGGGCGACAGGGCGGAGGTCGGCTCGTCCAGGATCAGGATGCGCGCGCCCGACAGCAGCACCCGCGCCAGCTCCACCATTTGCTGCAGGCCCAGCGGCAGCAATCCCACCGGAGCGCTGGGGTCCACGGTGATGCCCAGCGCCTGCAGCTGCTGCGACGCCTGCGCCCGCATGCGCCGCCACGACACCAGGCCGCAGCGGTTGAGCGGCTGCGCGCCCAGCAGCACGTTCTCGGCGACTGACAGCTCCGGCACCGTCGAAAGCTCCTGGTGCACCATGCCGATGCCGGCATCCCGTGCGTCCCGTGCCGAGCGGAAGCGTACGGGCCGGCCGTCCAGGCGCATCTCGCCGTCATACTCGGCGTGGACACCGGCGATGATCTTCATCAGCGTGCTCTTGCCGGCGCCGTTCTCGCCGACGAGTCCGTGGACCTGGCCGCGCTGCAGGGCGAAGTCCACCTCGGTCAGCGCCGCGACGCCGGCGAAGCGCTTGGAGATGCCGCGCAGCTCCAGCAGTGGCGCATCCATCGGCTAAGCAGGTTTCCCTGGCCTGTCGCACGGATGGTAATGTAGGGCTATCGTTGGCGTTTGCTGGGTAGGGGTCATGGCGGGTCGGTCTCCTTTGGTTGCGACGGTTGAGCAAGAGGCTGGGTTGC
>JAABUU010001560.1_pt1 | contig 37709 bp, 36 predicted proteins | sample 5559301 | NCBI WGS metagenome assembly JAABUU01 (sample SAMN10711884, study PRJNA513360) | rock metagenome | isolation source: Antarctica rocks | place: Antarctica: Victoria Land, Richard Nunatak white
CCGTGAAGTCGGCCGCCCGTACTGTGCCAGAAACACTGCTCGACATCGTAGAACCTCACGTTTGTGTGAATGACGTAATCGTGAGTAACATGGGTGGTTTCGGTTTAATAAGTATGAATTGTTTGCACCCAATGCAGATTGTCGAATATTTTGTTCGTTTCTGTTGGATGCAGCGCCGTCCAGCAACAAACCCTGCCAGTGCGTGATGAATGTAACGTTAACGAGTCGAAAAAATTGTTGCGCCAACCCGGATTATTGCTGAATTAAGTTACGTTATCGTAAATACAGCCATCGTTACTTTTGTCAGCTTTGCGGCCCTTAGCTCAACGATTTTTGTAGGAAGTCGAGATAGGGCGTTGGTGAACAACGGACCCGCGTCGGACTCAACTTGACTTGAAAGTTGCCTTCGTCGCGATGTCTTCTGCTGCCTGTTGCAGTGCGGTGCATTACTCCGGCGGCAACCGCGCCGATTGCTCGCCTTGGCCGAGCGCATCCACCAGGCGCTGCCGCGTCATCGACAGCAGCGTGGTCATCGCCATCGCGGCGCCGCCGGGATCGCGGGCGATGATCGCGTCGAGCACCGCACGGTATAGCGAGACATCGTGCTTGGGCAGCAGCCCGCGCCGTTGCATCACCGCGAACGAGGCCCGCAAGCCGGTCCGCACGGCCATGCCGATCGCCACATACAGCCCGTTATGGGTCGCGGTGATGATGGCGAGGTGAAAGTCCACGTCGGCGTCGGCAGCCAGCTCGGGGGTGCCGAACGATGCCTCCAGCGCCGCAAACCGCCGTGCGATCAGCTCGTGGTCCTCCAGCGTGCCGCCCTGGGCCGCCAGCCAGCAGGCCCGCGGCTCGAAGCAGTTGCGCACTTCATACAGGTCGTCGACGATCCGCCGGTCGAACTGCACCCCAAGCCGCCACGACAGCACATCGGGGTCCAGCAGGTTCCAGTCGGAGAACGGCAACACCCGCGTGCCGAGCTTCGGCGCCACCTCGACCAGCCGTTTGGCCGAGAGCTTCTGCATCGCCTCGCGCACGGTGGAACGGCTGACGCCGTAGATGCGGCACAGCTCGCTCTCGATCGGCAGCGCCGCCCCAGGGCTCCAGTCGCCGGCCACGATGCGCAAGCCGATCAGCTTGGCGAGCTGCGCGCTCATCGTGCCGACCGCGAGATCACGTTCAAACATGGACCGTCCCACCTCCGCACGGACGTGTTGACAGACCTGGATGCCGGTCCTTAACGTCCAATGGTAAGATGATAAGACGTTAAGGGGCGGGGAAGGAAGAGATCCGATGGGGGCGATCCAACTCACGGACGTCGTCAAGCGCTTCGGCACCACCGAGGTGATACCGGACCTCACGCTGCGCATCGAACCCGGCGCGTTCACCGTCTTCCTCGGCCCCTCCGGCTGCGGCAAATCGACCTTGTTGCGCATGATCGCCGGCCTCGAAAGCCTGAGCGGAGGCGAGATCAGCATCGGCGGCCAGCGCGTCGACCGGCTGCCGCCCGGCCAGCGCGGCGTCGCGATGGTGTTCCAGACCTACGCCCTCTACCCGCATATGTCGGTGCGCGAGAACATGGCGTTCGGCCTGCACAACATCGGCCGCAAGCCCGCCGACGCCGCCGCGCGGGTGAGCGAGGCGGCGCGGGTGCTGGAGATCGAGCATCTGCTGGACCGCAAGCCGGGCCAGTTGTCGGGCGGCCAGCGGCAGCGCGTGGCGATCGGGCGGGCGATCGTGAAGGAACCGCAGGCGTTCCTGTTCGACGAGCCGCTGTCCAACCTCGATGCGGCGTTGCGCGCCCGCACCCGGGTCGAGATCGCCCGGCTGCATCAGCGCCTGCGGGCCACCATGATCTTCGTCACCCACGACCAGGTCGAGGCGATGACGCTGGCGACCGAAATCGTGGTGCTGAACAAGGGCCGCATCGAGCAGATGGGCGCGCCACTCGACATCTACCGCCGGCCGGCGACGCGCTTCGTCGCCTCGTTCATCGGCTCGCCCAGCATGAACTTCCTCGATGTCGCAACGCTGCCCGGCGGCATCGCCTTCGCGAGCCAGGTGGAGTTGCCCACGACACTCGCCGGGGCGCCGCTGACGCTCGGCGTGCGGCCGGACGCGCTGCGCGTCGATGGCGACGGGCGGCTGGAGGGCCGGGTCGACGTGATCGAGCATCTCGGCGACCGCACCCACCTCTATACCGTGCTGCCGGGCGGCGGGCAGATCGTGGTGCAGGACGGCGGCGAGAGCGCCGTGTGCATCGGCGACCAGATCCGCATCGGCGTCGATCCCGCGCAAGTGCATGTGTTCGACCCCGACGGCCGGGCCTATCACTCGTCATGAAGCCAGGAACAGCCGGCGACGCGCGCATGGCATGGTCGAACGCGCTGTTCGTGCTGCCGTTCGTGGCCGTCTACCTGGCGCTGCTGGTGTACCCGCTGGTCGAGGGGTTCGCCATGAGCCTCAACGACTACGACCTGCTCGGCGGCGACACCGTCTATGTCGGCTGGCGGAACTTCACCCAGCTCTGGGCCGACCCGATCTTCCTGGGCGCGGTGCGCAACACCTTCCTGTTCGTGCTGATGACGACGCCGGCGTTCCTGGCGCTGGGCATCGTGCTGGCGCTGGCGCTCAACACCCGCGCCCGCGCCTCGGGCGTGCTGCGCTCGGTGTTCTTCGGCTCATCGGTGCTGTCGGTGACGGTCGTGACGCTGGTCTGGCGCATGGTGCTGGCGCCGCAGAACGGCCTGCTCGCCAACATCCTGACCAGCCTGCACCTGCCGAGCGTCGCGGTGCTGGCCGATCGCGGCCTGGCGTTGCCGGCGATCGCGCTGGTGACGGTGTGGTGGGGCATCGGCTTGCCGATGATGCTTTTCCTGGCGGCGCTCCAGCAGATCCCCGGCGAGATCTACGAGGCGGCGCGGCTCGACAACGCCGGATGGTGGCGCATCCTGTGGCGCATCACGCTGCCCTCGATCCGGCGCACCGTGGTGCTGGTCGCCGTGGTCGAGGTGATCCTGCAGTTCCAGCTATTCGGGCAGGCGCGGCTGATGACCGGCGGCGGCCCGGACAACAGCAGCCGGCCAATCGTGCAGTTCATCTACGAGGCCGGCTTCCGTGACTGGCGGCTCGGCTATGCCGCGGCCGGCTCGCAGGTGCTGTTCACCTTCATGCTGGTCGCGGCCGGGGCGCAGCTCTGGCTCAGCCGCCGCCGCGACGCGAAAGGCTGAGCGATGCGCAGCTTCTTCTCCGGCATGACATTCGGCGACCGCGTGCTGATCGGGCTGGTGGCGCTGCTGGCGCTGATCTGGATCGCGCCGGTGCTGTGGGTGTTCGCATTGTCGCTGAAGCCCAACGAAGTCCTGATGCGCAGCACCACCGGCCTGCTCCGGGCGCCGTTCACCGGGCGGAACTACACCGACATCTTCGCCAACTCCGGCGTGTTCGGCTGGATTCTCAACAGCTTCGTGGTGGCGGTCTGCCAGACCGTGCTGACGCTGATCCTGTGTTCGCTGGCGGGCTACGGGTTCGCCCGCACGCAGTTCCCTGGGCGCGACATCGTGCTGGCGGTCGTGCTGGCCGGGCTGGCGGTGCCGGAGCAGGCCATTATCATCCCGCTGTTCAAGACCTTTGCCGATTTCGACCTGCACAACACCTATGCGGCCCTCATCATGCCCCGGCTGGCGGCGCCGTTCGGGGTGTTCCTGATGACGCAATATTTCCGTGCCATCCCGCAGGAGATCGAGGAGGCGGCGCTGCTCGACAACGCATCCCGCTTCAAGATCTTCTGGCGGATCATCCTGCCGCTGTCGGTCCCGGCGCAGGCCACGCTCGGCATCTACACCTTCCTGGCGGCTTGGAACGACTATCTTTGGCCGCTGATATCGGCGTCGAAACCCGAAATGTACACGCTCACCATCGGCCTCGCCTCGACCCAGACGAACTTCGCGCAATCCGAGGGGCTGGGCTACCTGATGGCGCAGGCGGTGTTCGCCGGGCTGCCGGTGCTGATCCTCTATCTGTTCTTCCAGCGCTACATCGTGACGGCGGTTGCGGGCTCCGCGGTGCGATGAACGGCGACGCAGAGCGCCGCAACAAGAACCCGGCACAAAGGACACGACCATGAAGCGGACGCTACTTGGAGGATTGCTCGGCGCGGCGCTGGCGCTCGGCGCGGCGATGCCGGCGAAGGCCGATCCCGTGACCATCACGCTGGCGCGTTTCTTCGGCGCGTGCGAGGGCGAGTACGGCACCGTCACCGACCCGTCGAAGGCGCGCGGCGAGTGCGGCATCATCACCACGCTGGTCAACAAGTTCAACGACGAGAACAAGGGCGCCATCGTCGTCAAGCCGCAGATCATCGAGTGGGACCCGTACTACGACACCATCACCGCCCGCCTCGTCTCGCACGACGTACCCACAATCGCCGTCATGCACATGTCGCAGCTCGGCGACTACGCGGCGCGCAAGCTGGTGCAGCCGCTCGACCAGGTGTTCAAGGACGCCGGCATCGACACCGGCGACTTCACCCCGGCGGCCAAGGCCGGCACCCAGATCGGCGAGCACTACTACGCGCTGCCATGGGACACGCACTCCTGGCTGTGGCACTACAACGTCGGCCTGATGAAGCAGGCCGGGCTGGTCGATGCCGGCGGCATCCCGATCGTGCCGAAGTCGGTCGACGAGTTGCTGGCGCAGGCCAAGACCTTTCGTGCCAAGACCGGCAAGCCGTTGCTGCTGCTCGCGGTCACGCCGGACACCGCCAGCACGGCGCGCACGTTCTACACGTTGCTCGGCCAGCAAGGCGTGCCACTGTTCCCCAAGGACTTCAGCCACGCCGACTTCACCATGCCGGCCGCGCGCAAGACGATGGAGACGATCGCCGCGATGTACGCTGAGTCGCCGCACAACGAGGACTACAATGCAGCCACCGCCGGATTTCCGGAGGGGCAGTCCGGCATCTACATCAGCGGCACCTGGCTGATCGACAGCTTTCTCGCAGACTCCGCCAAGCCGGACAGCGCGCTGGCGAAAGGCTATTGGGTGACCGCGTTCCCGACGCTGATGGGCAAACCCGGTGTGTGGGCCGACGGACATTCCTGGGTGCTGCTGCGCGGCTCCATCACCGACGCCAACCGGCCGGCGGTGCTGAAGTTCCTGAAGTTCATGTATGACAACAACTACGAATGGGCGCGCACCGGCCACCTGCCGATCCGCCAGTCGGTCATCGACAGCCCGGCCTTCCTGGGGCTGCCGTACCGCCGGAACATCGCCGTCATCTCGCAGACCGCGCTGATCCTGCCCCATGCCGTGCGCCGCCAGTTCGGCATCCAGACCATCATCAACGAGGAGGTCAACAACGCGCTGATGAGTGGCAAGTCGGTCGACGCCGCCCTTGCCGGCGCGCAGCAACGCACCAACGCGCTGCTCGCCAACACGCACTGATCCGCTGCCGGCCCGACGTCGCAGGCACCGTTACCGGCGCCGGGCCGGATTTCTCCTCTCCATCGCAAAAGGCATCCCGATGGTATCCGCGCATGTAATCGTCGACCGCGACTTCGTCCTGGCGGACCTCGACCGCCGCATCTTCGGCGCCTTCGTCGAGCACATGGGCCGCTGCGTCTATGGCGGCATCTACGAGCCGGGCCACGCCAGCGCCGACGAGCGCGGCTTCCGTGGCGACGTGCTGGCTTTGACCAGGGAGCTTGGCCCCACCATCGTCCGCTACCCCGGCGGCAACTTCCTGTCCGGCTACAACTGGGAGGACGGCGTGGGGCCGGTGGCGGAGCGTCCGCGCCGCATGGACCTGGCCTGGTTCTCGACCGAGAGCAACCACTTCGGCACCAACGAGTTCATTGAATGGGCCAAGGCCGCCGGCACCGAGCCGATGCTGGGCGTCAACCTCGGCACCCGCGGCCCCGACGAGGCGCGCCGCTTCCTCGAATACTGCAACCACCCCGGCGGCACCCAGCTCAGCGACCTGCGCCACGAGCACGGCCACGCCGAGCCGCATGACGTGAAGTTCTGGTGCCTGGGCAACGAGATGGACGGTCCCTGGCAGATCAACGCCAAGACGGCGGAGGAATACGGCCGCGCCGCGCATGAGACCGCCAAGGTGATGCGCTGGGTCGATCCGTCGATCGAACTTGCCGCCTGCGGCTCGTCGCACCGTGAGATGGCGACCTTCGCCGCCTGGGAATACGAGGTGCTGGAGCACTGCTTCGACGATGTCGACTTCATCTCGCTGCACACCTATTTCACTAACCCGCACGGCACCACCGAGGAGTTCTTCGGCAACATCGAGCGCATGGACAGCTTCATCAAGGAAGTCGTCGCGGTCGCCGACGCGGCCGCCGCCAAGCGCCGTTCGCCGCGCCGGATCATGTTGTCGTTCGACGAATGGAACGTCTGGTACAAGGCTCGCGGCCATGACTTCCAGCGCGTGCCGGGCTGGCCGGAGGCGCCGGCGCTGATCGAGGAAGTCTACAACGTCGAGGATGCCTTGGTCGTCGGCGGCGCGCTCATCACGCTGCTCAACAACGCCGACCACGTGCGCTGCGCCTGCCTGGCCCAACTGGTCAACGTGATCGGGCCGATCATGACCGAGACCGGCGGCCCGGCCTGGCGGCAGACCATCTTCCACCCGTTCGCCCTGGCGGCGCGCTACGCCACCGGCCGGGTGCTGCGGGCGGTGGTGAAGTCGCCCTCCTACGCCGCCGAGAGCGCGCCCGAAATCCCGTACCTGCTGGCCTCGGTGGTCGAGGACGAGGCATCCGGGCGGGTCGTCATCTTCGCGTTGAACCGCCATCTCAGCGAGGACATGGAGCTGTCGGTGGCGCTGCGCGGGTTCGAATTGCGGTCGGTCGAGACGGCGCTGCAGGTGCACCACAGCAACATGAAGGCAACCAACACCCGCGACGCGCCCGACACCCTGGCCCCTATGCCGCTCGAAGGCGCCACAATCGCCGAGGGCACGCTCAGCGCCCGGCTGCGCCCCGGATCGTGGAACGTGATCGTGGTCGCCACCGCACCGAGCGTCCTGGCGATGTAGCGGTCACGCCGGCTCGGGCGCCTGTCGCGGCAGGCGCAAGGTGACGATGGTGCCCTGGGCCAGCTTCGACGCCACCGAGAGCGTGGCGCCGATCTGGTTCGCCAGCGCATTGACGATGGTGGTGCCGAGGCTGCGCGACTCGGTCGAGGTCGGGACGATGCCTTGCCCGCTGTCGCGTACGGTGATCTCCAGCATGTCGCCGGCCTCCTGGGCATCGACCGTGACCTCGCCGCGCTCGGCCTCGGCATAGGCATGGCGGATCGCGTTGGTGAGCAGTTCGGTGACGATCAGGCTGAGTGGGATGGCCCGCTCCGCATCCATCTCCAGCGCATCCGGCGCATGGCAGGCGACCTCGATATGGGCGCTCAGTTGGCCGACATGGCGGCATACGTCGGCCAGCATCCGCCCGAACGCCACGGTGCGCAAGTTCAGGCTTTCGTTGAGCGCCCGGTGCGCCTCCGCCACCGCGTGAACCCGCAGGATGGCGTCGTCGAAGGCGGTGACCGAGGCAGTGTCGCTCAGTTTCGAGCGCTGCAGGGTCAACAGGCTGGCGACCAGTTGCAGGCTGTTCTTGATGCGGTGGTCGGCCTCCTTCATCAGCAGGCTCTGCGTCGCCAACGCCCGCTGCACGTCGGCCTCGCGCCGGGTGCGCTCAATGGCCACGCCGAGCAGGTTGGCGGCGGCCTGCAGGAACGCGAGATCCTCTTGCGAAAAGCTATTGGCAGTCCTGCTGTCAGCCTCCAGCACACCAAACGCCTCGCCGTCGCCACGGATGATGACGTTGATGGCGCAAGTGATGTCGTGGTCGACCAGCAGCTGCGGCGTGCTGAAGCGCCTCTCGTGCGCCAGCTCACCGGAGATCACGGGCGTTCCAGTCTCCAACGCGAACCCGGCCGCCGAGCCATCCGTGCCGTCGATGATGGTGTGCCCGACCACGCCCTCGCGCCATCCCACGCCGGCCCGCACCAGGAGCTGCTTGGATGGGCCGACCGGCTCCAGCACCTTGGCGAACCGCGAGCCGACGCCTTCGGCGATCAGCCGGCAGGCCTCGTTGAGCAGGTGGTCGAGCACGTTGGTCTTTAGCGCATAGGAACCGAGATCGGCCAGCAACTGGCGCTGCCGCATCCGCGGATCGGTTTCGGTTTTCTCGCTTGCCATCATGCTCCGCCCGTCATCGTCCGTCCATTTAACGATGTCATTACGACCGAGTCAGGCACTTTTTCGTTGATCGTCATAAGTATCTAGCTCCGCCAGTGCAGGACTTGCGGGCGCAGCGGGTTGGTGAACGGGCGCGCCTCCTGCTGGCTGGCGAGGTATTCGCGCTTCAACCGCAGGAACCACCTGATCTGCGTGTCGGCGTCGCCTACGAACAGCGGCGGCGGAAACGGCGCCTGGGCGTCGTTCAGCCGCAACGCGATGTCGTAGTCCTGACGCAGGAAATCATACGCCATCCACCGCGCCACCGGCCGCACCGGCGCCAGCCACGGCATCGTCCAATAGACGCAGTAATGCACGTCGGTCTCGCCCGTCTCGACCGGGGTGGAGGCGGCCAGCACGCAGGCGGAGTGGCGCTCGCCGCTGATGTGCTCGATGCGCAGGCCGGGCAGCGCGATGGCGACGTCGACGTGCACGTTGCGGCCCAGCAGCCGGTACGGGTTGGCGCCCTCTTTCAGGTGATGCCGCTGCATCCGGAACCCCAGGCCGTCCGGCTCGAAGTGCTTCTCCTTGAGCCGCAGCGAGGTGGAGGGCTTGGATTTCCACCAGCGCGAGGTGTGCACGAAGGCCGGGTGCGCCGGGTCGATGAAGCCCATGGTGGCGATGTCCGCCTCGCACGGGAAGCGCAGCGTGGCGGCCACCTGCGGGGCCACGCCGTCGAACCCCGGCACTGTCGGCACCGGCGGCAGCGGGTCGGGTAGCGCGTCGGGCTGGGCCGCCATGAACACCCAGACGTTGCCCTGCACCTCGCGGCACGGGAACTGGCGCAGCCGGAAGCGCCCCGGCTCGATCGTGTCGTCGGGCGTCAACGCCGGGATCTCGATGCAGCGCCCGTCCTGGGTCGAGAAGTTCCAGCCGTGGTAGCCGCAGCGCAGCGCGCCGTCGCGGCACTGGCCATGGTGCATCGGCATCCCGCGGTGCGGGCAGGAGTCGAGGAAGGCGAACACCGAGCCGTCGGGCCGCCGCCCCAGCAGGATCGGCTGCCCGAGCAGGCGCACCGGCAGCGTCCTGTCCGGCCGCAGCCGTCGCCCGAGCACCGCCAGATACCAGAAATCGCGCAGGAAAGGACTCATGGCGGCAATTTACACCGCCGCCGGTTGCGGGCAAACCAATCGCCGCCGCCGACGCGGCAAGGGGAGGACCGTCATGGCACAAGCCAGGAAAGTCATCGTGGCCTGCGCGATCACCGGGGCGATCCACACGCCCTCGATGTCGCCGCATCTGCCGGTGACGCCGGAGCAGATCGCCAGCTCCGCCATCGCGGCGGCGGCGGCCGGCGCGGCGATCGTGCATCTGCACGCCCGCAACCCCGACACCGGCAAGCCGGACCAGTGGCCCGAGGCGTTCGCGCCGATCCTGACGCGCATCCGGGCGGCGAGCGATGTGGTGGTGAACCTCACCAGCGGCGGCAGCCCGTTCATGCGCATCGAGGAGCGCATTCGCCCGGCAACCGCGTTCCGGCCGGAGCTGGCCTCGCTCAACATGGGCTCGATGAACTTCGGCCTGTTCCCGATGCTGGACCGCTTCACCGAGTTCAAGCACCCCTGGGAGCGCGAGCATCTGGAGAACAGCCGCGACCTGATCTTCCGCAACACCTTCCAGGACATCGAGTACGCGCTGGCGGCGGTGGGCGCGGGCGGCACGCGGTTCGAGTTCGAGTGCTACGACGTGGGCCACCTCTACAACCTCGCGCACCTGCTCGACCGCAAGCTGGTGACGCCGCCGCTGTTCGTGCAGACGGTGTTCGGCATCCTCGGCGGCATCGGCCCGCACCCGGAGGACGTGGCGCACATGCGCCGCACCGCCGAGCGGCTGTTCGGCAGCGCCTACCAGTGGTCGGCGCTGGGCGCGGGCCGCCACCAGATGCCGATCGCGGCGATGGCGGCGGCGATGGGCGGGAACGTGCGGGTCGGGCTCGAGGACAGCCTGTGGATCGGCCCCGGCCGGCTGTCGCCGAGCAATGCCGCGCAGGTGACGCAGGCACGGCAGATCCTGGAGGGTCTGGGCCTCGCGCTCGCCACCCCCGCCGACGCGCGCGCGATGTTGGCGCTGAAGGGGGCGGACGCGGTGGGGTTCTGACCGTCAATTGGCTTTGCGGGCGCTTCGATAGCGCTGGATCATGGCACCAAGGCCGCGCAAGGGAGCCGTGACCTGCCAGGATGTCGAAGCCCTGAGGTCGCGCACTTCCACCTGCAGCCGGGCAAGTTCACCGTCCAGCGCAGGGTTCGGATTGAGAAACCTCCGGGGCCGTAGGGCGATGTCGCAGAACATCTGCGGCTGGAGGGCGAGATACTGGATGCCCCAGTCGTGCTCGATCATGAACTCATTGGCGGCATTGATGACGCCGTATGGCTCGGTGTCATCCAGGGTCGCGATCATCACGTAATCGTTCAGAATGATCCACCCGTCGTCCTTAATCTTACACCGGGCAACCGCGAGGTCGTCGCGCACTGGGCCGTAACGGTGGTCCGCGTCGATGTAGATAATATCGACGCTGCGGTCGTCCAGCCGCTCCAGGCACTCCGCACTTTCGCCAGTCAGCACTATGAAGGTTCCCGCCGCCGCTTCCCGCGCAAACTGCGCTCGATAGGCCGCCTCGTGAGTCAGGCCGTTCAGCAGCACCTTGCTCGGCTGGCCCCACAGCATCGGTATTTCGTGCAGCAGGAAATTGTCTATGCCAATGAAGGTCGAGGGCTGGCAGATCTCCATCGCGAAATGGCTCAGGGTGCCGAGGCCGACCCCGACCTCGACGAAGATGCGCCGCTTCGGCAGCAGGGCCAGCATCGAGGACCGATCAGGCAGTAGCCGGGCACTCGCAACCAGCGGTAAGGGTAGCTGGAGGGCTTCGGGCGGCAGCAGCATGGGGAATTAACCGACGGAGTGAGTGTGGATGATGCCGGGTGAGGGACTTGAACCCCCGACCTTTGGTTTACAAAACCACTGCACTACCACTGTGCTAACCCGGCTTGCGCTGGGCAATTAGCACGGCTGGCGCCCGCCGAAAACATCGAACGTCGCCCCGCGGCCGTGGTGTGCGACGCTTGCGGCGCGCCAGGCTCGTTGGTCGGCGCCTGGAGCGACGGCCGCCGGCCCCTGCCCTGGAACGTGCGGTCATGGTAGCGGTCGCGGCATGGCGTTTCCCTGGGCCTTCGACTTCCCGGCCCAACTCGGCCTGATCGCCGGCGCGCTGGTTGCGGAGGCGGCGCTCGGCTATCCCGACGCCGTGTTCCGCGCCATCCGGCACCCGGTCGTGTGGCTCGGCGCGCTCATCGCCTGGCTCGACCACGCGCTGAACCGCAGCGCGTGGCCCGCCTGGCTGCGGCGCGTGGGCGGGATGCTGAGTGTCGTGACGCTGATCTTCGCCGCGACGGCGCCGGCATTCGCCGTGCGGTCGATGTTGCCGCGGGCCTTGCCGGGATGGGCGGCGTTTGCGGTGCTGGCGTTGGCGGCCAGCGCGTTCCTGGCGCAGCGCAGCCTGTATGCCCACGTCGGCGCGGTCGGCGCGGCGCTGCGGCGCGACGGCCTCGCGGGCGGGCGGGCGGCGGTGGCCCACATCGTCGGGCGCAACCCGCTCAGCCTGGACGAAGCCGCCGTGGTGCGCGCGGCGATCGAAAGCCTCGCGGAGAACTTCGCCGACGGTGTGGTGGCGCCGGCGGTCTGGGGCGTGGCGGCGGGCTTGCCGGGGCTGGTCGCCTACAAGGCGGTCAACACCGCCGACAGCATGATCGGCCACCGCACGCCGCGCCATGAGGCGTTCGGCTGGGCGGCGGCGCGGCTCGACGATCTGGTGAACCTGCCGGCGTCGCGGCTGGCGGCGCTGTGGCTGATCCTGGCCGCCTGCCTGCGGCGCGGCGCGTCACCCGCCGGGGCGATCCGCGCCGTCGTCCGCGACGCCCGCCGCCACCGCTCGCCCAACGCCGGCTGGCCGGAGGCGGCGATGGCCGGGGCGCTTGGCCTGCGGCTGGCGGGGCCGCGCACCTACGGCGAGACGCGGGTGGACGATGCCTGGATGGGCGACGGGCGGGCCGACGCCGGGCCGGACGATTTGCGCCGGGCGCTGGCATTGTATCGCTCCGCCTGCGCCATCGAGATCGTCGTGACGGCGGCGCTGTGGTGGCTCATCGCGCCAGGCTGAGCAGCCGGCCGACGTCGATGTGCGCCTCCAGATGCGCCGCCAGCCGGTCGAGCACCGCCTCGACATCGGCCTCGTGGCAACGCCCGGACGTCGCGCCGCCGAGCCGCCGCAGCCAAGCATCGCGCTGGGCGTCCGCCGCGAACAGCCCATGCACGTAGCTGCCGGCCACCAGCCCGTCCGGCGAGCAGGCGCCATCGGTCCGGCCATCCGCCAGGCGCAGCAAAGGACGCCCGGCGGCAGGTCCGGTGGTGCGTCCCATGTGCATCTCGTAGCCGCGGAACCCGGCGCCGTCCGCGACCGCGCAGCCGTCCACGAGCCGCAGCCGCTTGTCCCCGGTCAGCACCGTCTCGACATCGAGCAGTCCCAGCCCGGCGACCGTGCCGGGCCGGCCCTCGATCCCGTCCGGGTCGGCGATCGAGCGGCCGAGCATCTGGTAGCCGCCGCAGATGCCCAGGATGCGCCCGCCGCGCCGCCGGTGCGCGGCGAGGTCGATGTCCCAGCCGTTGCCGCGCAACTCGGCGAGGTCGGCGATGGTCGCCTTCGATCCCGGCAGGATCACCAGATGGCACGGCGCCGGGAGCGGCATCCCCGGCGGCACCATCACCAGGTCGACATCGGGCTCGGCGGCCAGCGGATCGAAATCGTCGAAGTTGGCGATGCACGGCAGCATAGGCACGGCGATCCGCAGCCTGGCGCCCGGCTTTGCGACGCCCGCCCGGAGGTCGGCGGCGTCCTCGGCCGGCAGCAACCGCGCATCGGGGAAGAACGGCACCAAGCCGAGCGCCGCCCAGCCGGTGTGCGCGGCGATGCTGTCCATGCCGGCGGCGAACAGCGTCGGATCGCCGCGCATCCGGTTGACGATAAAGCCCTTTATCATCTCGGCGTCGGCCGGATCGAGCACCGCCCTGGTGCCGACCAGGCTGGCGATGACGCCGCCGCGGTCGATGTCGCCGACCACCACCGCCGGCGTGCCGGTGGCCCGCGCGAATCCCAGGTTGGCGATGTCGCCGTGGCGCAGGTTGACCTCCGACGCGCTGCCGGCGCCCTCCACCAGCACGATGTCCGCCTCGGCCCGCAGCCGCGCGAAGCTGTCGAGCACGTACGGCAGCAGCGACGGCTTCATCGCCTGGTACTCCCGCGCGCGCACGGTGGCATGGACGCGGCCGTGCAGCACGACCTGCGAGCCGGTCTCGCTCTGCGGCTTCAGCAGCACCGGGTTCATGTGGATCGAAGGCGCCACGCCGGCGGCCCGCGCCTGCAACGCCTGGGCGCGGCCGATCTCGCCGCCGTCCCCGGTCACGGCGGCATTGTTGGACATGTTCTGCGGCTTGAACGGGCGCACGACCAAGCCGCGCCGCAGGCAGGCCCGCGCCAGGCCGACCACCAGCAGCGACTTGCCGACGCTCGACCCTGTGCCGAGCAGCATGATGGAACGTGAAGTCAGAACTCGATGCCTTCCTGCGCCTTCACGCCGGCCGCAAAGTGGTGCTTCACCAGCGTCATCTCGGTCACTAGGTCGGCGGCCTCGATCAGCGCCGGGCGGGCGTTGCGGCCGGTGACGACGACGTGCAGCCGTTCCGGCCGCGCCCGCAGCGCCGCGACCACCTCGGCCTCCGGCAGATAGTCGTAACGCAGCGCGATGTTCAACTCGTCGAGCACCAGCAGGCCCAGCCCTGGCCGCCGCATCAGCAGCACCGCCTGGTCCCAGGCGCGGCGGGCGGCGGCGACATCGCGCTCGCGGTCCTGGGTTTCCCAGGTGAAGCCCTCGCCCATGGTGTGCCACTCCACCAGGTCGTCGAAGCGTCGCAGCGCGTCGCGCTCGCCGGTGGACCAGGCGCCCTTGATGAACTGCACCACGGCGCAGGGGCGTCCGCGCCCGACCATGCGCAGCAGCAGGCCGAACGCCGCCGTGGTCTTGCCCTTGCCCGAGCCGGTGTGGACCATGAGCAGGCCCTTCTCGATGGTCTTGCCGGCCACCTCGGCATCCTGCACCGCCTTGCGCCGGACCATCTTCGCGGCGTGGCGGGCGGCGTCCTCGTCCTCGGTCATGCCTGGCCCTTCACGATCATCGGCAGTCCCGCCACCATGAACGCCACATGGCCGGCGGCGGCGGCGAGTGACTGGTGCAGCCGTCCCGCGCGGTCGCGGAACTCGCGGGCCAGCGCGTTGTCCGGCACGATGCCGAGCCCGACCTCATTCGAGACCAGCACGGTGGGCGCGGCGCGTGCGGCCAGCGCGTCGGCCAGCCCGGCCTCGGCGTGCGCGAGGTCGTGCCCGCCGAGCATCAGGTTGGTCAGCCACAGGGTCAGGCAATCGACCAGCACCGGCGCCTCCCCCGCCTCCCGCAGCGCGCCCGGCAGGTCGAGCGGGGCCTCCACCGTGCGCCAGCCGGCATCCCGCCGCGCCCGGTGCTCGGCGATCCGCGCCCGCATCTCGGCGTCGAACGCCTGCGCGGTCGCGACGTAGATGCGCGGCGCGGGCAGCCGGGCCAGCATCGCCTCGGCGTGGCGGCTCTTGCCCGAGCGCGCGCCGCCCAGCACGAGGCTCAGGCGCGGCAAAACCATTGATCCACCGGAATGTTCGATTGACAGCGCAACACCCCGGACATACTGCAAGCGCGATGGTTCTTCCATACGGGTGTCCGGGCCACGCGGCCTGTCCCGAATGGAGGATGAAAAGGGAATGCGGTGCGGGGCTTGCCCCAATTCCGTAGCTGCCCCCGCAACTGTAAGCGGAGAGCCGTCCGTCGCACGCCACTGGGCCAGATCCCCGGGAAGGCAGACGGCCAGCGCGCCCGATCGACCGGGCACATCCGCAAGCCAGGAGACCTGCCATCGCTGGCGGCATGGTGCCGCCAGGGCCTGACGCGACGCCGGGCGGGGTGCCTCGGCGGCGGCGATGTCTCGGCATCGACCTTCGGAGCATGGCTCCGCGGGCGTTCGGCACCCATGGCTGCACGAGACCTGCGCGCCGAGGAGCTTGCCGATGCCCGATATCCCGATCCTCTACGTCTGCACGACCTGCCGTGCCGGGCTGCCGCTGGCGCCAGGGCAGGTCGCGCCGGGCCGCGTCATGCACGACGCGGTCGCGGCGTTGCTGCCGGCCAGCCCGGTGGTCGAGTTGCGCGAGGTCGCCTGCCTGTCGAGCTGCGACAGCGGTTGCGCCGCCGCCATCGCCGCCCCCGGCAAGTGGACCTATCTGCTCGGACGGCTCGACCCGGCGCTGGCGCCCGACCTGCTGGCCTATGCGGCGACCTATGCGGCGTCGAAGACCGGGACGGTGCTGCCGTCCAAGCGCCCGGCGTCGCTGGCGCGCATGGTGCTGGGCCGCGTGCCCGACCTGGCGCCTGCCGTCGAGAAGGAACTCGCGGCATGAACGGCGCGGCGAAGATCCCGGCGACCGTCATCACCGGCTTCCTCGGCGCCGGCAAGACGACGCTGCTGCGCCATGTCATCGAGAACGCTAAGGGCCGCCGCCTGGGGATCATGGTCAACGAGTTCGGCGCGGTCGGCGTCGACACCGAGCTGCTCAAGGGCTGCGGCATTCCGGCCTGCGAGGAGGCCGACATCGTCGAGCTGGCCAACGGCTGCCTGTGCTGCACCGTGGCCGACGAGTTCCTGCCGGCCATGGAGGCGATGCTGAACCGCCCCAATCCGCCCGAGCACATCATCATCGAGACCTCCGGCCTCGCCCTGCCCAAGCCGCTGCTCAAGGCGTTCGGCTGGCCCTCCGTGCGCTCGCGCGTCACCGTGGACGGGGTGATCGCCGTGGTGGACGGGCCGGCGGTGGCGGCCGGGCGGTTCGCCGACGATCCTGCGGCGGTGGCCCGGCAGCGCGCCGCCGACCCGCAGCTCGACCACGACAACCCGCTGGCCGAGGTGTACGAGGACCAGTTGCAGTCCGCCGACCTCGTGGTGCTGAACAAGGCCGATTTGCTCGACGCCGCGACGCTGGCGCGGGTGCGGGCGGAGGTCGGCGCGGCGCTGCCGCGTGCCGTGCGGGTGATCGCGGCCTATGACGGCCGGGTCGATCCGGCGATCCTGCTCGGCCTGCACGCCGCCGCCGAGGACGATTTGGCCGCCCGCCCGTCGCACCACGACGCGATGGACGGCGAGCACGAGCACGACGACTTCGAGAGTTTCGTGGTGGCGTTGCGCGAGACCGACGCGCCGGATGCGCTGGTGGCGCGGCTGCGTTCGGTGGCCGAACACCATGGCGTGTTGCGCATGAAGGGGTTCGCGGCGGTGTCCGGCAAGCCGCTGCGGCTGGCGATCCAGGGCGTCGGCGGCCGCTTTCGCCAGCAGTTCGACCGCGCCTGGCGGCCCGAGGAGCGGCGCTCCGGCCATCTCGTGGTGATCGGCGAGACCGGCCTGGACCATGCCGCCATCGAAGCCGGAATCCACGGTCCCGGCTGATGCACCTGCTGGTCCGCGACACCCGCACGCTGGACGAGGCCGAGGCCGCCGTCGACCTCGGCCAGACCCCGGCCGAGCTTGTGGTGCTGTCGTTCTCGGACGCCGACCTGAGCGCGCTCGCGGGTGCCTGGCAGAGGATGTCCGCGGCACCGACGCTGCGGCTGGCGAGCCTCGCGCGGCTGCGGCACCCGATGTCGGTGGATCTCTATCTCGATCAAGTGGTGGCGGGCGCCCGTTGCGTGGTCATCCGGCTGCTCGGCGGGCTGGACTACTGGCGCTATGGGGCGGAGCAGATTGCCGGGCTTTGCCGTGCCGAGGGGATCGCGCTCGCGCTGCTGCCCGGCGACGGCATCGACGATCCACGGCTGACGGCGCTCTCGACCATGCCGCCCGAGTTGCTGGCGCGGCTGGATGCCTGCTTCCGGATGGGCGGTCCGGCCAACATGGCGCGGGCGCTGGCCCTGGCGGCGTTCGCCGGAGGGTTGCGCGATGCCGACGCGGGCGCCGCCGAGCCGGTGCCGCAGCACGGCGTCCACACGCTCGACCTGGCACCGGACCGGCCGTTCGCGGCGATCGTGTTCTACCGCTCGCACCTGCTGTCGTCGGACGTGGCCCCCATCGAGGCGCTGACCACGGCGTTGCGGGAGCGCGGCATGGCGGTCGGCGCAATCTACGTCGCCAGCCTGAAGGCGCCGGACAGCGCGGCGTTCGCGGCGCGCACCCTGCTCGCCTGGAAGCCCGCCGTGGTGGTGAACGCCACCGGCTTCTCCGCCCGCGGCGACGCGGCCGGCTCGCCGCTCGACACGCCGGGCGTGCCGGTGCTGCAGGTCGTGCTCGCCGGCGGATCGCGCGAGGCGTGGCGGCAATCGTCGCGCGGCCTGTCGCAGGCGGATCTGGCGATGCAGGTGGTGCTGCCGGAACTGGACGGACGGCTGCTGACCGGCGCCGTGTCGTTCAAGACCGAGGATTCGGCGCTGCCGGAGCTGCAATACGCCCGCGTCGTCCATCGTCCCGATCCTGACGGGGTGGCGCTGGCCGCCGACCGCGCCGCCGGCTGGGCGCGCCTGTCCGCGACTCCGGCGGCGGAGCGGCGCGTCGCCATCGTGCTTTCGGACTATCCCGGCGTTGGCGGCCAGCGCGGCCATGCCGTGGGGCTGGACAGCTTCGCCAGCCTGTCGGCGATCCTCGACGACCTCGCGGCGGCGGGCTACGCGACCGGGGAGCGCCAGGACCAGGCGGCGTTGGCGCGGGCGTTGTGCCACGATGCGCCGTCGCCGTTCCTGTCGTTGGATGCCTATTGCCGCGCCTTCGCGACGCTGCCGGCCACGGTGCGGGAGCGGGTGACGGCGGCCTGGGGCGATCCCGCGGACGATCCCGCCGTCGCTGCCGGCTGGTTCACCCTGCGCCATGTCGGCGCGGGAACGCTCGTGGCGGCGATCCAGCCGGACCGGGGCCAAGCCTGCGACCGCCGCGCCAGCTACCACGATCCCGACCAGCCGCCACGGCACGGCTACGTCGCGTTCTACCTGTGGCTGCGCGAGGTCCACGCGATCGTCCACCTCGGCGCGCATGGCTCGCTCGAATGGCTGCCCGGCAAGGCGGTGGCGCTCGGCCCGGACTGCCTGCCGCGCGTGCTCGGCGGCGGCACTCCGGTGATCTACCCGTTCATCGTCAACAACCCCGGCGAGGCCGCCGCCGCCAAGCGCCGCCTGGGCGGCGTGACCATCGGCCACCTGACCCCGCCGCTGGGCCGCGCCGGCGCGCACGGGGCGGCGGTGGAGCTAGAACGGTTGATCGACGAGTATGCCGCCGCCGACGGGCTCGACCGCCGCCGCACCGGCCTGCTGCGCGCCGAGATCCTGGAGCGCGCCGATGCCGCCGGGCTGCTGGCCGAGAGCGGCGTGGCGAGGGGAGCCGCCGAGGACGACGCGCTGGCCCGGCTCGACGCCTATCTGTGCGACGTGAAGGACCTGCAGGTTCGCGACGGCCTGCATGTGTATGGCCGCGCGCCGCCTGGCCGCGACCGGATGCTGGAAACGCTGCTGCAATCGTGCCCGTCGCTCGACCCTGGCCTGCTGGCGGCCCGGCTGGATGCCTCCGCCGATGCGGAGCGGCTGGCGTTGCTCGGTGCGCTCGATGGCCGCTTCGTGCCGCCGGGGTCGGCGGGCGCGCCGACGCGGGGGCGGGCCGACGTGCTGCCGACCGGGCGCAACCTCGCCACCATCGACCCGCGCGCCATCCCGACCCGCTCGGCGCTGGCGCTGGCCGAGAAGGCCGCCGCCGAGTTGCTGCGGCGGCACCTGCAAGACCACGGCGAGTGGCCGCGCACGCTGCTGATCGACGTCTGGGGCAGCGCCGCGATGCGTACCGGCGGCGAGGATCTGGCGCTGGCGTTGCTGCTGATGGGCGCGCGGCCGGTGTGGGACGAGGGCTCGGGCCGGGTCGGCGGGTTCGAGGTGTTGCCGGTCGCCCTGCTCGAGCGCCCGCGCGTGGACGTGACGCTGCGCATCTCCGGCCTGTTCCGCGATGCGTTCGAGGCGCAGGTGATGCTGTTCGACGATGTTGTGCGCGCCATCGCCGGGCGCGACGAGGCCGACGACTGGAACCCGCTGGCGGCGGCGGCGCGCGGTCTGTCGGGCGAAGCGCTGCGGCGGGCGACCACGCGGATCTACGGCCCGCCGGCCGGAACCTATGGCGCGGATGCCGGCGCGTGGCTGGCGGCTTCGGCGGGGGCATACGGGCGCGGGCTCGACGGCGCATTGGATCAGGCCGGCCTGGCCGCGCGGGTTGCCGCCGCCGATGCGTTCCTGCACCAGCAGGACCACGCCGAGATCGACCTCCTGGACAGCGGCGAACATGCCGCGCACGAGGGCGGGTTCGCCGCCGCCGCGTCCGCATTGGGCCGCTCGCCCGCGCTGTACCATATGGACACCTCGTGCCCCGACGCGCCGCGCGCCCGCACGCTGGCCGAGGAGGTGGCGCGGGTGGTGCGCGGCCGGGCGGCCAACCCGCGCTGGATCGCCGGCATGATGCGCCACGGCTATCGCGGGGCCGCCGAGATCGCCCGCGGCGTGGAAGCGCTGCATGATTTTGCCGCCGCCTTGCCGACCCGGTTCGACGCGCAGTTCGAGCTGCTGTTCGACGCCACGCTCGGCTGCGCGGCGGTGGACGGCTTCCTGCGCCATGCCAACCCCGACGCCCGCGCCGCCATGGCCGCCCGCTTCGCCGAAGCCCAGCGCCGCGGCCTCTGGCACCCGCGCCGCAACACCGGCATTGCGCCATGATCCGGGGATGGTGCCCGAGCCTGTACGAGCCGATGGCGACCGGGGACGGGCTGCTGGTGCGCGTGAAGCCTCCGGGCGGGCGGCTGACCAGTGCCGCCGCGCGCTGCCTGGCGCGGGAGGCTGCACGGTTCGGCAACGGCATCGTCGAGCTGACCGGCCGCGGCAAGCTGCAGATACGCGGGCTGAAGGCCGACGGCGTGGCGGGCTTCGCCGCCGCGATGGTCGCCGCCGGGCTGGCCAGCGCCGACGCCGGCAGCGAGCGGCGGCGCAACGTCATGTCGCCGCCGCTCGCCGGGTGCGATCCGACGGCGGCGGGCGATGCCGCCGCGCTGGCGGCTGCGGTTGCCGCGATGCTGGAGGACGAGCCGGCGCTCGTGGGGTTGCCGGCGAAGTTCGAGTTCGCGGTGGACGGCGGCGGGGTTCTCGGCCTGTCCGAACCCGCCGACATCACCGTCCGCAGCGACGGCTCGCAGCACTCGGTCATCCTCAACGGCGAGCGGGCGCCCTGCCCGTTCGGCGCCTCGGTCGGGATCGCGCGCGATCTTGCCTGGCTGGCCGGCAACCGGCGGATGCGCGAATGCGACGCCGCCGCGATGTTCGCGTCGGTCGGACTGACTTCCACCGGAGCGGCGGCACGCCCGGCGCCGGCGTCGCCGGTCGGCTTCATCGCCTATGCCGGAACGGAGCGTGGCGCGTTCGGCCTCGGCCTGCCGTTCGGACAGGCCGAGGCCGCAACGCTCGAACATCTTGCCTATCTGGCCGAGCGGTTCGCCGACGGAACGCTGCGCCTCAGCCCCTGGCGCGCGATCTTGCTGGGCAGCGTGCGAAGCGATGACGTTGCCGCCCTGCAAGAAGCCGCCATCGGACTGATCGTCGATGCGGCCGACCGCCGCCTGTCCATGGTGGCCTGCATCGGCAGCGCCGGGTGCGCCAGCGGCACGGTCCGCGCTCGCGACGACGCCGCCATCCTGGCGAGCGCCCGCTGGACCGGGTTTTTGCACGTCTCCGGTTGCGCCAAGGGGTGCGCGCACCCGGTTGCGGCGGCGGTCACGCTGGTCGGCGACGGCGGGTCATACAACCTGGTGCGCCATGGACGTGCGGATGCGACGCCGTCCGTCACCGGGCTTTCCTTGCAGCAGGCCGGGAGCAGCCTGTGAGCCAGCGCGACTACATCCGCGACGGCGCGGCGATCTACCAGCGTTCGTTCGCGATCATCCGCGCCGAGGCCGACCTGCGCCGCTTCACGCCGGACGAAGCGCGCATCGCCGTCCGCATCATCCACGCCTGCGGCACGGTGGACATCACCGGCGACGTGCGGTTCGGAGCCGGGTTCGCCGCCGCCGCCCGCGCCGCCTTGCTGCGCGGCGCGCCGATCCTCTGCGACTCCAGCATGGTGGCCCAGGGCATCACCCGCGCCCGCCTGCCCGCCGGCAACGACATCGTCTGCACGCTGGACGCGGCGGAAACCCCGGCGCTGGCGGCCAGCACCGGCAACACCCGCTCGGCGGCGGCGCTCGAGCTGTGGGGCGCGCGGCTGGGAGGCGCCGTGGTGGCCATCGGCAACGCGCCCACCGCGCTGTTCCATCTGCTGGAGCTGCTCGACGCCGGGGCGCCGCTGCCCGCCGCGATCATCGGGATGCCGGTCGGCTTCGTCGGCGCGGCTGAGTCGAAGGAGGCGCTGGCGGCCGACGGGCGGGTTCCGTTCGCCATCGTGCGCGGGCGACGCGGCGGCAGCGCCATGGCGGTCGCCACCGTCAACGCATTGGCGAGCGAGCGCGAATGACCCTTGGGACCAGCATGGGGCAGACCGGCATTGGACGGACCGGCGTCGGCACGCTGCATTGCGTCGGCATGGGGCCGGGCGACCCGGAGCTGTTGACGCTGAAAGCGGCGCGCCTGCTGGCCACCACCCCGGTGATCGCGTTCTTCGCCAAGCGCGGCCGCGCCGGGCACGCGCACGGCATCGCCCGGGCGCACATGAACCCCGACGCCGAGCAGTTGCGCTTCGAGTACCCCTACACCACCGAGCTGCACGTCGAGGACCCGCGCTACGAGGCCAGCATCCTCGCCTTCTACGAGGCGTCGGCCGCCGCCCTGGCCGCCCGGCTGGCCGCAGGATGCGACGTGGCGCTGCTGTGCGAGGGCGACCCGTTCTTCTACGGCTCCGCGATGTACCTGTTCGACCGCCTCGCCGGCGAGTTTCCCAGCGAGGTCACGCCCGGCATCACCGGCATGAGCGGCTGCTGGGCGCAGGCGCGGATGCCGATGGCGCACGGCGACGACATCCTGACGGTGCTGCCCGGTACGCTGGACCAGGCGAACCTGGCCGCGCGGCTGGCCGCCAGCGATGCCTCGGTCATCATGAAGGTCGGCAGCAACCTGCCCAAGATCCGCGCGGCGCTGGTGCAGGCCGGCCTGACGGAGCGGGCGATGTACGTGGAGCGCGGCACCATGGCCGGCAGCCGCATGGTCCGGCTGGCGGAACTGCCGGACGAGCCGGCGCCGTATTTCTCGCTGGTGCTGGTCGCCGGACGGCAGCGGCCACGATGACGGGGCAGCTATCCGTCGTGGGCCTCGGACCCGGCGCCGCCGACATGCAGACGCCGCAGGCCTCCGAGGCATTGGCGGCGGCCACCGATCTGGTCGGCTACGTCACCTATCTCGACCGGGTGCCGCAGCGTCCGGGGCAGGCGCGGCACGGCTCGGACAACCGGGTCGAGCTGGAGCGCGCGCGGCTCGCCCTGGACCTCGCGACGCGGGGCCGGCGCGTGGCGGTGGTGTCGTCGGGCGACGCCGGGGTGTTCGCCATGGCGAGCGCGGTGTTCGAGGCGATCGAGGCGGGACCGGCCGCGTGGCGCAGCCTCGACGTGCAGGTCATTCCCGGCGTCAGCGCGATGTTCGCGGTCGCCGCCCGGCTCGGTGCGCCGCTCGGAGCCGATTTCTGCGCGATCTCGCTGTCGGACAACCTCAAGCCCTGGCCGCTGGTGCTGCACCGCTTGGTTGCCGCCGCGTCCGCCGGCTTCGTGGTGGCGCTGTACAACGCGGCGTCGAGGGCGAGACCCTGGCAGCTCGGCGCGGCGCTGGATGCGCTGCGCCCGGTGCTGCCGCCGGCAACGCCGGTGGTGTTCGCCACCGCCGTCAGCCGGCCGGACGAGGCCATCGACATCGCCAGCCTGGCCGACGCCGACCCGGCGCGCGCCGACATGCGGACCCTGGTGCTGATCGGCTCGGCCCAAACGCGGGTGATCGAGCGGCCCGGCGCGCGTCCCTATCTCTATGCGCCGCGCAGCGTGGCGGAGCCGGCCCGGTGACGCAGCCACGCCAGCGCCTGCCCGGCATCCGCCACGACAAGCCCGGTCGTTGCGGCGGGACGCGCCACCATCACCACCGGCAGGCCGAGCGCCCGCGCGGCGGTCAGCTTGGCGACCGTCGCCGCGCCGCCGGAGTTCTTGGTGACCAGCACCTCGATGGCCTCGCGCTCCAGCAGGCGGCGTTCGCTGTCCGCCTCGAACGGCCCGCGGGCGGCGATGCAGCGGGCGCCGGGCAAGGCGGCAGGGTCCGGCGGCTCGACGCTGCGGATCAGGTAAGAGTGCCAGGGAGCCGCCGCGAAGGGGGCCAACTCCTGCTGCCCGACCGTCAGGAACACGCGAGCGGGGCGGCTGCCGAGCGCGGTCGCGGCGGCAGCCATATCGGTGACCTCGGTCCAGGCATCGCCGGGTTGCGGCTGCCAGGCCGGGCGCACGACGGCGAGCCGTGGCACGCGGGCCTGCCCGGCGGCGGCGAGCGCGTGGCGAGACATCTGCGCGGCGAAGGGATGCGTGGCGTCCACCAGCGCGTCGATGCCGGCTTTCCGGAGATAGCGGACCAGCCCCTCCACGCCGCCGAAGCCGCCGCGCCGCGTGGCGACCGCCGGCAGCACCGGCGCGCGGGTGCGGCCCGCCAGCGAGAGCACGGCATGGATCGCCGGGTCGCCCTCCAGTTCGCGGGCGATGGCCGACGCCTCCGTGGTGCCGCCGAGGATCAGCACGTTCATGCCTGGCACAAAGCATGACCGGGCGTTGGCTGACCATACTCGGCATCGGCGAGGACGGCGCGGCGGGGTTGCCGCCGGCGGCCCGCATGGTGGTGGAGCAAGCGGCGCTGGTGGTGGGCGGGGTTCGGCATCTGGCGTTGGCGGACGCGCTGATCCGTGGCGAGCGGCTGGCCTGGCCGACGCCGATGGCCGATGCGATCCCGGCCATCCTGGCGCGCCGGCCCGACCCGGTGGTGGTGCTGGCGTCGGGAGATCCGTATCACTACGGCGTGGGGACCATGCTCGGGCGGCATGTGCCGATGGCGCAGACATTGTGCCTGCCGGGGCCGTCGGCGTTCTCGCTGGCGTGCGCGCGGCTCGGCTGGGCGTTGCAGGACTGCGCAACGATCTCGTTCTGCGGCCGCCCGGTCGAGGCGCTGACGCCGCTGCTGCACCCGAACGCGCGCGTGCTGGCGCTGTCGGCCGACGCGGCCACCCCGGCCTTGGTCGCCGCCTTGCTGGCCGGCAGCGGCTTCGGGGCTTCGACGTTGCACCTGCTGGAGGCCCTGGGCGGTCCCCGCGAACGCATCCGGTCGAGCACCGCCGGCGAGTTTGGCGTCCTCGACGCGCATCCGCTCAACCTGCTGGCGATCGAGGTGGCGGCGGCGCGCGGCGTCAGCCCGATCCACCTCGCCGGCGGGCTGCCCGACGACGCGTTCGAGCATGACGGGCAGATCACCAAGCGCGAGATCCGCGCGGTGACGCTCTCCGCCCTGGCGCCGCGCCGTGGGGAGCGGCTGTGGGACATCGGCTGCGGCTCCGGCTCGGTCGGCATCGAGTGGATGCTGCGCCACCCCGCCAACCACGCCATCGGCATCGAGGCGGACCCCGCCCGCGCCGCCCGCGCCGCCCGCAACGCCGGCAGCCTCGGCGTGTCCGGGCTGCGGGTCGTGCATGGGACCGCGCCGGACGCGCTGGCCGGCTTGCCGCCGCCGGATGCGGTGTTCATCGGCGGCGGGGCGCACGAGCCCGGAGTGCTCGATGCGGCGTGGAGCGCGCTGCCCGGCGAGGGCCGGCTGGTGGTCAACGCCATCACCATCGAGTCCGAGGCCGCGCTGCTGGCCGCCCGCGCCCGGCTTGGCGGCACGCTGACCCGGCTTTCCGTCGAGCGGCTTGACGGCGTGGGCCGGATGCACGGTTACCGACCGGCGATGACGGTGACGCAGTTCGTCGCCATGAAGCCGTGGCGGTGAAGCCGTGATCGTCGCCGGGATCGGCTGCCGGCGCGGCTGCCCGGCGGCGGACATCGTGGCCCTGGTGCAACTGGCGCAGCGACAGGCCGGCTGCCGCGTCGAGGCGCTGGCGGCGCCCGAGTTCAAGCGGGACGAAGCCGGGCTGCACGAAGCCGCGCGCCTCCTGGATGTCGGTCTTCGCTTCATCGACGCGACGGCGCTCGCCGCCGTCCAGCCGCACTGCCCGACACGCTCGACTGCGGCGGCCGAGCACGCCGGCGTCGCGTCGGTGGCCGAAGGCTCGGCGCTGGCGGCGACCGGCGGCACGCTGCTGCTGGCGCGCATCGCCAACGGTAAGGCCACCTGCGCGTTGGCCGCCCGCGCATGACGGTGCATTTCATCGGCGCCGGTCCGGGCGCCGCCGACCTCATCACGCTGCGCGGGCGCGACCTGCTGACCGCCTGCCCGGTCTGCCTGTATGCCGGATCGATCGTGCCGGCGGCGATGCTGGGCCACTGCCCGCCGGGCGCGCGCCTGGTCAACACCGCGCCGCTCTCGCTGGACCAGATCGAGGCCGAGTACGTGGCTGCCGACGACGCCGGGCAGGACGTGGCACGGCTGCATTCCGGCGACCTCTCGCTCTACAGCGCCGTCGCCGAGCAGATCCGCCGCCTCGACCGTCGCGGCATCGCCTGGACCATGACGCCGGGCGTGCCCGCGTTCGCCGCCGCCGCCGCCGCCCTGGGATGCGAGCTGACGCTGCCGGAGGTGGCCCAGAGCGTCGTGCTGACCCGGATGCCGGGCCGCGCCTCCGCCATGCCGCCGGGCGAGACGCTGGCCGCCTTCGCCGCCACCGGCGCCACGCTGGCGATCCATTTGGCGGTGAACCGATTGGACGCCATCGTCGCGGCGCTCACTCCGGCCTATGGCGCGGACTGCCCGGTGGCGATCGTGGTGCGGGCGAGCTGGCCGGACCAGCGCATCCTGCGCGGCACGCTGGCCGACATCGCGGGCCGGCTCGCGGCCGATCCGGCCGAGCAGACCGCCATGGTGCTGGTGGGCCGGGCGCTGGACGCCGTCGGTTTCCGCGACAGCGCGCTGTACGACCCGGATTACGTGCGCAGGTTCCGTGGGCTGGACGCGCCATGAACCGGCCCATCGACCAGCATGAACGCGGTGCGCCCGGCCAGCCTGCCGGCGCGGTCGAACACCACGATCTCCAGCGCCGAGCCGGACCCCGCCAGCACCTCGGCGGCGGTGCGCCAGGCGGCACCGGCTACCGCGTCGCCCAGCGCCACGCCGGCCTCGGCCGCCGCGCCGAACGCTTCCGCCACCGTGTTCGCGCCTGCAATGCGCGGAGCCAACGTCGCATCGCCGGCCAACGCCGCGAGGACCGCCATGTCGACCGCGCCGCGTTTGGAGTGCAGGTCGAGCCGGCCCTGTGCCAGCTTGGTCATCTTGGCGACGCCTCCGGCCACGGTCACGCGCGGCACCGGATGAGTGCGCAAATACTTCAACATGCCGCCGGCGAAGTCGCCCATTTCCAGCAGCGCCGTCTCGGGCAGGCCGTGCAGCGCCTGTACCGCGGCCTCGGACTCGCTGCCGGTGGCGCCGGCGACGTGATCGAGGCCGATGGCGCGGGCGACATCGATGCCGCGATGGATGCTGTCGATCCAGGCGGCGCAGGAATACGGCACGACGATCCCGGTGGTGCCCAGGATCGACAGGCCGCCGACGATGCCCAGCCGGCCGTTCAGCGTGCGCCGCGCCAGCGCCTCGCCATCGGGGATCGAGATCCGCACGACGACATCGGGCTCGGGAGCCACCTCCGCCAGCGCCGCCCGGATCATGGCGCGCGGCACCGGGTTGATCGCCGGCTCGCCGGGCGGGATCGGCAATCCCGGCCGCGTGACCGTGCCGACGCCTGGCCCGGCCTCGAAGGCGACGCCGCTGCCCGACGCCGCGCGGCGCACCTGCGCCACGACCAGCGCGCCATGGGTCACGTCCGGGTCGTCGCCGGCGTCCTTGACGATCGCGGCCATGGCGCTCCCGTCGGACAACGCGGACTGCGCCAACGCGAAGGCCACGCGCGGCCCGCGCGGCAGGGTGATTTCGACGGGATCGGGGAATTGCCCGCCGCAAAGTGCCGTGAACGCCGCCTTGGCCGCCGCCGTGGCGCAGGCGCCGGTGGTCCAGCCACGGCGCAGGGGACGCTGTTCTTCCACGTGCCGGCATATAGGCCCGGCGCATGACCGCGCCAAATGCGCCGCCGCGCGGCTGGCTGGTCGCGGCGCCGCGTTCGGGGGCAGGCAAGACGACGGTGACCATGGCCCTCGTCGCGGGCCTGCGCCGGCGCGGCGTCGCGGTCGCCACCGGCAAGTCCGGTCCCGACTACATCGACCCGATGTTCCACGCCGCCGCGGCCGGCGCGCCCGGCGTGAACCTGGATAGCTGGGCCATGCCGCCGGAGTTGGTCGACACGCTGGCGGCCCGCGCCGCCCAGAGTGCTGGGATGCCGGGCGCGGCGATGCTGGTGGTGGAGTCCGCCATGGGCTTGTTCGACGGCATCGCCGCCGCGCCCGGCCGCTCCGGCGCCGCCGCCGACCTCGCGGACCGGCTCGGGCTGCCGGTGCTGCTGGTGCTGGACGTGTCCGGGCAGTCGCAGACGGCGGCGGCCGTCGCGCGCGGCATGGACACGCACCGGCCCGGAGTCCGCGTCGGCGGCGTGGTGTTGAACCGCGTCGGCAGCGAGCGCCACCGCAGCGCGATCACCGCCGCCATCGAGGCGATTGGGTTGCCGGTGCTGGGCGCGATCCCGCGCGACGCTTCGATTGCGTTGCCCGAGCGGCACCTCGGCCTCGTGCAGGCCGCCGAGCACCCGGACATGCGGGGATTGCTGGAATCGCTGGCCGACCTCGCGGAACGCTGCCTGGACCTCGACGCCATCATGGCGGGAGGCGGGGCGCTGCGGTTGGCCTCGGGTCACGCCACCGCGCTGCCGCCGCCGGGACAGCGGATCGCCCTGGCGCACGATGCCGCCTTCAGCTTCGTCTACCCGCATCTGCTGCGCGGCTGGCGCGACGCGGGGGCGGAGATCGTCGCCTTCTCGCCGCTGGCCGACGCGCCGCCGCCACCCGGTTGCGACGCCTGCTGGCTGCCCGGCGGCTACCCTGAGTTGCACGCCGGAGTCCTCGCCCAGGCACGGAACTTCCACGCCGGGCTGGCCGCGTTCGCCGCCGACCGGCCGGTGCATGGCGAGTGCGGCGGCTACATGGTGCTGGGCAAGACGCTGAAGGACGCGGCCGGCGTCACCCACGCGATGACCGGGCTGCTCGGCCACGCCACCAGCTTCGCCCGGCGGCGGATGCGCCTCGGCTACCGCGAGGCGACTTTGCTGGCCGACGGTCCGCTGGGCCGGGCCGGGACGGTCGTGCGCGGGCACGAGTTCCACTACGCCGCAGTCACCGAAGCCGGGCCGGACGCCCCGCTGGCGACGCTGCGCGACGGCCTCGGCCAGGATCTCGGCCCCGGCGGCGGGCGGCGCGGCCGGGTCAGCGCCGGTTTCTTCCACGCAATCGCCGTTCACGAGGCGCCATGATCCAGTTCTTCAGCCTGGATGCGTTACGGGCCGCCAGTATGGAGCTGCCGTCCGGCAGCCAGGACGCCGCCGACGCGGTGGCCGCGCGCCAGGAGCAGTTGACCAAGCCGCCGGGGAGCCTGGGCCGGCTGGAGAGCCTCGCCGCGTGGCTGGCGCGCTGGCAGGAGCGTCCGATGCCGCGGCTGGACCGGGTGGAGGTGGTGGTGTTCGCCGGCAATCACGGGGTGGTGGCGCAGGGCGTGTCGCTGTACCCGGCGGAAGTGACCACGCAGATGGTCGCCAACTTCGCCCACGGCGGCGCCGCGATCAACCAGATCGCCGCCGCCGCCGGCGCCCGGCTCCGCGTGCTGCCGCTGGACCTCGACCGGCCCACCGCCGATTTCACGATGGCGCCGGCGATGGACGAGGCGGAGTTCCTGGCGGCGGTGAACCTCGGCGCCGGGGTGGTCGAACCCGGCCTTGACCTGCTCTGCCTCGGCGAGATGGGCATCGGCAACACCACGGCGGCGGCGGCGCTGTGTGCCGGGCTGTTCGGCGGCGGGGGCGCGCATTGGGCCGGGCGAGGCACCGGCATGGACGCCGCCGGGGTGACGCTCAAGGCCAGCGTGGTGGATGCCGCGGTGCGGCGGCATGACGAGCGCGCCGGCGACCCGCTGCGGCTGGCGGCGGCGCTTGGCGGGCGGGAACTCGCGGCCATCCTCGGCGCGGTGCTTGCGGCGCGGCTGAACCGGGTGCCGGTGCTGCTGGACGGCTTCGTCTGCACCGCCGCCGCGTCGCCGCTGGCACGCATGACGCCGGGCGGGCTGGACCATGCCGTGCTCGCGCATCTATCGGCCGAGGCGGGGCATCGCGCCTTGGCCGAAGCCCTCGGCCTGGAGCCGCTGCTGGCGTTGGAGATGCGGTTGGGCGAGGCGTCGGGAGCGGCGCTGGCGGTGCCGATCCTGCGCGCGGCCGTCGCCTGCCACACCGGCATGGCGACCTTTGCCGACGCGGGCGTGACAGACCGTGCGTGAAGCGATGGACCGCGCGTGAGGCGATGGGCCGAGTTCGTCGCCACACTGACGCTGCTGACGCGGCTGCCGGCGGCGCGGCTGGTTGGCCGCAGCCCATGGCCGGGCGAGGCGGCGAGCGTCTGGGCCTATCCGGTCGTGGGCGCGCTGGTCGGCGGCGTCGGCGGCGGCACGCTCTGGCTGGCCGAGCGCGGCGGGTTGCCGGCCCCGCTCGCCGCCGTGCTGGCCATTGCCGCGACGCTGCTGCTGACCGGCGGCCTGCACGAGGATGGCTTGGCCGATGCGGCGGACGGTTTCGGCGGCGGGGCCACCGTGGCGCGCAAGCTGGAGATCATGCGCGACAGCCGCATCGGCAGCTACGGCGCACTCGCGCTGATCGTGGCGCTGGCCATTCGTGGCACCGCGCTGGCCTCGCTGCCGCCGGCCCGCGGTGTCGCGGCATTGATCGCGGCCGGCGGGCTGGGGCGCGGCGCCGTCGTCATTGTGCTGCTGCTGCTGCGCCCGGCGCGCGCCGACGGGATAGCCGCCGCCTCGTTGCGGCGGGTGCGGCCGGCCGTCCTGCTCGCGGGCCTAGTCATGGCCACCGCAAGTACCGGCGTCCTTCCGGTTCGGCTGGCGCTATCCTGCCTCGTCGGCGCGACCGCCACGGCGTTTGCGGTCGCCGGGCTGGCGTGGCGGCAGGTCGGCGGCAGCACCGGCGACATCTTCGGCGCCGCCGAAGTCACCGCCGAGTGCGTCGTGCTGTGCATCGCCGCCGGCGTCGGCGCCTGACGGCCACCCCGCGAAGAACCGCACCGATCCGAGGCCTGGCGACGCGGCGAGCAGGTCGACCGCGCGCCCATGCGCCAGCGCGCCCAGCACCCGCAACGGGCCGCCGTGCGAGACGACCACGTGCGGCCCCGGCAGGCTTCGCAGATCGGCATGGAACGCCGTGACGCGGGCGACCAGCGATGCCATGCCCTCGCCGCCCGGCGGCGTGAAGCTGCCGGGATGCGCCGCCCACTCGTCGAGTGCGGCGCGCGGCACGTCCGACCAGGGCCTGCCTTCCCACGCGCCGAAATCGAGTTCGCGCAGCCGGCCGTCGAAGCGGATCGCCAGGCCGAAGCCTTGCGCGACAGCGGCGCAGCGGACCGCCGGACTCGACCACAGGGAGAACGGCGGCAAGCCCCGCAGCCGGCCGACGATGCCGGCGATGTCGGCGTCGCGGGCGAGCGGCACGTCCCGGCGTCCGTAGCAGATGCCCGGCGGCAGGGCGGTCTCGGGATGACGGATCAGCACCAGCATGATGGCCAGGCTTGTGCGCCATTACCGGGCGGGCGGCCATTCAGGCAGGCGGCTGTCAGTCCATTACCGCGGCGTGCGCGTCGGCTGCCGGCGCCGTCTTGGGTTGGCGGATCAGGAACACCAGCGGCAGGGCGATGATGGAAATGACCATCATCAGCTTGAAGTCGTCGATGTAGGCGATGGTCGCCGCCTGCCTTGCGATCACCGCGTCCAGCGCCGCCGCGCCATGGGCCTGGGCCGGGTCCCACATCCGCCCAGGCGCGCCGCTCTGCAACGCCCGGTTGAACGGGGTGACCAAGGCAGCAATCGAGGCGTGGTTGGCCTGGATGTTGCGCAGCAGCAGCGCGCCGGTGATCGAAATGCCGATCGAGCTGCCGAGGTTGCGCATCAGGCTGTAGATGCTGGTGCCCTGCGTCCGCAGTTCCGGCGGCAGCGTCGCGAACGTCACCGTGGACAACGCGACGAACACGAAGCCGACGCTGAACCCCTGCAGGAAGCCGGTCTGGATGATGTCCCACTCGGACACGTCCGGCGTGAAGCCCGTCATCTGGTACAAGGCGTAGATCGTCACCGCAAAGCCGAACAGGGTCAGCGCGCGCGTGCTGATCCGCCCGATCAGCTTGCCGCAGATGAACATCGCCAGCATGGTCCCCGCCCCGCGCGGCGCCAGGGCGATGCCGGCGGTCAGCACCGGGTAGTTCATTAGGTTCTGCAGGTAGGGCGTCAGCAGCGCCAGCGTCGCATACAGGATCAGCCCGACCAGGAAGATGAAGATCGTGCCGATCACGAAATTCACGTCGCGCAGCAGCCGCGGCGAGATGAACGGCTTGTCCGCCAGCACGAAATGCACGATGAAGCAGTAGATCCCGATCCCGGCGAGGCAGACCTCGACGATGATCTCGCGCGAGCCGAACCAGTCGAGCTGCTCGCCACGGTCGAGCATGGTCTGGAACGCGCCGATGCCGAGGCTGAGCATGGCGAACCCGGTCCAGTCGAAGCGCGACGGCGTGCGCGTGGTCTCCGGCAGGAAGGTCAGCAAGCCGAACGCCGCGGCGATGCCGATCGGCACGTTGATGTAGAACACCCAGCGCCAGTCGTAATACTGGGTCAACCAGCCGCCCAGCGTCGGTCCCAGGATCGGGCCTACCATCACGCCGACGCCCCACAGCGCCATCGCCGAGCCGCGTTGCTCCGGCGGGTAGATGTCGAACATCACCGCCTGCGACAGCGGCACCAGCGAGGCGCCGAACATGCCCTGCAGCAGCCGGAACAGCACGATCTGCGCGATCGACTGCGACAGCCCGCACAGCACCGAGGCGACGGTGAAGCCCGCGACCGCCACCACGAACAGCCGGGTGCGGCCGAACCGCGAGCTGAGCCAGCCGGTCGGCGAGGTCATGATCGCGGCGGCGACGGTGTAGCTGGTCAGCACCCAGTTGATCTGGTCCTGGCTGGCCGCCAGCGATCCCTGCATGTATGGCAAGGCCACGTTGGCGATGGTGCTGTCCAGCGACTGCATCAGCGTCGCGAGCATGGCGCACAGCGTCAGGATGCCGCGGTTTGGCGTCTTCGCAGACACCAGCGGCCCGCTCACGGCAGCAGGTCGGACGGATGGCGGGTATGGCCGGTGTCGATTTCGATCACCACGCTCATGCCGGCGCGCAGGTCGGCCGCCGCGTCGGCCCCTGCCGACTCACGGTCGAGGCGCACGCGGAGCGGAATGCGCTGCACCACCTTGACCCAGTTGCCCGAGGTGTTCTGCGCCGGCAGCACCGAGAACTCGGAGCCGCTGGCCGGCGATATGCTCTCCACCACACCGCTCCAGGACCGGCCGGGATAGGTATCGACGGTGACCGAGACGTGATCGCCAGGCTTTACCCAGGTAAGTTCGGTCTCCTTGGGATTTCCCTCGGCCCATATGTCCTGCGTGGACACCAGCGCGAACGCCGGCGTCGATGCTCCGAGGTACATGCCGGGCTGCACCGACGCGACCTGCGTTACGATGCCGTCGAACGGCGCGTGGACCACGGTGTGATCGAGTTCCCGCTGCGCCTCGTCCGCCTTGGCCTGCGCCTGCCGGTAGGATGGCAGGCGGGTGGGGTCGATGCCGGCGTCACCATTGAGCCTGGCGAGTTGCACGTCGCCCTGCGCCCGCATCCCCTCGACGTTCTGCTGGTCCACCGCCAGCTTGTAGCGGGCATCGTCGGTCTCCGCCCGCGTGGCCGCGCCGCTGTGCGATAGTCCGGCAAACCGATCGAAGTTTTCCTGGTCCGCCTGGACCTGCGCCTCGCGCGCCCGCGCCTCGTGCTGCAGCCGCTGGTAGTCCCGCTTCATGGCCGCAATGCCGAGCGCCGTCTGCGCCAGCTCCGCGCGGGCGCCCTGCAAGGCGATGCGGAACGGCCGGTCGTCGAGGGTGAACAGCACGTCGCCGCGATGCACCGCCTGCCCCTCGCGCACCGTCACCGCCTGCACGATGCCGGAGACGTCGGTGGCCACCGCGAGCTTGGCCGCCTGCACATAGGCATCGTCGATCGAGACGTAGCGCCCGCCGTCCAGCCACCAGGCCCCGGCGCCGGCCACCACCATCGCAACGCCGCCCAGCATCAGCAACGGCCGCAGCACCCGGCTGCGGCGGCGCGTACGGGCCGCCGCGGGCAACACGCCAACGCGGCTGTCGACGTCCGCCGCTTGTGACATCAAGCGGTCTCCCGCAGGTCGAGCGTCGCGGCCGGACGCCGGCAGACGCCGACATTCGCCTTCATTCGCATCAGCACGTCGATCGCCAGGTCGAGATCCGCTGCCGATATACCGACGCCGACCAGTTCGCCCATGGCCTCGCGCTGCAGATCGAGCGCCGCCAGCACCGGGCCGGCTTCGGGGAGCAGATGCAGCCTGCGGATGCGCCGGTCGTCGGGGTCGAAGCGCCGCTCGATCAGCCCGCGCGCTTCCAGGCGGTCCACCAGACGGCCGACGGTGATCGGCTCGACCTCGAGGATTTCGGCCAGTTCACGCTGCGACATGCCGGGCGCCCGCTCCACCCTGCCCAGGATGACCCATTGCGCCCGGGTCATGCCATGCAGCCGGGCCCGCTTATCGGCCTCGGTGCGAATCAGCCGGGCGAGATCGTTCAGCAACACGAATAGTTCGTAGCTTACCTTACCCATACGTCGGATATGATAGCGCGCGTTACTATCCGTCAAGCCTCATCGAGCCTGGCATCGGACTTTAAGTTGCAGCGACTCCGAAACCCGCGATCAACGCGACCAGGCGGCCGACTTCGAGTTGCGCCCACGCCATGATCTCGGCGGCGCGGGTATCCGGGTCGGCGTCGAACTGGCTGATCCGCCTGACCACCACCGCCTCATGCTCCTTGCTGATCTGGAACCACCCCTCCGGTGTCGTGGTCAGCAGTTCGGAGGCCTTGCGTTTGCGCAGGTCGTCGCGCAACAGGACGAAGAAGAACGGCTCGTGTCTCGGCAGCTTGTCGCCATCGTCGCTGCCGAACGTTCCGGCGTCCGGGAAGCAGATGCCGAACGCTAGGGAAAACTCGCTCTTTGGCAGGTTCAGCTTTTCGTTGAGGAAAAACCAACTCCAGTACACGCCGCCCTCGTTCCAGAACTCGACATGGACGTTGCCGCCCCTGGAGTTCGGATATTTGGCCAGGACGCCTTTGGCCACAAAAGCCAGGGTATGATGCAGCGCCATGTGGGACGGCATGAAAAGCTCTGCCGCCGCCAAGTCACGCGAAGTCATAAACTCGGTCACAGTCAAATACCTGCCTAAAACAATCTCATCGTTGCGAACGAGCGAAAATATCGCTTGCCATTAAACAAAGAAACCAAAGAACTTATGAGCGGCCAAAAATTACCGGCGGATTCAGGATGCCATCACCTGATTTTAATGTGGGAAACATACCCACGTCAACATAAGCGCTGCATTAATTTCCAATTCAGCGCCGGACTTCGGCGGCCTGCTCCTATGTCAGTGCGTTCCCGAAGAATGCAACGCTCGCCCGGAACCCGGTCCTGCTGGACCCCGCCCGGCACCCGGTTCATTGTGAGGTCGCCCCGTCTGATCCGGCCTGGCCTGATCCGGTCTGGCATGATCGGGTCTGGCCTGATTCGGCCTGGCCTGATCCGGCCTGGCATGATCCGGTCTGGCATGATCCGGTCTGGCATGATCCGATCTGGCATGATCTGGGCCTTCGCCAGGCCGGGCTTCGTCGAACAAGCCTCCGGGTCCTGAGTTGACGCCGTCCGGTGCATACCGCTGGCTGCGGCCCGTCGCGTCGGCAGAGCCGTCTGCAGAACGCAACCCGTTCGAGACCAATGCGCCGCCGGGACGCCGGGTAAAGGTCGCGATGCTGCGGTCGCCCGGCTTAACGCCGCCAGCGCCGCCGCTCACGAAATCGCCACCTACCAGGTAGCCGCCGGCACTCCTGGCCACATAGCCCTCGACGATGAAGGTTTCGACGCTGGACCCGAACAGCTCGGCCGGACCTTCGGCAGCCGTGTCCGCCGCCACGCTGTCGGCAACCAGTTCGCCACCCCGTAGCCGCCCCGTCACCATGACCATGACCGGCTGGTCGCGCCCGTTCGGCAGGCGGATTGCCAACGCGCCGATGCGAGCCGATCTGAGGCGGCGATCCAAGATGCCGTGCAGCAGCACCAGGCCGGGCGGCGCCGGATCGATCCGCGTGGCGGCGATCGTGCCGTCCGGCTCCGGCAGGCCGCTTACCGCCACCCACTCACCCGGCCTGATGCCGGCGTCGGGCGCCACGGCGAGCATCACGTGCTGGCCCGCGACCGTCATGCGACCCGGGCCGATCGCCTCGACCGGGCCGATCACCACATGCCTGACCGCAACCGCCCGCGTCCGCAGCGTTCCGGCGTGGCCGGTCGCCCGCAGCGACACCACGTGCCCGGCGCGCAAGTCGCCAAGGCTGGCCGGTGTTCCGTCGACCTCGACGCCGGCATCGTCGGCCAGCGCCACTTCCTCGCCCGCCACGCACACGCTGCCGAAACCCGTGATGACCCCGATAATTCCAGTCTCGCCGATGATCCCGGTCCCGCCGATGCCCCGTTCGCTCGTCCGCACCGCGGGCCGGCCGGTGCCGCCAATTCCGCGATCGGTCAGGCGGCCGCCGTCCCCGCCCACGCGGCAGGCGCCGACGTTGGAGGAAGCGACGGGAACCATGATCCGCGGCGTCGCCGGGCTGCAGGATACCAGCGCCAACATCGCCATCAGACCAAGCCGGGTCATGCCGGCGGCTCGTCCCCGATGCCCGGCCTATCCAAATCCCGCCCGTCCAGGATGGACGGCTCGTCCTCGGCATACAGATAGACACCGAAGTTCACCCGCCGGGTGACGATGCCCGCCGGCGCCTCCTCGGCGGCCAGGATCATCGCCTGCCGGTTCACCTCCAGCAGCGCGCGCTGCGCCACCACCCGGCCCAGCTTCTCCAACGCCACGGCGGCGGCCGGAGTGAGCCGGTCGTAGTGCACGCTGCGGTCCATGAACGGGGCCGTGTCGGGCGCCAGCACGTTGGCGACGGCGGCGGCGATGTGGTCGTGCAGGTTGCGCGAGAAGTAGAACAACTGCTCCTCCAGCCCCGGTTGCGGCAGGAAGGCCGCAACCGACAGGCAAACGCGATCCTCGGCGTCGATGGAGACGATGCCCTGGCTCAACCAGTCATCCAGCACCGCACGCGGCCGCACGTCGCGCGTCACCGAGGTCACGAGATGCTCGAAGCTCGGCGCGTGCTCCGCGGCGCGCGGCAACGGCCGCGGCAATCCGGCCGCATCGGTGTAGCCGGGAGATCCCAGCCAGACCGCGATCAGCATTCCATTGCGGGTCACCAGCGGCGGCGGCGGCTCATCGGGCAGCAGCGAGCGTTGCCGGCGAATTTCCTTGCGATGCACGCCGGTGAGCAGGCTGACCCGGCTGTCGCTGCGGTTGCTCGGCCCCAGTTCCTCGGTTGCCAGGTCGACATAGACCGTGCGCAGGATGTCGGCGGCAATGGGAAAGGTGACGCCGCAACGGATCAGCAGCCGCACCAACGGCCGCAGCAACCGCCGCAACGGCACCATCATCGTGTCGGGTGCGGGTTTGGCGAGTTGCATAGGCCGAGAATAATCCGGATTATGACGCGCTGTCATGGCCGACGAGAGAAAGGTTGCGCTTCCAGTTCGGCATTGCCCGCATTCTGCCTGACGTAGAACGAGCTTACATGCTCTCCATCAGGGTCCGACCGACCCTGAATACAGCGGAAATCATCTTTCCTTGCTGAACTAGAGTCGAAAACCTCTCACACGACTGATCGCACTAACCAAAATCGCGATCCATTGTAATTGCTCACGTGGGTAGGGCGTAGGTATTCGGCGTCGCGCTGGCGACGTCAGCATAAAGGTGGTTGACGCGATCACGGTCGCTTTGATTCAACGTCTGGGTGGCATCCGGGATTGACCTCAGCA
>JAABUU010001561.1_pt1 | contig 37658 bp, 48 predicted proteins | sample 5559301 | NCBI WGS metagenome assembly JAABUU01 (sample SAMN10711884, study PRJNA513360) | rock metagenome | isolation source: Antarctica rocks | place: Antarctica: Victoria Land, Richard Nunatak white
CGGGCTGCCCACATGTCAGTTCTGCTGTACTCTGGAGAAACATGGGCTGTTGTTAAACAACACATTAGCCCTTTGGCTGTTTTTCAGATGAACTGCTTGCGACGCATCTGTGGCATATCCTTGCGCGATCATGTGCCAAATGTTGTCATACTGAATAGGTGCAACACCCTGTCTGTGGAGTCTCAGCTGCAAGGCAAAAGACTCAGGTGGCTAGGTCATGTTTTCAGGATGCCTAACGATAGATTGCCTAAGAAGCTTTTGTTTGGTGAAGTCAAGGGGCTTCGCCCACCTGGCCGCCCTAGGTCTAGTTTCAATGATGTTGCATTACGTGATAGTCAAAACTGTCATATTAGTAGGCCTTACAGGGATGCACAAGACAGGCTGCTCTGGAGAGACAAGACTTGTCCTGCACGTACCTAGCTCATTATGAGCTGGAAAGCGTTTTAATTACTATTATTATTATTATTGAGACCGGGGGAGTTGTGTAAGCAAAAGCACCGCCAGCATGTGAGTGGCCTGATCCTAGGTTGACGCCACAAGTATAGTTACACTGTACACTTCCTGCAGTACGCAATGCAAGTACTGTGCAGTCCTTTGCACAGGCCCTAGGAATGAAGCATGCTTGCTTTGCATGGTGCATCAGCTTGATCTTGGCTTTCATTTGCCCAGCCTTTCAGCTGCATTCATACTTGATTGAACCCTGGCTTTGCTTGGTGCAAAATACGATGTTGTGTCACGAAAATTCAGGCAAAGAAAGATGATCCAAAGCTGGCCACCAAAGATGTCAGCAAGTTGTTATCAGCCAAATACAAAGCTTTAGACAAGGATGAGGAGAAGCCTTATTGGGGTTGAGCAAGTAGCAGAAAACCTTAAGAACGCTTATATGGAGTGCTAGCAGAGGACTTCAGCATTGATGTGGCCAGTCTATCATGCTGCTGACTGTCAAAGTCTGGCATCTTGTCAGCATACGCCTTCAATAAGGCCTGTCTAGAACTCCGCCATAGACCTGGTCTAGAATTCTGCTGTATCAGTTAAGAAGCATTTATTGTGCCCTCAACACCAACACATGATATTCCTCATCTGTTGATTCTACTGGGTGTAGTCTGAAGATGCAAGTAGCATGAACTTAGTATGCTCACCGTGTCAGCAATTTCCTGCCCATGCCTGCTGTATGACAAAATTAGGGCCAACAAAAACCGCCCTTAGCTGCATTTGAACATCTGCAGCGCAGCTCAGTGACGCTGAGATCACACATGCTCTCGGAGCGACATAGCGGCAGGTGACTAGTTGTGATAGCTTTCGCCCGGATGCTTAACTGTCTGCCGCGAGGTTTGCGCTGTAACATGTCGCCTAGATACGCTAGTTCTTCCTGGCCCTGTTTCAGTCAAGTATACTGAAAGGCTAGCTGAGGCGAGGTCACAGCATCCAGCTCATGCGATTATTGGCTCGAGTTGCTCACGCTTGCATCGAAGGATCAATTTTCATATACACAAGTCCAGGTCAGCGACTGGCACAAGTTGCCCCTGCACTGTGTACTGCAAGTCAGCAACAGCATGGATACTCAACCGCCTGCATCAGCGGGGTACCCCAAGGTGAAATCTGTACCAGACCAGCAGCAGGCATTCCAGGTAGTAGGCCACTTCGCTGAAGATCTGATAAGCTTTTGCATGCTGTACAGGCTTTCGAACATTCTCCGTGGTCCAGAACGCTGCACTTCTTTGGTACGTGGGACCGAAGCAGTCAGTCCCAATAGCATGCAAAGCCGTCTTTGCCTGCTCGTTGGCAAGGGGGTTGCATGTGCTGGCAAGTAATGGGTCGGTGAGTGCATGCTTCACTGCTGAGCTGTAGGTGACGGCCTATAATGTAGACCAAACCCAGTATAATTGTCAGTGCCCCACTTGTGTGCAATTATGTTTATGCAGAGTCTGCAAAGGCCAGAGGAAGAGCCAGCTGAGGACAAGTCATCTATATGGGATTGGACGCCTCCAGGGGATCTTGCAGAGACTGGTGCATGGAAGGTGCTGAGGGAACTGGCAATGACCTTGTCCAAGTCAGTCCCTTGCACTCTCAAGCTTTTGTTTGGACAAAGAATGCTTTGCTGCCTCGCCATGCTGCATACCCAACAGACCCTCCTGCATCGGCTGCAGAATTGCAAATTCCCCTGTCATGATGAAATCATCAACTGCGCATGCAGCACTTTGCAAACATCAGATCTTGTCTGCGCACTGCCATGCCGGAGGGGCTTCTGACATGTGCACGGCGCAGCTTCACTGCTGCAGATGTGAAGTGGCGGGCTATATAGTCCAGTCTGATGTGACACTGCCTCAGATCAGCGTCAATTGTGCTGGTCATTGAATCTGTCACAGCGCAATTGCAGGAGCAAGGATCATATGCCAGCCCTCAGCAAGTTGGAGCCTCTGCCAACTCATGAGCTAGCCATCAGGCTCTTTTACCTGTATGATCACTTCAGAAGAGAACCTGTGGTTGATGAATTCCCAGATGGCAAACAGGTCTGGCTTCTCATGTGCATGTACACACTCTGAATGGCCGTATCAGCTTGTACAGTCCACGTCTTCACAATGATGACAACATTAGGTCGCATGCATGTCAAAGGTGTGTGGAGAGATCATTGCTCACATGCCGCTGCTGCATGGTCACGTACAGTCAGCATGGTGTTGACCACGCTGCTGCGCTGCATCTCTGGATCACACCTGTTTCTATGATCTGTCCCTGTGGGCTTCTCACAGCAAGCTTCACCATCGCAAATGACTCAGTTTCGCTGCTGTCGAAGCCTGCATGCTTGCATACCTCCCAAACATAATGCTGCCACAAATTCAAACCTTTCCTCCTCTTCTGGACTTGCAAGCATTTCACAATCATGAGCTGAGGTGTCTACTGGTTTGCTTTGCAGGTAGACTCTGACCTGGTGGACAAGTTGGCATACTATCTGTGGTTTGCAGAGTATGCATATGAAGCTGGAAGTGAGCCTAACCTCAAGAAGGTTCTGCAATCCAGAGGTGGGGCTGTCTGCATCCCCGCCAAAGTCATGGCATGGCGTATATCCCCATCATGTTTGTTCATTCACTCATTCATTCATTCATTCATTCATTCACTCATTCTTTCAGTCAGTCGTTCACTGAGTCACTCACTCATTCGTTGGTTCATGCATTCATTTCTTCGTGCATTCATTCATTTAGTCAGTCAGTCAGTCAGCCAGTAAACATGCGTCTTCCCCTTGGGGCAGGTACATACAGTCTCCAAAGTGTTCCCCTAGAGTCAGGTATGTACAGTCAGTCAGGTATGTACAGTCAACAACATAAACCCCTAGGGTTTGGTATGTACAGTCACCAACACATGCCCCAGTGCTACTACCATACTACTGCATTACCTGACCATGTTGCCTGTGCACGTAGAGGATCATCATCAGCAATTCCTCACTGCTAGAATCAGTTTTTGTTGTTCCCTTGACATGCATGGCTTGATCGCTTTCAAGGCATGCCTTGCTGCTTCAGCAGCATCACCAAACACAGCATGGAAGAACTCTGCTGCATGCTGCAGATTTTCATCTCAACTTTGCCAAGATGAATGCCACATGGGGTGAGCATGAGCCGGCGTACTATGTGGCCACGCACACTGAGAAAAAGGAAGTGGTGGTGGCCATTCGTGGCACATGGGCTGTGGAGGATGTCATCACAGACATCACTGCCCTGCCTGTGGTGAGTAAGCCACGCATGCCTCATGGTGTTCTTGCCAGCACAGCTGCAGGGTGAACCAAAATTTGCAGGCAACTTGCTCAAGACAGTGTGATCCAGATTGATTGCAAATTGTTACAAAAGCAGGTTTTTTGGCATGAGAATGAGAACCAACCAGGCGAGGTTGCAAAAATTCAGGGTTTTGTGAGCAACTCTGGTGCAGAAGTGGCATTGTGCAGGCACTGCATGTTTGCTGTAATCAGTCAATACAGTCAATTTTTATTATGGCAAGGTGGCACATCAGTGGCACACTGCTGGTGCTTGTTCACACTTCCTGGCCACGCCCTAAACCCTTAAACCTAAACTCTAATCACTGCAAATGCAATACACCCTGCTGGTCACATGATCAAACGTAGCGATGCAATTCTGCCTGCTTGATTTCTGACTCAGAGCATCATTTATGGAACTGTGCAGTTGGGTTGTGAAGCTTTTCAACTTGGAATTAGGTCTCTCATGAGGTCACAGCATGACGGCTAGATGCAACTAATGCTCATGTACAGCATGTCAAGTTGACACACATTGTCAAACACATTGGTGCAATGGCGCTGAATGTGATCCAAGGTTTGATGACATGTTTGATGTGCAGGCATTCAACAATGGGAAGCAAATGGCGCACAGCGGCATGAATGCGTCTGCCTTGTATCTATTCGACCGCCTCTTCAGCCTAGCAAAGGTATGGGTCTCCACACCCCAGCAAAGAACATGTGTCTCTAGTGCCTCATGCTTGCGATTGACTGGCCTAATGTCTGTGACAACACGTGTGTCTGTACTCACTCTCTGCAGCTGCCTGTACACGTTGCATTCCAGTCTATCTCAGTCATCACAGTGCATGACCTGCATGCACTGCTAAGTCACATTCACTGATTACCTCTTGCTTGGCAGCCAATTCTACAGCTTGGCAGCCAATTTTGCAATTTGGCCGCCAATTTTGTGACGCCATGAGCTGGATGTGGCACTGTGCTGTGTGACAAAGCACAGTCAAACAGACAGGCCACTTTTAGTACGTGTGAAGGCAACCCACTAGCTATCCAGGGTGTCCCTGCTCATTGCTGTACCATCACTGCTGCTGATTACTGCTGCTGATCACTGCTGCTGATTACTGCTGCTGATTACTGTTGTACCATCACTGCTGTAACATCACTGCTGTAACATCACTGCTGTACCATCACTGCTGTACCATCACTGCTGTATCATCACTGCTGCTGCTCACTGGTGTACCATCACTGCTGTACCATCACCGCTGCTGATTGCTGCCCATCACTGTTGCTGATTACTGCCTATCCTTGTTGCTGGGCACTGCCCTCACTGGCAGCAGGGCAGACAAGTGACAGCAGATGGTCATATATCACAACAGAATATGCTTTATGGCCCTTGGTCCATGCCAACAGAGTGTCTGCAAACACAGGTTACCTTTGCATCCAATGGCTTGACCTTGTCTAATTTCGAAACCAGCAATGGATGTTTCTGCTACACTACTTTGTAGTTCTTGCTCAGACATCATTTCTAAGCAAAGAACAGCAGGCATTTTCTGGGCAGTGCAAAGCACACAACAGGAGCTGTGCAGGCTGTGAAGGACGAGTATCAGGTGACACTAGTAGGCCACTCTTTGGGGGCTGGTGCAGCTGCCCTCCTGGCTATGATGCTGAGGGCCAAGGGCATCACCAACATGCACTGCTATGCCTTTGCGCCCCCCATGTGCTGTGAGCCGGACTTGGCAGCTTCATGCTCTGACCATGTCACATCCATCGTCTTCCGGGATGACATCATCGCCAGGTATCAGCCGCGTCTGCATGCAAACAATATGACTTTTATTGATCATGACTGGCGTGAACAGCAGTTGACCTGTCAATGCTGGACTTTTAGTGGCCCCAAAGGCCGCAAAGAACTCATGTGCCTGCTGTATCAACTATCACGTTTTGTGCCGCGATTTCTCCACTGTCTTTGCGCCCATGTGACAAAGGCGCACATGTAACAAAGGCTTCGTGAACGGATTTCAAAACATTGACTCTATCGCCTGTGGTTGCGTACATGTGACAAAGGCATTGTGAAAAGAGGTCTGTAAAAGTGAACGGCTATTGCTACGCAAGATTGTTCTGTGATGCCTGGGACATATGTTTCTGCAAATAGTTATGGTGTGAGCAAATCACAGGCCTGCGCAATCATCAGTAGCTTATCCTTGACACATGAAGACTCAGGACATTGTATGTAAGTGCAGGATCTCCCAAGAAAGCGTGGTAGCTCTGTATGAAGAGCTGTCAGAATATGATTGGGAGGCTGCATCCAAAGTAAGCCTGCTCTACCTGACACAATGGCCTTACCGCCACCTGCTTGTTGCAAAGTTGTTCTGTTTAGTCTGAAGTCTCAGGTCTGAGTTCTTCTTGTGGGTTACTCAGTAAATGTCACATGCAAGCTGTTTTTCCCTTCTGCCATTTGTGGTGCCAAGATACAAGTGCAAAAGCACCGCATGCACAAATTGAAAATGCTGCATTCTCATGTCAGCAAGCATACAGACACAGGTTGACATGTGTCACTGCTAGTGCGCTGTGCGTTACAACCAGGAAGTAGCTCCGAGTCAGCCATGCTCAGAGTGCTTGTGTCACTGTTGGTATGCTGTTTGACACAACCAGAAATCAGCGGCAAGTCAGCTTTGCTCAGATGATACTCGGACAATGACAGGCTCTGCCACTAGGCTGCACTTACCTTGCGCTCATCCCAAGACAAATGCACTTGCATGCATGGTTGGATGGATCGTGAAGCAACCTATCCATATCTGCTCATTGGCACAGGTCTTGGTTGTAGCATGCAGCATGCCAGCAGTGAGTCACCGTCTGTATGCTTGCCCAAACAAGAGCGACATTGTCAGTGGCACATGCATAACAAACACCACTGTGCTGACATCATCATCACTGCAAACATGGCCGGCGCATGCTCTCTCTTGAACTACCAGATGTACAAACTTTGTACATCAGAGCTAAGCTCTTATTTGCCAGGCCCTTGTTTGCTAACAAGAAATAGCAAGTTTCAGAAATGAAACAAAAAGCAAGGGCGACTCGGATGAACCAACGACGTGCGATCATGTCCGCCTGCCATGCTGATGAATACGGTCCTGTGCAGAATGAAGAGACGCATCCAGAGCTGAGGAAGTACACCGAGATGCTGCGCACTGTGGCAGGCAGTAAGGTGGGCTCATGGCTGGGCTTGTCTGCTTTCAACCAGCAGGCCGCCGAAGACAAGGCCATTGCTGATGCAGAAGGTGTGCCCTGGACCACGCTTACACCTTGCCTGAAAATATGGCTTGCTCATGCAGCTCAATGCGTACTTGATGCTCTTCTCTTATGCATGGCTTGCACACAAAGCCTGCAGTATGCTTTCTCTTGCTGTGGTAACTGCATGTGCTGTATGTCTTGTACGTCTGTCCTTTTCTTGCTGGTCTGCTCGCTCTGTTAATCAATTCCTTAGTCACATACTGTCACCACTCACGCACTCGCTCACTCACTCACTCACTCTTCACTGAACTCTTAGTGAATCACATCATGATTCATCAGGTTGTTCATGACCTGATTGTTGTGCTCTGCTGGATGTGACTCAGGCATGCTTGAACACCACCTTGCTCAAGACAAGCCTAGCATCATCATCGTGACCCATTTGCTCTTGTCCCTTTACGGATGCCATCAGCTGTGTGCCAATGAAGCAAGTCTATCTTGTGTGTGCACAGAGAACAAGCAAGAGGGAAGCCCAAGAGGTGAGGGCAACCAAATAGAAGAAGCAGAAGACAAGGGCTACAACCCACTTGTACCAGGCAGAGTGGTGTACATATACAGGTACAAAGAGCTGAAACATCCCCACAAAGTAGAAACCTCTGATAGTAATCCCCAGGCGCTTCTGAACGTAGATTTATACTGTGGAACAGGCATCCCCAAACAGAGCAACATTTCTGTATCCTGAAAAGCAATCTCTGTCTGGAGGGTTTGCATCAATTCGTGGCTGCTCGACTTTTTGAGTTGTGGCTGGTGTTGCAGGGCTGCTGCTGGGCAGGATGGCCAACCTGGGATTGGGCGCGTCTTGACTGATGGCACCTGCTCAGGCCTCAGACGCATACATCTTTCTGGCCTCATGCTCAAAGACCATCTTACTGACAGGTGACAGCCCCTTGGCAAGACCCCTCATGACAGATGCTGTTGATTTGACTGACAGTATGGTGCATGCTACGAGCACCATGTGTTCAAATGGCTGCTTTTAAGCACTCTGCTCATCCAAACTGGATGTTGGCAGGATGCATGGAGTAGATACAGGAGTGGGGGCTCATTCAACATGCACAATCAATCAGGATTGTTTGCACAGGAAGGCTGCTTAGTTGTGTACCTGTGCTGGTCAGGATGAAAGCTGCACCTACTGTTACGAAAGCTTTGTTCAATCGCCATGGATGTTTCACCTGCAAGGCTTGTGTAGCATTGTACAGGACCAACATGTGATATGGCTTGTGATGAGAGCAGCCAATATGCCAAAGGAATACGGATACCATTCAGCAGGACTCACCTTTCATGTCATGCAGTTACTTTGAGGCGCTTGGATCAACGAACCCAACCAAGGAGGACAAGAGCAAGCAGAAATAGATTCATTGCTGCACATGCAGCTGACAGTTGTGTTTATGCTGGCATGATTGTGCGTCTGTGACCTGCTGTATAGTATGCTTGTTTTGCTGCATGTTATGTGCTTTTAGATATGTCAGCTTGCTGTACAAACTTGTCAGGAGCAGGTGATGCATCCAGTGTACAGTAAGCTGGTGTTCATGACTTTGTGTTGACCTTCAGGGGAGTCTGTTTTTAGTTGTGTTTTCCTTCCTCACTGAATCTGAGCATGAATATCATGGTATAAGACAGGCATCTGCTATTACAGTATGTCTAGTGTGATTTGTCTAGTCTGCAAGGCTTGACCAGATTGATGCACATGAAGCAATATGTAAGGCGTGCTGCATCACACTGACAGACAGCAGTAGCATTGATAGAGATAAGTACCACTATGAATGCATGCAGAGGACACGTATTCACATGAAAAGCAGGAGCAAGCGCTGATATTGTCTTTTATGATGCTGTACCACATGTTGTGTGGGCCATGTGCTATCTAGGTTTACATGCGTGCCTAGCTAGACTCATATTAGTAAGTGTATATACACTTTGAGGATGACTCACCACAACCATTCTGCAAAACCGTGTGCACTGTACTGTGAATCACTGTCAGGCTAAATCATATAAAAACCCATGAGGGCCGCATGCAAGGTGGTGCTGGAATCAAGGACTGTCTGCACTGTCTCAAGACTGACCAAAAGGACTCTGAACTGAGCTGTAATCTGAAACAAGCTGTACATGCTGGGAAAAACCAAGCCAATTGCTTTTATGAACAGAAGATTGACAAAAGTGCTGTCAGACAACGTGCAGCCAGACTCATCCTGCAGGTGGGATTTGCTTCATTCAGCTCTGGTACATTCACCATGGTTCATTTGGGCTATACATGTCCTGCTTCATTCACTGAAATCAGCCAAAAGCTTCACTGCTGAGGACTATTGGGACTCAGCATGCTTCACAAAAACTAGCCAGGTTGCCTTCATTGGATGTGTTTGTGCTGATGATGTGTTGCTGCCTGGCCATCAGCTCCAGACGCTTCTGGGCAACGCCTGTATTGCTTTGAGCCGGTCTTCCTTCATCTGTGCAAGTTCCCTTTCAATCCGAGCATCCTCATCCTCAATGACTGTGTCATTAGACGTCACTGTTGCATCGGTTTGGCCGAGCACTGCAGCTGACGCTGCTGCAACGGCAGACTCTGCCTGTGCCTTCTCCTCCAGCTTTGCTTGTAGCCTCTTCAGCGAAGGTTTGCCATCCAGACTGGCAGCTCTGATACGCTTGCCTCGCGCTTCCTGCATTTGCGTGTAACATAAGAAACGAACAATAAAATGTAGTGACATAATGCGGTTATGATAGCAACTCAAAACATGTGCTGACAGGCATCAGGTGCGTGCAACGCAAGTCAGCTCCCTCCAGACAGGCATGTGCAGAGTGTCATGTGCATCACTGGGATTTGCGTACTATATGAGCTGCCTGATACAAAGTCAATCAGTTGCAATGAGCCGTTTGACTGCAACGCAACAACACTGAATCTGCCAAGCAGGTGCAGTGACATCTGTGTTCACCGAGGCTATGTACAGTCACTCGCCACACTCCGGTGTCTTGTTGGATGAGAAAACGTGTGCTTAAGTATGCCAACAGCTACAAAAGATGTTCAAAAGACATCTTCTGCTTCAACGTGTATTGGCATCAATTCATGAGCATAGAGTATAGACAGTGCCCAGCTGCACTGACTGCTACAGACAGACTACCAGCACACAAAGTCAGCCTCCCATACATGCTTTATCTGACTGCTGAAGACAGCTCTGTACCATGTGTTTGCAACACAGTCCTATGCAACACAATGCAGACACTAGCAGGGCGCTGCTGTGAGCCAGTGTGCATGCATTGCCTGCTGGCATTTTGGGCAATTGAGTGCTTGTGTACGATGCGGTGCATACCTGCACGCTTAGCGCAAGCAGCTTACGGCCAGTAAAAGAGGCCTCGATGGCTGGCCAGTCTCCCTTGACTTCACCAATGCCTGACTCCACTTGCTTCGCACCGGTGGTCACATCGGCCCTAATGTCCCCAGCGATTGGGACCAGGGCTGTCAGAAGTGGGGTGGAGACTGGGTTAACAGGTCCAGCTCGGACCTGGTTCGCAGGCAGCCCAGCAGCAGCTAGGGTCAACGCTTCCGGACCAGGCGCAGGAGCAGGCGGAAAGTTTGCTTGAAGCTGCAAGGCAACACGCGGCTCGGTCGCAGTTGCGAGCTCAGCAGAGAGGGACAGCAACAAAGTTGCCTTGCTGGTCTGCGACACTGCCCTTACCTGTGCTGACGCCAGCACTACGCATAGGGCGCTGAGTACAAGCTCAAGGGAAACCAGGCGCATGCTGCTGGCGTCCCAAGTCTGGCTTGCCCTCGATGTCTGGAATGGCCACAGCCGAATCTGGCTCAGCGCACACTACTCTGAACGATGATCACAGCGGTGGTGGTCCTCCAGAGGCGAACGGCAACGTCGGGCGTGCGTGCCTTGCATTTGCGCGGATAAGCATAGCTCCGAGCTCAGCTAGTTCGTTGGTCCCATGTATGCTTCTTTTCAAACTGTAGGCGTTTCAGTCGATGCATTAGGTTTAAGGCAAAAGAAAACACGTGTGACTTTCAGATATCTTGAATCCCATATCATCATCTTCTGCAAAAGTGTGCAGCACCGGAATGGAGTACTTGACTTTGAAGCGGTTGCAATCACATTGTTGAATATTCCGGTTCCTGTTGCTGTTCATCCTTGCACACTGCTCATTAGACACTTGTATGCGCTAGTGCTTCTTGGTATGCTTGAATATGTTCCGATTGTCTTCGATGGTCAGTCTGCTATCTTCTCAATTCAAGTCATGCTATGACATGGCCTGACATTGTGATGTTTTTCTGGTGTTGCCGCCTAGATCATTCTAGATAAAGCAATATGTCTTTCCGGATTTGCATATTCATTATACCATCTCAACACAAAGTCCTTATTGTCAAGTGCTGCTATCTCTCCGAGAAATGTCATACCAACCATGATGAAACACAATGAACTTGTTATCACAACACCTGTGAATGACTGCACAACCAGCAGCGACTGACAAGCAAAAATAATACATACAAAGGCAGTGACCCTGACTGAGGTTTTAGGAGATGGCAACGGGCTGATTCCAACTTTCTTTGATTTGATGATACTTGTAAGGAAATCCAAAGTGTGAACAGATGCAGACCATCATCTGAGCCTCTTTGGGAAGCAGGGGTCCTTCTACAATATCAACGACTGTTGAGAGCTGGTTATCTAGGGTTGGGCTGATTCTGCCATGCACATGGTTGCTGGCATGCTGGTAAATATCACTTATTTCAAGGTGCAGTTTCTTGTCTTTCTGCTTCTGATTGCCTGTTGCTCTGACCAGGCACTGTTCCAAATCTTGGTGAATTGGATCTGCAAGTATAGCTTCCCAAACTTTACCCCTGCCTGGATCCGAGCTGATAAAGTACTTAAAAGAAGTGTCTTCTGCTATCCAATCTATCACTCCCCTGACATTCAGCAGCCCTTTGGCAAACAGTAGCTTGACAGATCTGTCCCTGAGCATTGCTTCTGTTCTCAGAAGTTGGTTCTCAGCTTTTTGTTGTTGAAGCGTCAAAGCGTCTGCTGCAGCTTGCTGCTGACTCCGGGCTTGTTCCTGCTGCAGCTCACAAAGCGCTCGGATATGTTGCTTGTTGATTCGCTTTGCTGAGAGAGCTTCGTCAAGGGACGCTGATAATTGCGCACACGTTGCTGACTGACGTCTTTTACCCACGCTGCGAGGGACCCGGCGCCTGATGTGGTACGTTGAAAGGGAGGGCGATAAAGTCAGCTGCATTGATACTTCTCTGCGGTGTGGGTAGCCTGTATCTATTCAGCAAACTAGCAGGTCAGCTTTTCTCCACCGTTTTTTGAGTAGCTTGCTGACCGCAACAACAGATCGGTATGTTCGCTTTGTTGAGTGCAGCTGACGTGTAGTGTACCGGTAGTAGTATCATATAGGGTTTCTGCGGAGACTTTCTTGCAGCTTGCTGCAGCAGCTATTTCTCAACAGCTGAATTCAATGTAAAATCTGCGAGAGCTCGCGACCGGATGTCCAATGATGTTCAGGGTGTTGTTCGGTTGTCCGCCTGTGTTGTCCAGAGGCAACAAACACAGTATGTCACAGCTGCAGGCTGATCAATATGTTTCTTGGTTTCTTGGGCAGTCAAACATCCAGGATTTCGGCTGCCGCAGCCATGCATTGACCGCGCGTCTTCTCCTTTGGTCACTGCTACTGTTTCTGGTTCTCATGACGTGGGTGTGTTTCTGTTTGGTTCAATATAGTTAATCTGTGACGTCAGACTCAATAATAATTTGTTGAAGCCTCATCTGAGCGGACGTCCTAATGCGAAACGCCACCTTGCCATCGATGGCAGCACCTTGCAAAAGGCTTTTACAGCTGCTGCACATGCATAGTGTCCTGTGCAGGCTATAAATGTACATGAAAGGTAGCCGGCACACTAGCACTGTGCAGATAGGAGCACCATGCAAACCGAGAAGCTTGATATGAGTGCAGCACATGGCAGTGGTCTGTTTCTCAGCAAGCGCAGCTAAGTGGGGTAAGCACCATGGAAGTCTGGCGAGAAGCCACCAGATGCTGGGTGGGAAACAGCGTGCAATGTAGGCAATCTCAATCAGAATTGGCTCACGCATGCACTTTGCTAGCTTGGCACTTTTGCAATTTTAATATCAAACCCAGCTACAGATGCTTTCACACCGCGACTTGCACATTGTGGCTTGCATGCATACCACGTTTCTGCAATGCCTTGCAGCATGCCTGTCCAACTCTTCAGCTATAAGCCATTGGATCCCTACAAGATGCTCCCTCCTGGCCACACCAGCGATATTGAGCCTAGGTCAGCCATTGCCTTTTGATGATGCATTCAGAGTGAGCAGCTGATAGCATGCTGTGCTGACAGATGCCGTGCACTGTGAGTCTGAGGTTTGGGACTTTAATAACCATGCAGAGTCTACAAAACAGGCACACATTAGACAGCTGGAAGGTATGACTGAATCCACTTGTGCACGCAGTCGCAACCTGGTTTGGCTGTTCCAGACCAGCTGACGACCAGCAGCAAGTCAGACAGACACAAAGTGCAGCTGTGATATATAGCATACATGGGCCTGACGTCCTTTACATTTCCTCAGACAAGTAGGCGCCATCAGATCATTGTTGGTGGGCCTAAAGGCACACACTTCACGACAATGTACCAATTAGAAGCATTTAGTATGGCAGTGACAGACCACAATGTTGCCAAAGTTGTGCCAGCATGCATGTCAATCATTGCGTTGCAAATTTCCACCCATACAACCTGTACAGCCAAATCTTTGGGCATTTATACCAGCTGTAAGCAGCATTGCTCCAAGCGCCAAGGCATTCAGCTGTTCTTCATGTTGCACCCAGCGGAATTGCTTGTAGACAAGCATTCACAGCACCTACACTGAAACGATGCAGCACTGGTTGTTCTGGCAGCTTTGATGATCAGGCCATTTTGCAAAACAGCGATTGTAGCATGCGCATATCATATCTTGTTCATCGTGGCCAGATTAGCTCCGTCGTCAAAGAGAAAGCTCACAGTCATCAAACAGGCTGTAAAGTGGCACCAGCTGCTCAGTGTGGATGCAGCGGCGGTGCTGCGACTTGCAGCGGTGGCGTTGTATTTCAAAGTTTTGAAGTGTCCCTACAAAAGCGCACACGCAACAGGGCATCAAGCAAAACAACCACTCTGCCACCTTGCTTGACCGTGCGATCAGCAACAGCTACTCTGAGTTTGCTTGCATTGACACGGGGGTGCTGTCACAGAACCGTCGACTCTATGTCTCCAGCAAGCTCAACACCGTCGACCAGCTCGCTCTTGCAGAAGCTACTGGTAGCTTTGGAACAGCAGCTGATCCCTTTGTGTTTGTCTGGAGCAGCTGTCGTTGCCACGTACCCTATGTTGAGCGCTGCTGTGGTGGTGTTGTTGTACCTGCCGCTGTCAGCTTGCGCCTGCCTTGGTTCTCTGTACGTGCCTGCTCTCGTGCTGATCCTATGGGTAAGCGGCTGCAGAGCGCTGGTTGTTGATCTTGTTGGCACCAAGCATGATTCGTTTTTATACTAGCCCAGATCTAAGCAGTTGTTGCAGCTGCTTTGAGACAGTGATTGACAATATTGCTATATGTGTGCTACTCAGGCTGGCTTGACCAGAAGCCTTCTCCGAGAGGCAGAGTGGAGAAAGTGCACTGTCAAAACCTACTCAAGCCTACTCAAAACAGCAGCACCAACACCTTGGACGATGACACAAAACCATTGGCAACTGCCTCAACTGCTACTGCAAAAGATGGCAAGTGTCAAGTATGCTCTAGCTTGTTGTAGCCATCAAATCAAGGTTGAATGGCTATCCCAAGCAGCTACTGCTCTGGCCACTGGGTGTCTTCAGAATCCTTGCCCTATCAAATCTGGAGAAGAAGCAATGCTTTTGAACTTTGCAGGCTGAGATTCCAGATCTGGAGGCAAGTGCTGCTGCTAGCCAAGAGCGCTTGAACGCTCGTGTGGTCGCCAACTGGAAAATGCTGGTGGTGGGTTAGCATAGCCTGTGATGCACACGATGAGTCTCGGTCACGGAAAACCAAAGCAGTTGAGATTTGTCCACATACCATGGTCATTCCTTTACTCCGTCGCGGATCTAAAGTGGGTCACTTTTATCGAAGTTTCATTACACCGTCGATTGATTTAATTTTGGCATTTTCAAGTGACCCATATTAAATCCGCGACGGAGTAAAGGCATCGTAAGGCCAACCCCAACATGCCATTGCACAGGGTGTGTGCTTCAAAAGCCTTAGTCTTCAGTGTCAACAAAAGGGTTGTGACGCAGCCGGCTTGCATACCTTGCAGGAAGAAGAGCAGAAGCTTCAGGCGAAAGTTCTAGCGCTTGCAGCCATGCGCAAGAAGCTCATCAGGGAGGCTGAGAACACCGACAACCCAAATGGCAGCACAGTGCAAGTGTGCTTCCTAGCTCAACTGCTGCAGCACTGTCAGCCTTTGTAACATGCAACCCTTACTAACAACAATTTACCATCGTACATCTCCAGAGGACCCTAGCACATTGCAGCCTTGCAGTGGTGCCACCTCATAATGACATGTACTGAATCTCATTGTGTTGCAGCAGCTCATTGTGTTGCAGCAGAACATTGTGCAGACCACTACAATTTTGACTTGATGTGAGCTCACCTGCGCTCACATCAAGTCAAGCATGCTGGGTTGTTCAGATAACGTTTGAATGCAGTCACATTGCTTGCAGGCAAACATTGACAGCACAGAAGCAAAACTCCAGGAAGCAACTGCAGCGCATGAAAGTGTAGTGGATGAGGTTCAGAAGGCCTTTGAGGTGAAGGTGAATGCTGGTCTGTAAGACTCTAGCCAGGTAAAGTTGTTAGCTGGCTGCTGTTTTGCATACATAAAGCAGAGCATGCTGCCGTGGACCATGACACATGCTGCATTGCAGCTGACATTTGAGTCTGGTGTCAATCACAGACATGCGTGTGCTGCAAGGCTGAGTTTTGCTGAATGTAAAGCTTGATGCAAGCATGGAGAATGTGTGAAGCACAGGCTGAGCTTGATAAGATATATTATGCAGGTGGCCGCAGATAGGGGTGTTTTGGTGTCCAGCTATACGCTATCAAGCTGACATGTAAGATTGGCATTGACAGGAAGTTTTGTACTGCATTTCCAAAATGGTTCCTGCTTCCAGCACGTCCTTGTAGCTTAATATCACCTTGACATTCGCTCTGTGAAGTGCTATGTCTGTTAACATGTTTCTACAGCTGCTCTTGATGACAGCCAGCCTTTCATGTAAGATGAGTACCATTTCATTTTGCGCCACTTCTTTGTAATATGACCTTTCAGCCTGTGCCCACTGCTTGCAGTGAGGCTTCCAGGTGTCACAGCCCCAAAGATTGCCACTGCAAGCTAGTGTCAATAGGCTGTCCCTGGCTTGTACAGGCACTGTACTGCTTTTGTGCTCTGAAATAAGGCTGCGCGTATGTTGATGTAGCTGTGTGTCATAGCTTGCACAGCTAGCTGCCGAGCTGTCCAGTCTGAGACCTTTCACCACGAATGCCGGCACTCAAAGCTGAGACAATGACTGCCGTATCTGTGACCGAATGTGCATGGAAGGTTTCAGACATAGGATCTGCAGATGACACGTGCATGCATAATCTGAGATGTGCAGCGCCGCACATCATCTAGCAACGCAATTACAGGATGTTCTGTGCATGCAGAAAGTGCTTGATGATGTTCAATTATACAGACACACGTGATTCAAGCAGTAGGTGTTGCCTCGGTGGCTGCACATGATGTGCTACATGGTCTGCGCTCTGCATATCAATAGCATCACTCAAGCTTTTGTGACCCAGAACACCTAGGACAGGCTTGTCACACAACACAGTGATGTGCAGGCTGGCAATATATCTGCACTTGTTGTTCAACACAACAGGTCGGGCAAATGCCTGCTCTAGCTGCATTTGTCACTATGATCCAGGCATCCCAGAATATGTGGCATGTGCTGCCATGCGTCATCTGCCAGGTGCTGCCGCAACGCCACAAGACATGCAGCAGCAATCTGTGACACCTGCTGTGCATGCGGCCCATGCTTCTCAGAAGCTTGCGCTGCCCCAGTGACCTGTGTCGTGGGCCCAGAGGGCAGCAGGAGCCTGATCAGGCGTCTGGTGACAGGCTCTACTGTGCTTTGCCATGCTTTGCGCTGAAGCAAGGCAGGCAGAGTGTACGGCAGGCTGCTGACGGCTGCTGTGGGTGTGTATGCAGTCACCAGGCAAACAGGCCATGTTGGTGATGCGAGGCTTTGCCAGTGCGACACCATGAGACCCAAGAGCTGTAGAGCTTGCTCTGGGAAATCACCAGCCTGCAGCATCAAAGGGCAATATGTGTAAGAGCTGCTGTACACTGGTGCAGTACTGTCAAGAGGATGACACATACTGACGGCAAATGACTTGCCTGTACCCCCTGTTTGATTCAGAGTCTATTCCAAAGATGCTCTGAAAGTAATGATGAGAGGGGATGTCCTAAAAATGATCCTGTGTGGGTTCAAAAGGAAACGACAAGCTGCCACACATCAGTGATGTAAGCAAAGGAGGCTGCAGGTTACATATCTTGGTGCTGTGTTAGCAGTCTCGGTTGCTTTGCATGACTGATGCACAGAATTGCTGTGCTTGCAGGGCTGACCTGTATGGCATCTAAAGTCTCCAGCAGAATTGTGTGTTGTGCAAACCCGTGATGAACAGCTGCTGCAACAGCACTCCTCACTGCTGCTAGCCCGTCTGTCCTCTGACTGACACAAAGCTGTCTGCACAAGCACAAAAAACTCATGACAAGCGACCCGTATTTCAGAGCATCATACTGCACAGCTGAAGTGAGAGGTCTTTGTCAGGACTGTACAAGAGTAATGAAATTCATGAGCATGCTGACTGAGATGCCAGCCTGCTTGGCTGAGCCAAGACAACAGCATATGATTGTCAGCAGCTGTAATAAACAACGCAAAACCCCGGTGATCTCCAAGTGAAACAGAAGTCAGATGTGATGAGTTGCTGTTGCTGGAATGCGAGAGGCCTAAGTATCAATGGCATGCTGTCAGGCTGCCGGCAACACCAAACAGTAACAACACCCGCACTGCTGAAGCTAACGCTCATGCAAAAACTTTGTCTGTACCATAGTGTCAGGCATTGACATGATGAAAATGTACAGACAGGTACTCTAAGAAGGAAAATATATATAAAAGCCTGTGCAGCTGTGTTGCATCAGCAATCGGGCATAAGCTGTACCAGTAGCAAATGATGAAAAGAGAATCAAAGCAAGGGTTGGTTCACCTGACAGGCTGAAGCGCTTCAAGGGGCAACTTGCCCATCTGGACCATGAAAGCTGTCGCAAAGGCAGCCACTGATGACCCACCCTCTGCTTCCTTCCTGTCAAGACTTAGCATCTCCATGATCTGCACATACAGCCATCACTGCTTTTCATTGCATCATTGCCTTTCAATGCATCATCCCTTTTCGATGCATCATTGCTTTACGATGCATCATTGCTTTTCAAGGTTCCCAGATGTGATCCTTGATGCTGTGAGCTCTGGCCCAGCGCGAGTTTGCGTCAAGCTGTCATTGCTTGCATGCATATCCAAACCACATTGCGGCTGTTGATAAGGCTGGGGCCGGGGACACAGCGCGTCATCAGTGACAAGTCCTGGCAGGACCCACAAGACAAGAAAACAAAGAGAAAGACCACGCCATTGCACAGTGGCGTTGTATATAGATGGAAGGGGGGGGGGGAGCAAGTGTGTGAAAGCAGTCCCCCCCCTTCCTTCCCCCCTGGGCCCTGAGGGCCTTGGCTGACTGCGTCAGAGACTGTTCTAGCTCCTCAGGGGACGATCTGCAGGTCCTCTGCACCAGAGGACAACTGTATCTGCAAACGCAACATTTGCTTGCAAGCATTTGCATGAACAAGCCAGTCACTGTCCAGTCACAATCTAGTCAGGTACTGCACATGGGGCCCGTGTGGTATCCAAGACAGGAGCCGTGGCCAAAAGACACCGCCCCAGGCCCCTAAATGGGGTCAAAATTCCTCACCCCCCTTTTAGGTAGGCAGTATGATCGCACTGATCTTCACAACAACCGGGAGCAAACAGTCACCAATAGGAGCAATTATCATTTGTTTCATTCAGCAAACACGTGTCTTCTCTAGGGCCAGGTTGGTACAGTCCTGAGTGGCATCCTGCATGAGGTCCATTAGCATTCAGAAAAGTGGCTAGGACAAATCAGTTCAGCAGTCCTGACCTTGTGTTTGGGCATCATCTGCAGACAAGCACATGCAGCACCCCAGGTCCTCTGCAGCAGAGACCCCTCTTCAGCCCCCTCTCGCTCCCCTTCTTGGTGCCCTATCTGATGACTAAGACCGGCCACCTGCCCCACAGGGAGCAATTGGCCCTGGTCAGCAATTGCCCTTGCCCCTACTGGGCTGCCGGACAAGGCACTGTTCAGATCTGTGCTTGGCAGTGGCAGACGCTGTCCTGGTGGTAAAAATGGTGGGAGAGGCAGCTGCTCAAGCAGCTGCCACACAGCTTCGTGCACAGCCTCTGTTATTGTCGCTGGTGGTGAGTCACCAGCTGACCCAGGTTCTGGAATGCTGTGCATGTATCTGGCGAGGCCTGTCCAAGCCGCTGCGCTGAGTTCACGTAGTTGCTGGGGGTTTGAATTTGAACTGGGGCCTAGCATGCAAAGCGTGCTGAGCGTGCCAGTGACAGCTGCGCCACGCTGACTAGACAGTGACTGAAGCGCTTCTGGCAGGCCTATCAGCAGCATCTGCTGAAGCTGCAGCGGAAGCTGAGTGAACTGCTGTTGACTCAGCAGCTGATCCAGAAGCTCACCAAGGCCGTGACTCGCCACGCTGCCATGCTTCAAAGCAAGCAACAGGCACGCGGCACCAAGACTGACTTGACTGCTGCTATTGCTTGCTGTTGCGTCATCTTTTACACTTGCTGCTGATGACTCTGACTTCACCACTGGAGTTGATGACTGGTCTGATTCAAGGCAGGTGGAAAGCTTGAGAATCTGCTTGATGGCGGTACCCCAGTCTAGGGTGGGGAGGCGGGGGGCATCAGCCAAACAGCGAAGGACTCCTGCCATGATGGGCTGAGGTGCTTGCAATGTGTCATCTTCTGCCCCTACAGTCACCGTCACATGATCATCAGACACTCAAAAAGCCCTTCTGAAGAACCAAGAAAGGCCCTGCACCTACTTCAGCTCATGCGGGCACAGTTGAGGACAATTTCTCAGACCCCATACATTCTGTGAGCAGACTGGGATGCAATTCAGGGTTTGGTGGTCAAGGCCTGCGCACAACGCTTAGCTGTATGCTGATGTGTCGCAAGCCAGAAGGTACTGAGAGCACCGAACAGAACAAGGCAGCAGCGTTTTGCACATACATACAACGCTTCAGTCCTTGCTGCATTCTTTGGTGACAGGTGTGTTTGGCCATTAGCACAAGGGTAAAAGCCATGTGTGTGAATGCTGCTTGCAATCAGCCCGGTAACAATTTTGCATTGAAACGAACCAGCATCACCTGCTTGGGCAGATGTGCAGCCAAAAAAGAAGCAGATGGAGCAATGAAGATAGGAGTCTGGTGTCTCTACAGTCTCATACATTTTATCTTATACAGTCTGTCTTATACAGTCTCACCCTGATGTGGAGCAGCAAAAAGAAAAGAAAAGAGAAGAGGAGGGAAGAAAAGGAAAACGAATAAAGGAAAAAGGAGAAAATGTAAAAATCAAGGGGCAGCAGCACGCCCCATTCATGCGTGATGGAACGCAGGAGGCACGCAGACAAACAAAAAGAGCAAGGTGAAGAAGCAGGAGAAGGGAACATGATGGAAAGGAGCAGAAGAAACAGGAGGAGGAAAAGGAATGACAAAGAAGAGCAAAAGGAAGAAGAAGCACAGGAGGAAGGGAAAAAAACGACGATAAACATGAGGAGGAAGATTGTTAACCAGGACCTGTCAGCATGAGTTGTGCAAGAGCCCTCATGGCCCCATCCTCTGGAAGCCCTGTCAGGCCCCTCATCTGGGCCCCAGCATTTGACACCCCCACAGAACTGCCATTGCCCTTCTTGTGCCGCTGTGCATGGCATGCTGCTGCCAGTCCCCAACAGGCAACGGTGGCCACCCTCGGGTCAGCCTCATCCAATGCCAGCTGTACAACCACCTGCACAGCATTTCCTACATATATACTTATATACATATATATAGCTCTGAAGTCATGCGAATCCTGTGAAACAGGTGCTTAAACTCCATCATTCCAGAGGACCCCATTTATTGTGACCCTGGCATCAATGACTCACAGGTGCCATCATCATCGAGCACCATTGCGCAAGATGCTTGGTGCCACTGTTGTATTGGAAGACCATCAACTGGCCGCCTTGGGTGCATTGACAGATCAGTACAGATCAGTACAGATCAGTACAGACAGCTGGCGAGTAACAATTTGGCAATGATGTCACACCAGGCCTCGCAGAGTACAGTTGCACAACAATGACACGGACACTGCTGCTTCAAGAGCAGTGCATTCGTCACTGTTCAGCGCTGTGTGCATTGCCTGCTGTACAACATGGGAAGAGCAAACTTTGGCCCAGCAGCCTGGCCTTCAATCCGCTTGACCATGATTTCGGCTTGGCACAAAATTGACCACTCTACTTGAAACAACATTCTAGACATTATCGAAAAATGCTGCACCACTCACCTGTAAGGCACTCTTGGCTTCATGTGACAAACCAGGCCTGTCAAGCAAGGCACCAGGTACAGCATTGCCCCCCGCAATTGACCCCCCCAGAAGGGCGACCAGCCCCAGGGCCACCCCCTGTTTGCTCAATGCAGCACTGGGAAGCTTCGTCAGTCTTGTGACTGCTGCCGTGATGTCAGTCAGTGCGAGCTTGATGCCAGACTCTGTCAGGCCCACCTGCTGGGCTGCATCGCTCTGGGCATGCTGCGTTGTGCTTTGTTCCTGCAGGCCCTTCGAATTTGAACCTGAGGAGGAGCCACTGAGGGTGCTCTGACCTGTGAGTGCTGAGTTGAGCACAGAGCCCAGCGAGCTTGCTGCAATGCCTGTCAGCTTGCCATGTTTTGAAGCTGCTAGGATTGCTCTCAGTTGCTGTACTCCTTTGGTCAACAAAGATTCAACATGCTGTTGCTGTTCTGCTGGCGGCTGCTTGGCAGCTGCTGCCAAGCATGCAGCAGCTTGAGCAGCGCAAAACCCTTCTAGCAAAACTGTTTCAGCAGGACCTAAGGCTGCCAAGCCAGTGGCAAGTATTGCTGGATTGCCTAGCAGGTCTGATATGCTACGCTGAAGCATGTGTAAGAAGGCTGTTGGGAGGGAAGCTTCTCCTGAAGCTGCCAGGGCTGGTACAGCATTAGCAAGTCCTGCAAATCAGCATGGCAAGTCTGCTCAAGGCAACCACACTGCAGCTTGATCAGCATGACTAATGACAGCAAGCCTCTTGCTGAAAGCTCTGAGAATGTGTATGCTTGACATTGACTTTGCAAAACATTGGGCAATGCACATGTGGGTGTGCGTTGTACAGGTAACTCTAATAATTGCAAACCTATACCAAAATTTGCAGCTCTGAGCTTGCTCAAATACCATGCATCTAGCAATCTGATTGTCATGTGACGCAATATGCTGCATGAAATACCAGCTTTCAGATGGTCATTCATGCACTTGTAATTAGCAAACAAAAGGAATACAACGCGGATTGCCAAGCCACAAATCTAGATCTGCATATGACACTGACATGTATATGTGGCAATCAGGCATACAGTCACATGGACATGACTCACCAGACATGACACCATGCACAGTCTCATAGGCCTCATCATCAGTACCATTGGAGGACTGTACCCCCTTCAAGCATTTTACATTCATCCATCCAGACGATGAATCTATCAGCTGCCTGACAGCACCCAGCACACCAGGGCAAAGCATGCACAGCATGCGCAGCAGGCCTTCCCAGATTTGAACTGCAAGGGCGCTGTCAGCTGAAGTGGGCTGTGCTGACGAAGAAGAGCTGGCTGCTAACAAGCCGAGGCTCTCAGCACATGCGGATGTGAAGCTTGATGTTGGATGATCCATGAGGAAGCGCAGCAGTTGATCCAGCACATCTTGCCGTGTCTGAGTGTCCGTGGGATGCAGGTGAGCTGTCGCAGACCCAAGAGCGAGCGCACAAGCTGTAGAGAAAGTCAACGACCTGCAATCCGGCCAAAACTGCTTGCAGTGACATGCAAATCGCATGCAGGAAAGCTGCCAAAGTCTTTTCCGCCTTTGATTGGGCGGTCAAGGATTGAGGGAGATGTCCATCCTTTTCCAGGGAAATGCTGTCAAAGTCACCTATCATGCGCAGGCAAAGGACCTGACCACAAGTTTCTTTCTTTGTGGACAGAGACATCAGCAACCATGCCCTATCATGTATTGCTTGAGAGGCTCTGATTACAGAGTGCCTGCTTTGATGACTGACAATCATGTGACAGGCTCTGTGCATGATGTTGTAACTGACGTACAAGCCAGTCAGTTACTGGGAATGGCTTGCAGCATGGCTTGCATGTAAGTGTGCATATTGCAGGTGCTTACTGGCTCTCTGTTCCTCTTCGCAGCTTCTGCACCACCTCTGTGACCAGGCCATGTGACCTAGCGGGCAGCACTGCACACAGAGCGGCTGCTGCAGCAGCTGCATTCTCAGCTGCTATAGGGCTAGTTCCATCAAGGCTAATGGCAACAGCCTTCCAAACTGCATCTGCAGCACAACCAGCTTGACAAAGTGCACATTCTGAAGGGCAGTTAAAATCCTAACATCACAAGCATATTGATTGCACATTAATCCTATGGCATGCTGGAACTTCAAATGGCATAAAAAAAGGTGTTTGCAAAAGCGGTCGCGTTGTCAATAACCACATCTGCCAAGACGTAACACAACTACGTTCCAAGCAAATTCAAAGACGAGATTCCAGCAAATGAGATTGAGGGATGCATGACTAAAAGGCTGACTACAGTCACATGGTCATGAGCGCCTGCTCACTTGATGACTCATGGACCCCGGACAGACCCCCCTTGTGATGGCCCCTAGCCACCCTCAGTGCTGCTTTGCCAGCTGACAGCCACCTGGCCAGGAACCTGCCCCAGCTGTGGAGCAGCAGGGCATGCTGGAAACTGCCCAGGGCAGAAGGCATTTCCACCAGCTCTTGGAATGTTTGATGGTAAGCTGCCTCTGCTTGCTGCGCCGCTTGCGCTGAGTCAGCCTTGCTAGGGTTTGCAAGGCCCTGGGATGGAGGCAGGGGACCCCACAGAAGAAGAGCCACGCCTACACGAGTCAGGCACTGCAACTGGGGCTTCGGTCTGGAACAAAATCTTGGGCTTTGTTCCGGGGAAGCAAAGAGGAACAGGAAAGGGAACCTCAGAAGCAATGACCTTGGCAGCAGAACAGGAGACCGAGACGGCAAGTTTGCAGAGGAAATGGGAAAATAGCAGGTTTGTGAGCAAGAGTACAAAAAATTCCGTTGTAGCCAAACCGGCAGGAAAGCAGTGGCTGCCAGGGATGCACTGCAGAAACTGATGTCAAGTGGCACATGCCCCACAAGCAGCCCATAAAAGACTAACAGGAGTTAGTCAACCTTGCGATGCGCGGCGCGCCTGCTGTGCTGACTGCTGCAGCAGCTGCTTGGGCAGGGCTTGCGTCAGTTGAAACTCCACAGATTGGGAGTCCGCATTGGGGATGCCCTCATTAGGCGCTGGCGCCTTCGCTGTGCTTCCAATGAACCTGCATTGCAGGTATGGGCTGCATGGACCTGATACCTTAAATTAGAATGTCAACAATGAGCGTTTAATGGGCAGTTTAATCTAGTGAAACTCACAGTCATGACAGCAAATTTGCTCATCTTGTCATGTGCATTGTAGAGCTGCTCATAAATGGCCATGGCTGTCAGTTTACAGTTGGGCTTGTCTAGGTGATAAAACGTTAAATGACTGCTGGCTGTTGAGCAAAAGGTCTTGGGTTCAACCCCAAAGTCTGCAGACTTTAACTTCTGCCTGTATTCACAGCAGATGTAAGCCGATCATACAAAGAAAATGGTGCAGCGAGTGGAGAAAGATGTCAGTGCGTAAAGGACAGCAAAGCATGGGAAGCGACTTGTCATGATGAATAGCATGGCACAACCATGTACAAAGCAACAACCATATTGAATGTATGACACGCATAGCTACCAGGCAAAAACAGGTGTGTAATGTACGGGAGGAGGAGGGGTCAGATCCTCAGCCAATCAACTAGGGTTGTACAAGGGGTTTTACCAGAGATGTAAGTGTCCTAGTCAAAACATCAGTCACAACATGTCGAAGATTAAAGATTCACAACCCTCGGACCCTAAATACATACTCTTTGTCAGGTCATAGATGCTGACCCATAGGGAAGCCCAATAGAAGTCACCCTGGCGCTTTTCTTTAATCAATGCCGAAAGGCATAGTCTTTCCTTGTCTGTTCTGTTCTTTTACTTTCTGTTATTTTCTTATCTTTCATAGATGCTGACCTGCGCCTGCGCATGTGCTCATGGGCTAGGGCTTTGCCCACCAGCACCTCAGCCTCGACCCTGGCCGCCGCATCAGACTCCCTCACCAGCAGCTGCACACACTGCTGCAAGGGCCTCAGAGCCTCTAGGGTTTCCAGCACGTCCATAGGATATGCTGCCAGGGCTGCATAGGCTGCTGCTCGCACCTTCACAGCAGCATGGAGTACCTCAAATTAATTGAAAGTAATCATAATAAAGTAAGTATACCGGTGATAACAATAATAGTATTAATACCATTATTCATAACAACTCTGACAATAACAGTGACAAGAATGATGATAACATTAATGTTAATGTTTATGCTTTTCTGACTCATGATGAGCAGGCTACGTGCAGGGGCAGTCATGCAGGAAAGGATGACCTTAAGCTTGCCTTTCAGCAATGCACTGAAGGCATATTGGCAGACAGGCTGGCACTCAGGCAGCGCAGCTTTGGACCATCAAACTGCATGTCTACATCCTGGTGTTGATCTTGGGAAACAACAAGACATTGTTTTGGTTTTGAATATGTAGCAGCGTCATGGGACATCTAGTGCTAAAGTCTGCATCATGCCGTCAATCTTGGGAACGAAAAAACCATGTGTTCTAGTCCGGTGCATGTGGAACTAGCACCACATCACATCTGGTCTTGAAGTGTGACAATGTGATCGTCACAAATCATAAAGTTCATGCTCGTCAATAACCTAAAGACGACTAATGGTACCTTATGTGATGCATGGCCTGCTGCTGACCACAGCATATCAATGATGACTGTTGCCTTGTCAGGGTACACATCCGCATCCAGAACTCCATGCCTCAGCAGACTCACCCACTCAGCTGCCACCAGCTCCTGTGCACATCACGACCAGCCTATTCAATTGATCAATCAATCAATTTTTTTGCAGTTTCTGTCTTTTAGGACTCATCAGGAGAGTTGATGGACGATTGTTGGGAAACCAAAATGCACAAAGCACAATCACATCATGGTCAAATGTCCCACGGCGACGCAAAACAGCTGCTATGCGTGTAATGTTATGCTGTCCATTCAGCACATCTGTAATTCACAAGGAGCCACCAGCTGCCACATGCTCCTGAGCTGATCACAAAACGCTTGGTTACATGGTGGTATGCAGTTTTGATGGCATTGCTGTCCAAGCCAAGCATCTGGCACCACAATCAAAGCATTGCGTTTAGTGCCTGGAATTATGACGCAACTTGCATGACACACCGGTGGATGTGACAAGTCATGCTATCAGCGGAGTTATTGTCAGTCTCAACATACAAACCTGTTGTGGTATCTTAGGAAGAGCTTTGTGCACCACCCTCCAAGCAGCATAGAACTCCAGCACGTCATCCTCACACAGCAGGGCTATTGCCTGCAGCCCTAGGGCTGCTACTGACTCACATTTGTCTTCCACGCACTCCTGCAATGGTATAGACATGATTTGACATCAAGTCCACACACCTTGAGATGCACAATAGGGCTACTGGATGCAGCCCTAAGTTGCTAACGACTAATCACCCGTCCCCATTACTCTTGCAATGGCAATTATGTTGCTGTGCCTTTCTGATTGAATGCAACAGTCGCACATTGATGACCGCCGGAAGTCCATGAAATGTTCTGTTGATAACACACACCAGCCAGCCCACTGACAAACACTACAATGATGGCTTTGGAAAAGGTGCATGTCTTGATAATCATAATCATAATAATAGTAAAAATGATAATGAGGATAATGTAACGCTTTCCAGCTCATGATGAGCTAGGTACGAAACAGGTGCATGTCTTACTTGTATGGGTCCCACCCCCTCCCCCCTTGGGTTACGGCCAGTAGTCGCGTTCCCATTATCACGCGAAAATGCATAAACACTATCATTGTAATTATTAATATCGCAACTATTAATATGATTAGTGTCTTACTTGTAGGGCTCTGATGAGCTCCACCCCTCTGGTGCTGTCATGGTCACACACATCACGGACACAAGCAGCTCTGACAGTACGCAGCATGTGGCTGGCATGAGGGTATGTGTTGGAGAAGCCTGCCAGCCCCCCTAGCACACCATTAAAGCCCCTGCCTGTTGTCAGCCACATCTGGGTGTGCATCTTCAGCGCTAGGCCATGTGACAGTTCTGGAGCACCTGCATGACAGATGCAGGAGCCTTTTTAGATGCCAACAGGCTGGGTGACACATGAGTTTGATGGGGGGGGCTCACCACTTTCGGCAAAGCGTTTAGCTGCCTGTGCATATCTGTATTCGCTGGGCTGAGTCATTGTCATTTTCGACACGCTGTCTGCTTTATATGATTGATGAGCGTTTCGGATGCGGCCACCGTGTACATTTGGTGTAGTCAGTGCACGTCATCATGATAGTATGGAGAAACACTCGTTTTGCCCATGGTTGGCTGTGCATCTTGCAGTCTAGAGCATGCAACAGTCGTGAAGCATGTGGGAAACAACTTCCAAGCAGAATTCATGAATGTAGGGCACGCCGATTATTCCAATCACTGCCTACAATCAAATCTGGAGATCTTGATGCTTCATGTGGGGTGAATGTGTGCGTCTGAGGTGTTTTGGAGATCTGATAAGGTTGCAGACTACCAGACATTTCCAGCATTGTGAACCACTTGCCTTGGGCGTCTCCCACGATGCTCTGTTGTGCCATTTATATCCTGTTGATCGTCAACGAACTCTGTTCTGCTGCGATCAAGCCTTTTTTGTGGAGCCGCAGATTAAGTTAGCTGAGAAACAAGACAGCAGCAGCTTTGCAAGGCCCAAATACGTTGCATAGATTGCGGTGTGTCAGTCAAGCAAGCTGATGCTCAGCAGGTTGCTGTTGAGTGGCAGCATTAGGTGGTCAGTGTAGGCGCACCTTTCTGCGAGAACGTCATGAGGGCACGCTGCACAAAGGGCAGGGCAGTCTGGTGCATGGCCATGCATGGGATAGCCCTCATCAAGGCCAGCTGCACCCGAGCATGCTCAGCTTGCTGCCCCTGTGCCATGTCACCTGCAAAAAGAAGAAAAGAAAAAAGAAAAGAAAAGACTACACCTTTTGGCATCAATTCAATGAGAAGCCAAGTAGTATGACGGGCTGCCCGAGGTCATTTACAGACATGCAGCTGCTGTTGCTGCTGTCAGTCACATCTGGCATGACGTAGAAGCAGAAGTTGGCAGAATGCTGCATGGGCTTTGCTGTTTGAGCTATGACCTGTTCACATATCATTACAATATATATGATACAATCAGAAATGCATATACAGGTTGAATATAGATGCATGGATATAAGACTCTGGATGATAAATATGTATGAACAAATCTGAACTACTGCTGAGACATGGTTGAGTCGTGTGCTTGGCACTGGGTCACCTGCCTTGGCACATCATCCAATTGAATGCACGACTGGACTAAAAGGCCTGTCTACATAGGATGTGATCAGACGACTACTGTACAAGCCAAAACAAAGTAGTGGCTCAGCTCTGCGGTTGCTGAAGCTTGAGTATGCTGCAGAGTACTTCATGCACAGCAGTTCAGGTGCATTTGAACGCATAGCAAAACTATGAGGCACGTCAAATCTACTCAAAGCAAACAAACCTACCATGCCGTGCTTGTGCTACACTGCTTTGCAGCTTGTAGATCAGCAGGGGCAAGAAGGAAATGCCACAAAGGGGGAAAGCTTGCACTGCTTCCCCACATGCTGCAGCAGCTGCTGCCTGGACTTCCAGCTGAGGATGATCCAGCAAAGCTGTCAGGATCATCCTCATTACCTCATCCTGCTGACTGCTCATCATCCTCTCACTGTCCTCAGACTTTTGTCTGTCTGCTGTCTTTACGCTATGTAGGGCGGCTCGAAACTGCCCTAGCCATGTCAGTGGGCAGGTCCTCATCTGCTCACACAGAATTCTTGACCCTGCTGATGTGTCACTGTTTGTCTTCTTCCCATCGTTTGCAGTTGCATCCCAAGCCCACATATCGGTCAACAGATCGAATGCCTGTTGCAGGAGACAAGGCAGACCATGAAAGGCAACTGGCGAGAACAAGGCTTCAGCAGAAGGCGAGGCCCCTTTGGGGACAGAGGCCGGGCTGACGCCGGGGCGAGGGGCAGGGCGGAGGGCTGTGAGGAGATGCCCTGCCCAGGCCTTGAGGGGTTGGGAGGGGTGGAGGGCCAGGGTGCTCATCAGAGGTAACGACAGCACGCCTGCGTAATTCAGATCCTTTAGGAGCAATGATGCTTGTTCCATGCTGGTCATGGTACAGAAACCAGGAGCTGAGTAACCAATGCAAAACAGATGCTGGCACACATAGTCTTTTACACTCTTGCACGCTTAGTCCAGTTTATTGCATTCTGTATGTAAATGTCTGCTGTACATCAGAGCATTCCCCTGCCAGGTGCTTAGGCAGTAGGGAATGCAGCCCAACTCGACGCCAGTGGTGTCGAGAACACTTATTGCCATGGCTGTGAGCAAAGCATTGCAGGCACAAGCGGCTTGAGATGCAGAGAAGAGCCAGAGCTGTTGTGCCGTCAAGCTTTCTGGGGACAATGGGATGTGGAAGTGAGTACCGTACCATAGACCGGTGACCTGCTGTAGCCATCAGGGGATGTCTGAATAGCTTGCGCCATCAGCTGCATCAAAGAGGCTGCCTCACCGTTTCCTGCATCCAGCACTCACCACACCTGGTCATGGCTTGTTATTTGCAAGCATCATGCTAGGCAGCATTCACGATAAACAGGATTGCAAATTCTGAGAGTGACCTTGCAACTCTCAGCAGCTGCACATGGGTGAATTTGCTGCCTGCTATTGCTGTTGCTGTTGCTGTTGCTATTGCTTTTGCTGTTGTGCTGTGCTGTGCTGTGCTGTGCTGTGCTGTGCTGTGCTGTGCTGTGCTGTGCTGTGCTGTGCTGTTTTGTCCCTGTGAAGGCTAATCATGACTGGGCAGGTTTGGAAAGTTCGGTTTGACAGCCTAGCCTAGCCACAGGTATCTCCATGCCTGATTACTCAAGCTTGGCACAATTCATGCACTCAGGAAAGTGCAGAAACGTATGTCGTGATGTGAAACAGACAGCATTGGTTGCACATGTCTGGTGGAATCTCAGGCTGGGTTCTGGTGCAGGGTGCATGCACTCTGGGAATTTCGAACACAGCTGTGGCAATGTTCTATCATGTGCTGTGGTGAGGCAAGCATCTACAAGAGGGAAGTACAGCATCAGCATGCAAAAACGCTGCGCAAGAGCTGCTTGCAAGCACAGTGACATTGTTGCATCGATGTGGTAGGCCAGCAGACAGAGGGGGCTGTGAAAAGGCCAAGACAGGCAGCCAAGAGGGGCAGCCAAGAGGGAGCCAAGAGAGGGTCAAGAGGGGGCCATGAGGGGGCCATGAGGGGGCGGAGAGGGAGCCAAGAACGGCAGCCAAGAGGGCAGTCGAGAGGACAGCCAAGAAGGATCCAAGAGGGCAGCCAAAAGGGGGAGCGAAGAGGGAGCCAAGAGGTGGATTCAGACGGTCAACAGAGCAGGCCACCAAAATGTGCAGGTGGAAAAAAAAAGGGAAAACGAACAAAAAACCAACACCGCTGACGCTGTGTGACATCAAGGTCTTCAGGCTATCACCTGCGGCGGTGATGCAAGGCCCCAGGAGAGGGATGTATGGGGTCAGGAGTGAGGGCCACTCAGATGCGAGCCGTCTCAGTCCTGCCAGGAAAGGCTGCAGACTCAAGCCACACCGCTGGGCCTCAAACACCAGCTGGACCAGAACTGCAGCCAGCTGCTCTGCTAGGCGATCACCTGCATCAGCAGCATATTGGTCATGACACTTCTCATGCATATTGCAGACTGGAGTCCAGCCTAGGCAGGTTGTAGGCGTCCAACAAGCACAGGCTGCAGCTTCAGGCTGGGTTCAGCTGCTGAACCCAAAGGATGACTGAAGAAGAAGCGCAGCCAACAAAGCTGAGTAATAGGGACTCAAGGTAAAAGACGAACTTTTATAGACTAAATAAACATATCGAAAAAGCTGCTCTGCCAGGTAACCCCCTACAGACACAAAAGTGGACTGGGTTCAAAATCAGAAACAAAGCAGTGTGCGACAGACAACGCATGCCTGGTGCATCAGCCTAGCTAAGATGAAGATGCAGAGCTGAGGAAGCCTGCTGAGCCGCAAAACACCAGATGGTTCAGGGTTGCAATCAGTTACTTCAGCAGAAGCACGGGACAAACCTGCAACAAAGAATCAAAAGCAAGAAAGGAAAACATGTTCTGGCCCACCCTGCTGTAGTTCAAGGTGGGAGGAAAGCAGCACCAATTTGAGGTACAAAAGTTCCAAAGAGCTGCTCTGCAGTTACTCGGACTTGCTGATCATAGCAAGACATGCCATCCAAAGCATGGGCACTGCGTGTGGTCTGCCCAACAGCTGCTGCTTACCTCTGGTGCCTTCCACGCTTTGCACAGCATCCACCACGTCAGGGATGACACTGCTGAGCCAGGCAGCTTCTAGGGGGTCAGCCCAAGGGTATGCTGCCAAGTATGACACCTGATACCCTGTTACGTGTGGTTGCAGCAATGGTAGAGTGCAGACTGCTCGTGCTAGCTGTGCATGCAGGCCTGTCTTCAAGGCCATGTGCTTGCCTGCACAAAATATATGCATTCAAATACTCACAGCAATATGTCATGTTCCTGCACCCGGATACCTACAGTCCTGAGTAGCTTTCTGAATGAGCTTCTGTTTTGGTGTTTGTTGATGTGTTGCAGGTCAGACTGAGTAACTTCATGCCAACTGTTGCGACTATGACCAAGGCATCTTGACATTGTACCTCTGCAAGGCTGTGCTTTAGCTGTGCAGTTGATTGTGCAAAGAACTCATTATGTGATCAAGATGTGCACAAAAGTAAATGTGCGCTAATTGTTTGCCTGATTGTGCGCCTGATTGGGAAGGCTGCAACATTGCATGCCTGGCTGGGCTTGTGACTGCAGCAGTGGTAAAGCGCAGGGTTGGAGGTGTACAGTGGTGGAATGTAGCAAATCAGGTTTGAGATGTACACTACCAAGCGCTTGCCTTCAACATACAGGCACATGGTTCCATGAGTCAAAGCGCGTGGCGTGCAGTCTTGTATGACAGGGGCTCTTTCATGCGAGGCCGCACTGACCAAGCAGGGCAGACAGCAGACACCAGCTGTGGATCAACCCTCTGTGCAAAGCCATGTGCGTGCCAGCCCTCCACTGGCAAATGTGCATTGCATGTAGTCCCACACACAGTCATCTGCCACACAATACCACTGGCGATTGTGCATTGCATGTAGTCCCACAAACAGTCATCTGCCACAAACTACAACGACACGCAACATGCAAAGGCTTGATCAGTCACCTTGCGTGTCAGGCTGCAACAATACAAAGCTCACAAAGGGCAGCAGCAGCTGCTGAAGAAGTTGCTGTGGCTGCTGAGCATCTGCTTGGGAAGCTGCGTTGAGGACGCGCTGCATACCCAGCAGCAGACTGGGTTGACTAAAGGGCTGTGCCAGCAGTGCCTTGATCAATGGATGAGCCCGCCATAATCCCAGATGCGCCTGTTCTGCATGCAGTGAGGTGCGCTCGCTACAATGGAACCACCATTGGCAACACAGTGATGGTGAGTGCAAGGCAAATTAGCAGCCAAGCCACGCCTTCAAGCGCTGCAAAGCTGTGCTGGAGGCAGCACAAGAATGGCACAGCTGTTGATTGATGTTGACAGGCATCTGCAGTGGACTTGTCAGGACGTTCAGGTACTAGTAGCCAGCAGAAACAACAACACCAACATGCATTGCATGCATTGCATTTGCACATGACTGCGAGGCAACGCGAGCTTTGCAGACAATCAAGCTGTTGGCACACGGCAAAGCTTTGCATGTGATTGGCTTGAGGGCAAGGGGCCAATGCGACATGACCTGATCATCATTGTAACAGGTAAACATTGACAAGGTAACACACACATACACAGGGAAGCTCCTGTATACACGCCTTGCGAGTCTTTGTGGGCATAGCACATGCTTGGTATGGGATTGATGCAGTGTTACCCATGCCAACGACCAACAGCCTGAGATCCATCAGACATGATACATATGTGAGCTTTAGAAGCACTCACCAGCCTCGTGCACCATGGTCTGTAGCAGGGCAAAGAGGCCATCCACTAAGCTGGGTACAACAGCTGGCGCACCTGGACCAACCATGGGTGAGATGTGAGACAAATCAAGCCCTGACCAGATTTCTGCAGCTGCTGCTTGCTTGACTGCTGCTGCTGTGTCACAGATGTATGTTGGTCAAAGCAATGAGGCAGGGGAATGTGATGGAAGCGAGTTGACCTGTTAAGCCAGGAGGTAGTACCTGGAACTGCAACAGCTGCCAACACCATGTCTACTGCATCCTGTAGACTGAGACCTGCGCCCAGCATCTGCACGTCAGAACTCTAGCAGTGGCTGTTGACTTGCATCACATGTGGCAGATCAAAGGCACATGACCAACCATGCAGTATCGCTTACAGATGTTGACATGGTGTACAGTGTTGACTGCAATCTGTGTTACCTGGTTTAGGCACAAACGCATGCAGCTGTTGCACTGTTTCCTCAAGAACCTCCTACAAGATGACAAAGAGCATGCGTTCGACTCGTGTAATTTCACCGAAGATGTCTGATGATGAAAGCAACACGCTGAGGTAAATTGTTATCGGCATGTTTATTGGCCAGATCACTGCATGCCGTCATTGCCGCATGATGATCAAAATGGTATGGCGCGGAGTTCGCCCAGCAGCACCAGGCAAACAAACAGCCGACCTTGCTCGATTGCTTGAAGCACTGCTGAAGCGCATCATGTCCTGCCTTGCTGCTGTATGTGTTGTGCTGCGCAAGCAGTTGAAATATGCTCGCCACTGCATACCGCCGAACAATAGGGTGCTCGTGCTGAAGACGATCCACTTGCTGCTGAAGCTGCTTGCTCATGATTGCAGCTTCCAAACGGTTGGTGCTTGTATCAAGGCTTGTCGCGTTTGTGTGCTCATGTTAGGCAAGCGTTTCACCGCATATGTTGTGGAGTTGGAGTTCCCGACAAGGGTTTCGAAACCCTTGTCGAGAATGCAAGGGCGAAACGCCAGGCACCGATCGGTCGCGACGTCAGCGTTGAACTTCGTTGTCCGGATTCCTAGAAACTGCAGCCGCAGATAGGACAGGATGTTCTTCTTTCCACTGTGTATCGAAGTCGGAAACACTGACAACCCTTGTCGGTGCAAGATTATTGGACCTACGCTAGGATTCATTTTCGCCATACTTGCTTGCATTATATGCTGGCCATGCGCGTGCGTTATGTGGTGCTGCGACCGAAAGGCTGCCAATCGACTGTTTGAGTTTCCACTGATGAAGGGTTACAACGGAGTCAAGAACAGCATCCCCGTTTAGGTGTCCCAGAAACAGACAGACCTATGCAGGTATTCTTCACAATATTGGAAATAAGCTGCGTTCAGTATGATCGTCGTTTGCATTGACATGTATCCAGCACTGTTCTTGTCTTGATCTACACTTTTGAGTTCAGGCAAGCTTGCACACCATACAAACTTGAAGCTAGACTGTCTGTGAGGCATGCTGTGTTGCTGGTGTAGTTAAGCATTGAGAAGCTTCCAACATTAAGGAGAAGACATGAAGGATCAGCATGACTTGTATCATGCTGATCCTGAGAAGGCTGTGTGACATTTTCCAGGACATGGATGCAACTGTCCTTCAAGATTTGAATGCACAGCCAATGTTGTCACTGCAATATGGCAAAACAGCTTTGATGCTCAACCTTGATCTGAGAGTTTCATTGCCTGTGTACACTGCGGAGGAGCATCCCTGATGGTATACACATATATGCAGATGCCTCTACACATGTGCACTACATTCAACATCTGGCTGGCAGTCTGTCAGAGTCACAACAGCATTTGTAATCGGCTGACTGTGTGTTCCTCTTGGCGCAATAGAAGTTGTAGTCCAGCAGAATTACTGGAGCCTGCATCTGCAGTGCACAGTTTGTCAAAGGAGACAGTGTAGACAAAGGACATGGCTACTGCATAGTGTGTCACACCTGCTCTATCAGCCCCTGAATGTGTCTGTTCAAAATTGTTAGACACCCAGCCCTGGCATGCCAGTGTGCCTTCCTGTAAGGGCACTGTTCTCTTCAGCACTGCTATTGTCAAACCTCTGATCGCTTTGAGCAATTGCAAGCCTGGCTCTGTCCATGTTTTCAGGCCGAAGCTCCTGGCTGAATGTTGTAGTGAACCCTTTCTTGTAGTCTTGCGGATCCAAGGGAGCCTAATTTCAAGTCAGGCAGGAACTTGTCAAACACTGGGAAATGATGTAGTCAATAGTAGAGCCGTTGGCACAGTGCTCCCACAGGGAGGCACACTGGTAACTCAGGGCTGGGTGTCCAAAACTCAGAAACATTCAGAAGCTGATAGAGGAGGTATACCGTACTTTGCTGTTCGAGCCGTGTTCTACGTCAACACCGTCTCCTTACACAGACTGTGCTTTGTAGATGCACGGCAGAATGCAGGCACCAGTCATCGACCATTCACTTCAGCATGCCTATGGTTTCGGAGCATTTCTTTGTTTTCGTCGGGTCTCGATGAGGTGCATCGCCATCTTTCCATCAAACGTGCAGCAGTCCAACCTTTGCGCTGTGAAAGGTGTTCGGTATTCAGAAGATCATCTCTCGAGTCGTCAGTTGTCTTTTGCAAACATCATAACACTCACATGAATAGGTGTTCTTGAGCACCTTAAGGTGTAGCTTCCTTTCGCAGCGCACTCGACCTTTTCTGCCGGGTCGAAGCTCTTGCTGCCATCCTTTCTGAATGCAAACTTCAGCATGATTGTGTGTGCTGCTGTCCTCGGACAAACGGTGCGCTACAGTGATCAGGCCCTGCTGCTGCTCCTGGCGGGGTTTAGTCTTGACGGGCTAGGTTGTGAATGCAGAATAACCCTCTGTACCTTGAGGTTTTCCAAAGCAAAGGCAAGCAGGAGGATGCATTGAAGTTCCACTACATTGTACATTGTGCTCTTGATGCTGTGGAAGAGAAAGGTGCGGCTTGCTTTGCACCACACTTGTCCTGCTCTTGTTCTTTGCTCAATCATAGCTGGTCTTTGCAGTTGCTGCTCCTCGCAAAGCCCCAGGCGAGGTATTTGACACCTACCTTGGCATGCTGTATCCGACTGAAGACTTCAAGGTTTATGGCTACATCAGCAACACACGCATCAAGTTCATGCTGGTTGTGGATGAGATGCTACAGAAAGAGGACGAGATGCGGATGGTGCGCTGGATGTATTATGTCCTGTTCTGAACTTGAACTGCTTCAGTCCTGCCAGGTTGCTCACATCTGTCCAAAATGCATAAGGTGGTAGCCCAGAATGAGAGGCAGCTGACTGTGCTCACACTGGTTTGCAGATGTTCAAAAGGTTTCACACAGCCTATGTAGACGCTGTGTCAAACCCCTTTTACACCACAAGCACGGTAAGCTGCTATTTGATGAGCTGCAATTGCAGCCTGTGTGGATCTGCAGTGCATGCTCCCCTCAGTTTGCTATTCTTTGGCTTTTACAGCTGTCTGTCTGTTGTAGTGCTTTGATTTTGCCTCCTGATGCCCTCTGCAGTCGGTGACCTCTAAATGCTTTGATGCCAGTGTGCGCACCATGGTCACATCTCTTGGAGCAAGCTGACAGCCGACAGCAACTGCCATACAGCTGTGTTGGTACAACACCCTTGGCCTGATCATGCCAGAATCAACATAAGCATGCACTTGTGCTGAGCAATCAGCCTCGTATCCTCACCTTGATGAACTCGAGCAGACGCCAAGGCAGCAGGCAGAGGGCAGTACCACAACTCAGCGCTAACATATTTACGCATCTGTGCATCTAGGGCATACTACACATATTTTACATGTGTGTAGCTGTTGCTGTCATATGATGCATGCTCAACGTCAACAAGCTAGTGATGAAGTAACCAATGGTGCACCCGCATGCTGGTGCGTGGCAGGTTTGCCTGTCAAGCCATCTTCAGCATACTACGAACTGTGACAGCTTGGTTGTGAAGAAGAAGAAGAAGAAGAAGAAGATTACAAGCTTTGGCC
>JAABUU010001563.1_pt1 | contig 37612 bp, 44 predicted proteins | sample 5559301 | NCBI WGS metagenome assembly JAABUU01 (sample SAMN10711884, study PRJNA513360) | rock metagenome | isolation source: Antarctica rocks | place: Antarctica: Victoria Land, Richard Nunatak white
AATGGCTGGAGAAGAGATGGAAGGGAGGGAGGGAGGGAGGGAGGGGTTAGGGAAGGTTCAAAAAAAAATGAAATGGTTTTTTTAAGTTTTTTTTTTGGGATGGCGCTGGCGGGATACTGTGGATGTAAAGTTTCGCCATCATTGAGGGGAGGTTATAAGTAGAAGGAGAGACACGGCCGGGGGGGGTTTGAAGAACCGGACTAAACGAATTGAATCAAGATGATGAATGAACACGAGAAGAAGAAGGGTCTGAAGGCTGGAAAATGTAGAGGAGGTTTGGGATGTTGGAACCGCGGGGGGGGAGATATTTCTGATGATTAAAGAGCTGTGGGTAAAGCGACAGGGATGGCGGAGAAGGAGATTTGTTTTTTTTTTCCTTGGAGAGAGATGAAGTAAAGGCTTGGTTGATAAAGGGGGGATTGCGGTTGAGCTTAGAGACTTGGACGGGTGGATGGAGAAAGGGTTGGTGGATGCGTTGGGGTGGGGTGGAGATAGGGGAGTGGGTGCTGGAAACGAGGGATGGGAGATGAAGGAGGGGAGGTAAGAGGGGAGGGTGGGAGTTGGTTGGTACGGCTGGGGTGTGGAGGGTGTGGGAATGGGGGACGGGGGGTTGGGGAAGGCGGGTCAGGGAGGTGGAGAGGTGTCTATTGAAGACAGATCCATTCCGAGCGGCATGGCAGAGGTGGTGTGCGAGGATAAATGAGAAGAATGGGTTGGGGGTAGGTTTGTGGACGAGATGCGGTTTGAAAGAACGGAAGTTTGTGAGGACTGAAGACATAGCTTCTGCAAACTGGAAAGGTGTTGTCAGATATGGGTCGTGTGGAAATAGAATAGAAGAGGTGCTGTTGCGGGGAAAGTAAACAAGTAGTAAAAAGTTTGGATTCGAGCATTGTCGGCCGTAAGATGTGGAAGTAAAAGAAGATTTGACGTGCGAGGGGCGAGACAACGGGGATGAAGAGGGCTCTGGAACTTGGGGAGGTGGTTGTTGCAGATGGACTGATCTGGTACAATTGCACATTTATGCTGTTTAGAAGCGTATAACATCTTCTCGCCCAAGACGAAACGCACTTGGGTTGAAATATGTAGCTCTGGTGTCATCGCTTATTCAAGTACCGGTTTTATGGTTTCTCCAGGTCTCTCTTGTCAAATTCTCCATGTCTTTCTTTCCCAACGTCTCCATGTCACTCTTTGACTTCGTCGTAGTAATCCTTGGGCTCGCTTGACCAGAACGCTTCAAGGGTCGGAAACCCTTCCATCCTTTCTACCATGGTGATTGCAAGGTCTGCAGTGAATTCCGAGGTTTATTCGAGCCAGCCTCGTATGCTAGGTAGATCGTAATGACTGGCCGTCATATAACAAGAGAACAACCCAACCAAGAGCTTTCGAAATGACGACTGTTTTGTAGAGTAGGCGTAAAGATAGGTCACCACGGAAGGTGGAAGTGATCGTGACTCGAAATTATTCCCAAGCACGAAGAACTTGTCAACGACAAGATTATTGAGTTTGCTGATACCATATCTGTCTGCGAAAACATGCAGCTCTGCAAGCTGTTGGTAGCAATCGGGAGCACCTTCCGCATTGGTATCATCGGACAGCTCAAAGTCTTGGGTGTATAGCCATTGGACGAAGCGTTCCACAACATCTTTTGATTCGTGTGGGAGTAGCATCATTTGCTTGGAGTTTTCGGCGACTCCCCCCATAAAGTTGGCTTTAAAGTCCAGCGAGGCTTGGCAGATTAGGTGCTTGTGGACACGAAAGATTCCTGAATCTGCCTCTTCACCGACGTGAAGCATAACGATGGTCGCGTCACAGAACCTATATCGAAGCTGTAGCGCTCTGTAAGGGAAGGACGTTAAAGATCACTGCTTACCTTGCACGATCTGGAATCTGTTTAGCCATGTTGTAGTTGGTAGGTACAGTCAAGAAATCAAGTTGCTTGCAGTACGGTTGTGGTGAAGTGGGTGGTAGCATGTGAAAGCTGTAGTGAGGTGAGATCGAGGTGTAGATAGTTCGGAGTAAAGATTAATGCGAAATTGACGAAGCACACTACTTGAATCCACTGAATGGACATCGATATTAGAACTGTACGTGTTTGGAATAACTCAGTATACACCACTTCTGGAAATCCGTTTTCCATTACGTTGTCTATAATATGGCTGGACCAATATTAGCTCTTCGTCGCACGCTCGCATCACTAATTCCTTTCAACTGTAGAAGCTGGACTACAGCATTCCAGATAGATTCACTGCTACGGGAATAATATTAGCAGCAGTGAGGAACAAAAGATCTTCTAAGGCTCGACTTACCCACCAAACCCGATTGTCAGGTATTTGAACACGAGGCTCAGGCACTTGTATAGCTTTGGTCTCTACTTCTTGAAAGATCGCTGGACGTGCCTGCAGTGTCCCAAGGTCTTTAAGAATTCATGTACAAAAGCTTTTCATAAATTTCCGGACTATATTATTGTACTTTTGCCCATTGCAGATATACATCTCTTCTAGACCCTATTCTTGACATCTTCGTAGTAGAAGGATCTCCCTTTTGTAAAGGGGCTCTGTAGCGCCGGTCTGTGGAGTCTCTTGCCCAAGGCAATCGCCAAATCTGCTGCGTACTCTGGGACTTCAAGAAGACATTCTGGGGTGGATTCTTTGCTAAACCAGCCGAAGTCGATATGCCATGCAGCCCAACCAACCAAAAGTTTCCGGAATGACGACTTCATAGTAGAGTTGTTATAAACATAGGTCACCACATGGTGGGAAGGTGGACGACATGATGCCTCATGTAGTTCGAACAACTGATCGATAATCCCGTTCTTTAATCTACTAACATCATATTTGTCCGCTAGCACATAAAGCTTAGCCAGCTCCATATAGCGTTGGTCCTTGCCCATACACGATAAATCATATCGTTTGGTGTACAGCCAGGCAACGAAACGCTCGAAAGTATTCACATCGTCTTCCTCGAGATGCATCGAACGCTCAGCAGCCTCTGAAAATTCAGACGAGAATGCAGCCTTGAAGAAGGTAGATATAGTGCAGAGGAGGTTCATATGAACTTGAAATGCTGCTTTTTCTTGTCCAACATAAAGGCTGACGGTCGCGACATCGCGAAATCTGAGAGTCAATGGTCAGCAGCCGCAACGTCAGGTCTTAAGTAGAGAATGTGTACCTTCGTTTCGCCGGTGTTTCACCCATTTCGATACGATTACAGTGTGAATCAAAGACTCGGTAAAATGAGTTGTGTCTCTGAAGCGCCTGGGCGGGAAGCGGTTGAATGCCGCCGGTGTTTCTGGGCGCCTGGGGTACTTGACACATCTCCTATAACTTCTACAGACGTGTGTAATATGGTTCGCCTTTCTTACTTGAGATGGCTCTGTGCTTTACTATGGCTGGCTCTTGGATGAAGCATATCATAACGGACAAAGCCCATCTAGCTTCCTCCCCGATCGCTCGCTCGGTCTTCCAAGTGAAACGCACCCATGACAGAAGGCGGTGTCTTGACTTTGCGCCTGCTCTTCGGAAAGATTCCTTGACCTACTCCTACTTCCATCATTACAAGGCCAGTAGAGGGCCTCATATCAAAAGAGTGTAAGCTGCCAGGCGGCAGTACCTTGCGAAAGCGTATCAATGTAGAAATTTAAATCAGCTATATAATGGCTACTGAAGTTTTCTTCTCACTTTCGCTATTGTATGTATTCATCCTACGTTGAATATAGTACATCACTGTTGAGTCTCGTTTGATCCTAGCCTTACATCTACAAATGGTTTCTGCAGCGCTATAGCACTTTGAGCATATAAGTTTTTGCAGTCGAGTACAACCTCTATCCGGAAAGGGCTAGTTTGAGGACGAGCATACATTCCTCTACTTTCTTTATGAAATGCTTCTTGAGCATCACCTCAACCGAAGACATTGAATTTTATTGTGCTAGTGCCAGGTACTTGGCGTGTCTCGCAATACCCCACAAAGGTGGACATTGTACAGAATAGACGTCCGGAGTCCTCCCAGTTTTCTCATTATTCCGCATTCAGATTCCTCAGACGGAAATTATGCGGGATCGATGGCTATTCTCAAATACATTGTTGCCTTTAACGGTACGGGGTTGGAACAAGTCAAGATTGAAAGGTCTAAAGGAGGTTAATGTCTTATTTTCATGATAAAAAATCCAGGATCGAAAGCCTAAATAGAGGGTGAGGCCCACGTTCCATCATACTTTAGATGAACTTTTCCGAACTCCTGAGAATCTCATCGCCATCACAATCGAGGGCACACTGGCTGTCTTTGAGAAGGAAGCCTACCCTACCAACCGTTGATCTTGATGCTTACCTTTCAACCACCACGGAGTAAGGCAATCTTCTTTTATCTCTAGGGTTGTGATAACAAATGTCAAAATGGCACGCAGAAGAGGAAGGGGAGCCGCCAGGGGAAGAGAACGTGGAAGTGCGAATCCTTCTCCAGATGAGCCTCTAGTCGGGCATGCAAGTGAATCGCTATCTGACCATTGAATCCTGCTTCAAACCCCAACAATTCGAATGACAACGCCTTTGATAACTCAAATGAACACGTCACGGCATTCTGATGTAGACGATACCCTAGACAATCCAATGACCCGGATGACCCCAACGACCCGGATGACCCCGACGACCCCGACGACCCCGACGACCCCTCTAATCCTTCTACTCAGACGCCGACGACGCATCACAGCATTCTGTCTTAGGTCCTTGTCCCTTTGGGTGCTTTATCAAGGGTGTAACGACGACAGCAACGAGCCCAACATCGAAGGAGACTGTATGTGCGATTGTCCTAGGTGCGACCCAAGCGTCAGCCAAAGACCTCAAAGACTCCGTAGTGATTATCGCCAAGGTCGTTTCGCCGCTCCTGGATGGGTCAACCTTTCCACTCCTCTACCTCTAGGGCCACACCGAGTTCCCAGCATTGGAAAACTGATCTTGTTCCAGATGTAACGCATATAGTCAGCGAACATATTGGCGGATTCGATGGAGGCCAGACCCGTGAAGACTATCCTCGCAATGTTAGTTACCACCACAATTCTCCGGCAGAAGCCATGTACAGAGTGGATTCCCTGGAACAGAAGGACAGAATCGTCGATGAGTGGGTATTAGAAGATTGTACGAGGGACGCATTGAGAAGTGCCAATCAAGTCGGTTTGATTGTCCTTCAATCGATGAAGGCCCCCACCCTGGTAAGCCCCAGACACTAAACGGAAGACGTTACGTTTGTGAATGACACATAAATGACTCGAGAGACTTCTATAAGGTGGAAAAGCTTAAGGAAACTCACCTTATTGGAACATGCAGATGGCATATTGCGGCGTACAAACGGAGGTTCCCCTTATGGTTATAAATCGTGTACATGTCGAAATCTTCTGGAGAAGTGGCAATGCCGACGGTGCTTCAGAAGGAGTGTAGAGAAGCTTCAAAATCACTTCCGACGCCGTGTTCTAGGTTGCCATTATCATCGTGGAGGGTGGATCAGATATACGAAAGCTATCTCATCGAGGTTACCATCTTAGATATGAAGAGGTAGAAGCAACGTTGGCCAAACGGCATCCGTGTCATCATCGATGTGGGGAAAAGCGCCTCCTCCTTAATTACGCGGTCATGGGTTATCGAGCTTGTGGAGAAACCATGGTCAAACCCACGAAAGGCACCAAGGAAGTCAAAAGCCAACCTTACTACCAGGTACCGATGACGCCTAACAAAGACATAACCCCGCCGGAAGATCGCATATGTTCGGAAAGATCAGTAAGTGAAACCTCATTCAAGTGGGGTTTAAGTGAGCCGCCTACACCTATTCCAAGTCCGTCGCCGCCTACTTCCCCTTGGCTAGGTAGAATAGGAGAGGCCAACGGAGGGAGAGGAGGTCACATAGGAGAGACCCGTGGTAAAAGAGGACCAAGAGGGGGAAGGGAAGGAGGACAATGCCAGGGCATCTTTGGCCAGAGACCACCAAGGGTAAGAGTAGGCGCAGCTAGCATACCGCCGATGCCATCAACGTCACGCATGAAGACGAGATCGAGAATAGAAAAGGAGGGTAAACTTTCAGACATGCAGAGCCTACTTATAAAAGAAGGTAGCGACGAGCGCTCAGGAGCCTTGTTTAACAAGAGTTCCTTCGCAGGTTAGAGAAAAAGGATCGACGAAATTGGCTGATGTAAGACGGATTGGCTCGAGGAGCTGGGACATAGAAGAGATTTATTCTCTACATTAGCCTCGTGATAGCGAGGAACTGTGCTTTATATCTGTATTTAAGGTCGTGATTGTTTGAAAGTTGACGGAGTAGTAGATTACCTATCGGCACCCAAAAGCGTGATGACGTCACTGCAGAAGTAATATACCAATCATATTCTACTGGTGTACTTTATTGGTGTATCAACGAATGGCGTAAACATGTTTTCTTACCTGAGTCTCTACATCTCATCCCTCGATGATTATAAGCCATGCTAGGGTATTCTACGCTACTTTGTTGCCAGGCCAGCTTACCAGACACAGCAACCTCTACCTCATACTGTCAAAACGGCATTTGACAACCGCTATCGGTAAGATGAAGCGTAAGGCCGATAACTCCCTGACGGTACCGAAAGCAAAGCGTGTGAGAGAGCCATTACCGGAATACTGTGATGTAGCACCGCAACGGGATGAGCATGGCTCCGTTGTCTGGCCAGCTTCGGCTGGAGCTATGGAGAGCGCCAGGAGCTTTCTTAGAGAGTGGTATGTCTTGATGAAGATAACCTATCATTGGGTCTGGGCTGACTCTATTGACCCAAGTGCTACCTCGAACTCAAAGACGCTCATAATTCCAGACAAGGATGCAGATGGCCTTGACGCTGGTGTGATCGTTCATAGAACCCTCATAGCTTTGGGACTCCCGCGCTCCCTTATCGATGTACATCTACTCAGCAAAGGCTTGAACATACATGATGAAATAGAAAGAGAAGCGATGCTGGCGAAAGAACCAAAATATATCATTGTTGTGGACCAAGGAAGTCGAAAAGGACCGCCAGTGGTAGATTCCACAGAAACAAGAGCTTTAATTATAGATCATCATTGTAGTGATGAATTTCCGCAGAATGCGACGGTACAATAAGTCTCGGGAGTCATCTATTCCGACTGATGGGAGACAGGTCGTTTCTGCTTGCCATTATCCACCAGTAGCAACATCCTCATTGTTGACGTACGAGATTTGCGAACCGCTCTATCCTGACATCGAGTCGCAATGTGGATATCTGTGTGCAATGGGAACACATGGTGATCTGGGGAACACTCTCAAATGGAAGCCTCCTTTCCCTGACTTGACCGAGGTTTTCAAGGCTTTTTCGAAGAAGAGTATCAACGATGCGGTATCATTAATAAACGCTCGTAAGTGTCCCGTCATACCATGTCTGCAATCTGATTAACTGTTAGACAGCAAGAAGGACCTCGAAATTTGACGTTATCTCCGCCTGGGAAGCTCTGCTTGAAGCCAAAAATCCAAAAGAAATTCTAAGCAATCCGAGGCTACTCTCAGCTCGCGCCGAGATCAATGCAGAAGTTGAAAAGCAGACACATACCCCGCCAAAATTCAGCAAGGATGGGAAGATAGCTGTTTTGAGAATCCATAGCGCGGCTCAAGTTCATCCCGTAATTGCTACAAGATGGGTAGGTCTCCACTGAAGGTATTCATTCTAAAGAGGACAGAAGCTGATTTCTAGCCTAGGCCGGTCATCTTCAATCCAAGGCTCTTGAGATTGTAATGGTTGCAAACACTGGATACAGCCCTGGCCTTGTCAACTTTTCCTGTCGGATTGCCCGTTGTGCCCGTGGTCGTGATTCTCCCGTAAACATCATATCATCACTGAAAGCCGTAGCAGATCTAGACACGACAGACTTGGTGCAGCGACTGGGCGAGAGCTTTGCCAGAGGTCACAAGGAGGCCTCTGGCGGCATTATACCTGTTGATGAGTTCGAGGAGCTAATGGCCTTGATGAAAGTTGGTGAGAAGCCAGATCCCGTTGAGGGAGGGGATTCAAAAAAACCGAAGAAAAGTAAAACCACACCTCAGAAAAATAACTTAATGAATTACTTCGGTAAGAAATGACACGGGTAAGAGACGTACTTAACGTCACGGGAGGCTTAAGAGCGGAATACCTAGGACATCGCTACCGAGACATAGCGACCAAGTACTCCTCGTCGTCTATCTCTCCACTAAATCCATGAATAGCGACCTTCGGTCAGGCACTTTGCAGAATACTTCGAAATCGGTCTAAGACCTCTAGAACGACCTTTGCCCACACTTTGGTAATATTAAAGGTTGCTTAAAAAAGGCGCTTACGCCAATCGATGAATGGACGAGACTGGGAGATTCTTCATTTTGACGGACCTAGGATTTGACCACGCTAGCCCTTGATATTAACAAGTGCTTCTAGCCAAACGGGTGCTGCAGGACTGTGAAACTCCTCACGCACAGATCTTGTCGAAGTCACCGTGTTAAGCCTTGATGTGGAATCCATCAAGGGCAGTCTGGACGACGAAGAGAAATCGCTCTTTAGTGGTATGGGGTCGATCGGGAGGAAGGATGCAACGCGACATGACAGATTGGCTACAAAGATCGAGAAGTATGTCCGATCTCTTCTCAACATACTCGGTGATAGATGGCAGAAGAATTTATGAGCTTGCACATTGATAGAATATGTATTGGACGGTGCGGAGGCCATCCATGCAGCCCGGCGCGGGATGCAGATGAAAGCTTGGATTTGGAAAAGAAAAATCGTGGATGAAATGTACCTCAAGTCCGCTGTCCTCGACTTCACCAATTGAGTCGGTTTTCGGCGACCACGAACGTACCTTCGGCTGCCGCCACCATTATTGGCCTGGTTGCGGTGTTTCTAAATTAGAGAGAGTAGAGGTTTTCGGTTTGCTCAACGAGGGAGAACTGGAGCAGGTCAGAGCAATGGGCTGGGTTGGAGACCATCCTACGGAGAAGAAGCGCGCATGGTTCATTAAGGGCACCGAAAACGACTCTGAGTAATTCACCCGCGGAAATTGTGTGGAGAGCCGGCACAGACGCTAAGCTTTACCATGGTTCAAAACCAACACACATGTCTTTCTCGGCTTATTACGCTTTATCCAGAGTGTTCTACAACTGTGGACGTCACCTGGTATTTTGTGAAGTTTTCTTGTGGCCGACAGAGCTGGAATCAATGTCAAGTGCTGGCCAAAAGGAATTCTAACGAGGTCTGGAACGAGTTGATGAGAATAGATGCGAAGCCCGTGCAATACATTAGGCTCAAAATTCTACAATCTACAGTCGCAGAGTTCTCTACGCCACCCGAGAAGTAAACCATCAAGTGAGCCTAGGTATTCCACATCTACAGCCCATCCTCCAGGCCAAACTCCCCTTGATCAGTCCACCTTCGCATGAATCCTTTATCATCCCACATTCGGTATAACAAATCATCCCATGCCATCGCGAGTCGTCGAAGGTTAGTAAACAACAACCAATCTCCATGATAAGTACACCACAGGCTGCTGAACTAAATGAGAAACTTGTTATTTTGTATCGAGTAATCGTGTGTTCATTCTGACCTGTGCTAGTGAACAACAATCCCAAGAGCTTCTCTACAAAATGTAATCGCTAATTTCGGCACCTACGAACCTACCATTACAGTCAAACCTTAGACAACAGACCCACCTACCAAATTATCTATCTACACTTCGATCTGTAAAGAAGGATACTCAGTAATCATTCGAAAGGTGTGGTCTGAGCCCTACCATCGATTTGACTTTACCCTCATAGAAATATCGAATTCCAAGACCACATCATCTCAATACTCGAAGGTCCTGAATCACTCCCAACGATCAACCTCATCTGAGCTTGCTTTGTGAGTCTGATCAACCTTGTGGAGTGCATAAGGTTTGCACATTGGTATTTTTCGACTGACCTCAACACTGCGCAGTGAATATCTCTGTTTTGGATCACCAGTGTTTACCTCATTGCCTTCTTGCCAAACACAGAATCAAATTGGGCCATCTCACACTTTCTCTTCCCTTCTCCAGCACTGCCCTTATTACAAAAAGAACAAACTACAGCCTAGAAGAGTAACAGGCACCTGCAGCCTCGTCAAAAGGTACGTTACACTGGGTAAGCTATGACACCATCCGGTACTGATCGCAATTCATATCGCTGGTAGCAGAATTTAGTCGCGAACTCAAACCATCTTGAACCATTACCACAATGCCTCACTTCCTTGATCTACCCCCAGAGCTACGGGACACAATATACGAGTATTGTCTCGTCGTTGAGGGAGAAATCAATCCATATCCCACGGACTACGAAAAACAAGAACTCATGCGTCCCTTTCCGCGCAAGCCTGATGTTTCTTTGCTACTGGTCAGCAAGCTTATCCGAGCCGAAGCTGAGATTGTGTTGTATGGGCAGAATCTTTGGAGGCTTTCCTACAATAAGGCAGAATATCCGATGTGGAATGATGCGACGAAGCTCATCCGCAGATTGGTCGTGAATTTTGATGTTCGAGATCTTGACAGCACGGATCGGCTTGAGACCAGTCTCAAAGCACGATTAACTTGTTACGAGACTCATGACACTTCTGTAAGCGATCAATGCCATGGTTACCTCGGTACGAAATTAATAGAAGAAATATGGTGGTGGAAGATACGCAAGATTTCTCAGATGATGCTCTCGACCCTGGCTCTCGACTTTACAAATTGCTATTGTCCGCATTTCTGCTGCAGACTGGTAGAGGCGCTCGAGTATGGCCTCACTGACCCTTGGAAGAACCCTTCATTTGATCCGGTGGTAGAAATTATTGGCTGGATCGATGAGGCCGAGGCCGAAGTCATTACTGAAATGGGGTTTACTTGCAAGGGCTGGGATCATGAATGGCGAACCAGATCTTGGAAAGCCTATACGTATGAAGAGCTACGGAAATTCCATCGCAGCTTTGACTTATAGGCCTTACGCAGAGGTCAAAGCAATCTCCAAGAGGTTTCCAATGCAATTCCCAGCATCTCCCGGCCACAATTCTCAACTTCGGTGCTTCGCACAAATGCAGCCATCCCCAGCCTAAACACTTTAATTCAAGCGCATAATCATCAAATCGTCTTAGACTTGTATCACCAGAGCATAGACGAGCTGGTGAATTAAGGATCAGTCTCGACCTCAAACCAACGTATCGACTCCATCACTCGCGCAACGATACCTCAACCCCATTTTATACCCACATCAATCATTATACGCAACTACCACGCTTCTCCCAACTACTCATCCCCGGACAACACATGAGTCGAAAGACAGAGAATCAGTCCAAACCTCAACCCTCATCTCAGCTTCAACATCTCGTACAAGGAGAGCCACCGCCTCTCAAACCCGGTCTTTTCATCGCACACAACTGTTAAATCAATCGCCACATCGTTTTTGACTTCTCATTACTAAACAGCATCGGAGCCAAGAACCAACAAGACAGCCTCAATACCAAACTAGCATCCCAACTCCAGTATCTTAGACACTCGTCACACCTTTCCCTACATCTCACCACCTTACGATTCCTGAACCGAGAGAACCAACGACTGACCCACTCTCAACCTCAACCCATCGTTCCAATTTCGATTCTAGCATCTCTTACAGCCCTCTCACATTTTCCCCACACCTCACCAGCGCACCATACCCAAGCCGAGAACCAGCGAACCAGCCTCAGCCTCACCCCACCGCTTCAAATCAACATCTCGCACGACCATCACAACTTTCCAACCCCCCATCGCCGCACCATATCTTAGCTGAGAAATAACGACTCCAACCTGTTATTTCGAGTTCGGCACCATATCCAAAACCGCCGCCCCACGACCACGAATTCGGAAAGACCCAATAGCACAGCAATCCATAGTCTTGCCCTTCTAGAAAGCTGAATGGGGTTCTTTTCTCTACATCGCTTCACCATACCACACGCCCTGTGATAAAATTGTCATATTAGCCATCCGTAATACTGTAACCTCGCCCCTTGATATTTCCATCATTCAAACAGAGGGTTCATGCGCAACCGACCAATCGATCATGACTCCTTTCAATTCTGACACTCAGAAGCTACCTTACCTACTACAATTACCCCAACCAGCGAATGCCAGTTCCTTGCCCAGGCCCCCCGTACCAATAACCCTCAGGTTCTCATCTTCCTACCTGCCATTAAACACCAAAACCCTCCCACTACGCCTCCTCTCCCTCCGCCAATCCCCCAATCATCCCCCTTGTAACATCCCCATAAACGACCAACTCCCCATACCCAGGAAACTGATCCGCTCTCTCCGCCTGCGTCACCTCCTGCCCCACCACAAACACCTTCAGCCCCTTGATATCCCCGGTAGTAAGTGGCTTATCATCGAACCCCTGCACGCGCCAGCTCAGCTGTTTCTTTAGCAGGGGGATTACATGCTCGGGTTTCAAGTTAGGGATTATGCCTGACGAGACAAGAGGCATGAGTGCGTGCGTTAGGGGAATCTGGCCGTAGCTAATCGGTGCTGGCGTAGTGGGGGAGGATGGGGTTGAAAGGGACAGGACCGAGTGTGAGCCGACAAGGTTATGCGCAAAAGACCAGGTTGCTGGATCAGGGGAGACGGCGCCGAGGAAGAAGTGGATGAAGAGGGAGGAGGCGCGATCGACGCGGATGTTGACGTAATATTGGTGCTTCATTGCGTTTGGGTTCAACGGTGCACTGCTATTACGTCTTCCGTGCAGCGAGCGCGTGGGGATGCTGCCAGTGGGGTTGTAGAGTTTGTTGAGGTTTGTGCGGACATTTGCGGCAAGCTGGGTGGAATTAAGGCCCCAGTCGACTACTTCGGGGTAGGTATAACCAAAAGTACGAGTTGAGCGCGCGGTTTCGGAGTTATACAAGGTGCTGCTGTTGTCGGAGTGGAAGGGTGTTAGGGCTGCAAAATATCAGTCGAGCTTCGTGGGATGTAAAATCGGCAGTATATACCCGTGTTGACGTCCTCTGTGGAGCCGGGAGCGTCAGTGAAGGTGCCAAAAGTATTCACTTGAGGCGTGGTGTACGAGTCTGGGTATATGGCTTGCCAAATGGCGAAAAGCCTGTCGACTTGACTTTGTATGGGATCAGCTCGGGCGCTCTACCATCATGATATAAAAAGTCTTACGCATGGTGTAGCCAGAAGATGGGATCGAAGCTGGAATAGGGGATGATGCTCATGTGACCTCCATTTCCGACAAGACTATGGATAGCGTTATGCATATTCTCCAGACTGTTGTAACGCTGACCACGACCATCTGTATATCCAGTATTAGAAAATGGTGCGTAATCCGAGGTACCAGCGATGAGCTGGTATGTCAAGGTATGGAGGCTGGCTTTGCTTAGCAGAAGTAAATTAGGTTATTGACAGGATTGTAGACTTACAGCTGCGCGTTTGCTACCAGCTGCTTGTTGGACAGGTCTGGCTGACTCTGGCCAGCAGTATTTGGATATCGTACGGTGCTGTGGTATGCGGCTAGCTAATTCTGGTCAGTATTTACCGAATAAGATGGAAGACGCTGAGAACATGGGAGTAAATTTGCGCAACCTAAGACTTGGATAGTCACAGAGATCAAACTTACATAGTCACTCGGGGGAAAATCCATTGCGGATGGCTGTGGGTGGAACGTGTAATTGTACAGCGGATTAACGACATCCATTTGTCCTTGTGGCGTGTTAACATTGATCATGAGCTGATTGACTTCATCAGGCATGGCTGGGTTAACTGCCCAGTCCCAATAAGGGATTCGGAATGTTTGAGCTGCTGCTTGGTACTTTGCCCTCTGATTTGAAGAGTATTCTGATGCGATCTGCTGCGCATTTCTCCACAAAATTTGCTACGTTAGATCAACATTTGCCTTCAAGAATAGTTTAGGTACTTTAGCATACTTCGTACAAAGCCATATAAGGTCGATGCCAAGAGGGGAATAAGACAGAATTATGTGTGCAATATCCCAATTGATACTGACCCTCCACCCCATCCCAGGATCTGAATGGATGACCATGAATGCCTTGCTCTATTGTCAACAAGATCGCATATAAACAAAGGAGCAAGTCGATAAATTACCGGCGACTAGGTAGTACGATAGCAGCTCTGTCTGGTCCTGCTCCACAAATCGCTGGAATGAAAGAATGTAAAGGTCAAAAGCAGGCCCGGAATCTTTGAACATCGAAAATTCTTGCCGCATAGGCCGCTGCCCAGAGTAGATATTTACGCCTCCTTGAGCGCCAATTATCGCCACACTAGCTTCCACAGCGGATGCGGCCATTGTAAGGCAATAGAAGAGTAATTGAAACCGCGCCATGACTGCGTTTGAATTGAAGGTTTTTCGGACAGAGAGGAATAACAATGGTGGGCATAGGGAACAAGAAGACAATGAGGATAAGTGGAAACGCGTGTGTTTTATAGGTCGAGGTGAGCGTTTGCAGGCACTGTTGAGGTGAATTGATATTTTCTCTAGTATGACCTAGCACAGTGTCGTACAGCACAAGCCACTAGCATCAATACGACCAACGCAGCAGTCGCGACCCTCAACAATCGCACTTTAGCAGGCAAGGCAAGTACCCACCAGGTATGAGCTGCTAGTCCTAAAACCAGTCGTACAAATCATCCATTTATCCAACCGGGTCCTTTCATGTCATGCTATGGGAAAAAAAAATTCTGCTTTATCGAGATGAAGATGTGCTGCACTCGTCCGATCGGAAAGTGATAAAAGCTATGCAGGGGACCATGGACTCGCATTGCGTCCCGCTGCAGTGGCCCCATATAAATTCAGAGACATACATGAAGACGATGTAACAGATCGAAATAGACGTTGTGATAGGGTCATTAGGAATTACGGAATAGACCGTGCGAGAATTCTCCGATGAGCCACGAAACGTTGTCAAGGAAACCCACACGAGCGTTTAAGATCAACATGAACACGGTGGACACAGGATGCTGTACGAGGAAAAGCACGATATGTGGCTCAATCGCTGGTTGGTCAAGCCACTCGCTCTATGCTCTCTAGGCTCACCTCGAAAACGTATACCACAGGTAGGACGGGGGACGGGGGACGGGGGACGGGGGACGGGGATACAGGGGATCATCGTCTCGTGACTCGTGACCTGGAACTCGCATGTCAATGATACACGCAACGCACAAGGTTTGTTATACAAGCTCTTTCCAAAGGTAGTTTGAACACATCCAATGGCAACAGATCAAAGTCCACATCAAGACAGTTTCAGGAGGGCTATCAGATGTACAAGGATACAGCTCTCCGCATAAGATACTAATCTGAATTCCAGTATCAGTGATGTTGAATGAGAACTTGACATAAGGAGCCCATATTAAAATAGCGGATCGACCCCGGGAAAAATGTCAAGAACTGGGAATACGTCAACAGACAAGCAAAGCTAGAAGATGGAGTCTGCCTTGCTTCAAGGCAGCGTCGAGTACTTCCATGAGCCTCGCTCAGTATCATCAAATTCAAGTCGTAATCAACATCCTATTCTTAGAAGAAGCACAAAAAGCACAAAAAGCACAGATAATTAAAGTTAACTTCCCTCGAAATGTGCTGCCTAACGATTATGGTTTGGCGGAGTGCATCAAGGTGTGTGAAGGTACGAAGTGGCACCGTATCTTAGTGATACTGACGACAAGAAAAGTTGGCCATGTTTTCGTGCTGCGATGGTAATTACCATGTCGGTGTTGAATGGAGAATCGACGAATACCTGTCTCATTGGTTGGCTCAGAAGCCTGGCAACTAAGTAATCTTGTGACAGCGGCTTTCGACTCGGTTGGTCTTCTAAGGGCAAGCTCTGCCGCGACTGCAGATAATATAGCAGATTTCAATGGGGCACTCCCACGCGATCGATGTGTACAGTGAGCGGTTTCGAGCTCAAATGGATTCTAAGGGCGTATTTCGGCCAGTAGTATGACGAACAAAATTCTTGTCCAGCTTTCAGTTCAAAATGGCGGAATTGATTTTGGCAGTGCGTCATTGGGAAGGTTGTGACCTCAACAGGCTGCGGGCTGTCTCCATAATTAAATTTCTGTAGAACCGGTCGCTTTGCTGTTCAAGCATTGCCTTACACAATCAGAAAAGCGAGGTATAATGGACCTGATGATACCACATGACAAGGTGTGCAACGGCGTGTTGCCAGACACTAAAACAACAGCACCAGATAACGCTTTGTTGAACGTCAACCTGATAAACGCGAAAGCATTGAGGAGAAAGGGAACAAAGAATAGAACATTGTCAGCGGACGGTTTTAACATGGCTCATGCAGGCCGTACCATGTATCCTCATAGACTCTGAAAATAGGATTAAATACAGTGAAATCTAAATCGTTATGCAGTCGGTGGAGGGGATATTCGAGGTCTGATACAGTAACAGAAAGTAGAAAGCTAAATTGCCAACGCACTTTTCCCACGCTTGTATTCTACTGTAAGCCCCGTGGCCCCGACGCTGGGCTATTGGCTACAAACACATGCAGCCCCCTCCCAATACAATCTTTCCTGCCACACCATGGCGACAGCTCACTGCGAAGCTGAAGCATCCCGCGATGACGATGCAAACGAGCTTGAGGCCACCGAACTCCACGACTACCAAAATGGAGCGCATTCTCGACCGCCTTCTCCCACGACAACAGCCATGGACGTCGATGCAGGCACTGGCGACTTGGAACCGCTTCCGAGACCGCGTAGGTCGGGGGCAGATGTGATGCGGGGGTTTTGGAAGCGGCATGTGGTTGTTACGGTGCCGCATGATGGGTGTAGAGACCATTTGGGTAGGTCTCACGCTAACGACCGATAAGTTGAATTCTAGGAATCTTTTATTTCTTGTGACCCCTTTTATTTAATGGTTTTCTTGTACCTGCTTATTGTATGTACAAGATGGCATTGAAAGCATACCTGCTCTATGAGCGATTGCTATTGGTTCTTTCCTCCCTCTAGTTTCTATTCTCTATATTTTCGACGAAGAAGTTCCATTGACCCACTCGTTCTCAGCCCTCGAACGTACATATCTCGGATATGTGCGAACCTCCCTAGCCCTCTCCGTCGTCGGCATCGTCATCGCTCAACTATTCCGCCTCCAGCACACCCAAAACCCCAGTCTCGACATTGGCTTCTTCGTAATAGGTATACCACTTGCATCAACCTGCATAGTAGCAGCTATGCTAGTCATGTTAATTGGATGCTACCGCTTTTGGCGGCAGCAGAATGCCATGCTACGCGGAAAAGTCCGCGCTGGGGGGTGGGAGGTTGATGTGGTTGCTTTTATTATATTTGCTGTATGTTTCTCTGTACCGTGACTAGCGATGGCTACTAATTCTTGAGGGTTAGGTGACGCTTGCGATCTTTGTGTTTATCCTTGTTGTGGATATCACTAAGAAATGAAGATTTTCGAGTATCGATTGGTTTTGGAGAATTTGCTCTGGACGTTGTCCCGTTGTGATCACGTACCAGGACCTAAGCAGGTACGGGCCAAGAATCCATATTTCCTAGGGATATGGAAGATTTAATTGTGAACTAACAATGCCGAGAAACAGTCTCTTCGGTGGTAATCATGCTTAAGACGCTGAGCTGATGATGACTTAGGCGACGTGTACAACTGGTGAACGACTGTGCCTTCTGCGCCGTGGCCCTAAGTCCACGAAATTATACTAGACCACCTCTGTCGACATCGCCTGTAAGTTTATCAACCTACTTTCCCGAGGGGGAACCAACAAGATAATGTACATGCTGTGCCTTCAACGTATCAGAATATTCGTAGTATTTTACTTTCTTCTGGCTACCATAGACAAATCGCTAGGTCAGAATATAGAGAACAAGTCACCAGTGTATCGAAATAAGCCACATGATAGCATCAATACGTTATGTACCGAGCGCCTCTAACTCCTCTGTTTTACACCCTGCGTTTGGTTACAGACCCCGTTCATCCCAACTCAGAACACTTTCAGACTTATCAATACTCAAGTAAAGCATAGAATCCACCACGTCTCATACACAATCTTAACGGTAACTGACTAGAATAGGTCGCGCAAACCAGCAGCCCTATTTCTACCTTCATTCTTCCTCCTCATAATGATCATCCCTTGACCCTCTGCCTGCGCTTCGGGTCTGCTCATTGGCTCTTCCAGTGATATCCTGCCATGTCGCACCAAACCTTCGACCTGTGCTGGCAAGCAGGCCTTCTTCCTCGTCTTCTTCTGCGTCCTGGTCATTCTGGTACTCGTCCATCTTTGGCGTTCGGAATAGAGATGTAACAAACACAATCAAGTAGACAGCTATTGATTGAAGTCAATCAGGATGAATTCCGTCGGAGGAAGTTTGGTACATACCTAGGAAAATGAACTGGGCCCAAAAGCACACAACGCCGAAGAAGGAGAAGTTTACTGTGATCCTGTCGAGGAAGGTGCTTACAACACTCGGCGTACACACATTCTTGGCAGCCTGGGACTTAGATAGTTCCGTGCAAGGACGAATAAGATTTGTATGATTAGTGCAATCCGGCTGGTCTGTGGGGTGTGGAAGTGAACGATCACAATAGGTCTGGGGTCCAAAGTGAGTATACTGCGGTGCAGCCATCATGGCAAGTGAGTAATTGATGGCAAAAGCAATCAATGTCAGCATCACTGTCGCCATCAACAAAGCCTGTGGAGACGTATGGCCTTTCCTAATTTGGAAGATCCTCAGCCATAGGAAACGAATGCCAAGGGTTGCGATACCAACAACTGAGCTGGCAAAGAAAAGGAGGACCAGCAGGAGGAAGATAACGTAGTCAATGGGAAAGACCTTGGATGACATAACGAGAATCCAATTGAGAGGGTTGAAGATATTGATATGGCCCAGGATGTAGCCGCAGTGGGTCTTGCAAATCGAGTTCTTGGCTTTGTCAATGCCAGTCAAGAGCATTGAGACCCAGACAAAGATAGCCATCAGCATAAGTAGAAAGCCGCCAATCAGCTTGAGCGGACGGAAGACAGCCTCAACTTTCATCCATGTCTTAAGTAACCAACCGTGACCTTCTCCACTTACTTCCGCTGCCAAGCGTTGGCGGCGGGTCAGAGTCAGCTCTTCTCTCTTAAGTGCCTCGAGTTCTCTGCGGTCCTTTGAGGACAGTCCCTCGGCACTACCAGTATTACGACCTTCCAACTGACGCTGGCGTTCACGATTTTGTTCGAGGGCAGACGCAGTGTCGGCACTAAGGGCTGGCCCGGATACTGCTGGCGCAGATTTGATGAGGGCCACCGGCAACAATGCAAACCCCGCGGCAGTGTAGATGATATAGATAAGGGTTCCGATGGTGATGAGTAGACCAAGCCCAAATGTCAAGGCCCTCTCTCCGCCTGTTGTATTGTCAGTTTGTTAGCGCTTTATGGAGTGTCATGCTGAAGATGCTCACGGTTCTCTATGAGGATGTTCTTGAAGAAGTCGAAATTATAATGAGCACCCTCCCGGTCCCTCGCTGCCGGTACAAAGAAGCCAACCAAGAAGATGATCACCACTAAAGCAATAAATGCTATGGTATACTTGAAAGCGCCCCAGAATCGCGACCCGATGGTCTGATTGCCCTCCTCTCTAGCAACCTCATCGTACTCTTCGTACCAGAAATAGGTGAAAGGTACCACAAGAAGACAAAGAAGTGCGTCGAGCGAGTAGAGGGTGTAGTAAACGATCTTCAGCGTGAGGACAATGTTATCGACTCGATTTTGGGTTGCCCATTCCTTTCGCTGGCCGAGCTTCGAAGAGGTGGTAGATGATACCAGAGCGACATCCACAGGCAACAGAAGCACAGTCGCAAGCAGCGATGTGAGCGTGAATATGCACACAATAGTAACTGATGCGGATCTCTCACGTGGGGCTTGATAGACGTAGATGAAGATGGAGGCTATGGCGACAAGCAAGACCACCACAACAGCATAAACAACCCAAATCAGGGCTGATTGTATAAGGGCCATGGTGCGTGATGCTCAAATAGAGTGAGAATGCTGTGAGCCTTTGCCGATGTGGCCTGTCAGGCGTTACTTTGATGCTGTTGACTGGTTCCAATGGATGAGCGGGGCTGCAGGTGTTTCTTGATTTCAAGCTGTTTCATCATGCCGTAGTTGATCCCTGTTGCCGATCATATTGCGTCCTTCACGTAAAAACATATCATTCCTCGACAGCTTGCGAACGCAACCAACATTTCTTCCGCACTTCCGCATCTCTTTCCAGCTCAATGTGTTGCCGGCTTGGCGAGAATTCCGCTTCATCGAGTTCTGTGCCAGTACGCCATGAACCACAGCTCTGGATCAGGCGTTATTCTCATAGCGGAAGACATGATTGATTGACTGACTCTTCGTGCTTTCATCAAGAGCTTTCATCAAGAGCAGGATCTCCAAGATGCAGTGCTACACCGAGCTTACGCCTCCAACGGCAGTGACTCACTCAATCTCATTACCCTTCTTGTCTTCTTCTGCAAACAACCTTATCGTCGCAAAAACATCCCTTCTCCAGATATTTGCGTTGAAGTCAATCGTCACTTACACCCGCAGCGCTCTAGACAGTAATGGTGGACACAACGCTGTGCAGAGACCCGAGAAGGTGCACACTACCAAGCTCATACTATTAGCTCAGTACGAGCTATCTGGTACAGTCACATCCCTCTCTCGAGTCCGCATTCAAAGATCGAAGTCTGGGGGCGAAGCGCTGCTTGTCGCACTCAGAGATGCAAAATTGAGCCTTGTTGAGTGGGACCCGGAACGCTATGCAATCTCTACAATATCGATTCACTACTACGAGCGCGAAGATATACAGGGTAGTCCATGGGATCCGGACCTAGGAAACTGTGTCAATTATCTCTGTGTAGACCCTAGCAGTAGGTGCGCGGCTTTGAAATTTGGCAAAAGACATCTGGCAATATTGCCATTCCATCAAACAGTGGATGACCTCGCCATGCTGGATTATGAGCCCGAGACTGATGGCATACGCACTGAGCCTACGTCTGGAACGTCGAAAACTGCAGACATAAAGACTATAGACGGGACAACAAATGAAGAGAAGACGCCGTACGGAGCTTCTTTTGTTCTGTCATTGCTTGCAGTAGACCCTAATCTGTCTCATCCAATGCATCTCGCCTTTCTGTACGAATATCGAGAACCTACGTTTGGCATTTTGTCCTCACAAGTTGCCATCTCGTCAGCATTGATTCACGAGCGAGGCGACGTCTCATCATACGCTGTCTATACCTTAGATCTGGAACAACGGGCGTCGACGACCTTACTTTCGGTGAATAGTCTGCCATATGACCTCTACGAAGTCAAACCTCTTCCACTACCCCTTGGTGGTGCTCTTCTGGTTGGTGGAAACGAATTGATTCATGTTGATCAAGCCGGAAAAACGAATGCCGTTGCAGTCAACGCATTCGCAAAACTTTCGACAGCATTCCCAATGCTAGACCAGTCTGACTTGGCTTTGAGATTAGAAAACTGTGTCATTGAACAGCTTGGTTCTGATAATCGCGAAATGCTGATCATACTCAATGATGGAGAGCTAGCCGTTCTAAGTTTCAAGATTGACGGCAGGTCAGTTTCTGGGCTTTCGGTCCGTCGTGTGGCTCAACAAAATGGCGGGGATGCTGTACTTGCTGGGTCCTCATGCACAGCTGTTGTCGGGCGAGGTAGGATATTTATTGGAAGTGAAAACGCAGACTCGATTATCCTAGGATGGTCTCGTAAATCTTCCAAGCTGAAGCGACAACGATCCAGAGTGAATATGGAAATTGATGATGATGAAGGAGCATCAGATATAGATGAAGCTGAGCTGGAAGATGACGACGACGATCTATATTCTGAAGCCAAACCACAAGAGAAGATCCGAGATCTGGCGCCTTCATCTACGAGCGCAGATGCCAGCGATAATTACATTTTTCGTGTTCATGATTCGTTGCAGAATTGCGGACCAATCAGAGACATTGCATTGCAAAAGCCCATTCCTGAACATGGGCAAGACAGCTATGGTATAAGTAAAATACCTCCTAAACATGAATTGGTGGTGGCTGGTGGTCAGGGTAGAGCTGGCGCACTCTTAACATTTGAGCGTGATATTGAACCAGTATTGGCAGAGCAGTACAACATTCCCAGTGCACACCGTATCTGGGCTATTAGCCTAGGTGAATTTGCCGAGAGTTCTGCAAATCGTGACCATACTAATAAGGGGTACGATAACTATGTCATTGCATCCATCGTTACAGAGAGGGATGAAGAGCTTTCCGTAGCATATAAGATGACATCTGCTAGCATCGAAGAGTTAAAGGGAACTGATTTTGACCCCGAAGCTGGACCAACCATCGAAGTCGGAGCACTGAACGGTGGATCACGAATTGTTCAGGTGCTTCCCGGGGAGTTGAGAACATATGAGGGTGGTGAGTGCAGTCTCCTATATCTTGTTGGTGCAAATCTAGCGCTGCATTTGAAAAGAAATCCAACGGCTCCTGGTCAAGGTTGTCGGACTACGTGGGACACAGCAACCCTATGGCGTTGCTCGGAGGCTGCTGCATGCACAACTGCATCTGTCAAGAGTTCAGGCTACCAAACTCACGTTCTACCCTATCCTGCAGTCATGTTCAATAGCATCAATACAATTAGTGACCCATCACCACCCCTCTTTTCCAAAGCCTCATATGACTCGTGTGTTGTATCTGAACCTATGATGTATTTCCCTGTGCCAATCTGATAGCTAATGCATATTAGACTTCGGTCTCGCTCAGATATTCCCAATCACAGACGACGACACCGAGGCTGAATCAAAGGTCGTTAATGCAAGTTTCGCGGATCCTTATGTGCTACTGCTTAAGGATGACTCCAGTGTGATGATTCTGAAGGCGGACGAGAAGGGCGACCTTGAAGAAATTGAACGTGGAGAAACAGTTCTCGGATCGAAGTGGCTATCGGGATCGCTGTACGAAGATTCCAATGATGTGCTCCGCCTAGAATCTGGAGAAGAGGATGATGATGAGTCCGGAAACGTATTAATGTTTCTTTTAGCTACCGGGGGTGGCTTGCAGGTCAGTATACTCTCTACTGCTGTCTAGAGAAACGGTAGCAATTGGGACGTTTGTACGCAGAATTAACGAGTTGTGGTTGCACAGATCTTCCGTCTTCCAAACCTGCAAAAGCCCGTCTACGTTGCTGATGGTCTTGGCTTTCTTCCTCCGTTCTTATCAACAGACTTTACTGTCCGTCGTTCATCTGCCAAAGAGAAATTGACAGAAATCTTGGTGGCAGAGCTTGGAGACTCGACCCATAAAGCTCCGTATTTGATTGTAAGTTGGCGAGATCGAATCTACCGGGATTAGTCTGACATTTCAAGCTTCGCTCCGCTAATGACGATCTTATTATCTATCAACCATACCAATCCACTATATCAGGCAGTCGAGATACTGCTCTCCGGTTCCTCAAGATCCAGATCCCGCAATTAGCAACCGCTACCGAGTTCTTGGAGGAAGGGATGGAAATCAGAAGCCAGCCGCTTCGAGCAATACAAGATATTGGTGGCTATAGCACCGTATTCCTACCTAGAGCATCTCCCAGCTTCATACTCAAGTCTGCTTCAAGTCCACCATATGTCATTGACCTCAATAGTGGCCCAATCAGAAGTCTATGCAAACTACATATTCCAAGCTGTGAGAAAGGCTTTGTTTACATCAATGATAAGGTAAGTGCTTCAAATGGTGCGCCTAGACTACTCGTTAAGTAAGATAGGGAACGATCAACGCGGCTCAGCTGCCGTCCGACAGCCTGTACAGTACCGGCTGGGTCACAAGCAAAATCTCTATGGGCGAAGAGGTTCAAGCTCTTGACTATCATACCAAGATGGAAGCCTACGTGATTGGGACTAGTCACAAAGCTGACTTCAAGTTGCCAGAGGATGACTTCCATGACAATTGGGGTGGCGAAGGTAATGTTCAAACCTAGTAGACAACAAACACTTACTAAAAGTTCTATCCAGAGGTCTCGTTCTTGCCGCAGGTAGAGAACGGGACAATCAAGGTACTTGACCGTAAAACTTGGACCATCATCGATCAGTGAGTCTCGTTGGACATCTCTAGAAAATCCCCTGCACGGTGCTCACACTTCCACCAGATACGACCTCGAACCCACCGAAACAGTCCTCTGCATCAAAACTATGTCCCTCGCAACCTCCGAGCACAACCCCCAAAAACGCCAAGAACTCGTCGTTGTCGGCACCACCCTCCTCCGCGGCGAAGACCTCCCCTCCCAAGGCCGTCTTTACGTCTTCGACATCATCGACGTCGTCCCTGAGCCCGACCGCCCGGCCACAGGCCACAAGCTCAAGCTGATCACCAAGGAAGAGGTCAAGGGCGCCGTCACCGCGCTTTCCGAGATCGGCCAAGAGGGTTTCTTGCTCGCGACCCAGGGCCAGAAATGCATGGTTCGTGGACTCAAGGAGGATCGCACGCTCTTACCGGTCGCATTTATGGACATGCAGTGCTATGTCAGCTGTGCGAAAGAGCTGAAAGGGACGGGGTTGTGCGTGATGGGGGATCCGATCAAGGGCGTGTCGTTTGTGGGCTATAGCGTATGCAAGCCGCCTTCCCCTCTTACTCGAATATAATGAAAAGAGCTCGAAACGAATAGCTAACTCGCATCGCAGGAGGAACCCTACCAACTCCGCCAATTCAGCAAATCCCTGCAGCACGTCGAAACCATCGCCGCAGATTTCCTCCCCAATGGCAAACAACTCTTCGTCGTCGCCGCCGACGCAGACTGCAACCTGCATATCCTCCAATTCGACCCTGATAGTAAGCCCCCCCCCAATCCCTCTACAAACTAAACCCAATGCTAACCCCCTTTCCCTGCATCAGACCCCCGCTCCGCAAACGGCACCCACCTCCTCCACCACACAACCTTCCACACGGGCCACCCCTTCTCAACCCTCACCCTCCTCCCCCCCGCCCCAACCACCAACGCGCAATCTCTCCTCCTCACCTCCCCCACCGGCGCCCTCGCCCTCCTTTCCCCCCTCCCCCCGCCTTCCCACCGCACCCTCTCAGCCTTGCAGTCCCACCTGCAAACCACACTCCCCCATCCCCTGGGTTTGAACCCGAGAGCATATCGGGCTGGCAAGGGGGAGGGGGAGGGCGGGAGGGGGGTGGTGGATGGGATGGTGGTGAGGCGGTGGGGGGAAGGGGGCGCGTGGAGAAGGTGGGGGGAGATGGGGGGGGAGGGGGAGGTGAGGAGGTTGGTTGGGGGGCTGGGGGGGGCCGGGGGGGTTTTGTGATGGGGTGGGTGGGGACATTGTGTGAGGGGGGGAGCATGTTCGGTTCTTGGGGGTGGATGGGGTTGGAGTAGTCGATGGAGACGAGGTTATGCTGGGAGAGTCGTGTTTTTGCAGAGACAGGTTTTGTATGGTTCGGTCAATGTTTGTATCCTGCAAGTTTTCCAGATAGAAAAATCACTGCCATCCTGAATTGCCCAAACACCGCGCGATGTCTTGTTCTATACAGCTCAACTCCCCCAACCCCTCTCTCTCCCCAACCTAAGCCCAAGCCCCCACCAACGCCATCAACAAGCTCCCCGCAACCACGGCCCCACAAGCCTCCAACCTCCTCCGCCCCTTCAGCACCTCATAGCTCCGATCGCTCAAGAAATCCTCCGCCAAGAGCTCCACCAGCCCTGCAAACAGCAACAGCCCGCTACTAATCGCATTCATCACGCCCACCATCACCAGGCCCATCTCGCCCTGCGGGTCATACAAGCCCTGCACCGCAATCCCGATCGCCTGTCCGACTGGGGTGGTGGTGCCGTATGCCAGGGCCATGAGCCAGGGTTTGGGGGAGGAGGGGGGGAAGGAGGTGATGGCGGCGATGCGGGAGCCGAGGGCGAGGCCTTCGAAGGTTTGGTGGAAGGAGATGGCGATGAGGAGGATGATGAAGGGGGGGCCAACGCTGACGGAGAGGGCCATGCCGATGAAGATCGAGTGGAAGAGGATACCGGCTTCGAGGAGGAGGCATTGGAGGAGGGCTTTTTGTTGGAGTTGGTGGTCGGAGAGGGAGGAGGTGGGTGGGGGCTGTGGGTTTGTTAAGGAGAGGTGGGGATGGTTGGAGGTGTCGGTTGTGGGGTCTAGCTCGTCGAGGTCGAGGTCGGAGTTGTTTTCTGAGTTGTCGTCGTCGTGGAATGGGTTGCCGTTAGAAACGTGAGGAGAGTCTTTCGGTACGGAGGGTGACCTTCCAGAAACCAGATGTTCTTGGGAGCTGTTTAATTGTCCCAAGTGCACGCCGTGGTGCTGGCCGCTCAACCCAATATCTGCTTCTCTGAAAGGCCTCCAGGAGTCGCTTCTATGATGAGATGGTCGTGCATAACCATTCATTCTATCCTTCTGCGCCCCTTCTGCAGGTAAAGTATCATACTCGCTACCATGCATGTGACCCGCGCCTCTTGTTGCGAAAAACATCTCAATGCCTACTACTATAAGCACGGAGGTCATAGCAATCAAACCTGCCATAGCAGGGTATCCATGGTTCCAAAAGGACGGAAGGCATGGATCCGTGAGAGAAACAAATGCGGTTGGGAGTAGATGGACGAATGCCGTAGCTATTAGAACTCCGGTCCCAAAGTGACGAGAGAGGAAGAGGAGATGATGCGGTACAGGTAGGCGAGGGAAGCGTCGTACTACTATAGGGAAAGAGCATGCTGCAATACCGTCAGCGCCAACTGCGACATGCTCAGAGGGGCGGTACGTACCTGCGGTGCTGAGTACCAGTATTAGAATGAGGGCTCCCACGTGAAGTGAAGTATCATAGGCGCCTCTTGCTCCTCTCGAGCCACACGCTGGCTTCGCAACCCCATCCTGTCTTCGCCCGAGCTCAGCTCGAAGGAGTGCGGTAGGTATATCAGACCAGGGCGCTAGATCTCCAGAAGCTGAGTGGCGTGTCAACCGGGCGGATAGAAGAGATGCACAATGCTTCCGGGAACTTACACCTCGTATTAGCGACATCAGTAGCAAGCATATTTCTCCATCCCCAAGCTATGCACCACAATCGATTTGCTCAACAGGTATGACGGTGAACTTAGAGGGTAAGGTAAGCATCTTCGGGCCGAAAGCGGAATTTCCGCAGCCCTATTTACAGATATATTTCGACTGTTGACGGACCTCCTCTCCAGAGTCATCCGTGCTTGCTCCTCGCCTGACGAAGCTCACCCTATCATTCTAAAAAGGCTACCTTGTTCCAAAGAAAATTGCTCCTTCCTCCACACGCCGCGCACATTCAACTCAACGGCCATCCGTTCTCTACATCGCTGCGTCTGACCTGCCTTCGTGGAAGCTTTTTTCGATCCTTCTCGACCTTCTTCAGACTTCCTTGTATGCAATGCTCTCCTACCTTTACTCGCGGTCTACTCGTCCGAACCAAAAAAATCCTGGGTAATCTACACCGTTTTAAAGGCTCAATATCAAAGCATCTAGTAGGGACGTATGGCCTCGAAAGTGGGGCATTTCGATTAAACCAGAATTGATGTAAGCAACTGAAATGCGAAGGGCAAGGTGGGTCGAGATATGTATAGTGCAATACCGAGATGGGGAAAGCTGAGAAAAGGGGACTATTGGAAGAGAGTTCGAGGTGTAGGAAAGGGACCAGTTAATCGCCAATTCTACTTTAGACCTAAAAGGCTGAGCTTGATGATTTGGTATAGTTACTTGTTGGGCTAGTCATTTGAACTTTAGTCCTTCCTATTGCCGAAAAATTTAACAATGAATTTCGACATTTCGACACGTCGACGACAACTCAATGTGTGGATCATGCAGACATTTCAAAAGACGACATTTACTTTCTTTGGATATCTAAATCTTCTTTTAGCCAACACTGGAGAACCTGTGATCGATGTCAGTCATGTTAGTTTACATAACAGTCAATCGTGCAGAAAGCATACATTATCTCAGCAACCACCCACTCGCCATTCCCGCTCCTCGCGAGCACTCCTCGAAGACTTCAGAGTCCAAAGTCCGCTGGCCCATCATCTACATCTCGCCACACTGGGAGATCACGACATCCGTAGCAGGCTTCTCACCTCGTGTTCGGGTGTTTTCAACTTTGCGTACGACATCCATACCATCGACTACCTTTCCGAATACAACGTGCTTGTTGTTTAGGAAAGGGGTCGGGACGGTTGTGACGAAGAATTGGCAGCCGTTGGTGTTGGGACCGGAATTCTGAGGGGAATACTGATATTAGGCTACGATGCGTGGGATAGTTGTAGGGAGAGCGAAGGAGAGAAAAATGAGGGGGATTTGCATATAATTAGACGCATGGATTGTGGAGAGATGAAACGGGGTCGAGGAGACAATACAACTTACGGCCATGCTAAGTAGCCCAGCGACATCATGTTTCAGCTTGAAATTCTCATCGGCAAAGGACTTGGTGCCGTATATACAGGCGCTACCTGTGCCGTCGCCGTTAAGGAAATCTCCACCTTGTATCATGAAGTCTTTGATCTTGTATTCGAATCAGCCAATAAGCCAGATTTAAAGGATCCTCGCGGGATGGAAAAGGGGGGAAAGGCTGACGACTCGATGAAACTTGCTGCCTTTATAGCCTTGGGGATAGCCTTGGGGGTTCTTGGTCTCGCCAGTGCAGTATTGGCGGAAATTCTCTGCGGTTTTGGGCGTGGTGTCTGCGAAGAGTTCCATCTTGACCCGACCAAGCGGTTCTCCTAATGTCCGGGTGTTAGGGAATCATAGATTTCAGAGCATCTGAGCTCATGCAGGCACCGTTGAGAAACAGTCCGACCACGCAGGAGAACCCATGGTGCTCGAGAAGGACACACGAGATATGTATCGCGAATACCCATGGAACATTGCATGCTTAAGAGAATGATTCATTTCACGTTCTGTCTGCTCGCAACTATTTGTTGATACATGTAAAGGCAAACACAACAAAGTGAAGACTGTTCGCGAAAACAGCTGACAGGCTCACCTCCTAGGGTTAGGTCAAAGAAGACCACGGGGTTCGCGCCGACAGCGGTGGCATCGTCAGCCATTTGCAAAGCCAGGATTATGTAGTGGTACTGTGATAGGGTGGGGGGCTGGAATGATTATTATTATTGAATCGGGAAGTCGTAAAGCCGAATCGAGGCTTGAGGCGTCGAAACAGATACTTTAGGGCGTCGACTCTGTTCGCCTGCAGGACAGGATAACTAATCAATGCAGTACTGTACCTACTCGTACATAGGTAGCATGGTGGCGAGTGGATCAGGAATCAAGCTTTCGCCTAGATGGGAATAGGAATCGACCTGTGGCTCACATCAACAGGGCATTGATCTTCACTTTCTTCCATGATCCGCTGGCTTGATAGACAAGAAACCATATGGGTGTGAAGGGATTTTTATGATTCTTGTTCGTGAATATTAATGAACGATACCATCACACCTCAACTATTCCGTATGTACCTACCTACCTTACCTTCGACACATTCATCGGGGAGCGCATTGACCTGCGAAGCATCCATTCAAAATCGCCGATTTGGCCTGCTTTAACCGAGTGGCTCTACCTTAGCTTCGCGCAGATCGCTTTTCCTTGGCCTGGACGCATCTCCCCTTGGTCTTTCTTCCAGCAGTCACTTTCAACCAGCTTGACGCTGCCAACCTCACTGCTTTGACTGATAGATCATCATAGGCAAAGTTGTGTCAGCTTCAACACGCTTGCCATTGATACATACAGTCGAAAGACTCACCAACCAGGCACAGTGCTGAAGCCGCGTTGGTCGGGTAGTTCGGATGATTAGGGTCCGTTCGTGGGCGTCACCAAGGCCTCGTCCCAGGAACCACCCGTTTGCCACTATCGAATCAAATCAAATCAAATCAAATCACTGCAACACCATCGAGTACAGCATTGGATATAAATCGTGTCTATGTCATTGATTTCTTGACCCAGGTATCGACATCCATCACCGTCGGATATACGGCCTTCAATCTGGCGACCTGCTCCGACACCAGGTACATAACGCAGGTAGATGTCGCAGGTTGATATCGTGAAAGCGTCAATCCTGACTGCTCGCAACCTAGGTTCGCTTACTATCATGACCTTTCGTGACTTCAACACTGACTGCCTCAAGCTCCAGGAAGTGCTCCATCATCCTCTTCGACCATGTCTGCTGCACCCAGCGCTATCTCCTCTGCACCGCCAGGGCCAACAACATCTGCTGCAGGCGGAGGGGGCGGCGGTGGTCCCACTAGCTCTCCACTCCTCTTCTTCGTTGCCCTGGGCTTTGGCGTGGTCTTTACGAATCTATGGTACGTCAGAAGAGCAAAGAGATTGGACTTGTCTCCGTTGGTAGCGCAGTGCCACCTGATCCACTGACTAACTCGGGTGTTTGATAGGATTATTGTTGGCGTCAAGTACTGTTTCAGATACAACCAACGAAACCGACGGCAACAGAACGATGAGAACGGCGAGCCTATAGATTTAACGGCCATGCCAAGAGCACATAGGCGCCGGAGGGAGAAAAAACTCATGACGATGGATGAAGTCAATGCATGCTTTCCGTTGACAAAATATAAAGCTTGGATGTCGACACGTGCTGAGGAAGGGTTATCGACCGCGGGAGGCGTTGTGGTTCCAGCGGATCGAGCTCCAAGCTTAAGGAATGCTGACGGCATAACCTCACCAGATCCTGATACACGTCTATCTAAAGATGAAGCGAGGCCTATCACACCGGATACCCAAACACACACCGAAGGCAGGGATAGTTCGGAAATTTTAAAGTCATCACCTACAAATACGAGCTCGGTTCAACACGATCCTACCGAAGTCGAAGAAACCAAGGTCAATCACGAACCTACACCTGCGCCTCCCAACCCCTCACATCCAAATCCACACGAAGGCCACGAAGACGACGACCTAGATGACGATGATCAGATACAGATTGCTGTCCCTACCGAGATGCTTGCGAATCCAGGTGATTCTTGTGCCATATGCTTGGATACCCTTGAAGACGACGACGATGTTAGGGGACTTACATGTGGACATGCCTTCCATGCTAGCTGTCTGGATCCATGGCTTACCAGTCGACGTGCCTGCTGCCCTCTTTGCAAAGCTGACTATTATGTACCAAAGCCGCGGCCTGAAGGTGAAGCCGCCGCTGAAGCCGACCGTAATGCTGGGCGACGCACAGCCGGTAACCATGACATGCCCCGTCCTCCTCAATATGCCTTTCTAGGTCGTCGTGGCAATACACCGAGGATGCTGCTCCCAGGTCGCTTGTTTACGATTGGATACTCGGAAAACCCTAGCAACCGTTATGGTTTTCCAACGGTACAGCGGCTACCTCAACCTTCGAGACGTCGGACAGGAGTGGAGCAGATGCGCTTAGAAGAAGCTCGCACTGCACAGCCATTCTGGAGACGGATACGTTTACCTAGTATGCCAAATCGGCTGAGGAGAGATAACAACGCCAGCACTAACACGGTGGTTGGTCAGTCTCCCGAGATTGGAACCACCACCAGGAATCCTACTCCCGGAGATCTTGAGGCTGGACCGAGATAAGGAGATGTCACATCACCGGTATTGATTCTACATTTAGCGGCCTTGCGATCGAACGGCTGGAAAGGGATATTGTCCGGAGTTTGGAGCGCTTGAAATGGTGTGGTCCCATGTCAGCTATGTTAGTCGCAGAGCTGTTTGGTATATGAGCGGCACTTTTGACGGTCGATTGTATAAAGCATCAATATCACGAAAAACTTCCTGAAGCCCTCTGCTGCCTCAGGCCTAACGGACAAAAGACCCAATCTCCCCTGGATATTAATTAGTATTTAATATTCTATGTAAAAATCTAACGGCTTACCAGCCCTCTCAGAACGCTAGACTTCCGACCAGTATTGAACTTGCATATATGAAAGTAACTATATAGTGAATTTTGACGTGATGCCTAGTGACGATTAAAACGTAAGATTTTTAAATTCTGGGATACAGCAACAATGCTGATATACCCTCCTAACCTATTGAACCGCTATCCCTCGTTTTGTCTTCTGTGACTGTGACATCTTTTCGAGGATACAATCCCTACCACGCTCTAGGCAGTTGACAGGTCGAGATATGAGATTATTGGATCCAGGTTTGATCTGGTAGATTGTGTTATGCCGTACTTCTCTTGATTATTTCATTTGATGACATCAAGGACTCTACGTTTCTTTGAGGCAGTCCTCTCTAGTTTCGGGCCACATTCTCAAACACATCACCAAAATCTTTCTCAAGATTTCTGGGTACTTTCCCTCAACTTTGCCGTATGTTCAAACCTGCAAAGAAACACATAACGGCCGCCCTAGACCTCTGGGCATTCGTTGACAATTCGAAGCCAGCATGTCAGAGAACGGCGACAACAACCACCCATCACACAGTGAAGAATCCAACAACACGTCGGAACCTGCATCTCCAGTAAAAGCTCAAGATCCTATTAATGTCTCAAGCTCCGCCGGTGACACCTCCCCCGCCTTCCGTTCCTCATCCGCACCAGCATCAAGCTCTATAACGCTTGAATCTCCCCAAGCAACCCGCCAGACTGAAAATGGAGAAACAAAAAGTCAAAATGACCGTCAGCAACCACCTTCGGCAACCAAAGTGGGTGATTCCAAAGTACCTTTGGAAGACTTTGACTGGGATGATGTCGAGGAGAGATTTTGCCGAAAGATGGAGGAGTTTGCAAAGACGGAGAAAAAGCTGGACGAGGAGTTTGGGGAGTGGCTACAGGTTTGTATTGAGCCCCAATTGGGAAATACTTGAAACAGCATTAGGGGCTGATGGGCTTGGTGAAAGGTATTCAAGGCTTGGAGTTCTGTTACCAGTATTCATGAGCCTGACAGGGCGCATAAGCGGTATGGCTGGTTGTTTCTATTGTAGGGAATAATTACGGCTGATGAAGGATGTGGTTCAACAGGTTAAAAACCCGTATAGCCTACGTGCAAGGAGCAGAGAAGAGTTTAGAAGAGAGAAGGGAGCATTGTGAGCTTTCTCGCGTTGAGGATTCCTTCTGTTGTGCCGCTAATCTCCTCTACAACAGATATCAAAGTCGTCAAGGCATTTGAGAGTGCGCTTGCCCTTCTCGGCGGCCCTTGATGTTCTTCTGACGGTTGCCGGTTCTGTCACAGTGGCAATCTTAGAAGCTTTGGGCTCGCCCTCCTGTCAAGAGGCCCAAGATGCCCATAACGAGGCAAAAGATTCAGAAATCGAGAGTTGTCCAACAATCGCTGAACAACTGACTAACCAGATTCTTGGGGAACTTAACTCTGCCGTAGGGGCAATGAAGAACTTTTCAAGTGGCAGAAACACCCCATGCGTATCTCATCATCCGAACCGTTGCAACATGCTCTAGCCACCAAGTTTAGCAGATGTGGCTTGCTTTCAGAACAGGCAGGGTCAGATATCAGAAAGCCGATACAAACGCATGCCGTCCATGTACGAATAAAGTTACTTATCCTGGATTGTTTATAAAATGGGAGCCTTTTAAGCCTGGACCACAACACAACGCACCTCTAACCCAGGCCTTGCCTCAGAGATTCAATTCAATCCTATCAACAGGTGCAGACAGCTACCCTCATATAAACCAACCTACCTCTAACCATACCACATCCCATTTCACAGTTTCCATTGCCGGACACCCTTACCCTCTGCTATCAAACTCACTTCCCCCATTTCCGTCCCTTTTGGTTTCTCCTCCAGCACCGGCTTCTTCAACCTAAGCAATGTGAGCCCGACTAGCAGCAACAATGAAATTAAAGAGCGAGCCCTACCGCCGATACCTGCATACCAACCCAACGTCTACGCAATGGCTGCAGGCAGGCCGTTGCTCGTCACAGTTTGATTTTTTCTGTCTGCAGATATCACAAGCCTACACACCCAACAGTCAACAGCAGTGTCCGCATGAGAGTGATTGCAGTGGCGTAACCCCCAAGGTTTGCGATCCTTTGTTGTGCGTTTCTCGTTGGGGTTTGTATTGGCATGGGATGTCGCAGTCGGTGCAAGTACCGCAACAAGGCTTCTGCTCGTCACACTTTGCTTTCTCCCGGCGACAGGGCACACAAGCCTAGGTGTAAGGTGTTAGATCTGCGTCCGTGTTGAAGTAGGCTGGGGCGGTACATACTTGGCGCTTGCGTTTCTGGAATGGGGTTAGCTATACGGCAATGATCTGGCTTTGGAGGGAGGGAGTACTCGAGATCTGGTATAAGGTGCCAGTTTCACATCCCGGAACTGTTCTGTTAGGGACGCCGTGCCAGTCGGCTGCTCTTTGAAGGGAGCATCGACGGAGCAGCCTTGCTGGTCCCGTGGACCATTGTCCATTACTGTTTCAAGATATACTGGATATCCTGTGGGATTCTTCGAATGGAGGAGCGGTCGAGTGGGGTTTTGTACCGCAGATGTGGGGTTGGGCTACGAGTGGGACAGGGTTGGACTCCTTTGGGGAGGGTTAGAATCCTTCGGGGAGGGTTGGAATCCTACGGAGAAACCTGCTTCTTATCTATCATCACAGACGGTTCAGAAGCCGATACAGCCATATATGAAGGTTCAGATGCTCCTGGATGGCACAGGTATTGGTTCTTCCTTGCTTTAAGGCCTTGCAAAGCTATGTCGTTTAGACTTTTCTTTATGGTTCTTCGAACAATGTTGCTCACAATCAATTCTAACCCTGATGCTCTGTTCGCTTATGAGGTGGCCTAGTCGATACTTGATACGGAGTCTCTACGTTATACCCTGTCTCGTTCAATCTATGGATGCAAGCTCTACTGTATGTATAAAAGACCGCTTCGAGAGATGAGTGAAGTTTCGGACCCATAGGAGCCCCTTACCTGAGGAAATCCATGCCATCATGGATGGGTGGCTTTCAGATCGGCGATTTATTTACTGAAGCCCTACAAGAATCCACGGTTCGCTTCCAACATATGATAGTTGACGTTTCTGATCTCTCCCGGCAGAAGTCAAATTGGAAAGCTACAACGAAATCCCAGGTCTACTTCCCACGACTGCTTGTTCTCATCTTTTGCGACCGTTTTGGGACTGCGGGAGCTCCTCGTTCGCCCCCACTTCTACACCCCAACATGCATTACTGGCCTCCGTCACTATCACAAGAATGCCTATGCTCGCAACCGATTTCGGTATATCGCTGCAGTGATGAACGTTATGAGATAAACATCTATTTGCGAGATTACAGTGAGCCAAGTTCAATCACCGTACCCTCATTATTTACTGTGAGGTCTCGACTCCGCGGTGTCTCGCTTACAGAACCTCGAGCGGGAGGGACGACGAGCAGCCTTGAAACATTGTCTGTTTGGAATTCTCTCTCAGAAATCGCAGGACGGTAAACACGTGGACGTGGAAGACGATTCCATCGTCGTTTCCTCAAGCCTTTCAGCCGTTCTTTGAAAGGCTTCCCGTGCTTGTTTGGAGTTGTTTACTACATTTTAGCATGCATGCGTTGATGTTTGACATATCAGACCCAGATGTCCCGAGCCGATATGTTGGAAATACAAAAATTTGCTGTGTTCGCTTCTGTCTTCGGATCGAGTTTCCTTGAAAGAACATACTGGGGCATTATTGTGAATTCATTATGGGAAGTGTTAGATTTCCGCTTCGATTCGCTACTTCTTGGTCATATATCTACCGTCGAGAGGTTTTATATGTACTTGATTTGCTATTTTACTTTCGGCTGCTAGCATTAATATGTTAATCATTGTGGGGAAGATTTAATATGCCCTATCTGCACCTCTGTCCGTACTTTGCGAGAGGGCCAAAGCACAATTACTGGTGATACAAACCATTAATTCACACAAGCCGGTGAAGAGTTATAGGGTTTCGGAGCAGAAGATCAGAGAATGCTTCGAACAAACCAATCGCAGATCTGCTTCAGTGTATGGGTGTGATGTCAAGTGCAAGCGGCATCTATGGGGGCATTTCAGGCCGCTGTTACGAACGGGACAGGCCACAGCGGGATTTTGTTTTAACATATTCAAGGTTCTCTCAAACCTGCAGAACGTTTACCTTTTGGGGGTGTGTACATTGATATGAGGAAGTCGTCACCAGAAAGGCCCCGACTACGAAATATGGCCTCGCCAGGGGCTAAGGCGAGTTTCGCGTCCAGTCAAGGGTAAGTGGAGTTTCTTATATATATCGAACGTATATCGGGTCAATAGGGCAGCAGAACTGACAGCAGATGCCTTTTGCTTGTCCTCAGCACCGAAGCTGTCTACCACAGTCTCATTTACCACACTAATCTGTTCAATACAACAAACTTCTACTTCTCAGTTCGATCATCCATTAGTCCCAGACCAAGTCGCTATCTCAGCACGAACCACCCCATCTGATCCACAACGCTACACCATCACCATCTCCATCAATCCATCCCCAGCAATGCATCTTCCCCCCTCCCCCTTCTTCCTCCTCCTCCTCCTCCTCCAACTCTCCATCACCCCCTCCCTCATCAATGCCGCCCCGTTACCACAAGCATCAGGCATTGCACAACTCCCAGACGGGACGACCACACCACCAGCGGCATCAGCGAACTCAACCGCAGCAGGAACGCCAGACGCAGCCCAAGGGACACCTGACGCAGCATCCCAAGGCCTAGATCCGGCCACACTAGCCAAGCTAAAACCAGTCGTCAACGGCCTAATCAACGGTATTATCAAAGCTAATGGCGGCAGCACCAACAACCTACCCAGCACCGGCAACCTACCTCCCACCGGCGGCCAAGCCCCCCGCGTCAACCTACCCAATCCTAACGTCCCACTCTCCCCCAGCAACGCCCGACCCTCCCCAGGCTCCGGCCTCCCCCCAGTCGGCAGTACCGGCACCGGCAAAACAGGCTCCAACAACCCCGTCGCGGGCCCTACAATCGCGGGTCCCGTCAGCAACAAGTACCCCCTCAGTACCAGCAGCAACAAGTACTCCCTCAGCACCAGCAACTATACTCCCACTGACAGTACCGGCAACGGTGTTGGCGGGGGTGGTAGTGCGGGGAACGATGCGCCGACGGGGGATCCGGCGAGGGCGGGCGCAGTGGGGAATTATGGGACGATTCCGGGGATTGGATTGGGGGGTGGGGGCGGGCCTGGGGCGCTTTGAGTGGGGGGACTGGAGGGGAGAGGAGGGGATGGGGATGGGTGGAGTGGGGTGGTTTGTGTATGACAGAGGGGTATGGGAAGAGAGAGTCGGGGTTGGGGGATTGGGGGTTAAGGATGGAATAGAACGTAATGATCCGATAGACGCAACCGCTGAAACCAAATTCTTCAGTCAAGAATCTTCTCTTGTGGAAGTACCTGATCGAAGCGGAAGTGGTAAACGACGGTGCTGGGCGAGTGTTGAGAATCGAATTGATCGTTGTTTGAAAAGAAGGAAAGAGCCAAACCCACCCCCGCTACATCACCACTCTCAACCCCCACCAAAGCCCTCAAAACCATCCACCCAAACAATCCACACACCCCCTCCACCCAAACCATCCACTCCCCCACTCCCCCCCATCAACCCCCATCACCCCCATCAAAACCATCCACCCAAACCACCCACTCCCCCCCCTCCCTCCTCCCAACCCCAACCAACCCCAACCATCCACACAC